>ULWY01008650.1_pt1 | contig 83453 bp, 75 predicted proteins | sample 1960761 | NCBI WGS metagenome assembly ULWY01 (sample SAMEA4835824, study PRJEB28245) | human gut metagenome | biome: gut microbiome; material: fecal sample | place: Denmark | collected 2008 | reverse complement strand
GCATTTAATTTTCCAATGGCACTGTGCTGGCAGATTTTTTATGCTGGACCACTCGTGCGTTTTCTGTTCCGCCTGATCTTCCGAGAGAAGCAGAAAGAGGGAAATATGCAGAAAGCATTTGAATAACGTGTTCTATTGGGGGATTTTCCGTATTTCAATATATTTACCCAATAATTTCTGCACTTTTTTCAAAATCGTTTGGGGGAATATTGGTATATGTGCATTCTTTACCCAATTGGCTCCAATTTCCAGACTTGTGATTGGGGGATTTCTTGATAATGTGAAAAAATCCCCCAATTTGTTTCAGCATGGTTATCTGCAATTGGAGAATTTTTCTGGGAAATTGAAAATTCCCCCAACTTACCACCGCAAGCCTGTCAAACAGAGTAACAAAAAGTCCTGAGAAGACACCTATTACACATAAAAACACCTTTGCATGCAAACTCCCAGTGATACAATCCACGCTCTTATGAACTTACAAAAATCTCTATGCTATCCCACAAAAATCCCTATGATTTCTTGTTGCAAAATCCCCTCTGCTCGTGCATAATAGAATACAAATAAATTCTCTTACAAAGCAAGAGAGGGAAAGAGGTAAAAACTATGGGTGACACAAATGATGGAGCAGTCAGAGATGCGAAAAAGCTTGGATTACCGAAGGTTTTGATTTTGGGATTACAGCATATGTTTGCAATGTTCGGTGCAACTATCTTAGTCCCAATTTTAGTGTCCGGGTATTTTGCAGATGCATGTGGGGAGCCATTGACGAGAGGTCTGACCGTATCAGTCACACTTTTCTGTGCAGGCTTTGGTACATTGCTTTTCCATGTATGTTCGAAGTTTAAAGTACCGGCGTTTCTTGGATCTTCGTTTGCATTCTTAGGTGGATTTTCAACCGTTGCCAATCTGGATACCGGTAAATTCGCCGATATGGCAGCAAATGACAAGGTAGCTTATGCCTGCGGTGGCGTGGTAGCAGCCGGTGCATTGTATCTGGTTATGGCTTTGATTATCAAGCTGGTTGGCGTAAACCGCGTGATGCGTTTCCTTCCACCGGTTGTAACCGGACCGATCATTATCTGTATCGGACTTTCGCTTGCACCATCCGCAATCTCAAATGCCAGCACAAACTGGTGGCTTGCGGTAATCGCGTTAGCGGTTATCATCATCTTCAATATCTGGGGTAAAGGCATGTTCAAGATCATCCCGATTTTGATGGGTGTTTTGATTTCTTACGTGGCAGCAGTGATCATGAATGCGGCAGGACTTACGAATCCGGATGGCAGTGCGATCATCGCATTTGAGTCGGTGAAATCCGCAAGCTTCTTCGGTGTACCACAGTTCCAGTTTGCAAAATTCGATCTCACATCGATTCTGGTTATGGCACCAATCGCAATCGCTGCGATGATGGAGCATGTGGGTGATATGTCAGCTATTTCTGCAACCGTTGGCAAGAACTTTATTCAGGACCCGGGTCTGCACCGTACATTAGTTGGTGATGGTCTTGCAACTGCATTTGCAGGAGCAATCGGCGGACCGGCAAACACAACATACGGTGAGAACACAGGTGTATTAGAGCTTTCCAAAGTATACGATCCGATGGTTGTCCGTCTGGCAGCCGTATTTGCAATCGTGCTGTCCTTCATTCCGAAGTTCGCAGCTGTCATTTCCACGATGCCATCAGCGATTATCGGCGGTGTATCCTTCATGTTATATGGTATGATTTCAGCCATCGGTGTGCGGAATGTCGTTGAGAATAAGGTAGATCTGACACGTTCCAGAAACCTGATTATTGCTGGTGTGATCTTCGTCTGCGGACTTGGTTTCTCAAAAGGTATCACATTTACAATCGGGGAGACATCTATCACACTGACAGCACTTGCTATCGCAGCCATTGCAGGCATCCTGTTAAATGCGATTCTGCCTGGAAATGATTACCAGTTTGGTGTAAATCCGGATGGTGACCAGAGCCGTGGTGTCTTTGTGAAGTCTAAGGAATAATAGGATATAAAAAGTCAAAGATAAGAATTGCGGAAGTTGCGTAGCAACGGAGCAATTCGTATATCAAGTAAGATATTCAATAAGAAAAAGGAGATTACAAAATGGATTTTAAGAATGAGAAAAATATTACGATTTTTGAGCATCCGTTGATTCAGCATAAGATTTCGATTCTGCGTGACAAGAATACGGGAACCAATGAGTTCCGGAAGCTCGTAGAGGAGATTGCGATGCTTGAAGGATTTGAAGCACTTGGTGACCTGCCATTGCAGGATGTGGAGATTGAGACTCCAATCGAGAAATGTATGACTCCGATGATTTCCGGACGTAAGCTCGCTATCGTTCCGATACTTCGTGCTGGACTTGGCATGGTGCCGGGCGTGCTTGCCCTCGTACCATCTGCAAAGGTTGGACACATCGGTATGTACCGGGATGAGGAGACGCGCATTCCACATGAGTATTACTGTAAGCTTCCGAATCCGATTGATGAGAGAATCATTGTCGTAACCGATCCGATGCTTGCCACCGGTGGCTCCGCCGTGGATGCGATCACACAGATTAAGGAACATGGTGGGAAGAAGATTAAGTTCATGTGTATCATTGCAGCACCAGAAGGTGTACAGAAGCTGCATGAGGCGCATCCGGATGTGCAGATCTATGTGGGTCATCTGGATCGCGAGTTGAATGAGAATGCCTACATCTGTCCTGGACTTGGCGATGCGGGCGACCGTATCTTCGGTACAAAATAACGGAAAAACTGACTATAAGGTCACATAAGGCCAGATATGTAAAAATAATTAAAAACAGTTCAAACTGACATTGTTAAAAGCATAGAGACTGGGTATTTCAATATATCCAGTTTCTGTGCTTTAATTATATCCATAGTTTTCTTGTATGTACAATCTCAGATGTATATCTGCAAGAATATTAGAAAATTATGAAATAAAAGAACAATCAGGAGGAACAATGATGAGCGAGAACAGATATGAATTGAATAAGAACCTTGCACAGATGTTAAAGGGTGGCGTGATCATGGACGTTACAACACCGGAGCAGGCAAGAATTGCACAGGAGGCAGGTGCGTGTGCAGTTATGGCATTGGAGAGAATTCCGGCAGATATCCGTGCAGCCGGTGGTGTATCCCGTATGAGCGATCCGAAGATGATCAAGGGAATTCAGGAAGCCGTTACGATTCCGGTTATGGCAAAATGCCGTATCGGACATTTCGTAGAGGCACAGATCCTCGAAGCAATCGAGATTGACTATATCGATGAGAGTGAAGTTTTATCACCGGCCGATGATATTTACCATATTGATAAGACGAAGTTCAAGGTACCGTTTGTGTGTGGTGCACGTGATCTTGGCGAGGCACTTCGTCGTATTGAGGAAGGTGCATCTATGATCCGTACAAAGGGTGAGCCGGGAACCGGTGATGTTGTACAGGCCGTTCGTCATATGCGTGCGATGAACTCTGAGATTCGTCGTATTGTAGGTATGGCAGAGGATGAGATCTACGAAGCAGCAAAGCAGCTTCAGGTACCGGTTGAGCTTGTTCGTTACGTCCATGAGAACGGCAAGCTTCCGGTTGTAAACTTTGCAGCCGGTGGTGTTGCGACACCGGCCGATGCAGCACTCATGATGCAGCTTGGTGCAGAAGGTGTATTCGTTGGATCCGGTATCTTCAAGTCCGGAAATCCTGCAAAGCGCGCAGCCGCAATTATTAAGGCTGTTACAAACTATCAGGATGCAAAGCTGATTGCAGAGCTCTCAGAAGATCTTGGCGAGGCTATGGTTGGAATCAATGAGTCCGAGATCGAGATTCTTATGGCAGAAAGAGGAAAGTAAGATGAAGATAGGAATATTGGCATTGCAGGGTGCATTTGCAGAGCATGAAGCATCCCTGGATAAATTACATATTCCACACTTCGAGATCCGTCAGGCAGATGACCTGCAGGATGATATGGATGGATTAATCATTCCGGGCGGTGAAAGTACAGTTATGGGAAAGCTTCTGAAGGAGCTTTCCCTGTATGAGCCACTCAAGGCGAAGATCGAAGCAGGTCTGCCGGTATTCGGTACCTGCGCCGGCTTGCTTCTTCTGGCAAAGGATATTGACGGAGAAGATGCACTTGGCTTCCGGACGATGAACATCGTAGCGCGCAGAAATGCTTACGGTAGACAGCTTGGCAGCTTCTTCGCAGAAGAGGATTTCAAGGGAATCGGAACCGTCGGCATGACATTTATCCGCGCACCATATATCGAGAGCGTTGGGGATGGCGTCGATGTCTTAGCAACGTGCGATGGCAGAATCGTAGCTGCCCGTCAGGGAAACCAGCTTGTCACAGCATTCCACCCGGAACTCACCGAAGAAGTAAAGATTCATCAATATTTTGTGGATATGATTTCGGAAAACTAAGCAAAACAACGAAAGAGCCCTTTTTTCAAGGGTTCTTTTTTAATGCCATTTCTCTGATTGTATTTGCCCCGTACATCTAGTATAATTAAGTGATTTTGGATAAAAAAACGATTTATTTATATAAATTAGTTTTATTCAATGAGATTGCAAAACAATTATGATAGAGTATATTGAGTTATTCATAATTACCAATTCGTACGCAGACCATTGGAACACGTCGGCACTTAATGAACGGCAAACTTGTTTGACGTGAATTTAGTGTCCGCTACGTGTGGAAGTGAGCGAGAGCGCGTCTGCGTAGAATTGTGTATTATGGATAACTCATAGACAATTGTTTTGCAATCGGGTTAAATATATTAAATATTATACAAGGGGGCAAATATGAGCAAAAGAGAAGACATTAAAAAAGTTCTGATTATCGGTTCCGGTCCAATCATCATCGGTCAGGCATGTGAGTTTGACTATTCCGGCACGCAGGCATGCAAAGCTTTAAGACAGCTCGGCTACGAGATCATTCTGGTGAATTCCAATCCTGCAACAATTATGACAGATCCCGGTATTGCGGATGTGACATATATTGAGCCGTTAAATGTGACAAGACTGGAGCAGATTATTGCCAAGGAACGTCCGGACGCGATATTACCGAACCTCGGGGGTCAGTCGGGTCTTAATTTGTGTTCCGAGCTTGCTGCTGCAGGTGTACTTGACAAATATAATGTAAAGGTCATCGGCGTTCAGGTAGATGCAATCGAACGTGGCGAGGATCGAATTGAATTTAAGAAAACTATGAATAAACTGGGAATTGAGATGGCACGCAGTGAGGTTGCCTATTCTGTGGAAGAAGCACTTGCAATTGCAGATAAGCTTGGTTACCCAGTTGTTTTGCGTCCGGCCTATACAATGGGCGGTGCCGGCGGCGGACTTGTCTACAATGTAGAAGAGTTGAAGACCGTCTGTGCAAGAGGTCTGCAGGCAAGTCTGGTAGGACAGGTACTGGTTGAGGAGTCGATCCTTGGATGGGAAGAGCTGGAGCTCGAGGTTGTCCGTGATGCAAAGGGTAACATGATTACGGTCTGCTTCATCGAGAATATTGACCCACTCGGTGTGCATACCGGAGATTCCTTCTGTTCGGCACCAATGCTTACAATCTCTGAGGAGTGTCAGAAGCGTCTGCAGGAGCAGGCTTATAAGATTGTAGACGAAGTACAGGTTATCGGTGGAACAAACGTACAGTTTGCACATGATCCGGTGACAGACCGTATCATCGTAATTGAGATCAACCCTAGAACATCCCGTTCCTCTGCGCTTGCTTCCAAGGCGACAGGATTCCCGATTGCGCTTGTATCAGCGATGCTTGCAGCGGGGCTTACATTGGATGAGATTCCTTGTGGTGTACATGGAACGCTCGACAAATATGTTCCGGGTGGCGATTATGTCGTAATCAAGTTCGCAAGATGGGCATTTGAGAAGTTCAAGGACGCACAGGATAAGCTTGGTACGCAGATGCGCGCAGTGGGCGAAGTTATGAGTATCGGTAAGACTTATAAGGAAGCATTCCAGAAGGCAATCCGAAGCTTGGAGATCGGCCGTTACGGACTCGGCTTTGCGAAGGATTTCCATGATAAGACAAAGGAAGAACTGCTTGTGATGCTGCGTGAGCCAACAAGCGAGAGACAGTTTATCATGTACGAGGCACTTCGAAAGGGTGCTACGGTTGAGGAATTATACAACCTGACGAAGATCAAGCATTACTTCATCGAGCAGATGAAAGAGCTTGTGGAAGAGGAAGAAGCCCTGCTTCAAAAGAAGGGTGAGACACTCGACAAGGAGACTATGGAGCAGGCGAAGAAGGATGGTTTCTCAGACCGTTACTTAAGCAAGCTGCTTGAAGTTCCGGAAGACGATATCCGCAATACCCGTCTTGGCTATGGTATCACCGAGAGCTGGGAGCCGGTACATGTAAGCGGAACCGAAGACCGTGCATATTATTATTCTACCTACAATGCACCGGATCATACGACGATTTCAAACAACAAGAAGATTATGATTCTTGGCGGTGGTCCAAACCGTATCGGACAGGGTATCGAATTTGATTATTGTTGTGTACATGCGGCACTTGCACTAAAAGAGCTTGGATTTGAGACAATCATTGTAAACTGTAACCCGGAGACGGTTTCTACAGATTACGATACATCCGATAAATTGTATTTCGAGCCATTGACACTCGAGGATGTACTTTCTATCTATGAAAAGGAGCAGCCGGTGGGCGTCATCGCACAGTTCGGCGGACAGACACCACTGAATCTGGCAGCAGATTTAAAGAAGAATGGTGTGCGTATCCTTGGTACATCACCGGAAGTCATCGATATGGCAGAGGATCGTGATCTCTTCCGTGCAATGATGGAGAAACTGGATATCCCGATGCCAGAGGCCGGTATGGCAACAAATGTTGAGGAAGCACTGGCAGTTGCGGAGAAGATCGGTTATCCGGTTATGGTTCGTCCTTCTTATGTCCTTGGCGGACGTGGCATGGAGGTTGTCAGCGAGCCGGAATCTCTGAAGAAATATATGGCAGCTGCTGTCGGTGTGACACCGGACCGCCCAATCCTGATTGACCGTTTCCTGCGTCATGCAACCGAGTGTGAGGCAGATGCGATTGCAGATGGCAAACATGCATTTGTACCGGCAGTTATGGAGCATATCGAGCTTGCAGGTGTTCATTCCGGTGATTCGGCATGTATCCTTCCATCCAGAGGAATTCCGGAGAAGCTCGTGGAGACGATCAAAGATTACACAAGAAAGATCGCAGAGGAAATGGGTGTCTGTGGTTTGATGAATATGCAGTATGCAATCGAAAACGACAAGGTGTATGTACTCGAGGCAAATCCGCGTGCATCCCGTACCGTACCATTGGTATCCAAGGTATGTGGCGTATCTATGGTGAAGATTGCAACACAGATTATGACAAGTGAGTTAACCGGCAAGCCATCTCCGCTTCCAGAGATGAAGGAAGTAAAGCCGAAATATTACGGCGTGAAGGAAGCCGTATTCCCATTCAACATGTTCCAGGAGGTTGACCCGGTATTAGGACCTGAGATGCGTTCGACCGGCGAGGTACTTGGACTTTCCACGAATGTCGGCGAGGCGTTCTACAAGGCACAGGAAGCAACCCAGACAAGACTTCCGAAGGAAGGCACGGTGCTTTTCTCTGTCAGCCGCAAGGATAAGCCGGAAGTTGTAGATATCGCGAAGACATTTGAAAAATGTGGATTCCATATCGTGGCAACAGGTACTACTTATGAGCTCCTGATCGCAAATGGCATCCAGGCAGACCGTATCAACAAGATGCAGGAGGGCAGACCGAATATCGTGGATGCAGTGATGAACGGCAAGATCCAGCTCATCATCAACACACCGGCAACACAGGAAGAGAAGGTGTTTGATGACAGTTATGTCCGCAAGACCGCGATCCGTGCAAAGGTTCCATATATGACCACGATGGCAGCTGCACGTGCAACCGCAGAGGGTATCGAAGCAGTCTTAAAATATGGTGAGATCGGTGTTATGTCATTGCAGGAGATCCATAAGGCAATCCAATAATCGACAAAAAAATGCGGTAAAATTCAAATAAAAAATGTATACTTGTATACATGAAAAAAGGAGGGTGTAAATTTACATTTACATCTTCCTTTTTTCATGCGTCTGTATTATAATAGCATTTGTTCACTAAATGTAGTGTATAAATCAAATTAAATACACTATATTTAGTACAATAAGAAAACATAATATACATTCTGGTTATATCCATAGTATTCACGTTATACATTGTAAATAATTTAGAAATTGCTGCGTATGGTAGGAAAAGATTATGTCTGAGAAACATCATTCGCATTGTTTGGATGCAATGGAGATAAATGATTTACAATGCATCATGCGAGTACGGAGTATATTGTATAGAAACATAAAAGAGGGAGTTATTATGGATGCAGTACACACAAATGTAATTAAGAGAAATGGCGAGGAAGTAAATTTTGACCTGGACAAAATCGTCAATGCAATCAATGCTGCAAACAAAGAGGTAGACCGGTTGCATCAGTTGAACGATTATCAGGTGCAGGCAATCGCCGATAACATTGCGAAACAGATCGAGATCATGACACATGCGATTCACGTAGAAGATATTCAGGATATGGTGGAGACCGGAATTATGGAGATGCGTGGATACGAGGTTGCCCAGAAGTATGTGCGTTACCGGTATAAGCGGGAACTTGCCAGAAAATCAAATACGACCGATAACGGAATCCTGGCTCTGATTGATCATATGAATGAGGAAGTCAATCAGGAGAATTCAAATAAGAATCCGGTCATTAATTCAACCCAGCGTGATTATATGGCAGGCGAGGTCAGCAAAGATTTGACGAAGCGTATGTTGCTTCCGAAAGAGATTGTGGAAGCACATGAGCAGGGAATCATCCATTTCCATGATTCGGATTATTTCGCACAGCGGGAACATAACTGCGACCTTGTGAATCTGGAGGATATGCTGCAGAACGGAACCGTTATCAGCGAGACAATGATTGAGAAGCCGCATAGCTTCTTCACTGCATGTAATGTCACAACACAGATCGTGGCGCAGGTAGCAAGTAACCAGTATGGCGGACAGTCCTTTACACTTTCCCATATCGCACCGTTTGTTGATGTGAGCCGGAAGAAGATCCGCGAGCAGGTAATCGAGGAGCGGAAGATGTGTGGCGAAGCACTTGACGAGGAAGTAATCAGCAAGATTACAGAGAGCCGTCTGCGTGCGGAGGTAAAAAGCGGAATCCAGACAATCCAGTACCAGCTTATTACCCTTATGACCTGTAACGGGCAGGCACCGTTCGTCACGATGTTCATGTATCTCGATGAGGTACCGGAAGGTCAGACACGGGATGATCTTGCAATGATCATCGAGGAAGTGCTGCAGCAGAGAATCCAGGGTGTCAAGAACGAGAAGGGCATTTGGATTACACCTGCATTTCCGAAGCTTATTTATGTGCTTGACAAAGATAATATCACTGAGGATTCCAAGTATTGGTATCTGACCGAACTTGCTGCGAAATGCACCGCGAAGCGCATGGTGCCGGATTATATTTCTGCGAAGGTGATGCGCGAACTGAAAAATGGTGATGTCTATCCATGCATGGGCTGCCGGTCATTCCCGACATCCGAGGACAGCCAGCGGAATCCGGATGGTACAAGAAAATATTACGGACGATTCAATCAGGGTGTTGTCACGATCAACTTGGTTGATGTTGCTTGTTCCGCAGAGGGACACATGGATCGGTTCTGGGAGATTCTCGAATCCCGTCTGGAACTGTGTCACCGGGCACTTCGATGCAGACATGAGCGTCTGCTCGGAACGGTATCTGATGTGGCACCAATCCTGTGGCAGCATGGTGCACTTGCGAGACTCAAGAAGGGTGAGACCATCGATAAATTACTGTTCAATGGATATTCAACAATCTCACTTGGATATGCAGGACTTTGCGAGATGTGCGTGCGCATGACAGGCAAGACACATACTTCCCCGGAAGGTAAGAAGCTTGCACTCGAAGTCATGCAGAAATTAAATGATAAGTGTAAAGAGTGGAAGGAAGCAGAGAACATCAGCTATTCCGTTTATGGTACGCCGATGGAATCTACGACATACAAATTCGCCAAGTGCTTACAGAAGCGGTTTGGAATCATCAAGGGTGTTACTGATAAAAACTATATTACGAACAGCTACCATATCCATGTAACCGAACCGGTCAATGCATTCGACAAGCTGAAATTCGAATCCGAGTTCCAGAAGCTTTCCCCGGGCGGCGCGATCAGCTACGTGGAAGTACCGAACCTGCAGGACAATGTGGAGGCGGTTATCTCTGTAATGAAATTTATCTATGATAACATTTTGTATGCGGAGTTAAATACGAAGAGCGACTACTGCGAGATCTGCGGTTATGACGGCGAGATCAAGATCGTGACCGACGAGAACGGCAAGCTTATCTGGGAGTGCCCGAACTGTGGCAACCGTGACCAGAACAACCTGTTCGTAGCCCGAAGAACCTGTGGCTACATCGGAACCCAGTTCTGGAATCAGGGCCGGACGCAGGAGATTAAAGACCGCGTACTTCACCTGTAAAAGAATATGAATATTTGAAAGGCAGGCGCAGACGATTTCTTATGCTCCTGCCTTGCTTTTTGCAAAATAGCTCTTGCCTAAGCACCGTCAAGGTGCTAGTATGTATGAGTAATTGTCGAATAACAAAACACATAAATAGGTAATTGTGAATTGTTCGATGTGTATAACATATATTTCGTTTTGTTTCATGAAGATATACGATATGTTTGAAGCTTAGAAGTTCTTGATGTTCTGTAAATAGTAGTAGCCATGTTTGAACACGATGTTCAAACAAGCCGCCGCTGAGACATGGACGTCGAATCGGCGGCGGTGGCGTATAAAACTAAAATGCAAATCAGAACATTTAGAACTACTTAGCTTCAATACATTGTATATAGAATGAAATAAAATGAAATATATGTTGAACACAGTGGCGGTTTGACAATTACCTAGAATGAAGAAAAAAGGAGATAAGAACATGAAGCCGATCAAAGAAGGAAAAGTTCGCGAGATCTACGACAACGGAGACAGCCTGATCATGGTTGCAACAGACCGTATCAGCTGCTTTGATGTAATCCTGAACAATCAGGTAACAAAGAAGGGTACTGTACTGACACAGATGTCAAAATTCTGGTTTGATATGACAGAGGACATCCTTCCAAACCATATGATTTCCGTAGATGTAAAGGATATGCCGGAGTTCTTCCAGCAGCCACAGTTTGATGGAAACAGCATGCTCTGCCGGAAATTGAATATGCTTCCAATCGAGTGTATCGTAAGAGGTTATATCACAGGTAGTGGCTGGGCAAGCTACAAGGAAAATGGCACCGTCTGTGGCATCAAGCTTCCAGAAGGCTTAAAGGAGAGCGACAAGCTGCCTGAGCCAATTTACACACCATCTACCAAGGCTGAGATTGGTGATCATGACGAGAACATCTCTTATGAGCAGAGCGTAGCGCATCTTGAGAAGTATTTCCCAGGCAAGGGAGAAGAATATGCGGCAAAGCTTCGCGATTATACAATTGCCCTGTACAAGAAATGTGCAGAGTACGCACTTTCACGCGGTATCATCATTGCAGATACAAAGTTTGAGTTCGGTCTGGACGAGGAAGGCAATATCGTACTTGGTGATGAGATGCTGACACCGGACAGCTCCAGATTCTGGCCGGCAGAAGGCTATGAGCCGGGACATGGCCAGCCATCCTTTGACAAGCAGTTTGCACGTGACTGGTTAAAGGCAAACGAAGGTCATAACTGGACATTGCCACAGGATATCGTAGATAAGACCATCGACAAATATCTGCAGGCATATAAGCTGTTGACAGGAAAAGATTTATAAGACCCAATAATGAGGCGGCAGGATGAACAGTCTTGCCGCTTTTTTCAGTATAATACATAGACGTATGGTTGGTGAATTCGTACAATCGAAAAATCATCCATAAAAAATAAAACAGGAAACGTATAATATATAGCAGGGGTTATGAGGGGACAGGTTATATGACAGAACATGAATTTTATGCTGCCATAAAAGGTCTTGCAAAAGGAAATAAGGACATGCTTCATGCCATCTACGACGCATATGGACGGCTGATCTATACGATCGTTTATGACATCTTAAAGAATCGGGAGGACGCGGAGGATGTGACATCGGAATTCTTTATCAAGCTGATCCGGGTAGCAGGAACTTATCAGAAGAAGACATCACATCGGGCATGGCTGATCCGGATTGCAAGAAATATGGCGATTGATCTGTTGCGGAAGCGGGGACATGAATATCTGTTGTACGAGACAGAAGATGCGCCGCAGGATAAATTAGAAGAAGGTGGGACGGCTGAGGCAGCGTCCACCGTAGAAGAACATGTGATACTGGCAGAGGATATGCGGCAGGCGATGCAGACGCTTTCCGACCGCGAGCGGGAAGTGCTGGATCTGAAGCTGGTGGGAGATCTCAAATTCCGGGAGATCGCAAAGACTTTAGGACAGCCGCTTGGCACGGTGACGTGGCTGTACAATCAGGGAATCAAGAAATTAAGGAGGTGTCTGAGAGAGTATGGAACAACAGAATAAATTAACCGAAGAAGAAAAAGCATATCAGGCACTTCGCACACAGGATATGCAGGACATGCCGGATCTGTGGAGCCGGATCGATGCGGGTTTTGAGGAGGAAGTAACAAAGCAGAAAACAGCTCGGAAAAAGAGAAGAACCAGACAGTTTGTACTGGTGGCAGCAGCAATTCTGATCGTGATCATTGCGGTGCCGGTAGGTATCAGTTCGATGCGTAAATCGAATAGGAAGGAAATGAAAACAGAAACGGCAGCAGATATGCATGTGACAGAGGCTGGCATGGATGAAATGGCAGATGAGGCAGCGGCGGCAGATAGTGCACTGCCGAACATTGCAGATCAGACAGACAGCGAAATTCAGGAAAGCGCAGATGCGAGCGTGAACCATATGGATGGCAATGGAGTGACGGAGGCACAGACGGATGCGGCGATAGCTGCAAATCAATCCGGAAACCAGGCTTCCGAAGAACGTAATGATGGAAATAATCAGATGAGCTATCAGACAATCACACAGGTGATTCTCACGCAGTATGATGCACAGGGAAAAATCGTTCAGCAGTTTGACAGCGCAGACATAGATGAAACAATCGATAAGGTGCAGTTCCTGTTAGAAGCGTATCAGGTACTGGACTGGAAACCGGTGGATATGATAAAATCTGACATGCCATATTATCTGATGGAACTGAAACTGCAGGATGGATCGAGTGTTGCAAACGTCTATTATGAAGCAGAAAATACGGAAGGAAAGACCGTTGCAGATCTTATGACTGAATTACAGAAAATGAAAGAAATAAAAAAATGATGAATTTCATGCAACCTTTTTACCGGATATAGAGTGTTATATATGGAGCAAAAGAGTTCCCACCGGGTAAAACTATGTCCGGTGCGGGGAGATAATTAAGGAGGACAGAGAATGGACAACAATCAGAACCAACAACCAAATGGCTATGGAATGCCACAGCCGAATATGCAGGCAGGAATGCCGGGACAGACACCACAGCCTGGCTATGGTACACCAGGACAGCCCCCACAGCCTGGCTATGGTACACCAGGCCAGACTCCACAGCAGGGCTATGGAATGCCGGGGCAGGGAGTGCAGCCGGGCATGCAGGCAGGAATGCCGGGACAGACACCACAGCCTGGCTATGGTATGCCGGGACAGAACGTGCAGCCGGGATACGGCATGCCACAGCAACCAGCCGGTGGGAATCAGCCGCCAAAGAAAAAGAAAACCGGACTGATCGTCGGCTTGATCATTTTAGCGGTAGTATTGATCGGTGGCGTCATCTTCGCATTTATGAAGATTGGCAAGAAGGATGGAAAGGGAAGCAGTAAGGATGCAGAAGCGGCAAAGCAGACAGTTGTGGATTTCTGCGAAGGTATGAAGAACCGGGATATGGATGCAATCGTGGATGCATATTATCCGGATCTCCAGTCCAGTGTAGCGGACAATTTCTACACATCGAATGGCGTATCATCCGAAGATGAATTCTGGAATCACTATGATACCGTATTTGGCGGATACTCATTTGCATATACAGCATCTGACGCAGAGAAGGTATCAGATTCCAAGAGACAGAGCACACTGGATATCGTCAATGCAGCATATAGTTTATCCCTGGATGCGGACACCATGTATGAAGTGGACACAGAGGAGACATACTCTGGTTCCAACGGGAAGATGGTACTGGCTGAGCAGATTTACCTGATTGAAGAAGATGGTAAGTGGTATGTGATCTACGCAGAGTCTACACAGAAGGAAAACACACTTGTAGCAGCTGCACCGGAAGATACAGAGGAAGATACGGAAGAGACAACCGAGGCAGAGGAAGAGACGACCGAAGCAACAACCGAGAGCGCTGCAAGCACAACACCGGTAAATGCAGACGGCTTTGACTGGGAGAATATGCAGTTTACAATGCTTGGAAAACCTTATAACCTTGCAACACTTACCTATGATGATATCTTAGCAATGGGTTATTCCATTGAAGATGATTACCTCGAGGAGGAACTCGAAGACAATCAGTATTCGATGAGCGCCCGTGCAGAGGCTGCCGATGAGTCAGATATGTATATCCGTTTCAAGAACTTTACCGGCGGTGGGACAAAGAAGGTTCCGGATTGTGAGATTCTTGGAATCGAGCTTAGCCGTGATGATTTTGATAACAAGTATGATGCAGCACTTGGAAATGGCATCACATTTGGCATGACACCGGATGAGGTAAAGGCGGTCATGGGCGAGCCGACCGATAGTTATACGAGCGATACGAGTGATTACATGACACTGACATACGAAGAAAATGAGGATGCATACGCAAGCAGCGTGGAATTCACATTCCAGGATGGTGTGCTCACGAAGTTCGATATGGAGAATTATAACTAAAATCGTTTCATGGAGGAATCAAGTTGGAAGACCATGCAGGGATTGCACAACTTGTTGAGATGTATGCATCGATGATTTACCGCATCGCATATACGCGGATGCAGAATGTCGCCGATGCAGAGGATATCACCCAGGAGGTTTTGCTCAAATATCTGAAGACGGGCAAAACCTTCCGGGATGAAGAACATCGAAAGATGTGGCTGATCAGAGTGACAGTAAATACAATTAAATCAAGTTTGACAAGTGCATGGCGAAGACATACGGTTGCCTTAGATGATGTAACAGAACCTTCGTACGAGGCAGCAGATCTGCCGGTATTGAAAGAAAAGGTAGAGAAGCTTCCGGAGCGCTATCGACTGCCAATGTTTCTTTATTACTATGAAGAGCTATCGGTAAAGGAGATTGCGCATGTGACAAAAAGCACGGAGGGAACAGTGAAGTCGCTTTTGAGCAGGGGGAGAAAGATGCTCAGGGACGAATTGAAGGAGGATGGCTATGTCTGAGAACATGAAGAAGATATATCAAGCGTATGCGGATTCGATTGCACCCGCACCGGACATGCAGGAACGCCTGAAAAGGCAGCTGTATGCAGAAATGCAGGGAGAACGCCCCAGGAAACGAAGAAACGGAATGATACATTTCAACCGGTGGCTGGCTGCAACCTGTGTGCTGTTCCTTGTGAGTGGTGGCTGCCTGATCTATGCGGTAATGGGCACCTCCAGGCAGACAGGGAGGGCAGACGGCCGCTGGATGATCGGAGCTGACACAGGCGGAACGCGTCTGCTGGGAGAAAAGAATGTGGCAGATACCGATATCGAACGATATCCGGAGAAAGAAAAACCATGGATCCTGCAGGAGATGTTGGAACTCGATTCCGTCATAGTGTTTTGCAGCACGGAAGATGGCAGTGGGGCAGGAAAGCAGATGCGTATGTCGGAGGATGAACTCCGGTCATTGTGCGAATCACTGCAGAGTGCAACAATCTGTGAGGATGTAACAGCCGGTGCAATAGCAAGCGAGTCAGCAGTCCGCTATCAGGTACTGATACAATATAAGCCATTTATCAGTTTTACGGTTTATGATGACATGTATTTACAAATCGGGGACGAAACTACGATTTATAAAATAAAAAATTAAAAAGTACCATAAAAAAGGAATCCTCCTTCGTATCTTATATAGAGGCTTTTGAAAACAAAGATGTATATAAGATCGAAGGAGGATTTTTTATGAGAAAACGAATTTTAGCAATGGCGTTAAGTATCTGCATGGCGGCGGCTGTGTGTGGATGCGGAAATGCGAAAACAAAGCAGGCGGAGACAGAGAGTAATGCAACCGAATCAGCATCAGATATATCGGAGGATTACGATGGTATGGTAGAAGATTCCATGATTGCTTCCGACGAATGTAATGCGATGCCGACAGCCGATGACTACTGTGAGGAACCGATAGACTGGAATACAAACGAATATTCCTACACGGAGGAAAATCCATGGATGAACGTGCAGACGTCACCGCTTTCGACCTTCGCCGCCGACGTGGATACAGCAAGCTATACGCAGATCCGAAGTGCGATTGAGAATGGCTACGATATTGATCCGTCGATGGTGCGTATTGAGGAAATGCTCAATTATTTCCATTACGATTATCCGCTTCCGAAGGACAACGAGAAGTTTGCTGTGTACACAGAGTATATGGACTGCCCATGGAATGAGGGCACGAAGCTGGCGCTTGTCTCGATGAACACACAGGCAATTGATTTTAAAAGTGCACCTGCATCGAATCTCGTATTCCTGATCGACGTGTCCGGTTCGATGTTTGACGATAACAAGCTTCCGCTTGTGCAGCAGTCGCTCACGATGCTGGCAGAGAATCTGACCGAGAAAGATCGCGTATCGATTGTTACATATGCGGGTTCGGATGAAGTGGTTTTACAGGGCGTAAGTGGTGATAACTATCATGAGATTTCCTCTGCGATTGAAGGGCTCGAAGCATATGGAAGCACGAATGGAAGTGCCGGAATCGAGACGGCGTATAATCTTGCACAGAAATATTTCATCAAGGGTGGAAACAACCGCGTGATCCTCTGTACCGATGGAGATCTGAACGTCGGACTGACCAGTGAAGGACAATTAGAGAAGTTGATCACGGAGAAGAAGGAAAGCGGTGTGTTCTTGAGCACCTTTGGTGTCGGCTATGGCAATTACAAGGACAACAAGCTGGAGCTGCTGGCGGACAAAGGAAACGGAAACTACGCGTATATCGACTCAATGTTTGAGGCAAAGAAAGCACTGGTCGATGAGCTTGGTGCCAATATGGTGACTGTTGCGAAAGATGTTAAATTACAGGTGGAATTTAACCCGGAGCAGGTGAAGGGCTACCGGTTGATCGGATATGAAAACCGTGTGATGGCGGCTGAGGATTTCGCGGATGACACAAAAGACGGCGGAGAGATGGGCGCCGGACACGGTGTGACCGCACTTTACGAGATCATCCCGGCTGATTCGGAGATGGAACTGCCGGAGACAGATTTGAAATACGGCGAAACTGCGCAGGTTCTAACCTGTGGAACCGAAGATTACACCGATGAATTATTCACAGTCAATATCCGCTACAAAGAACCGGATGGAGATGAGAGCAAGCTCGAATCCTATCCGTGCAAGACAGAAAACTACAACCGGGATGGTTCTGACAACCTGCGTTTTGCAGCCAGCGTCGCCGCCTTCGGAATGCTCTTAAAAGACAGCGAATATTCCGGCAGTGCCGACCTTGGCATGGTATACACACTTGCCAGTTATGCAGCCGGATCGGATGAGTACAAGAAGGAATATCTAAGTTTGGTGAGAAACTATGGAGAGAAGCAGCCTGGATTCTCCGAGGATATAGTAGAATAATTGATGGTTTCAAATCATATAGAGAAAGATATTACAAACATAATTATATCAACACAGGTGGGAAATAATTAAATATATGCTTTGGGATACATTACTAACATAATAATCATATCAACACCCAGCAGGCATATTGGACAAATGGATTCCAAGAAGGGGCATTTGCGACCGCCGGTACTTAATGAGCACGAAGTGCGAATTTAGTCCCGATGCGAGGCGATGTACATGTGCCATAGGCACATTTAGGATGTACATCGCCGATATGCCGCTGAACGAATGTGAAGGGGCGATTCCGATAAAATCGGAGCAACTAAGCGGAAGCGGCCCCGGATTGGAACCATTTGCCGATATGCCTGCGTCCGTTATAGTCTGTTAGAAATAGGAAAATAAACTTTACGTAATCCAAACCATTTGTTATAATACTTTAAAATGTTAAAGTATTGCGGAGGTAGAAACTCATGGGTATGAATGGAACTATGATGCAGTATTTTCAGTGGGATCTTCCTGCAGATGCATCCCTTTGGAAAGCACTGGCAGAGGATGCGGCAAAATTAAAGACCGCAGGGGTGACGGCAGTCTGGTTACCGCCGGCATATAAAGGCGCACAGGGAAAAGAAGATGTCGGATACGGTGTCTATGACCTGTATGACCTGGGTGAGTTTAATCAGAAGGGATCCGTCCCGACGAAGTATGGTACGAAAGCAGAATACTTGGCAGCGATCAAAGCACTGCATGATAAGAAAATCCAGGTATATGCAGATATCGTATTGAATCATAGGATTGGTGCAGATGAGGTGGAGCAGGTGTCTGCGGAAGAGTTCAATGCGAACAGCCGGAATCAGATGGTAGGCGATTCCAAGACGATTGGGGCGTGGACGAAGTTTACATTTCCGGGAAGAAAAGGAAAATATTCCGATTTTACATGGAACTGGACACATTTTGATGGCATCGACTGGGATCAGGACAGAGCAGTCAAATCCATCTTCAAGTTTGCGGGAAAAGACTGGGACAAGGAAGTGGATTCCGAGCTTGGAAACTATGATTATCTGATGGGTGCGGATCTGGATTTTAACAATCCGGAGGTAACAGAGGAGCTTACCCGCTGGGGCAAGTGGTATACCGAGCAGACGGGCATTGACGGATACCGGCTTGATGCAGTGAAGCATATCAACAAATATTTCTATAAGGACTGGCTGCGTGCCATGAAAGAAGATGCCGGAAAGGATTTGTTTGCAGTCGGTGAGTACTGGCACTGGGATGTCAATGTATTACAGGATTACATAAATGCGAACGAGAGTGAGATGAGTCTCTTCGATGTGCCATTACATTTTAATTTCCATAATTGCTCAAAGGCACATGGCAATTACGATCTGCGCACGATTTTGGACGGTACGCTTGCGAAGGTGAATCCGATGAAGGCAGTAACTTTTGTTGATAACCATGACAGCCAGCCGGGACAGTCATTAGAGTCGTGGGTAGAGGATTGGTTCAAGCCGATGGCATATGCGATCATCCTGCTTCGTCAGGAAGGCTATCCATGTGTATTCTATGGCGATTACAAGGGAATCCCGACGGCGAAGATCAAGTCGAAGAAGCGGGAGCTTGACAAGCTGATGAAGCTTCGTAAGAATCAGGCATATGGCGCACAACATGATTATTTCGATGATCCAAACTGCATTGGCTGGACACGCGAAGGCGATGAGGAACATAAGAATTCCGGTATGGCAGTTGTGATCTCCGATGGAACCGGTGGCACAAAGCATATGTATATCGGCAGGCAGTTTGCGGGATGTCATTTCGCGGATGCGATGGGAAATGCAAAATACAACATCAAGATTGACGAGGAAGGCTTCGGTGATTTCTACGTAAACCGTGATGCTGTGGCAGTCTGGGTGCACAAAGAGAATAAATAGGATAGCTCAATATGAGTAGGTGATGACATGGAAAAGACAATACGGACACAATTTGTAAAAGAATTTCTCGAAGCTGTACTCACGCTCGAATCGGTAGATGAATGTATGGATTTTTTTGAGGATGTCTGTACGGTGAAGGAAGTACAGTCGATTGCGCAGCGGTTTGCGGTTGCGAAGCTCCTGAAGGATGGAAAGACTTATGCGGAGGTTGCGAACGAAACAGGTGCTTCGACCGCGACGATCAGCCGTGTAAACAGGTCCTTAAATTACGGAAATGCAAGCTACGATAAAGTATTTGCAAGACTCGAAGAGAAAAATAAGGCATAAAAAATTGCTGTCTGGACACATCGCGGTTCAGACAGCATTTCTTTTTTAGGCGTCTGCACAAGCTCTTCCGTACAGACTGATCATGTAGATTCCGGAAAGACCGACCAAAGCATAGATGACACGTGTAAATGCGGTTGCATCGCCGAAGATACCGGAGACAAGATTGAAGTCGAAGAAGCCAATCAGCCCCCAGTTGATCGCACCGATGATGGCGATTGTAAGAGCCACACAGTTTAATATTTTCATAACAAACCTCCATATACGTTAAAATACAGAAATGTACTTTCTTATATCTATCGTTTCCTACTTTCGCAAAAATATACATTCGATTTTAAAAAAGTGTTTCAAAACCGCAATATTGTTGTTATAATGTTATGTGGTAAAAATATGTTCAAAAATAAAAAGCATATAGGGAAAGGCCACGAAAGTGGAAAGGTACAGTCATGGGCGGTTTTTTTGGAGTTGCGTCAAAAGAGGATTGTGTATTTGATTTATTTTTTGGAACGGATTATCATTCCCATCTTGGAACAAGACGTGCAGGTATGGCAGTGTATAGTGAGGAACATGGGTTTGAGAAGGCAATCCATAAGATTGACAATGCACCATTTCGGACAAAGTTTGATAAAGAAGCAAATACCATGAAAGGTAACTTCGGAATCGGATGTATCTCAGACTATGAGGCACAGCCGATCTTAGTGCGTTCGCATCATGGTACGTTTGCAATTACAACCGTTGGTAAGATCAACAATGCACAGGAAATTATAGATACGATTTTGCAGGGAAGAACACATTTCTTCGAGATGAGCAATGGTGAGATCAATGCAACAGAGCTTGTGGCTGCGATCATCGACCAGAAGGATAATTTCATCGATGGTATCCGTTACGCACAGGAGATTATCGAAGGCTCGATGTCCATGCTGATCCTGACACCGAAGGGAGTCTACCTTGCAAGAGATAAATATGGCAGAACACCGATTATCGTCGGTAAGAAGGATGGCGCATTCTGTGCGACCTTCGAGAGCTTTGCGTTCTTGAATCTCGGCTATTCAACCTACCGGGAGCTTGGACCGGGCGAGGTTGCTGTCATGACGAGCGACGCGTTAAAGACACTGGTCCTGCCGGGGAAAGAGATGAAGATCTGTACCTTCCTCTGGATCTACTACGGTTATCCGTCTTCCACTTATGAAGGTGTGAATGTCGAGGAGATGCGGTATCGCTGCGGACAGCTTCTTGCAAGACGGGATAATGTCAAGCCGGATATCGTTGCGGGTGTTCCGGATTCCGGTACGGCACATGCGGTTGGATATGCAAATGAGTCCGGCATTCCATTTTCCAGACCGTTTATCAAATATACACCGACATGGCCACGGTCATTTATGCCGACGATTCAGAGTAAACGTAATCTGATCGCGAAGATGAAGCTGATCCCGATCGAAGAGCTGATCCGGGGTAAGAGCCTGTTGCTGATTGACGATTCCATCGTGCGTGGTACGCAGCTTCGTGAGACGACAGAATATTTGTTTGAGAGTGGTGCGAAGGAAGTGCATATTCGTCCGGCGTGCCCACCGCTTGTATACGGATGTAAATACTTGAACTTCTCCCGTTCAAACTCTGAGATGGAGCTGATCACAAGAAATGTTATCGCAGAGTTAGAGGGTGGGGATGTCAGCGATGAAGTCTTGCAGGAGTACGCAGATTACACATCTGAGAAATACCAGAAGATGGTTGACAAGATCTGCGAGAAACTGAAATTCACATCGCTCCGGTTCCACCGCTTAGATGATATGCTTGAAGCAGTTGGAATCGAGCCGGAGAAGCTTTGTACATATTGTTGGAATGGAAAGGAATAAGACGATGTTAGGTGATATCGAATCAAAACCATGGGATTACAGAACGCTGCCGAACAAGATGCTGGAGCTCGTCAAGAATGTGGGCGATATGCAGCAGGAAGGCACCGGGTATTTTACAGATAGTGAATCCGAGATGTTGACAATCCTGAATTACCTGAATTACGGGGAGAAAACGAATATCACGGATTCGATGATCGAACAGATTGATCTGGCGATCAAGACAATGGAAGGACGTAAGCTTGCAAATCGTGACGACGATAGTTTCATCAAGCTTGACTTTTAATGAGGACAGAAGAACAAGTGCTTATTGCCATGTTTGAGGCACTCATCCCGTGGTATGAAGCACATAAACGTGAACTTCCTTGGAGACAGGATAAGGAACCGTACCATGTGTGGCTGTCGGAGATTATGCTGCAACAGACGCGTGTGGAGGCGGTCAAAGAATATTACCGGCGCTTCCTTACGACACTTCCGACGATTGCGGATCTGGCGGAGGCACCGGAGGAACAGATCTTAAAGCTCTGGGAAGGACTTGGATATTATAACCGTGTGCGCAACCTGCAGAAGGCGGCACAGACGATCTGCGCAGATTATTCAGGCGTATTTCCATCGGAATATGCGCAGATCCGGAGTTTGTCCGGCATCGGTGATTACACGGCGGGTGCAATCGCGTCGATCTGCTTTGATGCACCGACACCGGCGGTGGATGGAAATGTATTGCGCGTGTATAGCCGGTTGTTGGCGGATGATGCAAACATTGATCTGCAGACAACGAAGAAGCGCATCACGCGAAAACTGCAGGAGACGTATCCACGGAAGAATCCCGGGATCGCGACGCAGGCACTGATGGAGCTTGGCGCGACCGTCTGTGTGCCAAATGGTGCACCGCGGTGTGACGTATGTCCGGTAGCGGAGATCTGTCAGGCACGAAAGCAGGACACCTGGAGAGATCTGCCCGTCCGCAGTGAGAAGAAGAAACGTAAGATTGTGGATAAGACGGTATTTATCCTGCTTACGGAGGATACCGTGGCACTGCATAAGCGAAGTGCAAGCGGACTTCTGGCAGGCATGTGGGAATTCCCGAATGTGGACGCAAAGCTTGACAAGCAGGAGGCGGTAACACAGGTAACCGGCTGGCAGGCAGAACCGGTGGATCTTCTGATGCAGACAAGCTATACACATATATTCAGCCATGTGGAATGGCATATGACAGCGTATTATATCCGCTGTCGGAAAACAAATAAAAAATGGAAGTGGGTAACAAAGGAGAGTCTGGACGAGACGTATGCATTACCATCTGCGTTTCGCCCATTTCGGGAACAGATCGAGCACTTGTAAGTAAAATTAAAAATTAGGAGGAAACATCATGAACGAAGTGAATGATTTAGGATGTTTCCGACGATCTGCCGCCGAACGAATGTGAGGGGGGCGATACATATTATAGCAGGAGGATTGCGAATGGGAAAAATCAGGAAAGTATGTGGCATGCTCAGTATCAAGAACTTTTTGCTCCTGACGGTTGCGGGAATCGTCAATGCGTTTGGCGTTGTTATATTTTTAGCGCCCGTCAAACTGTATGATAGCGGTATCTCGGGAACTGCTATGCTGGTGTCCCAGCTCACACCGAAATGGATCAGTCTTTCCCTGGTTTTGATTCTCTTAAATATTCCAATCTTCTTACTTGGATTAAAGCGCGAGGGCGTGGTATTTACAATTTATGCGATTTATGCGGTTTTGATCTATTCCATTGTTGCATGGATCATCACAGATATTCTGCCGGTGGATGTGACGATCGTATCCCCGCTTGCCGGAAGTGATTTGTTTCTGTGTGCAATCTTCGGCGGTATTATCTCCGGCTGCGGAAGCGGACTTGCGGTACGGTTTGGCGGTGCGATGGATGGTATCGATATCATAGGCGTTATGTTCGCGAAGAAGCTTGGGTTAAGTCTCGGTTCGTTCGTAATGGCATACAATGTAATCTTATATATCATATGTGGAATTGTGCTTGACAGCTGGATTTTGCCGCTTTACTCGGTTGTGACTTATGCGGCGGCATCCAAAACGATTGACTTCTTCGTGGAGGGCTTCGACCGTTCCAAGGCAGCCTTTATCGTGACAGAACATCCGAAGCATGTGTGCGAGGCACTTTCCGCCGCATTTGAAAACGGTATCACAACGATTGATGCGAAAGGATATTATTCGAATACTGACCGCACGCTGGTGTATTTCATTGTGAACCGGTTCCAGGTCGGCAAGATGCGGAATCTGGTACATAGCATTGATCCGTATGCGTATATCGCAATCAATGATGTGGCAGACATCTTCCCAGCGACAAACCTGAACGACCTGAAGGGTGAAACTAAATTGGAGGATACGGGAGATTCCGATGATGCAGAATAAGGAATCCCATGAAAGAGATAGATGTAAAGGAGTAAAGTCAGTATATGTATTATGTACCGGAAGGAACAACCCGTTGTGGGTATTATGAATGTGAAAGCTGTGGAGAGAAATTCCTGTCTCTGCAGACGATGGAGCATATCAACTGTCCATACTGTGAGGCGGAATTTGATCCGGAGATCGGACCGGATGAGGCTATGCAGGTGGTTGAAGACACCGCAAAGCTGATACAGGTATTGGAGGGCGAGGATGTCGAGAAGATGGACGCATTACTCAGTCTTGCCATTACCGGTGGAAATTTCGAGTGGATATAATGCGTGCACAGATGAAGCAATCAGCTGGATTCGCAAGTGAATCAGCAGATAGGAAATGCACGTTCGGGAGGAGACATCTACATGATAGCAGTATTAGGACCGAAAGGGACATTTTGCGATAAGTCCTATGAAGAATATAATAAGAAATATGAGACAGTACACGGGAAATCATTAGAACCGCTTTATTGTCCGACAATTGACGATGTGTTCGAACAGCTCTGTACGAACGAAGCGTGTGAGTATGCGGTTGTTCCGGTAGAAAATATGCTGGATGGCTATGTGCAGCGGACACTTGACCTGTTGCTGGAGAAAAACGTCTATATCGTCGATGAAAATCAGGTGGCAGTCCAGTTTTCACTGCTTGCCAATGCAGAGAAGATAGAAGATATCCGGAAGATCTATGTGCAGTTCAAGACGAACGGGCAGTGCAGACAGTTCTTGCATACCCTGCATGACGCAGAGATTGTAACGACGAACAGCAACATGGAATCTTATTACAAGATACAGGATGAACCAGGAACAGCGGCAATCGTACCACATCATGTGATACAGGTGGGCGATGTGCGCGTGCTTGCAGAAGATGTGACAGATGCAAAGGGCAATCATACCCGTTTTATCATCCTGCGCAAGGGCGTGTTAGACGTGGAGAATCCGGACCTTGAAAAGCAGTTAGAAGAGCTTGTAAGTAACGAGAAAGGGTTGGATGCAGATGCGGATGGCGCAGAGAAAACCGCGGAGCTTACACGGGAGAAAGTACGAATCCCGGTCTATATCATGCCTGCCACCGACCGGCCCGGAATCCTGTTCGATATCCTGCGCCGGTTCTATGACAAACGTATCAACTTGATCTCAATCATGTCCCGTCCGACAAAACAATCGATGGGAACCTACAACTTCTACATCGAGATTGACTGCCTGACCGAGCGGCTCGAAGTTGTTGTGGAAACATTAAGGCAGATTCAAGTGTATAACGACATTAAGATACTTGGCACATACAAGGAACACTGAGATTAATATGAGAGCAATGAGATAGTTTGTGTATATATATGTCAGGATCGAGTCTCCATAATATACATATGTTTGGAACTTAGAAGTTCTTGATGTTCTGTGTGATATCAGCAATGTTTGAACACGATGTTCAAACAAGCCGTCATTGAGCCATGGATGGCGAATTGACGGCGGTTGCGTGCGGTAGAAATATATAAATCAGAACATCTAGTACTTCTTAGTTTCAATACATCGTATATTATGGAGACTCGATCCCGACGTATATACGCAAACTATCTCATGAGAAAAGAAGGAGGCGAGGCGTACCGGACATACGGTGCGGCAACGATGAATAAGGATTTAACAATAGGGAAACCGGAGCGTGTATTGTGGAGGTATTGCATTCCGTTACTTGGAAGCGTCATTTTCCAGCAGCTATATAATATTGCAGACAGTCTGGTCGCAGGAAAATATGTTGGTAAAAATGCACTTGCAGCCGTGGGAAATTCTTATGAGATTACATTGATCTATATGGCGTTTGCGTTTGGCTGTAACATGGGATGTTCCGTCATTGCGGCGCAGTTTTTCGGGGCGAAGAATTACCGGAAGATGAAGACGACCGTCTATACGACATTTATATATTCGGCGGTGCTGTGTCTGATTCTGACACTAACCGGACTTTTTGCAGGCGGCGCATTGCTGCATCTGATACACACGCCGGCAGATATATTTGCAGATTCTAAACTGTATCTGGACGTGTATACCGGCGGACTTGTATTTTTGTTCTTCTATAACATTGCAACCGGTATATTCTCGGCACTCGGAGATTCGAAAACACCGTTTATATTCTTAGCTTTTTCATCGGTATCGAACGTGTTTGTAGATATCCTGTTTGTAAAGAGCTTTCATATGGGCGTGGCAGGTGTCGCGTGGGCGACATTTATCTGCCAGGGCGTAAGCTGTATCCTGTCCGTGATCGTTGTGTTGCTCCGGCTGCGGAAGATCAAGGATGAACACGAAGGACATCAGAAGGTGCCGGTATTTTCCGGAGAGATCTTCGGCAAGATGCTGAAGATTGCGATACCAAGTACCCTGCAGCAGGGCTTCGTGTCGATCGGAAATATCATCATCCAGAGCATTATCAACAGCTTCGGTTCAGATGTGATTGCAGGATATGCGGCAGCCGTGAAGCTCAATAACATGGTCATCACGACATTTACGATGCTTGGAAACGGCGTCTCGAATTTTGCGGCACAGAATCTTGGCGCACAGAAGATTGAACGAATCAGCCAGGGCTGCAAGGCAGCACTGAAACTGATTTTTCTTACCTGCGTGCCGGTTGTAATATTGTATCTTTTGTGCAGCGGCAGTCTGGTGCAGTTTTTCATGGATGAAAACAGTATCGAGGCGAAGAAGGTCGGTGTTGAATTCCTGCATATATTAGCACCATTTTATTTTGTAGTGTCGGTCAAGCTGATTACGGACGGTGTCCTGCGGGGCGTTGGAGCAATGAAGCAGTTTATGGTTACAACATTTCTGGATCTGTTCCTGCGCGTGATCCTAGCCGCACTTTTCTCAAGGGAATGGGGCAGCACCGGAATCTGGCTCGCGTGGCCGGTCGGGTGGACGATCGGAACGACATTGTCCGTGATCTTGTACCGGAGTATCGTTAAAAAACTAAAGAGCGCAAATATAAAGAATGAAATAGAAGCGAAAGAGGTGACAGAATGAACGATCAGGAACCAATCGGACAGGTGGCAAGCAGTAAGGAAGAGATTCTGGCTTCACTCAAGGAACATGGATATCGTCTGACAGAGCAGCGCAAGCTGATCGTCGATATTATTGCGAACGAAGAATATACCTGTTGTAAGGAAGTTTATTTTCTGGCGCATAAGCGGGACAACAGCATTGGAATTGCGACCGTGTACCGCATGATCAATACGCTCGAGGAAATCGGCGCGATCAGCCGGAAAAATATACAGAAGAATAATTGTAGTGGCAGATGCTGTGATATGAAGGGCGGCTGTACGGTCGTCACAGAGGAGAGCAAGCAGATTATTCTGACAGAGGAGGATATACAGGAGGCTTTGAAGTATATCATGGAGAAAAACGGATATGCGAATGTGGATGAGATCAAGGCTGTTCTGGTAAATCAGCAATGAGTAAACGAAAAAATTATGATAATGGTACACATGGGAATCAGCTGCGCGGTGTGCTGTGCGTACTGGTTGGCGCAATCGCGTGGGGATTTTCGGGTGCCTGCGGACAGTTTTTGTTTTCACACTACAACATCAACACGGCATGGCTTTCGTGCATGCGCATGCTTGTGACAGGTGTAATCCTTACAATTGCATATATTATACGCGAACGGAAAGCGGCATTTGATATATTCAAGTCCACCCGGGATTTCTTTGGGATTATCCTGTTTGCGATATTCGGTGTGGGCTTGTGCCAGTATGCATATCTGGAAGCCATTCATTATACGAATGCCGGGATTGCAACGGCGTTGCAGTATCTGGCACCGGTGATGGTGCTGATCATATCCTGTGTGCGCAGATTGCGTCCGCCGAAGTTTCGCGAGATTGTGGCGGTGCTTCTGGCGGTTGGCGGTACATTTCTCATCGCAACGCACGGAAATATCCATCAGATGAGTATCCCGAAAGAGGGACTGAAGTGGGGATTGCTTGCAGCGTTTGGGTTCTGTATGTATACCCTGCTTCCGGAGCGGATGCTCAAGAAATGGGGCAGCCAGCCGGTTGTCGGCTACGGTATGCTGATCTGTGGCGTGGCATATAGTTGTATCGTCAAGGTATGGACGATTCCGGTGCATCTTGATTTTCATGGGGTATTAGCAGTTGCGGCGATGGTTCTGATCGGAACGATGATGTCATTTCTGTTATTTCTGCAGGGAGTACATGACATCGGCCCGGTGCGTGCCAGCATGATCTCCAGTGTGGAACCGGTTTCGGCAACACTTTTTTCCGTGTTGTGGCTTGGAACGGTCATGACGACGATGGATCTGGTGGGTATGGTATGTATTTTAGTGATGGTAATTATACTGTCCGTAAAGGAGTAACGAAAGCGTATAGGAATTCCAGGAATGTATAGATAAAAAAACATTTACAATCACGCGGGGAATAGGGTATTATAAAATTAATGTATTGGTTCGGGATTGACTCATAGAGAGAAAGGAAAAAATATGATATATACGGTTACATTTAACCCGTCGCTTGATTATATTATGGATCTGACGGAATTTGAACGAAATCAGGTAAATCGCGCGACAGCAGAGAAGATTCTGCCGGGCGGAAAGGGTATCAACGTATCGATTGTACTGCAGAATCTCGGTATCGACAACCGTGCAATCTGTTTTACATCGGGATTTACCGGAGAAGCTTTGAAAGCGTTGCTGATGCAGCGGGATATGAATGCGGATTTTATCGATATTGCAAATGGACTGACGCGTATCAATGTCAAGATGCGCTGTGGCGATGAGACAGAGGTCAACGGACAGGGACCGGAGATCAAGAGCGAGGATATCGCAGAGCTCTATGAGAAGCTTGGCTATCTGGATCAGGATGATTATCTGGTACTTGCGGGCAGCCTGCCGGACTGCATGGCCAAGACAACGTATATGGATATCATGCAGATGCTGCAATACAATAACAACAAGATTATCGTGGATGCGACCGGAGAACTGCTCACGAATGTTCTTCCGTATCACCCATTTTTAATCAAGCCAAACCGTACCGAGCTTGGAAACCTGTTCGGTGTGGAAGTAACGACGATGGATCAGGCAGAGATGTATGCGAAGCAGCTGCAGGAGCGTGGCGCGAGAAATGTGCTCGTCTCCATGTCGTATCAGGGTGCAGTCCTTGTGACAGAGGATGGCAGAGTGATCCGCGCAGCCGCACCGAAGGGAGCGGTGAAGAACTCTGTCGGTGCCGGTGATTCGATGCTTGCCGGATTCCTGGCAGGTTATATCGAGCGCGATGATTACGAGTATGCGTTGAAGCTTGGTATCTGTGCCGGAAGTGCCAGTGCATTTTCCGAGGAGCTTGCAACGAAAGAAGAGATCGATACGCTGTTTCAGACACAGATGGCGTAATTATAATAAAAAGCACAGTCCAGTTTGGATTGTGCTTTTTTATGAAGAGTTGTGAGAAATATAGAAAATGCTTTGCAAACCGTGAGTACAATGGTCGGGGGGAAAGGATATAAAATAAATGATAAATATAGAAGAGATATTGGTGGCAAATGGAATAACTGTACTGATGATGAGCTTTCTTCTGATTTGTAGACGAAAAAACAGAGAGATTCTTCATATGGAAGATAAGATATATGATGGAATGGCAATTGTAAATTTGCTTGGAGCATTGGCTGAGACGGTTTCCTTTATGTTAGATGGAAAGGATTTAACAGGTGGCAGAGTAGTTAATTATATTTCCAATAGCTTGTGTTTTGTTGGAACGGTAAGTATCGGTTTGTTGTGGTGTATATATGTACAACTCCGTATTTACAGGAACTATAAAAGGATATTCCATAAAGTTGGAGTCATAATGATTCCGTGGATTGTGGAAGTTATAGCTGTTTTATATAATCTTTTTGGTACGGAGTTCATATTTAAAGTATCTGCAAACAATGAATATCAGAGATGCGAAGGCGCGATTCTTGGATATATTTCACTTATGATTTATCTTGCGCATAGTATATATTCGGTATATCATTCCAAAAAGCAGGGGGTTAATTTGAACTTTTTCCCGATACTGTTTTTCGTTGGTCCCTGTGTGGTAGGCGTGCTGACTCAGTTTTTCTGTTATGGAATAACAACATCATGGGTGCTGGTTGCAGTAGCATTGACATTTGTACAAATGCAGTCTTATGCGGAAAATTTATATATGGATGAACTGTCGGGACTGTTTAATCGCAGATATTTTAATGCGGTGCTTGCAGAAAGAGAAAATACGAACCGAAGACCATTACATGGAATTATGATGGATATTAATAATTTTAAACATATAAATGATAATTGTGGACACAATATAGGTGATCGTGCTATCTGTGTAATGGGAAATATTTTATTTAAATCTATACCGGATACAGGAATGGCAATTCGATATGCAGGTGATGAATTTATCGTTTTGTTGTCAGATGTTGATAAAGAGCACGTTTTCTCTACGATGAATGAGATAAAAAGTAATCTTGCCAAATTTAACAAGTGTAAGGAGGAAGCGTTTACATTAAGCGTGGCTATGGGTTGCACAGAATTTGGAGAAGGGGATAATGCGGAAACATTTCTGATGCGTATGGATGAAAAAATGTATGAGGAAAAACGTAAGTTTCATACAGGAAAATAATCGGATGAGTGAGAAAAAAGCAAGAGGCGTAAAGCCTCTTGTTTTTTTGCTATAGTTTATGCACATTATTTTTATGACTGCATTTTGACGGAATTTGATTGAAAAATTGACTAAAAAAGGTAGAAAAATGAAAGAAAATGATTGACAATGACTGAAAATGGAGTTATCATATAGAAAAGTTGAACGAAATTGAAATAAAATGAACGTTTTTGACGGAAAGGAGAAACATGTTAGGAGAAGAAAGACAGCAGGCGATACTTGCAGCAGTAGAACAAAGACACAGCGTTTCCGTACAGGAACTGATGCAGCTTCTTGATATTTCCGAGTCCACGATCAGACGGGATCTGAACGCACTGGATAAGGAAGGCAGACTGGTGAAGGTACATGGCGGTGCGATGGCAATCGGTGGAAGCTTCCATGTGAAGGATGATGCGGTGGAATACCGGAAGGAAATCAACCGGGAAGAAAAGATTGAGATTGCCAGATATGCGGCGGCATTGATCGAGGATCAGGATGTGGTGTATATGGATGCCGGAACGACAACTGAGCTGATGATCGACTATATCACAGCGAAGAATGTGATATTCGTCACAAACTCATTTGCACATGCAAAGCATTTGTCACAGAAAGGCTATACGACATATATCCTTGGCGGTGAGTTCAAGCCGGTCACAGAGGCAATCGTTGGAGAAGAAGCGATTATTTCTCTGGATAAATACAACTTCACGAAAGGCTTCTGGGGTGCGAACGGCGTGACAAAGGGCAACGGATTTACAACACCGGATGTCAAAGAAGCAATGGTGAAGAAGAAATCCATGCAGAAGACGAAGGAACGCTATGTGCTGTGCGACAGCAGCAAATTCGGTGAGATTTGTTCGATTAGTTTTGCGGAATTCAAGTCTGCAAGGATAATTACAACGAAGATTGAAAATAATGAGTACAGAGGAATGAAGAATATCACGGAGGTGAGCGTATGATTTACACTGTTTCATTTAATCCATCTCTTGACTATGTGCAGGATCTGGATTGTGTGAACCTTGGATATGTCAACCGTACCAGTGGCGAGAAGATTCTGCCGGGTGGAAAAGGAATCAATGTATCTATGGTATTGAAGAATCTTGGATTCGAGAATCAGGCACTTGGTTTTACGGCCGGATTTACCGGAGAGGTTTTGAAATCCATGCTGCGGGCAAAAGGCGTGGAAAGTGATTTTATTGAGTTAGATGCAGGCATGACACGAATCAATGTCAAAATCCGCGCGAAGGAGGAAACCGAGATCAACGGACAGGGACCGAAGATTTCCGCGGATGCATTGGAACAGCTATATCAGAAGTTAGAGACCTTGCAGGAGGGCGATATCCTTGTGCTGGCAGGTTCGATTCCGGAGAGCATGCCGCAGTCCGCGTATATGGATATCATGAAGCGTCTGCAGGACAAGAAGTTGAAGATCGTTGTAGATGCGACAAGAGATCTTCTGGTGAATGTGCTTCCATATAAGCCTTTTATGATCAAGCCGAATAATTTTGAACTCGGCGAGATCTTCGGAGTGGAGATCAAAGACAAAGACGATGTATGCAAATATGCGAAGAAGCTGCAGGAGCAGGGCGCACGGAATGTGCTCGTGTCCATGGCGGGTGATGGCGCGGTATTACTTGCGGAGAACGGAAGTGAGTACAGGGCAGAGGCTCCAAAGGGCACGGTGAAAAATTCCGTAGGTGCCGGAGATTCGATGGTAGCTGGATTTATTGCCGGATATCTGATTACAGATGGCGGAGCAGATGCGTATAAAAACGCATTTGAAATAGGCGTATGTACCGGAAGTGCGAGTGCATTTTCGGAAGAGCTTGCAACGAAGGAAGAAGTCGAAGGCTTGTATGTAAAGACCTTCGGCAAAAAATGATAAAGGAGGGGTTGCGTATGCGAATTACAGATTTGTTAGACAAGAAGAGTATTTACCTTGGTGCGAAGGTAAACTCAAAGGAAGAGATACTGGATCGTGCCGTGGCCTTGATGGCAGAGAGCGGAAAGATCGCAGATGTTGACACATACCGCAAGGGTGTGTATGCAAGAGAACAGGAAGGAACAACCGGAATCGGAGAAGGAATTGCGATTCCGCATTGTAAGTCGGCAGCCGTGAAGCAGGCAGGACTTGCAGCGATGGTAATCCCGGATGGCGTGGATTTCGACTCGTTAGACGGCGAGCCGGTACATCTGCTGTTCCTGATTGCGGCACCGGATACCGCAGACAATGTCCATCTCGATGTACTGAGCAAATTATCCGTGCTTCTTATGGACGAGGATTTTACGAATGCATTGAAATCCGCAAAGACGGTAGATGAATTCCTAAGTATCATTGACAAGGCGGAAAATGGTGATGCGAAGCAGGAGGAAGCGATTCCGACTATCTCAGAAGCAACAAAGAAGATTCTAGCAGTGACAGGATGCCCGACCGGAATTGCACATACGTACATGGCAGCTGAGGCATTGGAGAAGAAAGCAAAAGAACTCGGTTATGCGATCAAGGTGGAGACCAGAGGCTCCGGCGGTGCCAAGAATGTATTGACTGCAGAGGAAATCAAAGAAGCCGATGCGATCATCGTCGCTGCCGATACACAGGTGCCGATGGACCGTTTCCACGGCAAGAAGGTAATCATCTGCAAGGTGGCAGATGGTATCAATAAGGCAGAACAATTACTGACACGAGCAGCCGAAGGCAAAGCAGCTATCTATGAAGCAGGCGGTGATGCAGCCGAAAGCAAAGAGACCGAGGGCAAAGAAAGTGTCGGACACCAGATTTATAAGCATCTGATGAACGGTGTATCGCATATGTTACCATTTGTCGTTGGCGGTGGTATTCTGATCGCGCTTGCCTTCCTGATTGATGGATTGCTCGTTGACTTAAACCACGTTCCGCAGTATCTGATTGACAAGTATGGTTCGGTTGCAGATGTAAAGAGTAACTTCGGTACATTGACGCCGGTTGCTTATTTCTTGAAGGCTCAGGTTGGTGGCGTGGCATTTAGTTTTATGCTGCCGATTCTCGCCGGATTTATCGCAATGAGTATCGCGGATCGTCCGGGACTTGCACTTGGCTTCTTAGGTGGTGCCATTGCAGCAAATGGAAAGTCCGGATTCCTCGGCGCACTGGCTGCCGGATTTATAGCAGGCTATGTTGTATTGCTGCTGAAGAAGATTTTCTCGAAGCTTCCTTCTGCACTGGAAGGAATGGTGCCGATCCTGCTGATCCCGGTGTTTGGATTGCTGATTACCGGAGCGGGTATGGTGTATGTGATTGAACCGGTTGTCGGATTTATCAATACAGCTTTGAACAATGGATTGAAGAACATGAGTGGCGCAAATATTATCCTGCTTGGAGCATTGCTTGGTGCGATGATGGCAGTCGATATGGGTGGCCCGGTTAACAAGGCAGCGTATGTATTCGGTACCGCGCAGATTGCAGCCGGTAATTATGATATCATGGCAGCGGTTATGATTGGAGGTATGGTTCCTCCAATCGCAATTGCAATCGCATCCTTATTGTTCAAGAACAAGTTCACAGAGCAGGAACGCAAGGCAGGCCCTACAAACTTTATTATGGGACTTTCCTTCATCACAGAGGGTGCAATCCCATTCGCCGCAGCGGATCCGTTACATGTCATCCCGGCATGTGTAGTCGGTGCCGGTGTCGCAGGTGGACTTTCCGCAGCATTTAACTGTACACTGATGGCTCCACACGGTGGAATCTTCGTATTCCCGGTTGTCGGACACGCCGCAATGTATCTTGTCGCACTGGTAGTCGGAAGTATCATCTCCGCACTCCTGCTCGGTGTATTAAAGAAGAAAGTAGTCGCGTAATATAAGGTCACACGACCGAAGAATTTTATATAAGAGAATAATTAGAATTGGAAAAGGTACAATCCAATATGTTTAACACATATATTCAAATACAGATTCGCAGCATATAGATATGTTTGGAACTTAGAAATACTTAATGTTCTGAACAATATCAGAAATACCTGAACACGATGTTCAGGTAAGCTGCCACTGAGCCATGGATGGCGAGAGGAGGGCGCATATGAATCGTAGATTCATATTTAGGATGCGCCCGACAATCTGCCGCCGAGCGACGCGAGGGGGCAATACCCATGCAGCGGTTTCGTACGGATAGAACAGGTGTAGCAGAACATTTAGTATTTCTTAGTTTCAATACATTTATATGCGCGAACTGTATTTAGGATATATGTGGAGAGAGAATGAGGTGTACCTTTTACAATTCTCATATAAGAAAAGGAGAATAAAATTATGAGAGAGTTTAGTTATGTAATCACAGATGCACAGGGAATTCACGCAAGACCGGCCGGACAGCTTGTAAAGCTTGCAGCCGCTTATCCATGCAAGGTAACAATCGCAAAGGACGGAAGAAGCGTTGACGCAAAGCGTATCATGGGTGTCATGAGCCTTGGCGCAAAGCAGGGACAGGAAGTGATCCTGCAGGCAGACGGTGAGCAGGAAGATGAGGCAATCGCAGCACTCTCCGCATTTATGAACGAGAATCTGTAATTGATGTACGAAGAAAGGGAAGGTCTTATACAGCCGGGTGAGAGTATGCAGGAATTAAAAGGAAAAAGTGTATTTGGCGGAATTGCAATCGGTCGGATCTCCGTATATAACAAGGATGAAAGTACTGTCAAACGTGTAAAGATCGAGGACACAGCCGCAGAAGTAAAGCGATTTGAAGAGGCAAAGGAAACTGCGAAGCAACAGTTACAGGCACTCTACGAGAAAGCACTGGTGGAAGTCGGAGAAGTCAATGCGATGATATTCGACGTACATCAGATGATGTTGGATGATCTTGATTATGTGGAAGCAATCACGCACATGATCGAGAATCAGGGAATCAATGCCGAGTATGCGGTTGCAACGACAGGTGATAATTTCTCGAACATGTTCGCGGCGATGGACGATGATTATATGAAGGCACGTGCCGCGGATGTAAAAGATATTTCCAACCGCGTTGTGAAGATTCTGCAGGGAAAGAAAGACAGTGTATTAGATGGTGATGAACCGGTGATCCTCTTAGCAGATGATCTGGCACCGAGTGAGACGGTACAGCTTGACAAATCGAGGGTGCTTGCGTTTGTAACAAGACATGGTTCAACGAATTCCCATACAGCGATTCTGGCGCGGACGATGAATATTCCGGCACTGATCGGTGTGAAATTCGAGGAAAATGTCGACGGCAAATTCGCAATTGTCGATGGTTACAATGGCAGAGTCTATGTAGAGCCAACCGATGATGTTGTGAAAGAATACGAGAGTAAGAAGCAGGAAGCCGAAGAGAAGAAACGCTTGCTGCAGGAATTGAAGGGCAAGGAAAATATCACACTCGATGGAAAGAAAATCAAACTGTACGCGAACATCGGTGGTGTTGCGGATGTTGCTTCTGCTCTGCAGAATGATGCAGAGGGCATCGGGCTTTTCCGAAGCGAGTTCCTGTATTTAGAAAGCGATACATTTCCAACAGAAGAAGAACAGTTTCAGGCATATAAAACCGTTGCGGAGAATATGGCAGGCAAGAAAGTCATTATCCGTACATTGGATATCGGTGCCGACAAACAGGTGGATTATTTCAATCTGGATAAAGAAGATAATCCGGCGATGGGATACCGTGCAATCCGTATCTGCCTGACACAGCCGGAGATATTCAAGACACAGCTTCGCGCAATCTTCCGTGCAAGCTATTACGGAAATATCGGCATCATGTATCCGATGATTATTTCCGTATCAGAGGTGCAGAGGATTCATGCGATCGTTGACGAAGTGAAAGCAGAGTTAGATGCGCAGGGACTTCCGTACGGAGATGTTGAGCAGGGTATCATGATTGAGACGCCGGCCGCTGTGATGATGAGTGCAGAGCTTGCGAAAGAAGTTGATTTCTTCAGTATCGGAACGAATGATCTGACACAGTATACGCTTGCAATCGACCGTCAGAATCCGAAGCTGGATGATTTTTACGATTCCCATCATCCTGCAATCTTACGCATGATTCAGATGGTAATCGAAAATGGACATAAGGAAGGCTGCTGGGTCGGAATCTGCGGCGAGCTTGGTGCCGATACAACTCTCACAGAAACCTTCCTGAAGATGGGAATTGATGAGCTTTCGGTATCGCCATCCATGATATTCCCGGTAAGGGATAAGATCCGCAGCACGGATACAACCAAATAAAAAGCAATTGTACATTTTAGGGCAATCAACGTAAGCTATATCTTTTGACTCAGAAGTTCATTGCCTGCAAATATTGATAAAATCGCAAGGCGTAAGGACTGATCCTTATATGACTTGCGATTTTTCGTTTGTACAAGTGTAGGTATCTGTGGTAGAATGGGCGTGGCAATGTAAATGAATAAAGCGTGCGTAAACCATCACGCTTCGTGTGGCAACATTAAATATGACAAGAAGGTTATAACATGTCAGAAACAGACAAATTACAGGAAAAACAAAGACTTCCCATCGGATTTATGGATTCGGGGCTTGGCGGGTTAAGCGTCCTGCGCGAAGCCATAAAATTGATGCCGAAGGAAGATTTTATATATTATGGAGATTCCCTGCATGCACCCTATGGTGTAAAGCCACAGGCGGAAATCCGGGATTTGACATTTGCAGTGGTGAAAAAACTGCTGGATATGGGAATCAAAGGATTGGCAGTTGCCTGCAACACAGCGACAAGTGCAGCTGTGCGTCTGCTACGAAATACATATCCGGAGCTTCCAATCGTGGGAATCGAACCGGCCGTGAAACCGGCCGTGACGGAAAGCCATGGCGGAAGAATCCTGGTGATGGCAACTCCGATGACACTCAAACAGGAGAAATTCCAGAACCTCTTAGCAAAGTACCGGGAACAGGCAGACATTGTTCCCGTTCAGTGTGACGGACTGATGGAATTTGTCGAACATGGCGATCTGGACGGACAGGAACTAGACGACTATTTCGCGGAGAAACTATCCCCAGTCCTGACCGACGACACAGAATCCATCGTCCTTGGATGTACACACTATCCGTTCCTGAAGAAAGAACTTCGCCATTTTCTTGGCGACCGTGACATCCATCTGATCGATGGCAGCCTTGGAACCTCCCGCGAACTCATGCGCCGCCTCAAAGTACAAGGACTGCTGCGCACTGACGACCACAAAGGCAAGGTGCAGATTATGAATTCATCCGGAAGGCAGGAACTAATAGACTTGAGTCTAAAGTTACTGAATTTGCCTGACTACGAATGAGATTATATAGGGATAAGGTCGTAGATATCCCATCAAAAATGTATATGGATTTGGACACGATTGCCAATTCTTAAGCAGACCGTTGAAGCACGCTGGTACTTAATGAACGGCAAACTTGTTTGTCGTGAATTTAGTACCACTGCGTGATGAACCGAGCGGAAGCGTGTCTGCGAAGAATGGCAATCGCGTTCAAATCTGGATAGATGATAGGAGCATTCAAAATGAACATCGTAACAGTAGATGAAATCACAAAAGCATATGGCGCGCGCAAACTTTTTGATAAAGCGTCCTTCTTTTTACAGGAAGGCGAAAAAGCCGGAATCATCGGAATCAATGGCACGGGCAAATCAACCCTTCTGAAAATCATTGCAGGCATAGAGAACCCGGATACCGGAAATGTGATACTGGCGAATCACTATACAGTACAATACCTGCCGCAGACCCCGGAATTTGAAGCGACAGATACCGTGCTGCAGGCAGTCGTGCGTGGACACGTTACAGAGGAAAATCACTGGACGATAGAGAGCGAAGCAAAGACGATGATGACGAAGCTTGGCATCACGGATTTTGAAGAGACATGCGGACACTTATCCGGAGGACAGCGAAAAAGACTGGCACTTGTGTCTGCGCTGCTTGCGAAAGCAGATATATTACTCTTGGATGAGCCGACAAACCATCTGGACAGCGAGATGTCAACCTGGTTAGAGAGTGAGTTGCGCGCTTACAAAGGATCGATTATCATGGTAACTCACGATCGCTATTTCCTTGACAGCGTAGCGAACCGGATCATCGAGGTGGATAAGGGAAAAATCTACTCGTATGCGACAAACTATTCCGGATTTCTGGAGGGAAAGACACTTCGTGAGGACATCTTAGATGCACAGGAACGGAAGCGGCAGTCGATTCTGCGCGTGGAACTCGAATGGGTGAAGCGTGGTGCAAGAGCGCGTTCAACCAAGCAGAAGGCTAGGCTGGAACGCTACGAGGAGATGAAAGGCAAATCCGCTCCGGTGAAAGACGCACAGGTGGAGATTGGTTCCGTTTCTTCACGGCTTGGACGGACGACCGTGGAGCTTGACCATATCGAAAAAAGCTTTGGCGGACAGACAATCATTCATGACTTTACATACCATTTTCTAAAAGATGACCGAATTGGAATCGTCGGTCGCAATGGCTGCGGCAAAAGTACGCTGCTTAAGATCATGCAGGGCATGTTAGAACCGGACAGCGGAAGCGTTGTGATTGGTCCGACAGTAAAGATTGGTTATTTTGCGCAGGAGATAAAGCTTGGTAAGGACATGGATCCGAACCAGCGTGTGATTGATTATATCCGCGACGTGGCGGAATATGTAGAGACAGATGAGGGTAAGATTACCGCGGCTAGACTGTTGGAGCGGTTCTTGTTCCGCGGAGAAGATCAGTATGGTCTGATCGGGAAATTATCCGGTGGTGAGCGCAGAAGATTGTATCTGTGTAAGGTCTTGATGTCGGCACCGAATGTTCTTATATTGGATGAGCCGACGAATGATCTGGACATCACGACACTTACGATATTGGAAGATTATCTGGATTCGTTCCGGGGGATCGTTGTCGCAGTCAGCCATGACCGCTATTTCTTAGATCGTGTAGTACGCCGCATCTTCGCATTCCGCCCGGACGGAACACTCTGGCAGAGTGAGGGTGGTTATACCGATTATGAGACACGGGTTCTGTATGAACAGCAGACAGCGGAGAAATCTGATGGAACGAAGATGGAAACTGCTGAACCGAAGACCGGCAAATCGGATAACCGGAAAGAAAAACCGCGTACGAAGAAACAAAAGCTTTCGTATCAGGAACAGCGGGAATACGATACGATTGAGGATGATATTGCAGCATTGGAGCAGAAGCTTGAAGACAATAAAGCTGCAATGGAAAAAAATGCCAGTAATTCCTCCGAACTGCAACGGCTCTATGAAGAGCAGGAGCAGCTCGAACAGACACTGGCAGAGAAGATGGAACGATGGATGTATCTGGAAGATCTGGTAAATCAGATTCAAAACCAGAATTAACAGGACTCCGGTTAGATTATTTACGATTTATTTCGTCAGAGTTATAATCCGGGGACTCGCAGTTTGTATGCAGATCCCGGTAGCGCTTTGGCGTAAGCCCATACAACTCCTGGAAGGAACTCGTGAAATGACTCTGTGACGAGAAATTCAGGTATTCAGAAATCTCGGAGATTGAGTAATTCGAGTATTCCAACAGGTAAGCTGCACTTTTTAATCGTTCATGCTTGATGTAAGCGGAGATGGAAATATTCATTTCTTTCTTGAACAGGCGTGACAGATAGGTTGGGTTCATATTCAGGTATTCTGCAATTGTTTCGAGCCGCAGTTCCTGTTGCAGATTGGCGTGAATATAATCTACGCATTTTACAATCTGCTTGGAATAGATGCCCTTGCTGCGGTTTTCCTGCATGGCCTTTGTATAACTCATAATCATCTCTGTCTGCAGAGCATCGATTTCTTCAAGCTTTTTACATACGTCAACACGCTGAATAAAAATATCGCTCATGCTATAGGCAACTTCTCTCGGAAGTCCGTATTGTGCGCAGAACCGGCTGACCATAGCTGCAAGAATGACATAGTGGTATTTTGCATTCTGGACAGGATCCGCAGAGAGAATCCCGTTGCGGTTATCTCCTTTGGAGTAATGGTTTTGATCTTCGTAGTCCTTGTGGCGCAGTTTTACCTCTTCCATATTGCCTTGGGCGATTGCCTTGTATATACCAAATTCCTTTTCATAATCTAAATGTCTGCTTTGTTCCTGCTGTTGCATGAACAATTGCATGTTCACTTCTTTATCAATATTCATGGTGTTCTCCTTTAATTTCTCTATTAATTCTATCAGTTTCATAAGTATATCATATCTTTGAAAAAAAAGACATATATTTGATAGATTTTTACAAAAAAAATCAGTATTATACAACCATAGACTTCAATAGATACATTTCTACAGAAGATAATTCGTGTAGAGACGAATCGACAAAAGATGAAGGAAGTCTTATGAGATTGGTATAAAGCATGAGAGTGCTTTATATATATAGAATCCCCCCAAGATTCATATTAGTGTCACAAGACACACATTTCTCCTTCGCGTTATTTGATAACGCAGCTGGCGGTCAACTATCCCCAAGTTGGCCGCTTTTGCTTTCTGTAGATTTCGATGAGAAAGACATGAGAGATTACTTCCGGAAACGATTATATAAATCATATAAAATCAATTAAGATCAATTATATAAGATCATTCGCAGTCTTTCGAGATTTCGTCTGCGATTTTACTGATAATGGCGACAACACGATCCTGATCGATCGTTGAATATTGTTCGTAGGCGTGGTAGCACCCTTGAACCAGAATTGTAATTAATATATTGGCACGCAGGTCGGTACGATAATTCGGACATTTTTCATAGAGGGCATTTTTCAGGGAGATTTCAAGCCCTTCGGTAAGCGCACTGACACGGGAACCGGAGAAAACAATGCGGAAATTATGCCCCTGCTCAATTGCTTTTTGAAACAGCTGTTTTGTAACTTCGCCTGTATGAATCAGAATATCCTCAGGATAAGGGAGGTCTGCGAGCATTTCAGTGATCATGGAAGCCTCAATCTGTTCAGAAAGATCATACATATCACGGTAATGCAGATAGAAAGTCTGTTTGCTGATCTGGGCGCGTTCGCAGAGTTCTTTGACGGTGATTTTCTCCAGCGGATATTTTTCACGAAGCTCAATAAAGGCATTGAAAATATTGCGTCTTGTTTTCTGTATTCTAAGATCCATAGGTTTATCCTCCAAAGGTAGTTGTATTGTGTCAGTCGGTTGACTATGTGGAAAAATCGTCAAATACTTTACTTAATTACAATATTATACAAAAGTAAAATTGAATACGTCAAGATATAAAAATCCGGGATAAAACGCATTAGAAAAAGGTTTTCATTTTGTATGAAATTTGATATGATAAAAAGGATAAAATAATGGAGAAACTATGCGATGACGAAGAAACAACGAGCCGCTATAATTATAGAGCGTTTACGGAAAGCATACCCGGATGCTTCGTGTACACTCGAGTACGATCAGGCGTGGAAGCTGTTGGTCGAAGTAAGGCTGGCCGCGCAGTGTACAGATGCCAGAGTGAATGTAGTCGTGCAGGATCTGTATGCAAAATATCCGACAGTAGCAGCATTGGCACAAGCAAATCCTGAGGATGTGGAGGCAATCGTGCGTCCGTGTGGACTCGGAAGAAGTAAGGCGAAGGATATCTGCGCCTGCATGAAAGTATTGCATGAGAAATATCAGGATAATGTGCCGGATGATTTCGATGCACTGCTGGCACTTCCGGGGGTTGGAAGAAAGAGTGCAAACCTCATCATGGGAGATGTATTCGGTAAGCCGGCGATCGTGACAGATACACATTGTATCCGGTTAGTAAACCGGATGGGACTTGTGGATGGCGTGAAGGATCCGAAGAAAGTTGAGATGGCATTATGGAAGATCATACCACCAGAAGAAGGCAGCGATTTATGCCACCGGTTGGTATATCTTGGCAGGGATGTATGCAGTGCCCGTACGAAGCCACATTGTGATGTGTGCTGTCTACAGGATATTTGCAAAAAATGTGGTGTTTAGAAGAAGGCATCTTGAGTGGGAGAACACGCAACATAGACAGGAGGCTATAGATGGCAGTCAAATATAGAGAGTTTAAATTTCATTCACATGCAGACAAGCTTGAAATTCATGCGATGACGGTTGCGCCGGAAGGAAAGATTATCGGTGTAGTGCAGATACTGCATGGAATGTGCGAACACAAAGAACGATATTATGACTTTATGAAATTTCTGGCAGAGAAAGGATATCTGTGTGTAATCCATGACCATCGCGGACATGGCAGCAGTGTCGTAAGTGATGCAGATCTTGGATATTTCTATGATGCCGGATATGACGGACTAATCGAAGATGCACATCAGGTGACAGAGCTGATCAAGGAGAGTGTCGGAGCTGTGCCATATATTCTGCTTGGACACAGTATGGGGTCTCTTGTGACCCGCTGTTATCTGAAGCGGTATGACGATGAGATCGACAAGGCAGTGATCGTCGGAAGCCCATCGATGCGGCATGGCATTGCCCCGGGACTGCGGTTATTGAAGATCCTGCGTGCCTGCAAGGGCAGACGGAAGCACTCAAAGCTTATGGATCACATTATGATGAATTCAAGCTATGAGAGACGGTTTAAGAAGGAAAAACTGCAGCATGCGTGGATTAATTCCGATCGGGATGCGGTAGAGAAATACAACAATGACCGGTATTGTAATTTTACGTTTACACTCGATGGTTATGAGAATCTGGTCTACCTTCTGCAGGAGACATACAGCAAGGATGGCTGGCAGATGAAGCATAAGGATCTGCCAATCAAGTTTTTCTCCGGAAAGGATGATCCGTGTGCGCTCAGCCCAAGTGATTTCGGAAAGGCAATTCATTTTATGAAGGATCTTGGATACACGGATGTCCGGGGCGCGATGTACAAGGGCATGCGTCACGAAATCCTGAATGAAAAAGGCAGAAAAAGGGTATATCAAGACATATATGATTTTATAAAAAATTAATGGTAAGAGTGGGACTATGAAAGTCAGAATGGCAGTCGAACAACCGAATAAGGATGCATTTATCGAGCAGGTGATGCGCAAATATCATTTTTCCACAGAAGAAAAAGAAGCGTTGCAGCAGGTGTATGAGAAGGTTCGCACTTACATGGCACCGTATGCAATCTATCGGATCAACACGCGGATGCGGGGCGTTCCGCTTCTCGATGCGGAACAGTCGGCACTTGTAGCGATGACGCTTGGTGAGGGTGTGGACCGTCTGCAGGAATATTATGAGCGGGAGCATGCGTTATCGGAAAGCTATATGGTGGAGTGCGTGGCAAATGAGCTGCTTCTGCAGATGTATGCGGATTTCAATCAGAGTTATCCGAAATTCCATCGCCGCTATGTGAAGCGGTATGTATTTGTCGGAGAGGAAATTCCGCTCGATGGCATGCAGAAGCTGCTTGCAGAGGTATATGGCAGACAACCGGCAGATATCGGACAGGAAAATGATATCACTGCAAATGAATATGGCGTGTTACAGCCATCGAAAAGTGTGGTTTTTTTTGCACTGTTATCCGACAATCCGGAGCAGAGGTGTCAGGGGATTTGTATGAACTGCGGAAATACGGAATGTGAAAACCGTATGCAGGAAGCGCGGCAGATACAGGTGCGGACAGAACCGCAGGAGATGGCAGCTGCCATGGAGCCGGAGCAGAAGTTAAATTACGGATATCAGAGAATTTTTGGACAAAAGTGAGGAACGGGTATTGGAGAAACAGGAGAAACGATATATTATGGCGCTTGACGCCGGTACAACGAGCAACCGCTGTATTTTATTCGATAAGAGCGGGACGATCGTGAGTATGGCGCAGAAAGAATTTACACAGATATTTCCGAGGCCTGGCTGGGTGGAGCATGACGCAAATGAAATCTGGTCGACGCAGCTTGGTGTGGCGGTGGAAGCAATGTCTAAGATCAATGTGACGGCGGAGAATATCGCGGCAATCGGAATTACGAACCAGCGTGAGACAACAATCATCTGGGATAAGAAGACCGGACAGCCAATCTGCAATGCGATTGTCTGGCAGTGCCGGAGAACCGCGGAATATTGTGAGAAATTGCTCGGTCAGACGATGATGGATGCAGAAGGAAATGTGCTTCCGATTAAGGATGCGATTCAACAAAAAACAGGCTTGATCGTAGATCCGTATTTCTCCGCGACAAAGGTAAAATGGGTGTTAGACCACGTGCCGCAGGCAAGAAAACGGGCAGAAGCCGGAGAGCTGTTATTTGGAACGGTTGAGACATGGCTTATCTGGAAGCTCACCGGAGGTGCGGTACATGTGACGGATTATTCCAATGCGTCACGAACGATGATGTTCAACATCCATACGCTTCAGTGGGATGCCGATATCTTAAAGCTGCTTGATATTCCGGAATGCATGCTGCCAAGGGTGCGTTCGAACAGCGAGGTTTATGGTTATACATGTACGAATCTGTTAGGCGGCGAGATTCCGATTGCGGGTGCCGCGGGCGATCAGCAGGCAGCGCTGTTTGGACAGAATTGTTTTCAGGCAGGTGACGCGAAGAATACATATGGAACCGGTTGTTTCCTTCTGATGAATACCGGTGCGACACCGATCCTTTCTAAGCACGGGCTTGTAACGACGATCGGCTGGGGCAGAGAAGGAAAGATCAATTACGCGCTCGAAGGTTCGATCTTCGTTGCAGGCGCTGCGATACAGTGGCTGCGAGACGAGATGGAATTTATCCGGGATGCGGCACAGAGTGAGGAACTTGCCACACAGGTAGATGATACGGCAGGGTGTTATGTTGTTCCGGCATTTACCGGGCTTGGCGCTCCGTATTGGGACAGTTACGCGCGTGGTACGATCGTGGGATTGACACGCGGTGTGAATAAAAAACATATCGTGCGGGCAACGCTTGATTCGATCGCTTATCAGGTGGCGGATGTGCTTACGGCGATGAATCAGGATTCCGGAATTCATCTGCAATCGCTGAATGTGGATGGCGGAGCCAGTGCGAATAACTATCTGATGCAGACGCAGGCAGATATCATACAGGTTCCGGTCAGGCGTCCGGTATGTGTGGAGTCGACAGCGCTCGGAGCGGCATATCTGGCGGGACTGGCTGTTTCCTATTGGAAGGATATGGACGAGATCCGAAGTAACGCACAGATCGAGCGGATATTTGAACCACAGATCACAGAAGAAGAGAAGAATGAGCGTGTGCGCGGCTGGGAAAAGGCTGTGCGGACATCATTTGACTGGGCTAAAGGAGAGTGACAGACATGAATCCAATGAATTTTATGAAAGCAAAAGGACTGTTGACGCAGTTTACAACGAATCATCCGAAGCTTCCGGCATTTTTCAAGGCGGCATCGTCGCAGATCGGCGAGGGTTCGATCATCGAGATCAGTGTGACAACGGCAGAAGGGAAGAATCTCTGTACGAACATGAAGGTGAGACCGGAAGATATGCAGCTTGTTGAAGAGTTGAAGAATCTTTCAAAGTAAAAATAAACGATAGGAGGAACGCGCGATATGGAAGAAAACATAAAAGAAGCAATGGCTGCGGCACATGATAATATGCAGGAGAAGATGCAGGAAAAGGTCGCAGAGGTAAAAAACACGTTGGATAGTCTGGAGGGAACGAGCCGGGCAAACCGGTTCACGGTAACCGGGTATACGATTTACAATGCAGTTTTGCTGGTATGTTATCTTGTGGAGCTAATCAAGGGCAGCCGGACAGGCGGGTATTTCGCAATCTTCGCAGCCCTTTCCATCCTGCCGCTTGCAGCGATCTGGATTGAATATAAGCGGAATCCGGCGAGTGAAAATCTGAAACGGATTTTGATTTATTCATATGCAGTATTTTACACCTTTACGATATTTACAACCGTGTCTCCGGTTGCATTTGTGTATGGTGCACTTGTTAGTTTGTTCGTCATTGTATATGGAGAGAAACGATTGAGCTTTGGCGCAGCGGGAGGAATCTTCCTCCTTAACCTGATTCATGTGATTTATATGGCAGCAAATGGCATGATAACGCCGCAGGATCTTCCGAATGTTGAAATCCGGATCGGGTTTACATTGCTGTTCGCGTTGTTTATTGTGATGGCGACAAATGTTATCATCTCGAACAATGAAGCGAAGATGAAGGCTATCACACAGGAGAAGGAGTCTGTATCTGCAATGTTAGAGCAGATTCTGGAAATCTCTGAGAATATGATCGGAGATATTCTGACAGTTTCGGAGAAGATGACAACGCTGGAGGATTCGGTTACAAAGACAAAGGCATCCATGGAAGAAGTAACGAATGGAACGAACGATACCGCAGATTCGGTACAGTCCCAGCTCCTTAAGACAGAAGAAATCCAGCAGGTAATCGAGCGTGTGGAACATGTATCCGATACGATTGAGAGCGATATGGATGAGGCGAGCGAGGAGGTTGCACAGGGTAAGAATAAGATTGACGAACTGATCTCACAGGTGGAGACAAGCGATGAGGCGAGCAAGAAGGTGGCAACGGAGCTTGACAAGCTGACAGCGTATGCAAGCCAGATGCAGGGAATCGTCGATATCATCGGGAACATCACCGATCAGACAAGCCTTCTTTCCTTGAATGCAAGTATCGAGGCAGCAAGAGTCGGCGAAGCAGGTAAGGGATTTGCAGTCGTTGCATCTGAGATTTCTGCTCTTGCAGACCAGACCCAGGAAGCGACGGTCAACATCGCCGAACTGATTGGAAATATTTCAGAGGAACTGACAGAGGTTGTAAATGTTGTCAGCTACCTGATTGATAACAATAAATTACAGAGCATCGCAGCGACTGAGACTGCATCCAGCTTCGAGACGATTGCAAGCCGGACACAGGATATCCATCAGTTGACAGGGGAGCTGACCGGGTTGGTATCTTCTCTGGCACAGTCGAATGAGGCAATTGTGGATAGTATCCAGACAATCTCGGCAGCAACCGAGGAAGTGACAGCACATTCAAGCGTAACACTTGAGAGCAGCGAGGAGAACAGCTCGATTGTTGTAGAGGTTGGTGATATCGTCGGAGAATTGCAGGCACTTGCAGAACGTCTGAGTGCATTAAGCTAACATGGTTTTGACAAAGGAAAAATAACTGAAAAAAGGTTATTGACATTTTTTCTGAAGTAGAGTAGTATGAGCCTATCAAAAATGAATAGTGACACGAAACCAATGATGTGGAGATAACGTTACATCGTGCACGTACAGAGAATCCGGGAGGCTGAGAACCGGGTCGGACGCAGGGTAGCAAATGGACCACGGAGGGCATAGTCAAAGGAGCATCCGCTCTGAGTATTCTATGACGTTCGCATACGTTAGTTGCAGGGAATATGATAGTATTCTGAAAGAGCATGGGAGGAAACTCTCATGAAACAAGGTGGCACCGCGGGAATTCCGTCCTTGACAAAAGTATATTTTGTCAAGGACTTTTTTATTGCAATGAATAAATTATTGGAACCATGTCACGAAGAAAGGAGTTTGGAGATGATCAGACCAACATTAGAAGAAGCGATGCAGTATCAGAAGGATTATAAGGTTGTTCCGGTGTTAAAGGAAATCTATTCCGATATCCGCACACCGATGCAGGTGCTGAAGATACTGAAAAAAGCAAGCAAGCATTGTTATATGTTAGAGAGTGTGGAGAACCAGGAAAACTGGGGACGCTATACATTTCTTGGTTATAAGCCAAAGCTTTGCGTGACATGCATGAACGGAAAGCTGAAAGTCACCGATGTGAACGGAACGGTAATCCGCGAGGAACTGGTACAGCATCCGGAAGCCTGTATCAATGAAATCCTTGCAGATTACAAGAGTCCGAAGATTGAGGGATTCCCGACATTCACCGGCGGACTGGTTGGGTATTTTGCATATGATTACATCAAATACAGTGAACCGAAGCTGAATCTGGATGCGGAAGATGAGGAAGGGTTTAACGATGTAGATCTGATGCTGTTCGATAAGGTGATTGCATTTGACAATGTGAAGCAGAAGCTGCTCATCATCGCGAATGCGAAGACGGATAACCTGACAGAGAATTACATCCATGCGGTGGAAGAAATATCCGAGATCATTGAACTGATCAAACATGGCGAGGAAGCAGAGATAGAACCGGCGAAGATGACATCCGAATACCGGAAGCTGTTCGATCAGGAAGCCTTCTGCAACATGGTGGAGAAAGCGAAAAATTATATCTACGAAGGAGATATCTTCCAGGTTGTATTATCGAACCGGCTGGAAGCGGATTTCTCTGGAAGCCTGCTGAATACTTACCGCGTACTCCGTACCATCAATCCATCGCCATATATGTTCTATTTCAGCGGCGACGACATCGAGGTAGCGGGGGCTTCTCCGGAGACCTTGGTGAAGTTGGAAAATGGTGTGTTACATACCTTTCCATTGGCGGGAACCAGACCGAGAGGAAAGACGAAGGAAGAAGATCTTCGAAACGAAGAGGAACTTTTAGCAGACGAGAAAGAGCGTTCCGAACATAACATGCTTGTTGATCTCGGAAGAAATGATATCGGCAAGATCAGCAGGTTCGGAAGCGTGGAAGTGGAGAAATACATGAGCATCGAGCGGTATTCGCATGTGATGCATATCGGTTCTACGGTACGCGGGGAACTGCGTGACGACTGCTCCGTGACAGATGCGGTCGATGCGATCCTTCCGGCAGGAACCTTGTCCGGCGCACCGAAGATTCGTGCCTGTGAGATAATCAACGAACTCGAGAATAACAAACGCGGCATCTACGGTGGAGCAATCGGTTATATTGATTTTACCGGAAACTTAGATACCTGTATTGCGATTCGGATTGCATATAAGAAAAACGGAAAGGTATTTGTACGAAGCGGAGCCGGAATCGTGGCAGACAGTGTACCGGAGAACGAATATCAGGAATGTATCAACAAGGCAAAGGCTGTGATGAAAGCAATCGAGATCTCACAGGAAATGACAGACTAAGAAAGGAGATGGCAGCATGATATTACTGATTGATAATTACGATAGTTTCTCTTACAACTTGTATCAGCTTATCGGAATGATCCGGCCGGACATCAAGGTTATAAGAAACGATGAGATGACGATCGCGGAGATTGAAGCATTGGCACCGGATCACATCATCGTATCACCGGGACCGGGCAGACCGAAGGATGCCGGAATCTGTGAGGAAGTCATTGATTACTTCAAAGGGAAGATTCCAATCTTCGGGGTGTGTCTCGGACATCAGGCAATCTGCGAGACATTTGGCGGCCAAATCGGATATGCGAAGAAGCTGATGCACGGAAAGATGTCTATCGTTGATCTCGACACCGACAGCGCCATCTTCAAAGGGATGGAGCCAAAATTACAGGCAGCCAGATATCATTCCCTCGCCGCAGAGGAAGACAAGCTTCCGGCGGAGCTGAAGGTGATCGCCCGTACGGAGGATGGCGAGATCATGGCAGTGGAGCACCGGGACTACCCGGTATACGGCGTACAGTTCCACCCGGAGTCAATACTTACACCGGATGGAAGGAAAATTATGCAGCGGTTTTTGAATATGAAATAAGGAGGACAAAGCGATGATAAAAGAAGCGATCAGCAAAGCAATGAATAAAGAGAATCTGACAAGAGAAGAAGCACTTCAGGTTATGAAGGAGATCATGAGCGGCGAGGCAGAACAGTCACAGGTTGCAGCATTTCTGGTAGCTCTGCATATGAAGGGGGAGACAGCCGAGGAGATTTCCGCCTGTGCCGAGGGTATGCGAAGCTTCGCAACGAAGCTCGATCGTGGTGATATGGATGTGATTGATATCGTCGGAACCGGTGGAGACCGTTCAAATACATTTAATATTTCGACTACTGCAGCAATCGTAACTGCAGCGGCAGGTGTGGCAGTTGCCAAGCACGGAAACCGAGCCGCTTCGAGCAAATGTGGAACCGCCGATTGTCTCGAGACACTCGGTGTCAATCTGATGCTTGAGCCTGAGAAGAATGCGAAGGTGCTGAAGGATACAAACATGTGCTTCCTGTTTGCACAGAAATATCATCCGGCAATGCGTTATGTTGGCCCGGTGAGAAAAGCAATCGGTGTTCCGACCGTGTTTAATATTCTGGGACCTCTGACAAACCCTGCTTATAATACATACCAGCTGCTCGGCGTGTACAGCGAGGAGCTGCTTGACACGGTAGCGAATGCGCTGAAGGATCTTGGCTTAAAGCATGCGATGGTTGTCTATGGCAAGGATTGTCTGGATGAGATTTCCATGAGTGCGGATACTGAGGTTTGCGAGATTGCTGATGGTAAAGTCACGAAGTACACGATCACGCCGGAACAGTTCGGATTCACACGATGCAGGAAGGAAGACTTGGTTGGAGGAACACCGGAAGAAAATGCAGCACTGGTGAAGGAAATCCTCGAAGGAAAGGTAACGGGTGCGAAGCTTGATGCCGTGTTGATCAACGCGGGTGCAGCCATTCATGTTGCAAAAAATGTGAGCATGGAGGAAGGAATCAAAGAGGCACGCGAGATGATCACAAGTGGCAAGGCGCTTGCGACTATGGAACAGTTTATCACCGAAACAAACGCAGCATAAGGGAGTTTGAGCATGATATTAGATGAGATAGCAGAAAAGACATGGGCACGTGTGGAAGAAGACAAGAAGAACATACCGTTTGTGGATATGCGGAATGAAGCAGAGCGGCTGGCAGCGGAATTATCGAAGGAAAAATGCCCGAAGTTATTTCCGTTCTACCAGGCTCTGAAGAGGCCGGGAATCTCGTTTATCTGTGAGGTGAAGAAGGCGTCTCCGTCGAAGGGTGTGATCGCAGAGGAATTTCCGTATCTCCAGATTGCGAAGGAATATGAGATAGCCGGTGCATCGGCAATCTCGTGCCTGACGGAACCGTATTATTTTCAGGGAAAGGATGTGTACCTGAAAGAAATCACCGAGCATGTAAAGATTCCGGTATTGAGAAAAGATTTTACGGTTGATCCGTATATGATCTATCAGGCACGGACGCTTGGCGCATCGGCAATCCTGCTGATCTGTTCGCTTCTTTCCCAGTCGGAGTTAGAAGAGTACCAGGCGATTGCAACGGAGCTTGGCATGTCGGCGTTAGTCGAGGCACACGATGAGCGGGAAGTGGAGATGGCGCTTCGCGCGGAGGCATCCATCATCGGTGTGAATAACCGGAATCTGAAGACATTTACGGTGGATATCAACAATTCCGCCAGGTATCGGAAGATGGTGCCGAAGGAAGTCGCATTTGTCTCGGAGAGCGGAATCAAGACGGCAGAGGATATTGCGAAGCTTCTGCAAAATGGCACGGATGCGGTGCTGATCGGCGAGACGCTGATGCGCAGTGAGAACAAGAAGCAGGCATTAGATGAACTGCGGGGAATATAGGCATGTGTCAGGTGATTAAAGTGGTGTGCAAAGCAGGATAAGGATGGAACAGGCTGGAAGGAAAGTAAAATGCAGAAGATAAAATTATGCGGCATGATGAAGCCGTGCGATATCGAATATGCGAATCGGGTCAAACCGGATTTTGTCGGATTCATATTTGCGAATACGAGACGGAAGATCAGTCCCGCGCAGGCAAAGCAATTCCGGGAAACATTGGATGCGGAGATTCCGGCAGTCGGTGTGTTTGTGAATGAAGATATTCCCGTGATCGCATCGCTCGTGCAGGATGGATGTATCGACATGATCCAGCTGCATGGCGAGGAGAATGCGGATTATATCAGATGTCTGCGTGCGGTATGTGACGTGCCGGTTATAAAGGCGGTCAAGGTACAGACGGTCGAGCAGATACGGCAGGCGGCGGCACTTCCGGTTGATTACCTGCTCTTAGATACCTACCGGAAGGGTGTATTTGGTGGAACCGGAGAGGCATTTGACTGGGAACTGCTGCGGGAGGCCAAGGCAGCAGCCGGAGATACCGCAGAAGGAGAGCTGTTCGGAAAGCCGTATTTCTTAGCAGGCGGACTTCACGCGGGGAATCTGCGGGAGGCAGCAGCACTTGGAAGCTACGGACTGGATGTAAGCTCCGGAATCGAGACAGATGGAAGCAAGGACTTTACCAAGATGGTCGAAGTTATGGAACTGGTGAGAAAATTTTAGATGTACTTTGTTCCGTACGCAGTTATTATTCGTTATTCACATTTCTATATTCGATGTATTGAAACTAAGAAGTACTAGATGTTCTGATGAGTTGTTTTGGCAACGGACGCAACCGCCGCCAATTCGCCATCCGTGGCTCAGTGGCGGCTTGTTTGAACATCGTGTTCAAACATTGCTGAAAAGTACAGAACATCAAGAACTTCTAAGTTCCAAACATATGAATATAGAAATGTGAATATCGAATATTATAACATGCGTACGGAACAGATTTACTACTACAAAGATATACATTTCTAAGGAGGATAAGACATGTCGAAAGGAAGATTTGGAATTCATGGCGGTCAGTATGTACCGGAAACAATCATGAACGCCGTCAATGAATTGGAAGCAACCTATAATAAATACAAGGATGATCCGGAATTTAACCGGGAACTGACCGAGCTGTACAATGAGTACGCAGGCAGACCGAGCAGACTTTATTATGCAGAGCGCATGAGCAAGGACCTGGGCGGAGCTAAGATCTATCTGAAGCGTGAGGACTTAAACCACACCGGTTCCCACAAGATCAACAATGTACTTGGACAGATGCTTCTGGCAAAGCGTATGGGTAAGACACGTGTGATCGCAGAGACCGGTGCCGGTCAGCATGGTGTTGCAACGGCAACGGTTGCAGCCATGATGGGCATGGAGTGTGAAATCTTCATGGGTAAGGAAGATACGATCCGTCAGGCATTGAATGTATACCGGATGCGTCTGCTTGGCGCGAAGGTGCACGCAGTGGAAAGCGGAACCGGTACTTTGAAAGATGCGGTCTCCGAGACATTCCGTGAATGGACTAGCCGGATTGACGATACACATTATGTACTTGGTTCGGTTATGGGACCATATCCATTTCCAACGATCGTGCGTGATTTCCAGTCGGTAATCAGCCGCGAGATCAAGCAGCAGATCATGGAGAAGGAAGGCAGACTTCCGGATGCCGTGCTTGCCTGTGTGGGTGGTGGTTCCAATGCGATCGGTGCATTCTACCATTTTATTGAGGACAAGAGCGTGCGTCTGATCGGTTGTGAGGCAGCCGGACGAGGCATAGATACATTCGAGACAGCAGCAACCTTAAATACCGGACGTTTGGGAATCTTCCATGGTATGAAATCTTATTTCTGTCAGGATGAATACGGACAGATCGCACCGGTTTATTCGATCTCCGCAGGTCTTGACTATCCGGGTATCGGACCGGAGCATGCATACCTGCATGATATCGGCAGAGCCGAATATGTGGCAATCACGGACGATGAGGCGGTGGATGCATTTGAATATCTCTCGAAAATCGAGGGAATTATCCCAGCCATTGAGAGTGCGCATGCGGTTGCTTACGCAATGAAGCTGGCACCACAGATGGACAAGGATCAGATTATGGTTATCAATATTTCCGGACGCGGCGATAAGGACGTAGCAGCGATCGCCCGTTACAGAGGGGAGGATCTTCATGAGTAATATAGCAAAAGCATTTGAGCATGGAAAAGCGTTTATTCCGTTTATCACGTGTGGATACCCGGACTTAGAAACAACAGAGAAAATCGTGTATGCAATGGTTGATGCAGGGGCAGACCTGATCGAGCTTGGAATCCCATTTTCAGACCCGACGGCAGAAGGCCCGGTTATTCAGGAGGCAAATATCCGTGCGTTGGCCGGTGCGGACAAGGTGACGACAGACAAGGTGTTTGATCTGGTGCGCAAGCTGCGCCAGAAGGTTACGATTCCGATGGTATTTATGACTTACGTAAATGTTGTATTTTCTTATGGTTCAGAGAGATTTATCTCGATTTGTAAGGAAATCGGCATCGATGGATTGATCCTGCCGGATATTCCATACGAGGAAAAAGAAGAGTTTGATCCGATCTGCAAGCAGTATGGTCTGGATCTTGTATCCCTGATTGCGCCGACTTCACACGAGCGGATCAGCATGATTGCGAAGGAAGCAAACGGATTCGTCTACTGTGTTTCTTCGCTCGGTGTAACCGGAACAAGAACGGAGATTACAACCAATGTCGGCGAGATGGTCGAGCTTGTGAAGAAAGCGAAGGACATTCCCTGCGCAATCGGATTCGGAATCTCAACGCCGGAGCAGGCAAAGAAGATGGCTGCCTCCGCAGATGGCGTCATCGTCGGTAGTGCGATCGTGAAGATCATCGCAAAATACGGACGCGAGGCTGCACAGCCGGTGTTTGAGTATGTAAAGAGCATGAAGGATGCAATCTCGTAGAGGGGAAGTATTGATGCATTTCGGAGGAATTATTGATAGTTTCCGGGATGGCTGATACATTTGGAGAATATTGATAGTTTCCGGGATGACTGATACATTTGGAAGAATTATTGATTTGGGCGTGAATCCGGAAATTGAATTGTAAAAACCCACAGGATGGGCGTAATCTACTGAAAAAAGAGGATTGCGCCCATTTTTGCATGTTGAAAATGAATTCATGAGCCAGATATGGGCGTAAGGAGGAGAAATCCGGATGCTACGCCCACGTGGTGGGTTTTCGGACGAAAATGTGGTTGAAAAAGCCCAGGTTCTGTGGAATTGCTCAAACTGAAAATAAGCAGTCAAACACTATTAGTTCAAAAAGACATGCATCAGAAATCCGATTAATATACAAACAGCAAATGTTATCAATCTCTCTGCTAAACTGAAATTTTTACCCGCTTCTATTGCTTATAGTTTGCTTCAAGCCATCTAGCAACACCATCTTCGTCATTCGACAAAATCACCTCTGTGGCATATTGCTTTAAATCATTGTGTGCATTTGCAACAGCATAACTTTTATCAGCCATTTGAAACATGTCTATATCATTTTTTCCATCACCAAACACAATTAGCTTTTCACAATTCAACATGCTTTGTAATTGCCTTATAGCATTTGATTTTGAAGCCTCTAACGGCATAATTTCTAACCACTGTTCATTTGTATAAATATCCGTCTGATATACACAATGATATTTATTCTTATATTTATCATACAAAGGCATAAGTTTTTTCGGCGAATCAATACAGGTAATATAAAAAATATTACCCTCTTTCAACTCAGGCAATGAATTCACCTCATTTGTTCGAACATCGCCTTTACGACTTTCGAGAAACATATTCATACCCTCTGTACACATTTTTCGCACAAACGAATATTTTTCCACCCCATTAATGTATGCGTAAACAATGGGATACACGTTATTGCTAAACAAATCTTCTAGCACTGAATGTACTGAATCATCAAAATAATTAGCAATTAATATTTTTTCTGTAATATTATCAATCACAAAGGCTCCATTGTATACAATCAACGGAATTTTTGCATTTATTCCTTTGGTCACTTTTTTAGCTGTAACTAAAGAACGAGCTGTAGCATAGGAAAAAATCATCCCTTCTTCAACCAATGAATTGATTACTTGATTTGTGTAGTTAGAGGTTACTTCGTTACTTCTCAATAATGTCCCATCTAAATCTGAAACATATAAATCACTCATGCATTTTCCTCCGTCAACTTCAAATTTTTCATTTCCCATTGTACCATGCACAATTCTCACATTCCACTTATATTTTCTCGAAGATTCTTAAAAAAGGTGGGTCGCCATACATAGCGATCCACTCATAACCTTTAGAAAGGGAAACACATGTATATCTGCTTGTTAATACTCGAATATATATAGGATTTTGTAAGGTTTCCTGTGGGATTTTGAACATTCTTAGGTTTGCTATAATTTGTTAAATATGTTACAATTATTATTGTGATTAAGCAATTTGTTGTACAAATTTCACATACTATATGAATTTTGTATACGAGCAGGAATTGTGTGATTGAAAGGAGAATGAATTATGGCAGTGAATCGTTTTGTATTGAATGGAATTTCTTATCATGGACATGGCGCGATTAATGAGATTCCGGGTATTGTGAAGTCAAAGGGATTTAAGAAGGCGTTTGTAGCGTCTGATCCGGATCTGGTGAAGTTTGGCGTGACAGCGAAGGTGACCGATCTACTGAAGGAAAATAGCATAGAATATGAGTTATATTCTGATATCAAGCCGAATCCGACGATTGAGAATGTATTGCATGGTGTCGATGCGTATAAGGCTTCGGAAGCTGATTTTATGATCACCATTGGCGGTGGTTCATCCATGGATACAGGAAAAGCAATCGGTATTATTATCAACAATCCGGAATTTGCAGATGTTCGTTCTCTGGAGGGCGTTGCACCGACGAAGAAGCGGACGGTATTTACGATTGCGGTACCTACAACCGGTGGTACGGGTGCAGAGTCAACGATCAATTACGTAATTACGGATGTAGAGAAGAAGCGTAAGTTTGTATGTGTGGATCCGAACGATATCCCGGATGTTGCAGTGGTAGACCCGGATATGATGGCATCGATGCCGAAGGGACTGACTGCATCAACTGGAATGGATGCACTTACACATGCAATTGAAGGTTATACAACCGCAGGCGCATGGGAGCTGTCAGATTGTCTGGATTTAGAGGCAATCAAACTGATTGCAGCGAACTTGAGAAAAGCCGTAGAGAACGATCCGGACGGACGTGAGGGCATGGCGCTTGCACAGTATGTAACAGCGATGGCATATTCGAATGTAGGACTTGGAATTGCACATTCCATGGCACATACACTTGGTGCGGTATATGATACACCACATGGTGTAGCCTGTGCGATGATGCTTCCAATCGTCATGGAGTTCAACAAAGAATATACAGGAGAAAAGTACAAATTCATAGCAGAAGCATTTGGAATTGATACGACAGGCATGGATCAGGCAACTTACAGACAGGCTGCAATCGATGCGGTTCAGCAGTTGTCTATCGATGTTGGAATTCCGACAAAGCTGGAGAAGCTGAAGGAAGAAGATCTTCCGTTCTTGTGTGAATCTGCTGCAGCGGATGCGTGTGCACCGGGCAACCCTAGACCGGCAAGCTTAGAGCAGTTTGAGGAGATGTTCCGTAAGCTGATGTAAGTAGAGCAGTAAAAAATAAATAAGTAAACCATAAGAGGAGTCTTCATCATAGGATGCGGGCTCCTTTTTGCGCAAAAAGTATTCCCATTTTTACAATGCTATGATAAAATAAGTTAGATGAAACTAACTTAAAAAGAAAAACAAAATTACAACAACCAGACGGGCACAAATAAAAGTAGTATATGAAGTAGAATAGAAGGGGAGAGAAACCATGAAGGTAACAACGTTAGATACACCGGTGGCAGAGCAGATCGGGCACGCGTTTGGATATTATGACTATGGAGAGGAAGTCGGAATGGGCGCATTTTACCGCAGCAAGGATGCGGTCGCAACGTATATTGCCGGGTATGTTCGGATGGCATTTGAAGGCGGTATGCTCTATGCGACAAGCGAGCGGGGCGAGGGTTATATTGCTTATAAGGTGCCGGGACAGAAATTGAAGCTTAGAGCAGGCATGCAGCTTGTAAAAGCATTGTTTCATTCAATGAGCCTAAAAGAATTGATTCGGATGGGACAGGGAGTTTCCAAGGGAGGAACGTCGCTGCAGGATCGGATGAAAAAAGAGAAGAAACCTTATATATTTGTCGGCATGGTCTGTGTGCCGGAACAATATCAGGGACAGGGTTACATGCGGAAGGTGATGGAGCTTGCCTACGCAGAAGGCAACCGGCTGCAGGTTCCGGTGCTTCTGGAGACAGATGCGAAGTCGAAATGCGACAAATACATGCACCTTGGCATGCAATTAGATGGTGTACGTAATTTAGGAAAATATGGAAAATTATATGATCTGGTCAAATATCCGGATTGATTTATCCAAGATGACCGTGGTATTTCCTGAGATAGTATACGCCGGAAATACCACCCGGAATCCCAATCCAGAGTATCATAGCACCAGATGTCACAAGCCCAAAATCTGGAACTGTCAACGTGCAGGCGACATACAGCAGGACAATGGGAAGTGAGATATGCCCCAAAATGTTATGTGCAATTTTCCATGTCTCTTCGTCTCGTATGGTCCAAGGCAGTCGCAACCCTGTGTGCCGGTTGTATGGAAGTCTTGGACATAGGATACCAGCCGCAAGCATGAGGCAGCTTATAAAAGACATTGCAAATATTTTCTCACCATTTTCAGAAAACGTTATAACATCAAGTGCTGTCAGACAGGCAACAAGAATCCCGATTATCAAAAATCCAATATTGATAAGTGTGGTCACGCGAAGGGTGCCAATACGCAGGTCATCTGTAGTTTCATTTGTCAATAGAGCAAGATTACGATACAAAATGATGGCTGCGCTGATCATGCACATACCGGTTAACAGGAGAGACACCAGTTCGTTTTTTACAATCAATGCAACCAGCATGGCTAAGAATGTAAGAAATAAAATAGTACCTCTTTTTCTGTCTGCCTGAAGGCGATTTCTTTCTTGCTGATTTTTCAGAGCCAGTTGTTCATTCAGGCCGGCTAATTGATCGGCAAGTGCCTGATGATTGTTTGGTTCTGTTTCTATACCGAGCAGCTGGCTGACCGATACGCCAAGCACATTTGCGAGACGAATCAGCACATCGGCATCCGGAACGGATAAACCGTTTTCCCATTTGGACACAGTCTGGCGGACAACGTGTAGCTTCACAGCCAGCTCTTCTTGACTGAGTCCTTTTGCTTTTCGGAAATGTTTGATATTTTCGTGGATCATTATTTCACGTCCTTTCCTGTGTGGTAAGCATAGCATTATTATACGAAGCGTTTATGGCGGATGCAAGCAATGAAAATTAACATTGGCAAAAAGACGGTGAAAACCAAAAAACAGACTTGACAAGTAGGTTAGGCTAAACTAACATAACAAGTGCTGTGGAGCTCATTTTTTATAACATAACAAATCGTAACAACTGTTATGTCTAAAAAGAAAAGCACATAAAAATCAGGTAAGTGCAAAAGGAATAAAAGGAAGCGAGGCAATCACATGAACGAAAAAACAAAAGTACAGGTACAGGGAGTTCCGGAGACAATGCTGCAGACATTATATGCGAGAGCGCAGGAGTCTAAGAAACCGAACCATCATATCTACGACGAGCGGGCAATCGAGGTTGTATCCCGTCTGGATTATGATTTTTCCAAGGCAGAAAGCGATAAGGCGATGAGCTTAGGCGTAATCGCGCGGACGATCGTGCTTGATAAGCTGGTCGGAGATTTTCTGTCTCACTATCCACACGCGGTTGTCATGAATATCGCATGCGGTATGGATACACGCTGTTATCGGATGGAAGGAAAATACGACCGCTGGTATAACATTGACCTGCCGGAGACGATGGCAGTTCGGAGTCGTTTCTTCGAGGAGCAGGGGCCGATCTTCCAGATTGCAAAATCTGCTATGGACGCAAGCTATATGGAAGACATCGAGTATCATGGCGAGCCGGTGCTGGTGATCATTGAGGGCTTGACGATGTATCTGTCCGAGGCGGATGTCAAGCAGATATTCGATATTCTTGACAAGCGGTTTTCGAAAGCAGTCGTGCTTGTAGAAACGATGTCGCCGTTTGTAGTAAAGCATATCAAGGAGAAATCCATCGAGAAGAGTGCGGCGAAGTTTTCATGGGGCGTAAAAAATGGTGCGGCGTTGGAACAGGTAATTCCTCGTTTTAAGAATAAGCGTGATGTAAGTCTGGTTGAGGGGATGAAAGTATTGATGCCGATTTACAAGGTGATCGGGAAAATCCCGGCAGTACGAAATTTCTCAAATAAAATCTGTGTGATGAAGAAATAGTGATATAATAATTTTGTCATGCAAATAAGCAATAAGGAGAATCGATAAATGGAGCTTCGGGTATTACGCTATTTTCTGACCGTGGCGAAGGAGCAGAGCTTCACGAAGGCTGCGGAACAATTACATATCACACAGCCAACGCTGTCAAGACAGCTTGCAGCATTGGAGGAAGAGCTTGGAACCGTGCTGTTCAACCGTGGCGGACGGAATGTTACGTTGACCGACGAGGGAATCCTGCTCAAGCGGCGAGCCCTTGAAATCATCGATCTCGAAGATAAGATCCGGGAGGAATTCAAGGAAAGTCAGGTCGTCGATGGAACAATCACGATTGGATGCGGTGAGTTCGCAGCAGTGGAGCTGCTGGCACAGATCTGCGAGCGGTACCGGGCGAAATATCCGATGGTTCAGATCCGGGTGCATACCGGAACAGCAGATACGATCTATGAGATGATGAATAAAGGACTGGTAGACATCGGGCTTTACATGGAGCCGGTGAATCTGGAAGGACTGGATTATATCCGTTTTCCGGAGAGTGACCACTGGGTTGTAGGCATGCGACCGGACGATCCGCTGGCAGAAAAATCATATATTACGAAAGAGGACTTATTGCCGTTACCGCTGATATTGCCGGAACGGTCGGGCGTACAAAGTGAGCTTGCGAATTGGTTTGGCAAGGACTTTGCGAAGCTGAACATAGCATTTACAAGTAATCTCGGTACAAATGCAGCAATCCTGGCGATGCAGGGGCTTGGTTATCCAATCTCCATTGAAGGCGCCGGCAGATACTGGCGATCTGATTTGCTTGTGCAGAAAAAGCTGTATCCGGAGATCACGGCAAGTACTGTGATCGCATGGCGCAGGAACATTCCGTACGCGCAGGCTGTCCTCAAATTCATTGACGAGATCAATGCCTTTCAGGCATAATAAAGCATTCAATGTAAGTATTAGACATAATACAATACAATAATTATAATCAAGGTGTAGGAAGAAAGAGACTACACCTTTTTTAGTGGTTGTTAACAGTGTTGCGGAGCATATAGGAGGACAAAAAATGAGTAAGAAATTAGTCGCATATTTTAGTGCAAGTGGAATTACAAGAAATGTCGCAAAGATGGTAGCAGAGGCAGCGGGCGCGGACCTGTACGAGATCACCCCGAAAGAAGCCTACACAAAGGCAGACTTAAACTGGATGGATAAGAAATCAAGAAGCAGCGTGGAGATGGCAGACAAGAAGATTCGTCCGGAAATCACAGACACCGACGCGAAGATTGCAGAGTATGATGAGATCTTCCTTGGTTTCCCAATCTGGTGGTATGTAGCACCAACGATCATCAACACATTTCTGGAGAAATATGATTTTACAGGCAAGAAGATCGTGCTGTTCGCAACATCCGGCGGAAGCGGATTTGGAAATACCATAAAGGAATTGCAGCCATCCGCACCGGGCGCACAGTTTGTCGAGGGTAAGCTGCTCAACCATGCAAATAAGAAGGAAATCGAAGAACTGGTAACAGAATTTTAGGAAGGGTAAGAACATGGCAAAGATTACACAGACAGCAGGCAGAAATGCACTCGGAGAATTTGCTCCGCAATTTGCACATTTTAACGATGATGTATTATTTGGAGATAACTGGAACAACGAGGATATTGATGTCAAGACACGAAGCATCATTACCGTAGTTGCACTTATGGCACAGGGGATCACAGATTCTTCCCTGAAATTCCATTTGCAGAATGCGAAGGCACATGGTGTGACACAGAAGGAAATCGCTGCGATCATTACCCATGTAGCATTTTACGCAGGATGGCCAAATGGTTGGGCAGTTTTCAATCTGGCAAAGGAAGTCTGGGATGTTGATGAGGGCGATCTGCCTTACGAAGATCCAGCGATGCGTGCGCATGCAAAGGAAATGGTATTCCCAATTGGACAGCCAAACGATGCATTTGCACAGTATTTCATCGGACAGAGCTATCTGGCACCGGTATCCACCAGTCAGGTTGGAATCTTCAATGTCACATTTGAGCCGGGCTGCCGGAACAACTGGCATATCCACCATGCAAAGAGCGGTGGCGGACAGATTCTTGTATGCGTAGCCGGACGTGGATATTATCAGGAAGAGGGCAAGGAAGCAGTCGAATTGAAACCGGGCGACTGCATCAACATTCCGGCAGAGGTTAAGCATTGGCATGGCGCTGCACCGGATAGCTGGTTCAGCCATCTGGCAGTGGAAGTACCGGGCGAGGAGACATCCAATGAGTGGTGCGAGCCGGTAACAGACGAGAAATATGGTAAGTTGAAATAAAAACATTTAGGATTGCAGGAGGGTTTATACATGGAGTACGCAAAACTTGGAAATACCGATATTGAGGTATCGAAGCTTTGCATCGGATGCATGAGCTTCGGAAAAGCAGGTACAATGCATGACTGGACACTGGATGCGCAGGAAAGCGAGAAGGTGATCAAGCATGCGTTGGATCTTGGTATCAATTTCTTTGATACTGCAAACTGTTATTCCGCAGGAACCAGTGAAAAATATCTGGGACAGGCACTGAAAAAGCATGTGGCACGTGATAAGGTTGTGATCGCATCGAAGGTGTATTTCAATGAGGGTAGACTGTCAAAGGCAGCAATTGAGCGGGAAATCGACGGTTCCCTAAAAAGGCTTGGAACCGACTATCTGGATTTGTATATCATTCACCGGTTTGATTTTGATACTCCGATCGAGGAGACGATGGAAGCGCTGGATGGCCTTGTAAAGGCTGGAAAGGTGCGTGCAATCGGTGCATCTGCGATGTATGGATATCAGTTTTATAATATGCAGCTTGCCGCAAAAGAGCGGGGACTGACACCGTTTGCTACGATGGAGAATCATTACAATCTTCTTTACCGGGAGGATGAGCGCGAGTTGATTCCAATCTGTAAGCAGATGAATGTTGCGCTGATGCCGTACAGTCCGCTTGCAGCCGGGCATCTGTCAAGACCTGTGTGGAATACAGATTCTCTGCGGAGTCAGACCGACCGTGTTGCACGTGGAAAGTATGACCGGATGGAAGAACAGGATATGAAGGTGGTTGCCAGAGTGCATGAGCTCTCAGAAAAACACAACTGTAAGATGTCACAGATTGCTCTTGCATGGCAGTGGGCAAAGGGCGTGACAGCACCAATCGTCGGAGCAACGAAGACTGCATACTTGGATGATGCAGCAGGTGCGCTCGATGTGAAGCTTTCCGCAGAGGACGTGGCTTACCTGGAAGAGATGTATGTGCCACATCCAGTCGTTGGAGCTATCAAAGAAAATCCGGCACAGGGCGTTGTGCTGTTGGATGAGAAAAAGTAATTATTTCCCAACCACCAGCGCAAAATATCCCCAATCCCAGATCGGGGATGCAAAACTATTTTCGAGATATTCGCGGATATCCGTATCTTCATAACCGGTCATGCGTGACAGGATCACGATGTAGTCACGGACGGTTTCATAAGAAAGATGATTCGCTCCTTCGGCAGAGCAGAGAAGAAAAAGGCTCTGCCGGATGGATGCGTATTTCATGGCAATCCATTCGAGATGTAACAACATATCGTCAATCGTATCCTCCGGCATAAGCAGGTCGGAGAATATTTCGTTTGCCACATAATTGCGAAACAGGATATCGTAGGTATGTAACTGCCGGTGAAAGTCAGCAAGTTTTACATCGTTTGGTACAGTAAATTGTTCTGCGAGCGTAATCAGTGGATTCAAGTACGGCGCGTACAAGCCTTCCTCGATATAATTTACAGATAAATCCTGTAACAGCTCATTGCATTCCATCCATGTGTCCGCAGCCGGAAGTTCTACGTCGTGGATAGCTGCACGAAGCTCTGCAAGCGAAGCAGGTGAGAAATATTCAGTTACCTTTGCTATGGTAATCGGTGCGGTTTTTGCCAGTTCAGACAGAATATAAAAGCTTTCTAATAAAGCTTCTTCGATAGAAATATTCGTATCCTGAATCAGATCCATGATCGAAGCGCGGATCAAAAAGAGTGCGTCCGGATCAGACACCTGTGGGAAATCCAGCAGCGTATCTCTCCACAGATCAATCACTGCCGGACAGCATGGCATGAGCATCCCTTCCTTGTGGTCGTGAAAGGTATGATATTCCCGCGGAAAGGTTGCACACGTTTCTGAGAGCACAGAATCTCCGTAGGCAGACACCAAGCGGCACAGCTTGGCGTCATCTAAGAAAGGACAGCGATGCATCGCGTCTAAGCCGATTACGCGCTGCCCGTCTTTCTTCGTCGTGTAGGCACTTAAATTCTTGCGGCACTCCGGTACGGTATCCGGCGGAAGAAGCTTCTTCCAGCGGCGGTTCGTGTCTGCATCGACTGCGATTTTCCACTCTTTACAACAGGTGATCGGACATTTGTCCGCAATACAGGTGAATTTGTTATAATAATCCGGCGTTAACATGTGTGATTTTAATTCTCCGTTTCTGTATTTAAAGCCAATATCGGCTGACTGTCTAACATAGCGAAATCATTATAAATGAAAAATGAATATAGGACAATATGCGGTTGACAATTCCGGAAAGCAGCCATATATTATAATCGATTTTGTATATGTCTTATATGCATTTTCAAGAAAAATCTGGTGGTATGCATGATTCTATATGTGTAAAATTGTGCTAAAATAAAAGACACGCATAGAGAATGGAGGAAATAGCATGAACGAGAATATGAAAAAAAGAAATGAGATTCTGGCACAGACCGTTATCAAAGGACTGGAGTCCCGGAACATGACCGGTTACTATGCAGCAGATAAGGGAGAAGCTTTGAAGCTGGCACTGGAGATAATCGGCGAGGGCAGCTCCGTTGCGATGGGTGGTTGTCAGAGTGCACATGAGATTGGTCTGGTGGATGCGTTGCAGGCAGGAAATTATAATTACATAGATCGTTCGCAGATGACGCCGCGTGAGGGATTGCTGGCAGCATATGATGCAGATGTATTCTTATCGAGTGCCAATGCGATGACGAACGATGGCATCATCGTAAATATCGATGGAAATTCCAACCGCGTATCCTGTATCGCACAAGGCCCGAAGCGGGTGTTATTCATCGTGGGAATGAACAAGGTCTGTTCCGATCTTGATGCGGCGATGAAGCGTGCCAGAAATGTGGCAGCTCCGGCGAACGCCCAGCGGTTTGATGTGAAGACACCGTGCAAGGTCACAGGCAAATGTTCCGATTGTAAATCTCCGGATACACTCTGCTGTCAGTTCCTGATTACAAGGTTCTCGCGTCATGAGGGAAGAATCCATGTGATTTTAGTGAACGATACACTTGGATATTAATGCATTTGCCGGGAATTTATGAGAGGAAATTATTATGCAGAAAAATACGTTAGAAGGGAAAGCCAAAACAAAAAACGGGATTAAACGGTTATGTTTTTGTGCCGTGTGTATTTTGCTTGAAGTTATATTTATGGTCTCCATGATAACAAGACTGAACGAATATGCAGAGATTGTAAATCTTCTGACACGTTTGCTTGGAACAATCCTTGTATTGGCATTATATGCGTCAGATCAGACTTCATCCATGAAGATGCCGTGGATTATTCTGATACTGATATTCCCGATCATGGGTGTTGCGTTATATCTGCTGATTGGTTTAAATGGTGGCACACGGAAGATGCGCAAACGGTATGAGAAAATCGACAGCCGCCTTTTCCCATTGATTCCGGCTAACAGAGATAATCTGGAAAGATTACGTTTGCAACTCCCCAAAGCCGGAAGTATCTCCACGTATATACAGAGAAATTCAAGCTATCCGGTGTACCGGAATACAGATATCACATATTATGATGAAGCAATCAAGGGGCTTCATGCGCAGCTTGCAGATCTGGCGAAGGCAGAACATTTTATCTTTATGGAATATCATGCAATTGAGGATGCGGAAGCGTGGCATATGGTACAGGAAGTATTGGAAGACCGCGTAAAGGCGGGAGTGGAAGTCCGCGTATTCTATGATGATATGGGGTCAATTGGATTTATCAATACAGATTTTATTAAAAAGATGGAAAAAGTCGGTATCCGGTGCAGAGTGTTTAATCCATTTACCCCTGGATTAAATATGTTTTTAAATAACCGGGATCATCGTAAGATTACGGTGATTGACGGTAAAGTAGGATTTACCGGAGGGTATAATCTCGCAAATGAGTATTTTAATATGACCCAGCCATACGGTATGTGGAAGGATACAGGTATCCGTCTGGAAGGAGATGCGGTAAAATCCCTGACCGTGACGTTTCTGGAGATGTGGAACGCCGTGAGTGACAAGGATGCGGATGATGTGGATGTTGAGAAATACCTTACACCGTCCGGCTACCGGGCAAGACAGGCTGGTTTCGTGCAACCGTATGCAGATATTCCAACCGATGATGAACAGGTTGGAGAGGAAGTCTATATCAGTATCATAAATAAAGCAGAGAAATACTGCTGGTTTATTACACCTTATCTCATTATCACGGATGAGATGACACATGCATTATGTCTGGCAGCAAAGCGGGGCGTGGATGTACGGATTGTCACGCCGGGAATTCCGGATAAGAAGCTGATTTACAGCGTTACGCGTTCGTTTTATCACGGATTGGTTAAGCATGGGGTGCGGATCTATGAGTGGACACCGGGATTTTGCCATGCGAAAATGAGCGTGGCAGATGATTGTATGGCAACCTGCGGAACAATCAATCTGGATTACAGGAGCCTGTATCATCATTTTGAGAACGGCTGTTTCATAGTTGACAATCCTGCTGTATTATCTATCCGGCATGATCTGGAGAAAACGATGCAGGAGAGCAGGGAAGTGACAGAAAAATATTGTTCCGGACGCAGTGCGTATCTGCGTCTGGGACAATTATTCATGCGGTTATTTGCAGGACTGTTGTAGAAGTATTTTACAGAAATTTATCCAGTTCTGTTTCCACCTGTTTTTTCTTTTTAACCTTCGGATGGTCGATGATTGTGCCTCTGGCAACCACCATATCTACGTTGCGGAGCGCACGCAGATCATCTAAAGGATTCTTCGCAGTGACAATCAGATCGGCTGCTTTCCCCTTTTCAATCGATCCCGTGATATCGCCGATTCCGGCAAGCTCGGCGCTTCGCCCGGTTGCCGTATAGAGTGCAAATGCATTCGAGACACCCACGTATTTGTGGAAGTAATAAAGCTCACGCCAGAAATCGTACTGCGTGATCCACGGGCAGCCGACATCATTGCCAAGAACAACCGGAATATCGTTTGCCAGTGCCTTCTTGGAGCAATCCACGATTCCTTCGAATACGACATTGCCGTTATATTGCTCGACTTCGGTCGCATTTGTGATAGAGCGGTCAAAGAGTGCATATGGCAGAGCCGGTGAGATCGTCGTGCAGAGGAATGCACCACGTTCTTTGAATAATTCGATCATTGCATCATCCATCTTCGCACCGTGCTCGATCGAGTCGACACCATTTTCCAGAGCCACGCGGACACCCTCCGGAGATTCCACATGGGCGGAAACGATATAGCCGTCGGCATGTGCTTTGTCGCAGACGGCACGCACCATATCCGGCGACATCTTCAACTCGCCCGGAACACCTTTTTCTTTGGCATCTAACACACCGCCGGTAATCATGAGCTTCACTAAGTCAACCTTTTCCTTCTTTGACTGTTCGAGATGCGCAAGTGCTTCCGGGATGGAGGCAGCGGCGATTGCAACCGAACCTGCCATGTGTCCACCTGGAACCGAGATGCCCTCGTTGGCAGCGAGGATACGCGGACCGACCTTTGTTCCGGCGGCAATCTCATCCCGCAGGCGGGTGTCGAAGCTTCCAAGTCCGCCGACTGTCCGGATTGTCGTGACACCACTTAGCAGTTCATCCTTCGCAAAGCCGGAAACCATCTTGTAAGCGATGGCACGTGTCAGGGAAGAACGCATTATCTTCTTTACGAGTTTTTCATTGTCGCGCTGTTTTTTCTGCGGCTTTCCATTTCCGGCAAGATGCACATGCATGTTGATGAGTCCGGGCATGATATAACGTCCCTGTAAATCTATGGTTTCGTAGCCGGAAAGATCGGCTGTATCCGGTACGATATCGGTGATCGTGCCATCCTGTACGAGGATGCAAAGTCCGGTCTGCACCTGCATGTCTTTGGTTCCATCCAGTATCTTTCCATTTGCAAATGCGTAATTCATAAGCAGCCCTCCGTTCTTAATTCTATGTCCACTATACAATAGTTGGAGATGATCTGGCAATATTCGGAATCGCAGGAATGTCATGTTATTATCAAATATGTTCTTGCAGGTTCATAATTTTTTGATAGAATAAAAAATAATAAATGGTTTTTCATGAGAAAAGGGCGGGAAAGTGTGGAAAGGAGTCAAAATGAGCTTAATTAAAGGGATTCATCATGTATGTCTGAAATGTGTCAATGAAGCGGAATATAAGGAAGTCGTACATTTTTACTACGAGATTTTGAAATTAGAGATTGCCAGAACATGGAGCGAAGGAATCATGTTCCAGTTTGGAAATGCGGTATTGGAAGTATTCGCAAATGGCGGAGAAAAAGCGGCGACAGGAATTATCCGGCATTTTGCCATTGCAACCGAGGATGTAGATACCTGCGTGGAAAAGCTGAAGGAAGCAGGGTACGAGGTGTTTGTGGAACCAAAGAATATTGTGATTCCATCCGATCCCGAATATAAGGCAAGGATTGCATTCGGCAGAGGACCGCTTGGAGAAGAAATCGAGTTTTTTCAGGAGCGTTAGTGGGTAAATAATGCAAATATGTAGAGAGAAATTGGAGGAATGATAATGGTACTTGAAACAGCGCGGTTACTATTAAGGGAATATACTATGGCAGATATTGACGAACTGTTTGAAATTCTGTCCGATGCAGAAACCATGCAGCATTATCCTAAACCTTATGACGAAGAGATGACAAAGCACTGGATTGAATGGAATATTCAGAATTATCAAAAATATGGCTTTGGTATATGGGCTGTAATCTTAAAGGAAACCGGCAAATTTATTGGCGATTGTGGGCTGACAATTCAAAATATTGATGGCGAAATGCTCCCTGAAATTGGATATCACATTCATAAGAGATATTGGAGAAAAGGGTTTGGGAGTGAAGCTGCAAGAGCGGTTAGAGACTGGGCATTTGAAAATACGGAATATAATTGTCTGTACTCCTATATGAAATATACAAATGTTGGATCATATTCTACCGCAATTGCAAATGGAATGAAAAAGGTAAAGGAATATCCCGATGCAAAGAATGAGATTTCATATGCGTATGCTATAACACGAGAAGAATGGAGTCAACTTAACCGATAACTGGATTATCACACCGCAGACTCGTAATATGCAGCATGACAATAAGAAGAGAAAATATCCGTGCCTTGTACATGTTCAGGGATCGGCATGGCTGAAACAGAATGTTAGTGCAAAGCTCGGATTACTTGCGAGACTTGCTGAAAAGGGATATATGATAGCAGTTGTATAATATTAGTAGCAAAATAGCAATTATCCGTTTATGTAATAAATGATTAAAGTATAGTACGATGATTGTGGAGGTAATATGAAATGATTTTTTCACAAAAACTACAATTAATTCGTAAGAATAAAGGTTTGACCCAAGAGGAACTGGCAGGAAAACTGGATGTATCCAGACAGGCTGTAGCGAAGTGGGAGTCTGGGCAGGTATATCCTGATATTAGTAACCTTATTCAAATCAGTAAGTTGTTCAATGTTACAGTCGATTATTTAGTGAAAGACCAAGAATGTACTGTTGGCTGTTTCGATCATAGTGGAACAGACGTCGATCGCCTTGTTGAATTTCGTTTAGAAGCAAATGTTAATACATATGCTTCTTATATGAATGAGACAGATTCAACGCGATTGGATTCTCATGATTTTTCATATAGCAATGGTTCTTATACATATCATGATACATACGTTGGTGGGGAACAGTTTGCTGGTGAAGAAGCTATATGGTATGAAGGTAAATCACAGTATGCAATGAATTACATAGGACGCGTTTTAAATCAGAATTTCAGTGGTGATTTTTTAAAGGAAGCTCTTCGCAAAGCTGATAAAAAAATGCCATTTAGAGGACCAGAGTATTATCAATCAGGACAATATACCTATAAGTGTAATGTAGTCGGAGATTTTTCCTGGTTTCAAGGTTATGAAGAAATTTACTGTGAGAATGTTAAGGTATATGAATGCTATTTTCATGGTGGAATAATGAAGTGATTCCAGAAACTAACGTTAAAAGAAATAAAATACATATATGAATAAGAAAAATGCTTGACGGCATAGTTTAATTATGTTAGCCTACTATCAAAGCATAAGATTCATATAGTAGCTGCAAGATAGCTGCTTTCTACGAATAGTCAAATTATTTATTCTTGAACATTCATGCTTTTAAATTCAATTCATTTAATTTAAGATGCAGGGGTATTCAAGGAAGGTAGTTTAAGTCTATGTTTGCAGATGGATTTCTCCTGCGCAAGCCAAAGGAGGACGAAATATGGCAAACAGAGAGTACAAAAGTGACGTGTTCAGTATGTTGTTGGAGGACAGAGCAAGAGCGTTGGATGTCTACAATGCGATGGCAGGGACGGCATACACCGATCCGGAGATTATCGAGATTCATACGCTGGAGAGTGGGGTATCGCTTACCGTACACAATGATGCATCGTTTGTTGTGAGTATGGATTCGGTTCTGAATATCTACGAACACCAGTCAACGTATAACCCGAACATGCCACTTCGGGAACTGATTTATTTCGTGACGATCATCAAGAAGCTGGTCGAAAACAGATATCTGCTTAGTCACAAGCTGGTGAAGATACCAACACCGAAATTCGCAGTGTTTTACAATGGAGACAAAAACAGACCAGAGTGTGAAGTGTTGAAATTGTCTGATGCATATGAAAACCAGTCGGGCGAACCGCAGTTAGAGCTGATTTGCACCGTGTACAACATCAATCCGGGGAATAATGAGGATTTGAAAAAGCGGAGCCAGACACTGCGGGAGTATATGATATTTGTTGGATATGTAAATGAGAATCTTGCAAAGGCAGAAAAGGGCGGGAAGGATTATGAGACTGCAATCAGAGATGCGGTGAACCGCTGCATTGCAGAGGATGTCCTAAAGGACTTTTTGCTGGAACGCGGAGAGGATGTGCAGAAAATTATGATGTTTGATCTGACATATGAAAAGCAGATGGAGAATGCGAAGCGGGAATGGTATAAAGAAGGTCGCACAGAAGGCTATCGTCGCCTTGTGACATCAATCATCAAAAAGTTTCAGAAGAATAAGTCCCTTGAACAGATCGCAGATGAACTTGAAGAATCTATCGAAGACATTCAGCCAATCTACGATATTGTCAACAAGCATGCACCAGAATATGATGTGGATGCAATTACCGCAGAAGTGTTAGAGGTACAGGAAAAATATGAGTGATAATCAGAACAACAATCCTAAGGGAATTATAATTGGAATGCTTTGCCTGATCTGGGGACTGGGATCGATTGCAGCGATGCTGTTTTGTTCCAAGCTGGAGAATCATACGGGAATTCTTCTTGTGTTGCTTGGACAGTTTTTTCTTGTGATCGGCTTGATCGCTGTAATCTGCAACAGAAAAGCCAAACCATATCCATTTATTGTATTGGTATTTCCGCTTGCCGGGATTGCATTGCTTGTATGTGGAATTTATATCTTGACAAAAGGAGAGATTGCTTTGTCGATGCTGGATCAATATGCACCATACATATTGATCTGGATATTCCCGCTTGCCGGGATAATGATGATAGCAGGTACGCTTGGGAAAATCCGGTACCTGAAGCAGGTATGTACGCAGGAGGTTCAGGCAAAATGCGTCGATATTGAAAGTGCGTCTGCCGCAGGCACACATAGAAGAAAGCATGTAACGATGCCGGTTTACAGTATCTCCTATAACGGAGAAGAGAAGCTTCTTAGAAAAGGCATGTACACCAATCTGAATCATTTTGAGATCGGAGCATATTATAACATCCGGATAAATCCGACGAATCCGGATGAATATCTCGATGAGAATAACAGAAAAGGAAATAACTTGATTTTGATACTTGGTGTTGTACTGCTTGTCGTGACGCTGCCGGCGATCGTATATATGTATATCAATGGGATTTGAGATAAATAAAATAAGATGGAAACCGGTTGTAAGAAATGTTTTATTCAGATGAAATTTACCACCAATAATTAGAATAAAAAATCTATTTTGGTACTTGATTCATAAAAATCAATCTGTTAGAATACACATATAAAAAGGGAGTAGCTTGCCGGTCGCGGTTCACTTCTTCGTCAAGACAGTTATTGAAACATATAACTCGGAAAGTGATGAAATAGCGAGACTTTTACTGTTTACGCAGTAGGAGTCTCTTTTTTTATACCTACTGCAAAATAAAACAAGGAAAGAGAGGTAGAAAGGATGTTCTTGAAGGTTGTTATTTTGTTGGTAGGTTTTTTGTTTCTCGTTAAGGGGGCAGACTGGTTTGTAGAGGGGGCGGCGAGTATCGCGAAGAAGCTCGGGATTCCGCAGCTCATCATCGGTCTGACGATTGTAGCGATGGGAACAAGTATGCCGGAGGCGGCGGTCAGTATCACGGCGGCGCTGCAGAAGAATGCGGGAATCACGATCGGAAATATCGTGGGAAGTAATATCCTCAACATTCTGATCATTCTTGGTGTGACAGCGGTGATCACGAATGTAGCAATCCAGACGTCAACGTTTCGCTATGAGATACCATTTATGATGGTAGTTACGATTATACTGCTGGTATTTGGAATAACCGGTGGGGAAGTGACATTCGTAGAAGGTATTATTTTCTGGGTTTTGTTCCTGTTATATCTAGGTTATCTGTTTGTGATGGCGAAGAAAGGAACCAATGAGGAAGAAGGCGAAACAAAGGATTACCCGGTATGGAAATGTATTCTTTTCATGGTGATCGGCGGTGTGCTCGTTGTAAAGGGAAGCGATTTCGCAGTCAGCGGAGCATCTGCAATTGCACGGTATTTCGGTATGAGCGAGCGGTTTATCGGACTTACGATTGTAGCACTGGGTACCTCACTTCCGGAGCTTGTGACATCTGTCACAGCAGCGCGGAAAGGAAATGCGGGAATCGCAATCGGAAATATCGTGGGTAGCAATATTTTCAATATCCTGTTCGTAATCGGTACAACTGCACTCATCTGTACAGTGCCATTTGAGAGCAAATTCATCATAGATACGATCATTGCGGTTGTGGTTGGTGCGATCTTGTGGATCGGAACATATAAGTATAAGGAGCTGCGGCGTCCATGCGGCATCTTCATGCTGCTATGTTATGTGGCGTATTTCGTGTATTTGTGTATGATGTAAAGGATGTGTGTTGGGGAAATTCTTTTTCTTTGACTTTTTCTCCCCAATAAAAGTATGTATATAGCAAGCTGGTTGGGGGGATTTTTTGTAATTCGAAAAATCCCCCCCCTATGCGAATAAAAAACAAAAAACATTCGTAAAACCTCTTGACAAATAAGTTAGTTAGAACTAACATATATGCGAATAAAATAACAAAAATGTTCGCATATAGCAGGGAGGACGCAGAATGTTTATAGAAGGAAAAAATCTGGTAAAGAAATACGGAAAGGGAGAAGCAACGATGTTCGCGCTCGATCATGCCGAGTTTGGAATCGAGAAGGGCGAGATCGTTGTGATCTTAGGTCCGAGTGGAAGTGGTAAAAGTACATTGCTGAATATACTTGGTGGTCTGGATAAGGTGACCGAGGGTAGCATGCTGGTAGATGGAACGGACTTGGAGAAAATGTCTGCCAAAGAGCTGGAGCTATATCGGAGAGAGAAGCTTGGATTTGTATTTCAGTCCTACAATCTGACACCGGATCTGACCGTGCGTGAGAATATTGAGATGACAGCAGAGCTTGTGCAGGAGCCGCTCAGTACCGACACACTGATCGAAGAGCTCGGACTTAAGAAGTATGAGACACATTTTCCAAAGGAACTTTCCGGTGGTCAGCAGCAGCGTGTCGCCATCGCACGGGCAATGGTGAAGAAGCCGGATATCCTTCTCTGCGACGAGTTAACCGGTGCGCTTGATACGAAATCCTCAAAGGATGTATTGCAGCGTGTACAGAAAATGAATGATACTTATAAGACAACGGTCGTGATTATTACACACAACCTGAACATCGCCGGAATGGCAGACCGGATCATCAAGATCACGGATGGCAAGGTTGTATCCAATCAGAAGAATGTAGATAAGAAACGAGTAGAGGAGATGGAGTTGTAATATGACGATCAATAAGAGAGCTGGGCGCAGCATAAAGAAAAACATCGCGTTTTATATTATCAGTATCATTCTTACGATGCTGACATCTATGGTGATTGTCGCGGCTGTGTCAACCGGACACACGTTGACAAAGGTTGTGGATGATTTCGTGAAGGACTATAAGGCGGAGGATGCAGAGTTTGTCACCTATCAGCCATTGTCCGATGCAGATATGGAGAAGCTCGAACAGGAATATGATGTGATACTGGAACACAGCCGGTATAAGGATGTAAATGTGGAAAGTGGGGATTTAAAAGGAGCTACGATCCGTGTATTCCCGATGCCGGAGAAGCTGAACCTCTGTGAGGTGCGGGACGGACACGAACCGGGCGATGGAGAGGCACTTCTGACACAGGATTTTGCGGATGTGCATGATATCAAAGTAGGAGATACGATTTCTCTTGGGGCGTATGATTATAAAGTATCTGCATACACGACGAAGGCAGATTATATCTACATGCTTGAGAAGCTGTCCGGCTATATTGACAGTGAGAAATTCGCACTTGTTATGGTCAACCGCAAGGAGTATGACAACATTGATGCGGATGAGACTGGCTATTATTCTATCAAATACAACAAGGATAATTCCAAGGAGGTGCGGGAGAAGTTAAATGCGGATTACGTGATTGCAAGCTATATGGCGGCAACCACGAACACGCGAATCTCCATGCCGGTCAATGAGGGAGATGCCGTTACGAATATGGCGACCATGTATGCGCCGGTTATGTTCATCATTATTATCACACTTGTCGTTATGGTACTTGGAAGAAATATCAGACAGGAACAGTATCTGCTCGGAACATTTCTGGCACTTGGATTTTCCAAGAAACAGATCATAAGACATTATATGCGGTATGGTGTACTGCCGGGCGTCGTCGGAAGTGTACTTGGTTTGATTGTGTCCGTTCCGCTGACAGGAGTACTGTGCAAATTCTATATCGAATATGATTTTGAAAAGCTTACGTATACACCGGCCTACAATGTACCATCGATCGTTATAGCACTGGTTGTACCAACCGTCCTTTACTGTGCGGCTATCGCAATCCAGGCGGCAAAGCTCTTGAAGAAGTCACCGGTCGATCTCTTAAGAAACACAGGAAAAGATACGAAGACAGTTGGCGTGATGAAGAAGAGTCATGCAAAGACACAGACAAAGATGCGGGTGCGGAGCGTGATCGGACATCCGGGAAGAAGCATTGTAACGGCATTTGGTGTGGCTGTCGCTGCATTCTGTATTCTGACCGGATTTATTATGAAAGACAGTCTGGATACGCTGATGCATGGAGGACTTACAAGCTCTATCAAGTACGAATATCTGTACCGGCTGAATTCGTTAGAGGAAGGCACGCCGGAGCAGGGCGAGGCGTTGTTCCAGAATTACTATGAGGTAGAGGGAAACACCATACAGCTTTGTGCACAGGGAATCAGCAAGGATTCGAAATATTTCCCGGACAAGACGGACGGTGGTGACGCGCTTGATCTGGACAAATATTATCTGACAAGTGCGGCTGCACAGACCTATGGTATAAAGACAGGTGATACGCTTACCTTCAGCAATATTGCCGACCTGAAAGAGCATAAGGTAACAATCAGTGGTATCGTGGCGGACAACACGCATTGCTATCTGTACACAGGAAGAGAAAATGCGACAGCTCTGGCAGGCGTAGACAGTGATGCCTATAACTGCATTATAAGTAAGGATGCATTGTCACTTGACAAAGACCGCGTGGCAAGTGAGACAACCATGACTGTCACGGCAGACACGATGGAAAATATGATGGGACCGATGCATGCAATCATGGTTATATTTGAGATCGTAGGTGTTGTGCTTGGTGTATTTGTGCTGTATCTGATTATCAACATGATCGTGGCAGAAACAGCAACCAATATCTCGGTTATGAAGGTACTTGGTTTCAGCCAGAAAGAGATTTCAAACCGGGTATTGAATGTCAATCATATTCTGGTATGCATCGGGTACCTGATTGGAATCCCGGCTGCATATATGTTTGTTAAGGTCGGTTATTCGGATACGATCGAGAATTATGGTATGCTGTTGTCCCCGGTTCTCACAGCCAGAACGTTGGTGATCGGTTTCGTACTTACATGGGTAGTCTATGAGATTTCCCTTCTTCTCCAGAAGAAAAAAATATCAAGGATTGACATGGTGGAAGCTTTGAAGGAAAATAACAGAAACGAGTAGATTTCTTCAGAAGCTTTTTGGGAGGATACAGATGGCAAAACGGGTATTTACGGAGGAAGAACGGGCAGAGTATAGAGAGAAAATGCTGGATGCAGGGTTTGACCTGTTGAAGCAGTATGGAATGACACATATGTCGGTTGCTAAGATCACGGAGGCAGCCGGCATCGGTGTGAGTACGTTCTATAATTTCTTCGCGTCGAAGGAAGAATATGTGTATGAGGTTCTGCAATACCGGAGAAGAAAGATTCCGGAGCTGATCCGGATTGCATTAAATGGCAAGGAAAAGGCTGGTCCGGCAGAGACGCGCACGTATCTGAAGATGATGATTGATGAGCGGTACAGTGTATTTCCAAGTCTGACACCGGAGGATGAGAAGCGGCTGCTGGAGATGCTTCCGGAACAGGTAAGACCGGATTTGCTGAAAGAGACCGAGACAAGTATTCAATTCTTCCGGCATATGGAAGGCATCCGACCGGATGTGAATATTCCGCTTGTGGCGAATCTGATCAAGGTCTATGTGCTTGCCGCAGAGGGAAAAGAGATGCTGCACCAGAAGGTGTACGAAGTGACGATGGATCGCATGCGGGATCTGATCTTGTATGAGATATTCGGAAGAACGGAATAAAGTTATGAAAAAGGAGCGATGAGCTCCTTTTTTTATGCCCTGAAAATAAGACTGACTTTTCCAGTTTCCCGGTTGTTATATATGAATGACAAAGGAATGAAAGGAAAGGTGCAGTATGAAGAAACAGGCAAGACACAAAAAGAAACAGAGCTACAAAGCGGTAGCGCGTGTACTCGTGACTTTGCTAATATTGATCACTGGTCTGATCGCATACTATTCAATCCGTGGTGGAGATCGCACATTGCTCATGGTATTTCATTCGGAAAAGCAGGTGGCAGATACTTCAGGCGCATGGAATCTAATTCTTGTTGATCGGGATCATTACATTCCTGCCAATTATCAGGTGGAACTGACCGAATTATCCAATGGGGAAAAGGTGGATTCAAGGATCTATCCGGAGCTACAGCAGATGTTTGATGATGCAAGAGCGGCGGGACTTGCGCTGTTTGTGCGGGAAGGGTATCGGACAACAAAGGAGCAGCAACAGATCATGGACGATCGAATCAAAGAATATGAAAATCAGGGCTGCTCGAAGAAAGAGGCGAAGAAGAAAGCGGAGGAGTATGTTGCGATTCCGGGGACGAGCGAGCATCAGTTAGGACTCAGTGTGGATATCAACGCGGATACATCCAAATGTTCATCGGATGCTGTCTATCAGTGGCTGGATGAAAATGCATATAAGTACGGATTTGTGAAACGCTATCCAGAAGATAAGACAGACATTACATCCATCAACAACGAACCGTGGCATTACCGGTATGTGGGAAAGGATGCAGCAAGAACGATGAAGCAGGAAAATCTGTGTCTGGAAGAATATCTGATAAAATATAAATAAAACTGACTTTTCTGACGCGTATGTTGTTATAGTAAGTGGGGATAGAAAAGAGGTGAGAGCGAGAATGGAGTCTACAAGCGATTTTCTGCTGGTGCACCGGGCGAGAGCCGGGGATGAGGAAGCATGTGAGAGACTGGTCAGAAAATATTATCCAAGCATTTATCAGTACTGTTTGCTGCATATATATGACACCTATGAAGCAGAGGATCTGACACAGGAAGTGTTTGCCAGAGCCTTTGCAAGCTTAGAACGATACAGGGAATATGGCAAAGTAAAAAATTATCTGTACACAATCGCCGGAAATGTAGTGAAAAATTATTATAAGAAGAAAAAGGATATTCCGTTAGATGAACTGCCGGAAGTGGAAACTGAAAACCGTGTGGAGACGGTTGATATCCGGCTGGATATCGAACAGGCGGTGCGGAAGCTGCCGGAGGAGCTACGGGAAGTTGCGATTCTGTCGTTCTTTCAGGAGCTGAAGCAGAGGGAAATCGCAGAACTGCTCCAGATCAAGCTCTCACTGGTGAAATACCGGATTGGACGGGCGAAGGAGCTTTTGATCAAAGAATTGGAGGTGGAAGAATGAAAGCTTACAGACAACGGATACAGGAATATAGAGATTTCGTACAGCAGACATGTATACGGGAAGAAGCGGGGGCATGCACGATAAAGGTGTGTCAGGATATTCTGACAGAACAGGCACTCCAGATGGAATCAAAGAAGACATCGTATTTTGAATTCTTATATGAGCAGTCACGGCTCATCAAAAAAAGATGGTGGGTACTGCAGGCGGGTGCACTTTTATATCTATGGATGTGGCTGAGCAACAATGCCAACGACATGAAAGAGACGATGAGACTTATGGGAATTTTTGCAACGATGTTTGTGATTCTGATCGTTCCTGAAATTTGGAAGAACCGGAGATATGGCGCGATTGAGGTGGAACAGGCATCGTATTATACGCTGCACCAGATCTGTGCGGCGAGAGTTCTGCTGTTTGCGGCAGTGGATTTTGCGATAATCATGCTATTCTTTGCAGTGACGTATCAGACAACAGCACTTACCCTGAACAATCTGGTTGTAAACTTCTTACTTCCAGTGAATGTCTCCTGCTGCATCTGTTTCCGCGTGTTGTACAGCCAGTGGGAACGATCAGAATATGTTGCCGTGCTGTTGTGTCTGCTATGGGTGGCAGTCTGGACGATGATGGTTGTAAATGATGCGCTCTATCAGAGGATTGCATCTCCGGTCTGGAATGTAATGCTGGTGCTGACATTTGCGTATGTTGTGTATTGTGTTCGGAGGTCATTGACCTTCGATGAGAAAATGCTGGAGGATTACACGAATGAAATTAGAATTTAAGCATGTAACAAAACAATATGGAGAGGTAGTCGCCGTCCGGAAAGTAAACTGTGTTATGGAGCAGGGCATCTACGGATTGCTCGGAGTCAATGGAGCCGGAAAAACAACATTGATGCGGATGCTCTGTACGATTATCCAGCCGTCGGAAGGAGAGATTCTGTGGGATGGCAAGGAAATCTGGAAGCTTGGTAGTGCTTACCGGGAGGTACTTGGGTATCTGCCGCAGGAGTTTGGGTATTATCCCGATCTGAGTGTGTATGATTATATGATGTACATTTCTTCGATAAAAGGACTAAAGCCGGCACTTGCCAACAGGAGAATAAAACAGCTTTTGGAGCAAGTAGGTATGTGGAAGTTCAGAAAACGGAAGATGAAGCATCTGTCTGGCGGCATGGTTCGGCGCGTGGGGATCGCGCAGGCAATGGTGAACGATCCGAGGATTTTAGTGTTAGATGAGCCGACAGCAGGACTTGATCCGAACGAGCGGATACGGTTCCGCAACCTGATCAGTGAGCTGTCCGAGAATCGTCTTGTATTGTTATCTACCCATATCGTGTCGGACATTGAATACATTGCAAATGAAATCCTGCTGATGAAGGATGGAATGCTTTGCTATACAGGAACCGCGGAAGAATTGCTTGCATCCATGCAGGAACGTGTATGGCTGTGTCAGGTGCCGAGAAATATGGTCGAGAACTATATGCGGAAATATCTGGTCGGAAATATCAAAACATCCGAAAATGGTGCAGAGCTTCGGATCATATCGAAGGAGAAGCCGATGGCGGAAGCTGTGCTGACAGAGAAGAATCTGGAAGATGCATTTTTGCTTTATTTCGGGGAAAAATCGGAGGAACGATAGGATGCTTAAATTAGAGTTGAAACGGATTTTTTCAAAGAAGTTAAATGTGCTTGCCGTTGGACTGATGGTGATATTGGCAGCAGTGTTTAGTGGATTTGCTGCGACTAGCAACCGGTATGTGGATGCGCATGGAACGGTCAGCACAGGAATGCTGGCAACGAGAAAGCTTGTAGAAAATAAGAATGGGTATGCAGGGGCTCTGACGGAAGCAGAACTTACGAAGATTGTTGTACAGTATAAAGCGGTGATGGCACAATCCCAAGAGGAGCAGGATGCAAATTATGGGACACTATATCAGCCAATCGATGATATCCTAAATTTCATGATATCTGTGCTGACACCGGATGCGGGATACGATGAGACAGTTTTGGATTCGGTGACGGAGGATTCCGTACAGGATTTCTATACGTGGTATCGGGGAAATATGAAATGGATGGCAGATCAGTATGGAAAGACTCCTGAACAGAAAGATTATCTGGAGAAGAAATACAGTGAGATTATATTGCCGCTCCAATACGAATCCTATGGTGCATGGGATACGATGATCATGTATGCGGAGACATATTCGATCGTGCTGGCAATTCTGGTTGGATTTATCTGTGCAGGAATATTTGCAGATGATTTTCAGACAAAGGCGGATGCGGTATTTTTTGCTTCGAAGTATGGAAGATCCAAAGCAATTAAAAACAAGATACTGGCAGGCGTCGTTGCGACAACGATGATCTACTGGACAGGAATTGTCCTGTTAAGTGCAATCAGCTTTGGCATTATGGGAACCAGTGGCATGCATACACCGTACCAGATGTCGGAAGCATATAGCATCTACATCATGACATATGGACAATATTACGCACTGACAGTAGCATGCGGTTACATTGCAAGTCTGCTTGCAGCGTCTTTAGCCATGCTGGTAGCGGCGAAGATGCATACAATCAGTGTTGCTGTCTGCATTCCATTTTTTCTGTACTGCTTACTACCGTTTATTGGGCGGGTATTGTCCAGCTATACAAAGGTGTTCAACCTGATTCCGACGATCCTTACAAATGTGGAAGCAAGCGTCAGGGTGCCGTTGTTGTATCAGATTGGAACGCATGTGATCCGGCAGGTTCCACTTGTAATGGCGATGTATACCGTTCTTTCCATCGTGCTATTGCCGCTTATTTACCGGAGTTTCCGGCGATATGGGAGAGCGTAGTTGATTTTTATCAAATTACTCTGTATTGCAAGTGATAAGAGGATAAGCATGGGCTTTTCCGGAGATAAATGATGTGGCGGATTGATAAATTTTCGTTTGACATTTTCAAAATCAGCAAATATAATATTCAAACGAACGAGTAGCAAATCTGCGTAAATCCAGTTTTGCTGCTCGTTTTTATTTTTATATGCCATTAAAAAGTGTGTAGCTGATCAGCGTAAGTCCAACTTAGAATGATTAGTACACACTTTTTTTATGAGGAAAAAAGGAGGATTTAGAAAAATGGCAGAAAGTAACAAGATGAAGGATATGCCAGTGAATAAGCTCATGATCCGGATGGGTATTCCGATGATCTTATCCATGGCATTGCAGGCAGTCTATAATATTGTAGACAGTGCGTTTGTCGGAAATATGAAGGTGGGAAGCGAAGCTGCGCTGAACGCGTTAACGCTGGTGTTCCCGGTTCAGATGCTCATGGTAGCAGTCGCAATCGGCACCGGTGTTGGCACGAATGCACTTCTGGCGAGGACGCTTGGACAGGAGAATCCACAGAAAGCGGCGAAGGTGGCGGGAAACAGCTTATTCCTTGGAGTGATTATCTATGCAGTCTGTCTGTTGTTCGGCGTGTTTGGTGTGAAAGCATACATTTCGTCACAGACGGTTGATCCACAGGTAATCTCTATGGGAACGGGCTACCTGCGTATCTGCTGTGTGTGTTCGTTCGGCATTATATTCTATTCTATGTTCGAGAAGCTGCTACAGGCAACAGGACGTTCCCTTTACTCCACGATTGGTCAGGTCGTAGGTGCTGTGGTAAATATCATTCTTGATCCAATCATGATCTATGGTATCGGACCGGTTCCGGAAATGGGCGTCGAAGGTGCCGCTTATGCAACGGTGATCGGACAGATTGCATCGGCAGTGCTATTATTCATCTTCCATAAGAAATTCAACAAGGAATTTGAACAAGGAGTATCCTACATGAAGCCGGAGGGCAGGATTATCCGTGAGATTTATTCCATTGGACTTCCGGCGATCATCGCACAGGCACTTATGTCTATTATGGTGTATGTGATGAACCTGATCCTGAAATTCAACGCAGCCGCCCAGACAG
>ULWY01024975.1_pt1 | contig 83935 bp, 61 predicted proteins | sample 1960761 | NCBI WGS metagenome assembly ULWY01 (sample SAMEA4835824, study PRJEB28245) | human gut metagenome | biome: gut microbiome; material: fecal sample | place: Denmark | collected 2008 | reverse complement strand
CTTGCAGCATTCTTTATGGATGATTATATCGGCGGACGTTATTCTTCTACATCAGCCGTTGGTGGTGCCGTACTTTCACTGGCATTTGGCCCGGATGTATTTGCACGTTTCTTAAATGGTGCAGCTGCAGAAGATGAGACAGCAAAGAATACAGATATCAGGAAGAACCCGGCTATGCTGGATGCGTTGATCGGTGTTTACGAGCGTAACGTACTTGGTTACCCTGCAACAACCGTTCTTCCATACTCACAGGCACTGAGCCGTTTCCCTGCACACTTACAGCAGCTCGATATGGAGTCCAATGGTAAGTCTGTAAACCGTTTTGGTGAGCCGGTTGATTACCCGACAGGCCCAGTGATCTTCGGTGAGCCGGGAACAAACGGACAGCATTCCTTCTATCAGTTATTGCATCAGGGAACTGACATTGTTCCATTGCAGTTTATCGCATTCAAGAACAGCCAGATCGGCACAGATGTGGAGATTCAGGGAAGCACAAGCCAGAAGAAGCTCTGCGCAAATGTTGCTGCACAGATCGTAGCATTTGCATGTGGTAAGAAGGATGAGAACAGTAACAAGAACTTCAAGGGTGGTCGCCCATCATCCATCATCATTGGTGAGCAGGTTGATCCGGAGACACTTGGGGCACTGCTTGCACACTTCGAGAACAAGGTTATGTTCCAGGGATTCCTGTGGAACATCAACAGCTTCGATCAGGAAGGCGTTCAGCTCGGTAAGGTACTTGCGAAGAAGGTACTTGCACACGAGACAGATGGCGCGTTGAAGGTATACAGTGATCTGTTTGGAATCTAAGAGGACAGCACAAGTTTGATATTCGTATGTGTCAGATTGCATATCAGACGTCAGACGGATATTAGGCGGATGGATGTAAAGTATCCGTGCGAAGATACCGATATATATAATAGAAGAAGCAATGACAAAAAGCCGTCGGGCTGGGACTTATGTTTCCCGGTTCGGCGGCTTTTCCGTTTTAATAATTGAAAAATTTGACTCCATCAATCGTGATTCTGATTCATAAAACTATTTTCCATTCTTTCTGAATATCCATTTTGGACATAAAAAATATATCATAGATTCTATTATACCTCCATATATTTAATATGAAAATGATAAAAAACTCATAAATTAAAGGAAAAATGTTGTCAAAAGCTGGAAAACTGTGTAATATAGAGAACATGTTGTTAAAATAAAACAAAGGAGAGGAAACTGAAAATATGAAATCAGGAATCGTAGGAAACATGTGGGAAGCAATTAATAGCTTTTTGACAAAAGTAGATGATTTCGTCTGGGGTCCGCCGCTTATGATTTTGATCATTGCAGGTGGAATCCTTCTTACCATCCGCATGGGTGTGCTGCAGGTCCGTAAACTGCCACTTGCCCTGAAATGGATGGTGAAAAATGAGGAAGAGGGCGAAGGAGAGGTAACTTCGTTCGGTGCACTCTGTACGGCACTTTCGGCGACGATCGGAACCGGAAATATCGTCGGCGTTGCAACAGCGATCGGAGCCGGTGGCCCGGGTGCTCTGTTCTGGATGGTGCTTGCAGCATTCTTCGGAATGGCAACCAAGTATGCAGAGGGACTCCTTGCAGTTAAGTATCGTGTGGTAGATGAAGATAATCATGCCCTTGGTGGACCATTCTACTATATCGAAAAAGGTATGGGTACAAAATGGAAATGGCTTGCGAAGATCTTTGCATTTTTCGGTATCTGTGTAGGACTGTTCGGTATCGGAACATTCTCACAGGTGAATGGTATTGCATCGGCTGTCGAGGGATTCTTCGACCCGAATGAATCATGGCAGGTAGAGATTCCGGGAATTGGTACATATTCGTGGACGGTTGTAATCGCATCTTTAATACTGAGTGTCTGCGTGGCACTTGTGCTGATTGGTGGTATCAAGCGTATTGCAAATGTATCTCAGATCGTCGTTCCGTTTATGGCAGTGCTTTATGTTCTGCTTTGCCTGATGCTTCTCATCTGCAATATCAAAGAGATTCCGGATGCGTTCGTAACAATCGTAAAGGGCGCATTTAATCCAAAGGCAGTGACCGGTGGTGTGGTTGGTACGATGATCGTTGCAATGCAGAAGGGTGTTGCAAGAGGTATCTTCTCAAATGAATCCGGTCTTGGTTCTGCACCAATCGCTGCAGCCGCTGCAAAGACAAAGGAGCCGGTACGTCAGGGTCTGGTTTCCATGACGGGTACATTTATTGATACAATCATCATCTGTACGATGACAGGTCTTTCTATCGTATTGACAGGTGCATGGCAGCAGGAAGGCTTAGAGGGTGTACAGGTAACGACATACGCATTCCAGAAGGGGCTTCCGATTTCCGAGCAGGTAGCCGCATTCCTGTTGATGCTGTGTCTGGTATTCTTCGCATTTACAACGATTCTTGGATGGGATTATTATTCGGAGCGTTGTCTCGAATACCTGTCAGGCAAGAAGAAAGCAATCCTTGTGTATCGCTGGTTATACATTCTGGCAGTATTCATCGGACCATACATGACAGTAAAGGCAGTATGGACGATCGCAGATATCTTCAACGGATTGATGGCGATTCCAAACATGATCGCAATCTTCGCTTTGAGTGGTGTGGTTGTGAAGGAGACAAAGGACTTCTTCAAACGCCATGCAGAGCAGAATCAGTTTAAGTAAATAATATGATTTTGAAACAGGTGTGTTGCAGTGTTGCGGCATGCCTGTTTTTTGTATAATAAAGACTTCACACTTTTTTCACAATTTTTATTAGCACTCGCTATTGACGAGTGCTAATAAGTGTGTTATAGTACACCTAGAACATGAGGGAAGACCTAGAGAAGGGAACCCGAGTGGGAAGGAAAGTTGATATTGTAATTGCAATTAAATAGAAACATAGATTGCAATTACTGAGTGAAGTATAAAAGGAGGTATGGCTTATGTTGATGCCAAGTTTATTTACAAATAGTTTTATGGATGATTTCTTTGATACACCAAGTTTTGGTGTTTACAAGTACGATGCACCGGCACAGAATCTGATGAGTACCGATGTGTTCGAGAAGGAAGACGGTTACGAGATTGATATGAACCTTCCGGGATTCAAGAAGGAAGATGTAACCGGAGAAGTAAAGGATGGTTACCTGATCATCAAGGCTTCTACAAAGAACTCTAAGGATGAGAAGGATGCCAAGGGCAAATATATCCGTAAGGAACGTTATGAAGGTTCCTGCAACAGATCCTTCTATGTGGGTGATGCGATTACACAGGATGATATCAAGGCAAAATTCGAGGATGGTGTCTTGAAGATCACAGTTCCAAAGAAGGAAGCAAAGCCACAGGTGGAAGAGAAGAAATTCATTGCCATCGAAGGATAATTAAAATAGCTAGTCAGACGATTTTTCGTTTCCCCTCTCTTACTGGGCGGTCGCGTTATGCGGCCGCCCTTTTTGGTAATAAGCCCTCAGGCGTACCGGTTGCAAGGTATAGCGGAGGGAGCTATACCTTGCCGGCAGGGGGAGGACAGACATTTTTTTACGACGTTCATATCATTAAACGGAATCCGTTTATCTTGGCAGAGGATAAATTCTTCATGCCCTTTCCCAAGAATCAGAAGGATATCGTTCCCCTTCAAGAGCGAAATACCCTTTTGGATAGCGTCTCCCCGGCTTTTGACAATTTCATAATTGTTATATGGAAGTCCGTCGGTCATATCATGGTAGATCTGCGACTGATCCTCGTTGTGCGGATCGTCATGCGTCAGAATCACATGTGCTGCATTGGTGCAGGCAATCTGTGTCATCTTTGGCCGCTTGTCCCGGTCCCGGTCTCCGGTACAGCCAAAGACTGCATAGATGGCACCGCCGGTAAGCTCCCTTGCGGCGGAAAATACCTTTTCCATTGCATCCGGTGTATGTGCGTAGTCCACTACAATCAGATTATTTCCATAGAGAATCGTTTCTGTCCGGCCTTTCGGAAGCACGAGTGTCGTGGTACATTTTGCGATGTCGGAAGGGGATACGCCTTCTAACGTCAGCACAATCACGGAGGTCATCAGATTGTAGATGTTATACCTGCCAATCAGATTGGTTGCGAAGTGCCGGGTATAATCCGGGCAGCTGACAGTAAAATCTGTGTGGCATTTATCAGCGGCGTCTATTGTCATTTTAAAATCTCCGCCGGTAAAGCCATAGGTGACATTGTCATTTCTATCCAGCAGAAAATAGTGCTTATAGGAATCGTCATAGTTGACAATTGCTTTTCCGTCAGGCTTCAGCATGCGGAAGAGCTGCTGCTTGGCAAGTGCATAATTTTCCATTGTCTTGTGGAAATCCAGATGATCTTGTGTCAGGTTGGTAAATACGGCATAGTCAAATTGCAGCGTCTCGACACGGTGATTTGCAATCCCCTGGCTGCTTACTTCCATCACGACATATTCGCAGCCAAGCGACTGGCATTGCAACAAAATGTTATACAGATCATAGATATCCGGTGTCGTGTTAGCGAGACTTCGTATCTTCTCTCCGATATAGAATCCGATCGTGCCGATGTAGCCGCATTTTCTGCCAAGCTTATTTAACATCTGGTGAAGCAGAAATGCCGATGTAGTTTTTCCATTCGTACCGGTAATGCCAATCAGCTTGAGCTTGCTGATCTTGTCATAGTAAGTATTTTTCAGATAATTGACCAGATATGCTCTGGTATCTTTGACGATGCAGGTTTCTACCTCGTAGCATCCTTCCTCGCAGATGATCTTCGATGCGCCATTTTCAATCGCCTGTCTGATGTAAGCATGTCCATCGTGGTCTATGCCACGTAGTGCCACAAAGGTGTCCCCTTTTTCGATTTTTCTTGAGTCTATTTTTACGTTCATTTATCTCCCTGTCTTTCTTGAAAATATGTGTCCGAATTTCCTAAAACCCCCTGTTAACATAACATACCAAATAATTGCATCAAAGTTGCATCAAAAGTGTAACGAAGTTGCAAAATAAATATTTATAATTTGTATAAATTTGTAAACGTTTATAAATTATATCATGAAAGCTCCCGGGCATAACAGGGGTATGGATTGCTATTTGTTTTTATTTTTAGTATTATAAATAAAGTTGATAAAAAACAGACAAAGGATTTATAGAATGAAAGAAAACCAGAGAAAATCAAATCGTATAATTAAGTCAGCCGTGGCTGTTGGCATGCTGGTGAGCGCATGTTGTATGTACGGAGGTATTAAAATTTTAGCACGTCAGGAAGGGACTCCGCAGACGACGGATGCCTATATGGTTTTGCAAAATGTGGCGTATGTTTTATTGGTGCTGCTTTTGGGATATATAAGTTATATGGTGCTGTTTTATCATAAAAGCCCCGTTTTGTTGCAAAATTTATATCTTGTAATGGGATTGACGCTTGGTTTTGTGTATCTGTTGTGCATACCTATTAAAGCGGTGCCGGATGAAGAAGTACACATATTTACGGCGTATGACGTTTCGGATTCGCTGATGGGAACACATTCAGATACGGTTGTGATGCGGCAGACAGACTGGAATCATGTATATAACAACAAAGATCTGGCCAGGGAAGACTTTAATAACCAATACGAGGGTATGTTTCATTTGACCGATGATCAAAGTCTGATAAAAACACATGTGCAGGCAACACAGAAGCCACGATATTTATACTGGTTTTCTGCGTTGGGAATCACATTGGGACGATTGTTTGCGCTCAGTACAACGCTCACATATCTGCTTGGACGATTGTTCAATATGCTGGTATTTGTAGCGGCGGTGTATTATTCCATAAAAAGAATGCCGTTTGGCAAAGGGATTATTCTGGTTTGGGCACTACTTCCCATGACATTGCAACAGGCGAGCTCCTTTTCTTATGATGCCCCTTTGCTTGCATTGAGCTGTCTGCTTACAGCAACGACAATGTCAGCGGCTTATGCAACAGAAACGAATAAAAACGCGGCGATTATGAATAATATAATTTTGGTTATAAGTTGTTTACTGCTGATACCATGTAAGGGATTTGCGCTACTTCCATTGGCGGCATTTCCGTTGATGGTGCTTCCAAGGATTTATCAGTTATGTGAAGATGAGATACAGGCAATAAAGGACAAAACAAAACCGTGGATGAAGATTGTTATGATTGGGGTTTTGTGTGTATGTATTGCCGGAGTCGGCGTCTTCATAGCACATAAGGTACAGATTTGGCTGAAACCGGAAAATATGGACGGCTCTTTTGTGAGCTGGGCACAGGAACAAGGGTTTTCCATCGGCTATTTTATAAAAAATCCAGCGTCCCTGTTTGAACTGGTATTAAATACATTGTGGTACAGAGCGGACATGTATCTGCAGGGAATGCTTGGCGGATCGCTCGGATGGGGGGATATCGAGATTCCACAGGTTTTCTATATTGCATTTTTAATTTTGTTGTTATACGTATCAATGCGAAAAGAAAATGAGAAACAACTGGTGAAAAATGGGCAGCGGGTCTGGATGGTACTTGTATTCGTGGGAACAACATTTCTTGCTATTTTGGCCATGCTTTTGTATTGGACGCCCCGTACATCGCCGGTCGTTGAAGGTATGCAAGGGAGATATATGCTTCCGGCATTGGTTGTTGGATTATGTGCACTTCGTACAGAGAAAAATAGTGTTTCGAGGAATGCAGATCAATATGCAGCATTGTGGGTTGCTTTTTTGCAGGTTTTTGTTGTCACAGCGATATTTAGAAATATTCCTTAGAAGATACACAGGACGTTAAAATAAGGAGCAGCGGTATGCGGCAGTATATAGCAATCGATCTGAAATCATTTTATGCATCAGTGGAGTGTGTGGAACGCGGGTTGGATCCACTCACGACCAATCTTGTTGTAGCAGATGAGAGCCGGACAGAGAAGACAATCTGCCTGGCTGTTTCGCCATCGCTGAAATCCTATGGGATATCGGGTCGGGCAAGGCTGTTCGAGGTCGTGCAGCGGGTGAAAGAGATTAACCGCCAGCGGCTGGCGGCTGCACCCGGACGGGAATTTGCCGGTTCATCGTATGAGAATCCGAAGGTGAAGGTAGACCCGAAGCTTGCACTTGATTATATTGCGGCGAAGCCGCGGATGGCACATTACATGGAATATAGTACGCGCATTTACGATATCTACCTGAAATACGTGGCACCGGAGGATATGCACGTCTATTCGGTGGATGAGGTGTTTATTGACGCGACGGCGTACCTGCACACCTATCGGATGACAGCCAGACAGCTGGCAGAGACCATGATACGGGATGTATATGAAACGACAGGAATTACGGCGACGGCGGGCATCGGGACGAACCTGTACTTAGCGAAGATTGCGATGGATATCGAAGCGAAGCATATGCAGCCGGACGAGCGTGGAGCGCGGATCGCGGAGCTTGATGAGATGAGTTACCGCAGACTGTTGTGGAACCATGAACCGCTGACGGATTTCTGGCGTGTGGGGGCAGGCTACCAGAAGAAGCTTCATGCACAGGATCTGTATACGATGGGCGATATTGCTCGGTGTTCGCTGGGCGGAGAAGATGATTACTATAATGAAGACCTTCTGTATAAGATGTTTGGTGTTAATGCAGAGCTTCTGATCGATCATGCATGGGGGTACGAACCATGTACGATCGCGGAGATTAAAGCGTACCGCCCGGAGAGCAACAGCATCAGTTCCGGGCAGGTGCTGCAGTCCCCGTATACATTCGAGAAGGCACGCGTCGTGATCCGGGAGATGACGGAGGCACTTGTGTTTGACCTTGTGGAGAAAGGACTTGTGACGAATCAGATGGTTGTGACAGTCGGCTACGATATCGAAAGTCTGGCACCGGGAGCAGCGGAATACAAGGGTGAAGTGACGCGTGACCGGTATGGGAGAAAGGTGCCGAAGCATGCTCATGGAACAGAGAATCTGGATGGATATTCATCCTCTGCGAGTAAGATTGAGGCGGCAGTGCTTCGTTTATATGACCGGATCGTGGACGAGCATCTGCTTGTGCGGCGGATGAATGTTGTGGCGAACCGTGTGATCCGCAAGGAGGATGTGAAAGAAGATTCAAACAGCTTTGAACAGCTTGATCTATTCACGGACTATGCAGCGTTAGAAAAAGAGAAAGAAGCAGAGAAAGAGAAGGAAGCGAAGGAGGAACAGATCCAGCAGGCATTGCTTACGATCAAGAATAAATATGGGAAGAATGCAGTCCTCCGGGGCATGAATTTCCGCGAAGGTGCAACGGCAAGGGAACGGAATAATCAGATCGGAGGGCATAAGGCATGACACGGGATTACAGTGACATTATCAACCGGGAACGCCCGGTGTCGAAGAAGCATCCGCCGATGGACCGGATGATGCGCGCGGCACAGTTTGCCCCATTTGCAGCACTTACGGGACATGATGAAGCCGTGCGGGAGACGGCACGGCTGACAGAGGAAGAAATCGAGCTCGATGAGTATGAGGTTGCGGAACTAAACCGGAAGCTGCAATGGTTAGCGGAGCATAAGGATACGGAAGTATCGGTCGTGCATTTTGTAAAGGATGCGAAAAAAGAGGGCGGTGCCTACGTGAAGGACACCGGGATTCTGAAGAAAATAGATGAACATACGCATGCACTTGTGTTAGTATGTGGACAGGAAGAAGTGCAGATAGATATATGGAAAATAATAGAAATTTTAATCTGATTTTAATCTTTCCTACCTTATAGATTAATTTTGGTGCCGTAAGATAAGGACACAATCAAGAACAGCAAAGAACAAATCACAAAACAGCTGTTTTGGAAAATGGAGGATATCAGAGATGGATCAGTTAGAAAAGGTAGAAAAAATCAGAGAGAAAACAGGTGTCAGCTATGAGGATGCCAAGGGAGCGCTGGAAGCGTGTAATTATGATCTGCTCGATGCAATCGTGTATTTAGAGAAGCTTGGAAAGATTAAGGCTCCGGAGGTTGGGAACTATACAACGATTCCGCGGGAGACATCGAACGAGCTGGCGCAGGCACAGGCTGCTTATGAGCAGTCCTGCAAGAAGAAAACCTTTGGTGAACATATGGACGAGTTTTTTGCATGGGTCGGTGACATCATCAAGAAGGGATGCGAGAAGAATTTTATCATTGAACGCAAAGGTGAAAGGTTTATGCGGATGCCGATCATCATATTCATACTGCTTTTGATCTTCGCGTTCTGGATCACAGTACCACTTTTAATCATAGGACTTTTCTGCGACTGCCGTTACCATTTTGAAGGTGACGCGAAAGCAGTACAGGACATCAACAACGCCTGCGACAAGGCATCCGATGCCTGTGCAAATGTAAAGGAAGACATCAAGAAATAAAAATCTGAAACATAGAGATAGGAAAACCAAGTAGTGGCGAAAAAACGACAACAGGTAGTTCTATGAAGAGATGGACAGAGTACCAATTTTAATGCAGACCATTGGAACATGTCGGTACTTAACGAATTGTGCCAGTTTACTGGTGCAATGAGTTTAGTACCGCTACATGTGGAAGTGAGCGAGAGCGCGTCTGCATGTAATTGCGTACTCTGTCTATCTCGTGGAATATATATAATTTGTCGTTTTTTCGCGGTAGTAGGAGACGATATGAGCAAGATTTTGATTATTGAAGATGAAGCGGGCATCGCCCGTTTTGTCGAACTGGAATTAAAACATGAAGGAAATGAAGTCGAGAAGGCGGCAGATGGCAGAGAGGGTTTGGATAAAGCCCTCTCCGGTTCGTTTGACTTGATCTTGCTTGACGTGATGCTGCCGGGATTAAATGGCATGGAAGTGTTGCGGAGACTTCGGCAGGAGAAAGATACGCCGGTCATCATGCTCACGGCACGTGATGCTGTGATGGACAAAGTATCGGGACTGGACGCCGGCGCGGATGATTATATCACGAAGCCATTTGCCATCGAGGAACTGCTGGCCCGTATCCGTGTCGCATTAAAGAAGCATACGCGCACAGAAAATGCACCAACGCATAAGCTGAAAGCGCTGGGGGTCTGCCTGGATGAAGATCGGCATGAGGTAACGGTGCAGGGAGAAAATGTGGAGCTTACGAATCGAGAGTTCGAGTTGCTGCACACGTTGATGCGGAACAAGAATATTGTACTTACCCGGGAGAAGCTTCTAAATGAGGTCTGTGGGTATGATTATGTCGGCGAGACGAATATCATTGATGTGTATGTGCGGTATCTGCGGACGAAGATTGACGATCATTTTGGAATTAAGCTGATCCAGACAGTTCGCGGAGTCGGATATTGCATCAAGGAGTCATAGGAGTGATTGGATGAGAGAAGAACGGACAAATCGGAAGACAACCTCTATTGCCCGGAAGATTCATGTCGGATACTGGTTCCGGCGCTTTTTTGCGTTGCTGGGACTTGATATTGTGATACTCGGAATGTTGTTCGTGGCGGTGCTGGTATGGCGGCTTGATACGACAGATGCAGACTGGATGTCCGGGGCGAAGCCGGTGCATATTACATGGTCGGGTGATTCATATGCCACATGGGCGATGACCACACAGGTCGGTAAGAACACGGACAATTTTCTGGTGCATGAGGTTCTGGATTATGCGGCTATACCGCTCATTGTGGTTGGCGCGGTGGAACTTATGATGCTCATTTCTGCGTGCTTTGGTATACGGAATATCAGACGGAAGCTGCGTCCGTTGAATGATCTTGCTGTGCGTGCGGAAGCACTCTCAAATATGAGCGGTGATGAGGTAAATCTGGAGCATCTGGAACAGGCAATCTCGAATGTCTCCGTTGATGCGAATGATATACGGATATCGACCGGGGATAAGGATTTGCAGAGCATTGAGGTGGCACTGAATAATCTGCTCGCGCGGATGCAGGAGAGTAAGCGGCAGCAGGCGCGGTTCGTGTCGGATGCATCGCATGAGTTGCGGACGCCGATCTCTGTGATTCAGGGCTATGTAAACATGCTCGACCGCTGGGGCAAAGAAGATGAAGCAGTGCTAAATGAGTCGATTGAAGCGCTCAAGAATGAATCTGACCATATGAAGGATCTGATTGAACAGCTTCTGTTCTTAGCGCGCGGAGATAGTGGAAGGAATACATTGAAGCCGGTCGAAGTGGACTTAAATGACCTTGTGCAGGAGGTGTACGAGGAATCCATGATGATTGATGAGACGCATCCGTACGAATTTTCAGCCTGCCCAGGCTGTATGGTGCGTGGCGATGTTGCCATGCTGAAACAGTCCATCCGTATTTTTGTGCAGAATGCGGCAAAGTATTCGGACAGGGGCGATACGATTCATTTTACAGTCGGGCGGTCAGAGCAAGGCGTTTATTATCAGGTGCAGGATGAGGGCATCGGCATGCAGGCATCCGAGGTCGTGCATATCTTTGAGCGGTTTTATCGTTCCGATGAGGCACGCAACAGTGAGACGGGCGGATCAGGTCTTGGACTATCCATTGCAAAATGGATCGTAGATGCACATGATGGACAGATTGACGTGTTGACCAGACCGGATTTTGGAACGCGGTTCCGCGTGACATTCCCTTGTAGTAACACTGTAAATATGGTACAATAAAGTTTCAATTTTGTTGTTAATAAGGAATTGCGAATATACGGGGAGTGTAGGAATTAAGGATATGAAATCTTCAAAGAAAACGCAGAAAAAAGAACGGGGTTTAAACATTATTATCGTTGGATGCGGAAAAGTTGGAAGTACGCTGGTGGAGAAGCTCAGCAAGGAATCCCATGATATTACCGTCATTGATCAGAAGAATGAGGTGATTCAGCGGATTACGGAAGACTACGATGTTATGGGCTTTACCGGAAATGGTGCGAGCTACAGCATCCAGATTGAGGCGGGTATTCAGGATGCGGATGTTCTGATTGCCGTGACGGAAAGTGATGAGTTAAATCTGCTCAGCTGTACGATCGCGAAAAAGGTCGGTGACTGTGCTACCATCGCACGTGTCCGGAACCCGGATTACAGTATGGAGCTTTCGTATCTCCGGAATCAGCTTGGACTTTCGCTGATCATTAATCCGGAGTTGGAGACTGCACGCGAGATCGCACGTCTGCTGCGCCTGCCGTCGGCTCTTGAGATTAACTCCTTTGCGCGTGGACATGCGGAGCTTGTGAAGTTCAAGATTCCGAAGGAAAATCTGCTGCACGATAAGCCGATTTCGGCGATGCATGAGTTGAATTGTGATATGCTTGTCTGTGGTGTCGAGCGGGATGGGAACCTGATTATCCCGGATGGTTCTTTCATCATGCGTGGCGGTGATGCCGTGACATTTCTTGCGACACCGACAAACAGTATGGATTTCTTCAAGAAGATCGGTGTCGATACACATAAGGTCAAAAACTGCATGATCATTGGAGGAGGAAAAACCTCGTATTATCTTGGAAAACAGCTGATTTCAACCGGTGTGGAGGTCAAAATTCTGGAGTTGGATGAGAAACGGTGTGAGGAGCTGAGCGTATTACTTCCGAAGGCACTGATCTTGCATGGCGATGGCTCGGACGAAGACCTGCTCCGTGAGGAGGGCATCGAGAGTACGGAATCGTTTGTTCCGCTGACCGGACTTGACGAGGAGAATATCCTGCTTACGTTATTTGCGAGAAAATGCTCTGATACGAAGGTAATTACGAAGATCAACCGGAGTACATTCAGTGATGTGCTTGATAGCCTGGACATCGGAAGTATTGTATATCCACGTTATATTACAGCAGAGAAGATCCTGGCGTATATCCGTGCGATGCAGAATTCGGTCGGAAGTAATATTGAGACACTGTATCATATCTTTGATAACCGGGCGGAGGCACTGGAGTTTAAGGTTGAGAAGGATTCTCCGGTAATCGGGAAACCAATCATGGAGTTGAAATTGAAGGATAACCTTCTGCTTGCCTGTCTGAATCGGAATGGTAAGGTCATTATTCCGCGTGGCCAGGATGTCATCTGCGAGGGAGATTACGTGGTCGTTGTTACGACGCACACGGGCTTTACCGATGTCAGCGATATTTTGAAATGGCAGTAAGGGAGATTTTTTTGGAGACAGATTATGAACTACTCAGTTGTTATTTATATATTAGGCTGGATCATGGAAATCGAGGCAGCGTTCCTGGCTCTTCCGGGTATTGTATCTGCAATATATGGTGAGTCGGGTGGCTTTGCTTTTTTGTGGGTGGCACTTGGAAGTGCGGTTGCAGGTTCCATGATTATTCTGCATAAACCGAAGAATATGCGGTTTTATCTGCGGGAAGGCTTCGTGACGGTAGCGCTTTCGTGGATTCTGATGTCTGTGATTGGATGTCTGCCGTTTGTGATCAATGGTGATATTCCGCATTTTGCAGATGCGCTTTTTGAGATGATATCGGGATTTACAACAACGGGTGCGACAGTTGTATCGGATGTGGAAGGCCTGACGAAGGGCAGCTTATTCTGGCGAAGCTTCAGCCACTGGATCGGGGGCATGGGCGTTCTTGTATTTCTGCTTGCCATCGTGCCTATGGCGGGAGGCAGCCACATGAACCTGATGAAGGCGGAAAGCCCGGGACCTTCGGTTGGAAAGCTTGTGCCGAAGGTGCGCCAGACAGCCAAATATCTGTATATTATTTATTTTACCCTGACCATGATAGAGGTGATTTTTCTACTCTTTGGAGGAATGAATCTGTTTGAAGCTCTGACAACGTCGTTTGGAACAGCCGGAACCGGAGGTTTTGCAATCTGGAATGACGGATTCGTCAGTGTCAGCCCGTATAATCAGTGGGTCGTTACGATTTTCATGCTGCTGTTCGGTGTGAATTTCGGATTTTATTTCCTGATTCTCACAGGAAAGCTGCGGGATGCGCTGAAGTTTGAAGAGGTGCGGATTTATTTTATCATCGTGATTGCAGCGGCAGTGTTTATCTTTATTAATCTGCGGCATTTTGCATTGTATGCGCCGGCGGAAGGCATCCGGCAAGCGTTCTTCCAGGTAGCAAGTATTATCACGACAACGGGATTTGCAAGTGCGGATTTCAATCTATGGCCGGAGACTTCGAGGACAATCCTTGTGCTTTTGATGTTTATCGGTGCCTGCGCCGGAAGTACGGGCGGCGGTATCAAAGTCTCACGGTTTATAATTGCATGCAAGTCATTTATAAAAGAAATTATTTCTTATCTGCATCCGCGTTCCGTGAAGAAGATCAAAATCGAGGGAAAACCACTCGAGCATGAGACGCTGCGGGCGACAAATGTCTATTTTATGACATATATGGTTATTTTCGCGGTATCCGTACTGCTTGTGTCGATTGAGAACAAAGATCTGGTCACGAACTTCGCGGCAGTAGCAGCGACGTTTAACAATATCGGTCCGGGGCTTTCTCTGGTTGGACCGATGGCGAATTTCGGACATTTTACGGATTTTACGAAATATATTCTGATGTTCGATATGCTGGCAGGCAGACTGGAGATTTTCCCGATGATGCTGTTGTTCTGCCCGGCTGTCTGGAAACGCAGAAGAGCATAGCCATATGAACAGAAAGGCTGATTTTGAGAGTGGATAAATGAGAGCCTTAATATTGAAAATACAAAAAGAGGAACCGGTGTAGCTGGTTCCTCTTCGTGCGTTTCCGGGCATATGGTTAATTACTGGAAGATTGATATAAGAATGGAATTCGTAATTGTAAACCCGAAAACATATGTATTATACATGATTTTTCGGGAAAAAGCACCTAAAAATACACAAATTTTTGTGTGAAAAAGAAACTATATATGATATAGTCTTTATAAGTATGTTTTATAACAGGAGAGAGCAATGAATCAGGATTATCTGTTTAAGCAAATAAGAAAAGGTGTAACTGCATCCAGACAGATTGTTGTTACCGGATATTGTACCGCGGAGTTTATGGAAGGGAAGAAGACGAAGGCAGTTCTCGTGCGTAATGGTGCACAGACGGAGCTTGCATGTGTTTATACGGTAGAGCAGGCGCCTGCGTTTAACCAGACGAAGAAAAAAGGAAAAACTTTTTCGCGTGTGCTGACAATCTGCGTTGATGTATCTGTCAGAATCGAGGCAGCTGATCTGTTGCAGATCTGGGTCGAAGCATCCGATTCCGATGACAGGATGAAGTTGTGTGACGCGAAGGGAAAAGAAATCATAAAGCTGCTTCAGGGGATCAACTGCAATGTTGATATCGTGAAGGAAGAGGCAGGCGTGTTCGCGATCCGCGGCTGGGCAATCGACTACGAGGAGATCGGGATTTTGTTGAAGGACCGTACATCCGGCGAAGTTCTTGTATTGCCGGAGAATACGCCGGAATGGTATATCCGGTCCGATGCAATGCGCAAATTCACCGAGTGCGACCAGCCAAGGAAAATCGGTTTCTCAATGAAGCTCCCTGTGGAATGGGCGCAGAGAAGTCTGGAGATCCGGTTCCAGGCGGGTAAGAGCGAATATAAGGAAGATCTGAAGAAGACAGGGGAAGGTGTCGGAGGACGGTATCTGAACAACCTGTACGTGAATCTGCTTCGTGTGTACAACAACACGAAAACCTTCGGACTCCGGAATACATGTGTGAAGATCAAACGGCACCTGCAGGTGGCAACCCCGTTTAGCCATAAAGATTACAATAAATGGGCACATAAGAAGATGGCGGGCGCGAAGGAACTCGAAAAACAGCGTCAGACAAAATTCACATATACCCCGAAGTTCAGCATCCTTGTGCCATTATACGAGAGCGATGAGAAGTTCCTGGCTGACCTGATCGCATCCGTGCAGGCACAGACTTATCCTGAGTGGGAGCTATGCTTCTCGGACGGAAGCCGTGATCACACACGGCTGCAGAAGCTGCTTACTGAATATGGAAAGAAAGACGAACGAATCAGATATACCGCAAGGCAGGCGGGACCTTTGGGAATCTCGGAGAATACGAACCAGGCATACGAGATTGCAACAGGGGATTACATTGTGCTCGGTGATCACGATGATCTGTTTACACCGGATGCATTGTTTGAGTGTGTGCAGGCGTTAAACGAGGAACACGTGCAGGTTATCTATACCGATGAAGATAAGACGGACGAGACGGGAAAGAGATTTTTCTCGCCAAACTTCAAACCGGACTTTAACATTGACCTGCTCCGTTGTAACAACTATATCTGCCATATGTTCGTGGCAGAGAAAACGCTGGTCGAGAAAGTTGGATTGTTCGATCCTGCATTTAATGGCGCTCAGGACTATGATTTTATATTCCGATGTATCGAGCAGGCGAAGGGAATCCGCCACATTCCGCGTGTGCTGTATCACTGGAGGGCACATACCGTGTCGACGGCTGAGATACCGGAGTCGAAGATCTATGCATTTGAAGCGGGAAAACGAGCGATTGCTGCACACCTGAAACGTGTCGGCCTGGACGGGATAGTAGAGGATGGGGATAATCTTGGATTCTATAAGGTGAGTTATCCGATAAAAGGTGAACCGCTTGTGTCGATCGTCATACCGAACAAGGATCATATTAACGATCTGAAGAAATGCATGAAAGCAATCGACGAGCGTTCTACTTATCGCAATCTGGAATATGTAATCGTAGAGAATAACAGTGAGAAGCAGGAGACATTTGCCTATTACAAGGAACTTGAACGGCGCGAAGATGTGAATGTGTTGTACTGGCCGGATGAGTTTAACTATTCGAAGATCAACAATTACGGCGTGGAGCATGCGAAGGGGGAGTATATTCTTCTGCTCAATAATGATACGGAGATGATCAACGATGACTGCCTCGAGCAGATGCTTGGCTATTGCCAGAGAGAGGATGTTGGGATCGTAGGTGCAAGGCTTTACTATGATGACAATACGATCCAGCATGCCGGAGTGATTGTCGGATTCGGAGGTGTAGCAGGTCATGCATTTGTGACACTTAACGAGGATGATGGATTGTATCAGTCGCGGACGAAGGTAGCCTGTGACTACAGTGCGGTTACCGCAGCCTGTATGATGGTTAAGAAGAAAGTGTTCGAGGAAGTTGGCGGACTGGAGCCGGAGTTTAAGGTTGCTTTTAACGATGTTGATTTCTGTATGAAGGTACGGCGAACCGGGAAGCTGGTCGTCTACGTGCCGCAGGCGATGCTCTATCATTATGAATCCAAGTCCAGAGGATTGGAAGATACACCGGACAAACAGGTACGGTTTAACAATGAGGTTGAACTTTTTATTAAACGCTGGCCAGAGATACTGGCGGATGGAGATCCATATTATAATGTGAATCTGGCACTGGATGCGGCAGATTTCTCTATCCGGGTATAAGTATTCCGGGTGCATGGGTTGGGAGGTAAAATGAAGTTTCGGCTGACTGATCTGAATACGGAGACAATTAAAAAAGGAATTGCGCATATTAAAGAGACAACGATTCCCGAGGCGTTATCCAAAGCGCGGTCGATGGTGACAGGGCTGGATCTGGCCTATGACCGGTTCTTCCGGGAGGAGCTTGAGGCAGATGAAGAGGAGCTTCAGTCACAGCGGGAGCGGATGTTTGCATATGCGCCATTTATCAGCGTGATCGTTCCGGTGTATATGACGCCGGAGCGTTCTTTGCGTGCGATGATTGAATCGGTCCTGCACCAGACGTATGAAAACTGGGAACTGTGCATGGTAGATGGAAGTCAGGCAAAGGGGACACCACCTGTACTCGATGCGCATAGGACAGAGGATGGGACACCAACCGTGATGGAGAAGGTTTACAGTCTGGAGACAGAGCGGATCATCCGGCAATATCAGGAGAATCATCCGCAGATACACTATGTACGGATGGAGGAAAACAGGGGAATCTCCGGGAATATAAACTACGCGCTGCAGATGGCACATGGGGAATATGTGGCCTTTCTGGATCATGATGATGTATTGACGGAGGATGCAATATACCAGATTGTAGTGAAGCTGCAGGAACAAAGGTATGACATTGTGTATTCGGATGAAGACCGTATGTCAGAAAATGGAAATCAATATAAAGAACCGCGGTTTAAACCGGATTTTAACATGGAACTGCTGCGCACCTGCAACTACATAGGACATTTCTGTATGATAAGAAGGAGCCTCCTTCTTGAAAAAGGTGGATTCCGGAGTGAGTACGATGGTGCACAGGACTATGATATGCTGCTCCGGTGCGTAGGACATGGCACAAAGGTTGGGCATATTGGACGGGTGCTGTATCATAAGAGGATTCATGATGGGACTTCTCCGGAGCGGGATAGCAAGCACGCACAGGAAAATCAGGCGGGATTTGCCGCACTGGAAGATTATGTCGGACGGGAACGTCTGCTGGCGAGTGTGACGATGTCTGTGCGAAGAAACGTATACAACATAAAATATGATACACCGGGAAACCCGCTTGTATCCATCATTATAACAGGCAGTGGGACACGGGAACAGATGACACAGATGCTGGAGCCGTTCTATGAGAAGACGCGGTATAGTAATTTTGAGATTATTCTTGTGGATGAGGCACATTCGGATGATGGATTGCAGAAATATTATCAGCAGCTGCAGAATCAACGGCGGAATGTGATCGTAGTGCCTGCACAGCCGGGAAAGACGAAGGCGGAGTACCGGAATCTTGGCAGCCTGCGGGCAGGTGGGAATTATCTCTTGTTTCTGGATGCGGGAATTGGGATTGATGCACCGACAGCACTTGGCGAGATGCTTGGCATCTGTATGCAGGAGGATGTCGCGGTTGTCTCCGGATGCGTGTACGATGAGAAAGAACAGCTGTTATATGCGGGAGTCCGTCTGGCAGGAAAATTCGCGACACCTGTGCAGGACTGGCAGCGGAAAACAGAACGTGAAATTGACCTTTCGGATGTACAGAATCTATATCAGATTCCTTATCGGGGGATGCGAAGGATATATGAGACAGATGGAAGAGCAGAGATACGGACGGATGAGACAGGTGCCCGCCGGTATTATGGATTGAATCGTGAATATCAGGCGGTTTTGGGCAGCTGTATGCTTGTGAAGAAGAAGGTGTTTGCACAGGCAGGCGGATTCTCGGATAAGTTCCGCTCGGAGTTATCCAGTCTGGATTTCTGTCTGCGTATAGGGGAGCGTGGTTACCGGATTGTAAATGCGGCACATGCGCCGTGGAAGCTTTCCGCACCATCCATGGATGTGGATGGCGTGGATACGCTTCCGGCGGATGAAGCACGCACCGAACAGGAGCTGTTCGAGATCCTGTGGTCGCACATATTACCCTTCTGTTAGATCGCCCTTTGTAAGAGTCTTAAGCTGTTTGTCGCTGACAGAGTCAAGCTCCACGATCCGGCTTGCCTGTCTGGCGATGGAGCGTTCCAGATAATTTCGCACTTCTCTGGCATTCGCAAAGTTTTCGTCGTGGGATTTCGCCCAGATACCGAGCAGTTCCTTTACATATGCTTTTCCCTGTGCGTTTGGCTCATATTCCTGTTTTTTACACATGGATAAGAAGATTTCGTAGAGCTCATCCCCGCTGTAGTCTTCGAAATTGATGTATTTGTTAAATCTTGAACGGAGTCCCGGGTTGGAGTCGACAAACTCCTTCATAAGCTCCGTGTAACCGGCAACAATCACGATCAGATTGTCACGGTTATCTTCCATCATTTTAAGCAGGGTATCGACTGCTTCCTGTCCGAAATCCTTCCCGTCTTTGCCGGCAGTTAATGTATATGCCTCATCGATGAAAAGTACACCGCCTAAGGCGCTTTCCACAACTTCCTTCGTCTTGATTGCGGTCTGTCCGACATAGCCTTCAACTAAGTTGGAGCGGTCGACCTCGACCAACTGACCACCCGGCAGAATGCCGAGACATTTGTAGATTCTGGCGAGCAGACGGGCAACCGTTGTCTTACCGGTTCCCGGGTTCCCGGAAAATACCATATGCAATGACATCTCCGGCTGCTTCATGCCACGTTCTTCACGCAGCTTCTTCACTTTCAACAGATTGATTAACGACCGGATATCCTTCTTCACTTCGGAGAGACCGGTCAGTTCGTTTAATTCGTTCAACAGATCGTCTAATTTGATATCCTCTTCCGGAACCTCCTGCTTGTTGATCGTGCCCTTCATTGCAGCCATGGCTGCCTGCGCATTTGATGCATTCTTGCCAGAGGCGTTGGATGGCTGTGCCGGAGTGGCATTGCCTGCCGGCTTCACTGGATTTTTCGTGGCAGGATTCTCGCCCGGCTCAAATAGTTTCAGCTTGCGCAGGTATGCTTCGAGCATGCCGGTATATGCAGTCAGGGTAGACACTTCCACATCGGTTGTGTGGTTGTTACACGAGATATATGCCTGTCCAAGCTCCAGATATAGGTTATAGAGATTCCGCGATTTCGAGAATCCTTTCGTTGTACATGCGGACTGACCGGACTGATCTGCCTCTATAAAATACGTCATGGAACGAGGGATCGTTGTGGCAAATTCCGGTGCGGATGTACGATCCTGCTTGAAACGGAGCAGTGCCTCGAGTGTAAAATACTGTCCGAGGTATTCATGCAAAAAACGGGTCTCCGGGTACAGACTGCCATCGGAGCTGTCTGTCAGATACACCAGAAACTGCAGCAGGTCGAAACGGATCATGTCATGCATCGAGATGCCCGTCTTCGGACCAAATCCCTGCTGGCAGATAATCTCGCCATACATGTAGCAATCCGTCAAATCTTTCTTCAAATCATTTATCATGTTATCTCCTTGCCCCCTGTAAAGATTTAGGTATTGGTTTTGGAATTACGCATAATGCACAATTCATCGCAGACGCGCTCCCGCTCGGTTCAACACGTAGCAGACACTAAACTCACAGCACCATTTCATGGCACTGTTCGTTAAGTGCTGACGTGTTTCAACGGTCTGCTTATGAATTCGTGATTATGCGTAATTCCATCTACATACATAAGTGTTTTACAGGTGTTTGTTCAATTTACCTTGGGTAAATGATAACGCAAAAAGACCGTTCCGTAAAGCAAAATATATTGAACAAGGTAGGGAAATATGATACCATAGAAAGCACTTAGGGTTTGAGAAAAAATAAGGAAAGACAGAATATGCCTGTCCGTTTGAACTGACTTGTAATGTTTATTCGCGAGTCATGTGTGGAATCGGTATAAATAGAACATAGGATATGTTTGCAGGCATGAAAGTACTTAGTGTTCTTTCTGTAATCAGGGATGTTTGAACACGATGTTCAAACAAGCCGTCGTTGAGCCATGGACGGCGAATCGACGGCGGTCCCGTATGGTAAGAACATGTATATTAGAACACTTAGTACTTTCTGCTTGCAATACATTCTATGTGTATTTATACCGGTTCCATACATGACCGTGGGATTTCATAGAGGTCAATTCAGACGTACAGACATAGAAGGAGCGTACTATGCGGTTTCGACCTTGTATTGATATACATAACGGCGCGGTCAAGCAGATCGTCGGCGGTAGCCTGAAGGACGAGGCGGATTTTGCCAAGGATAATTTCGTCTCGGAACTGAAAGCGGATTTCTATGCAGATCTGTACCGGCGGAGCGGACTTGCGGGCGGACATGTCATCCTGCTGAATCCGGTCGGAAGCACCTATTACGAGGCAGACGTGGAACAGGCGAAGCTGGCACTTGCGGCATATCCGCAGGGGCTGCAGATCGGCGGGGGAATTACCGCGGACAATGCCGAACAGTTTCTGGATATGGGCGCACGGCAGGTGATCGTAACATCTTATGTATTTAAGGATGGCAGAATCAATTATGAGAATCTGAAACGGCTGTCGGAGCTGGTTGGCGCGGAACATTTGGTGCTGGATCTGTCCTGCAGGAAGAAAGATGGCAGGTACTATATTGTGACAGACCGCTGGCAGAAGTTTACAGAGGAACTGGTTACGCCGGAGACGTTGGATATGCTGGCAGAATATTGCAGCGAATATCTGATCCATGCGGTAGATGTGGAAGGCAAGGCAGCCGGTATTGAGACAGGACTTGCAACGATGCTGGGTACATGGGGAAAACAACCGATGACTTATGCCGGAGGGGTTGGAAGCTTTGCAGATCTGGAACAGTTAAAGCAATGTGGCAGAGACCGAATCGATGTGACGGTTGGAAGCGCACTCGATATATTCGGTGGTGTGCTGCCATATGAAGAAGTTGTGAGATTTTGTTCGTAGCAGTCAGGGACACTGATTGTGATAAAACTATAAAGAGGGAACAAAACAGGAGGGTTTATGAGAAAATTTAAGAAGACGGCGGCTGCGATTGCAGCGACTGCCCTTGCGCTTTCGCTTTGTGCATGTGGCGGCAAGGCAGACACGACAACGACTGAGCAGGCAGGCGGCAGTGCAACGGTGACAGATGCAACAGCGTCAACCATCGAGGATGATGGCAACTGGACAACGACCGAACAGGAAGTTGTGGAGGATGATCGTTTCACTACGGTAGAAGGCGCGGATGCGATTGGCGTGACATTTGACGATGGTACAGATGGGTTTACGAGTTATACGAATAACGGTAACTTTACGATGACTTCGGAAAATGGTGAACTGGTCTGTGATATTACAAAAAGCGGACCGCTTGAGCATAGCTGCCAGATTTACTATGATGGATTTACGATGGCGAAGGGGTGCGTTTACACCATGAGCTTTGACGTGCGCTCGGATATTGAGCGCGTGATCCAGTGGCGTGTACAGATCAATGGTGGAGACTACCATGCATATGCAAGCGATTTCATCACAGTCGGACCGGAGACACAGACGATTACCAAGGAGTTCACGATGGAAGAAAATTCCGACCCGGCTCCGCGGCTTGTTGTCAATATGGGAACCCAGGAAGGACAGACAGAGATCACAGATGCACATAAGATTTACTTCGACAATATTTCCCTGTTTGTAACGGACAGCTCGAAAGCAGAGAAGATCGTCGGTGCACCGCAGCCGATCCAGGTAAAGGTAAATCAGATCGGTTACAAGCCGGACGATACGAAGACGGTGATCGTGACATCCAAGGATGACGAGAAATTCAAGATTGTGGATGCAAAGACCGAAGAGACGATGTTCGTCGGTGCATACGGAGAGCTTTCGTATGATAAGTCTGCCGAGTCGAATGTAAGACACGGTGATTTCACGGCATTTAATACGCCGGGTACATATAAGGTTATTTCCAGCCCGTCCGGTGCTTCGTATGAGTTCTCGATCGGAGATGATCTGTATGATGATGTATATAAGGATGTTGTTCTGATGTTATATAAGCAGCGCTGCGGAACGGAAGTGACAAAGGATATCGCCGGAGATTTTGCGCATGAGGCATGCCACATGCAGGAGGCGACAATCTATGGTGATACATCCGGAACCAAGGTGGATGTGTCAGGCGGCTGGCATGATGCCGGCGACTATGGACGATATATTGTGTCGGGTGCAAAGACTGTACAGGATCTTTTCCTTGCATATGAAGATTATGGTCAGACAGCCGATGATCTCGGAATTCCGGAGAGCGGAAACAAGACGCCGGATCTTCTGGATGAAGCAAGGTATGAGCTTGACTGGATGCTCAAGATGCAGGATGCTGCAAGCGGCGGTGTCTACCATAAGGTAACGGCGCTTGTGTTCCCGGAGACGGTACTTGCGGTTGATGAGACGGATGATATGGTGCTTGCACCAGTTTCCTATGCAGCAACAGCAGATTTTGCGGCGGTCATGGCAAAGGCATCAACGATTTATGAAGAATACGATGCGGATTTTGCAAAAACTTGTCTGGAAGCAGCAAAGAATGCTTATGCATTTCTCGAGGCAAATCCGGATATGTCAGGATATGAGAATCCGAAAGACCTTGTGACAGGTGCTTATGATGACAAAATATTGACGGATGAGAGACTCTGGGCGTCGGCAGAACTTCTGGCTGCAACCGGTGACAGCAAATACCTTGATGCAGTAAAACAGATATTTGATGAGGATAAGTACAAGACAGGCTTCGGATGGGCAGATGTTGGAAGCTATGCACTGTATGACCTGGCGAAGGCGGAGGGCGTAGATGCAGATGCGGCTAAGACTGCGAAGGCACGGCTGCTTGCAGATGCAGATGAGACGCTGTCAAAGGCAGAGGAGGAAGGCTTCTTCACAGGTATGGGTGTGACATATCCATGGGGAAGCAATATGACGATCGCAAACAACGGTATGGAGCTTCTTGCAGCTGCAAAACTGACAGGCGATGCAAAATACACAGAATATGCTCAGAAGATGCGTGATTATATCTTCGGAGTGAATCCGACCGGATACTGTTATGTGACCGGCTATGGATCCCTCACACCGAATGCAACACACCACAGACCTTCACAGGTATTAAAGGAGACTATGCCTGGAATGCTGGTGGGTGGTGCGAATAATAACCTGGACGATCCATATGCAAATGCAGTATTATATGGCATCGCACCGGGACGTGCCTATGTAGATAATGAGCAGTGCTATTCATGTAATGAGGTAACGATTTATTGGAATTCTCCACTGATTTATCTGCTTGATGGTTTAAATTAGTAGAAAAGGAATAAGAAACAGTGATTCAGTTTATAAAGAAGATTTTTGCCAATGAAAAAATGCGGTATCTGATTGCCGGAGGATGTACAACGGCAGTCAATCTGGTGACTTTCTTCCTGCTCCGGTTACTTACGCCGATATCACGAAACACATGCAATGCCATAGCAATCGCTATGGCTATTGCTTTTGCATACTTTGCAAATAAATTTTTTGTGTTCCAGAGCAAGAAGAAGGGATTTTATGCGACACTCATCGAGGCGGTGCAGTTTGTTGGTGCACGTCTGGTGTCGATGGTCGTTGAGATACTTGGACTTGCCATCCTGTGCGATACATTTCGCGTGCAGGAGCTTGTGTCGAAGGTGATTGTACAGGTCATCGTATTTGTACTCAACTATGTGTTCAGTAAGCTGATCGTGTTTAAGGAGAAGAAAAACTTTCAGGAGAACCTGCAGGATAACTGGTGCTATTATCTCTCTTTTGCAATCGTGGCGGTTGTCATGCTGGTTGTCTGTATTGCGGAGCAGGTCGCTCCGTTTGGCGAAAACTCTCTGACGCTTATCGACAGTGTGCATCAGTATCTTCCGTTTTTCTCGGAGCTTCGGGATAAGCTGCTGCATGAGGGCAGTCTTCTTTATACATGGAATGTTGCGCTGGGATCGAATTTTGTATCGCTTGGTGCGTATTATCTGATGAGTCCGTTCAATCTGTTGCTGCTGGTGTTCGGCAAGGAGCAGATTACGGCAGTAACGTGCTTTCTGATGTGCTTGAAGATTGCCCTGACGGCAGTCACAATGGTGCATTTCTTAAGCTATAAGGATGGAAAGAAAAAGAGAAGCTTCCTGATCGTTGCAATCTCTGTGTGCTATGCGCTGAGCAACTATGTGATCGGGTATAACTGGAATACGATGTGGCTTGACTGCATCATGATATTCCCGCTTGTGATGCTGGGATTTGCGCGTATGATGGAGGAACATGATCCGAAGCTCTATGTGCTTTCTCTGTTCTATGCGCTTTATTGTAATTATTATATTGGCTATATTATCTGCCTGTTTCTGGTGCTGTGGTTCTTCGTCTATGGACATAAGACGTTCCGGCGGTTCCTGGCGGATGGTGTACGATTCGCGGTGTATTCACTGCTTGCGGGTGGCATGGCGGCATTTGTCCTGCTTCCTGCATATCAGGGAATCATGGCGACGGCAGCGGGGGATATGAGTCTGCCGAAGGGAACGTGGTATGGAAATGTATTCGTGTTGCTGCGGCAGCTGCTTGCATTTACGAAGCCAATTACAAACCAGACATTTGACGGCGGCGTAAACTTATATTGCGGTATGCTGGCAGTGTTCGGTATGTTCCTGTATCTGTTCGTGAGAGAGCATCCGTGGACAAAATTCCGCAAATATCTGCTGCTCGTACTGCTGGTGGTAAGCTTTAACCATGAGACACTGAACTATATCTGGCATGGCATGCATGATCAGTACGGAATTCCGAACCGGTTCTCGTTTGTATTTATCTTTGTGCTTCTGATGATGACTTATGATGCGGTAAGTCATATCGCGGAGATTGACAACTGTTTTATCATTTCGGCGGTGCTTCTTTCGTGTGCGTTTGTATTTGCATGCAGGGAGCAGGCGGGGCAGACGATGGAGGAGTTCGCACTTCCGGTCTGCCTGGTGCTGCTAATCGTATATGGGTGTGTCTGTATGATGCGGAGCAGTAAACGGATGCAGGCGGCAACGTTCATATCGGTGGTTGGCTCCATCTGCCTGGTGGAGGTCGTGGCGAACGCCGCATATGGATTCATGGATAACGGGTATTGCCATTATAAGGAATATTATCAGACAAGCCCGGCTGTCACAGAGGCAAATGCGCGGGTGCGCGAGCTTGCCGAAGAGGAAGGGGCTGGCTTCTACCGTTCCGAGCTGATGCAGTACACGGTGCTTGACGAAGCGAGCTGGCATAACATGCCGAGCGTGAGCACCTTTAATTCCACGGTGCTTGGCTCCGTTGTTACAACGATGGGCAAGCTTGGATTTTATACCGGGGCAAATGAATTCTTGTACCGGGGAGCAACGCCGTTTACAAATGCATTGTTTGATGTCCGGTATCTGCTCGAACGCCCGGGTGATCTGAACAATTTTGATTATACTTATAAGGAAACGCAGAATAACGTTTCAATATATGAGAATCCGTATCCGACCTCGCTTGGATTTGCAGTCAACAGCAACACGAAGGATTTCGTGCCAAGCGATTATACGGCTGCAAATGCGCAGAATATTCTGGCATACGATATGACCGGCTATGGCGGATTCTTCTCAGAGGAATCGCCGGCAATCAGTGTATCGAGCGATACGGCTTCGGTAAACTATGCAAATGGACAGGTGAATTTCACTCCGAATGCGTCAGGGGCGATGTATTTCATGGTCAGCTTCACTGCTGACCGCGCAGGTGATTATTATGTGAACTGCCGCGGAAATTATGTAACAAAGCTGCGGTTCTATAAGAATGGACAGGAGATAGCATATGACCGCTATCAGCTTCAGCTATTCCATATCGGGCAGCTTGAGGCAGGCGACTATATTTCCGTTGAGTATGAATACAACAATATCAATGGTTCGGAGGTTGCGCCATTTTCTGTATATACCTTTTATCATCCGGTGTTTGAAAATGTATATAATACTCTGACACGGAACCTGCTCGCTGTCGATACATGGAAGGACGGTTATGTGAAGGGAACGGTTACAATCCCGGAAGGAAAGACATTATTTACCAGCATTCCATATGACGAGGGATGGACCGTGAAGGTGGATGGCGAGGCTGTTCCGTATTATAAGATCGTGGGTGCATTTATTGGCGTGGATATGACGCCGGGAGAACATACAGTGGAATTTACTTACATGCCGAAGGGACTGTTACCGGGTATGCTGATCTCCGTAATCTGTATGATTGTGCTCATGGCGGCCATGCAGGTAGAGAAGCGGCTGGCAGCACGCAAATGCGATGATGCAGAGATGATAGAAGCAGCTGTGCCGGAAGAAGAGAAAAAGGACGAAAAACTTCAAGAAGAGGTCGAGACAGATATTGAAAATCTCGAGGATGTATAGTAAAATGTTGATAAACAGGGGGTGTTACGCATATGGAAAAACTAGCAAAGTTAGGGTGGCAGAAATTAATTGGCATAGCCGCAGCGGTGGATGTCGTGCTTGGAATCGTGTTTGGAGCGATATTTAAGGCAGTTCCGGCAGGAATTATCGTTGGTGTGCTGGCAGCAGCTGTCACGGGAGTCGTTGTATTTGCACTGGGAGGCGGAGAGGTAGCCGGACATACAAAGGGTGACAAATACAGAAAACTGTTCATGAATCTTCCAATTGGATTCGCACAGGCGAAGATTATCACAGATTCACTTGGAAACAGCACAGGGTATTGCATTCAGGAAGCGAATGAGAGGTTCGGAAGCTATTTCAATCTGGATGCATCGGATTACCAGGACAAGATCCTTGGTGAGAGCAAAATTGAGGTGTTACAGGATATTAACGCATGGTTCACAGCGTATAATACTTCCGGAACCAAAGAGGGCGACTTCATGGACGTGGAGATCACGATGGAGAAGCTTGGTAAGGTATTTAACACAGTTATGTACAAGTCTGAGGCTGACTATATCAACATGGTTGTTATTGATATTACAGACCAGAAGGAGACGGAGAACAAGCTGTCTGCAGCAATCGAAGATGCGAATGCAGCATATAAGACACAGGCAGAGTTCCTCGCGAACATGAGCCACGAGATCCGTACTCCGATCAACGGAATTCTTGGTATGCTGCAGCTTACACTGATGGCAGATGATCTGCAGGCAGATTACCGGGATAACCTGCTGACAGCGAAGGGCTGTGCAGATAACCTGCTGCGCCTGATCAATGATATTCTGGATATCAGTAAGCTCGAGGCTGGTAAATATAACCTGAAGGAAGAAATCTTCGATGTGCGTTCGGCAATCGAGGAGACGGTAGCCGCACAGGTTCCGACCGCAACGAACAAGGGACTTGCGCTTGACTGTACATTTGGTAACAATATTCCAAAGCTTGTAAAGGGCGATGGACAGAGAATCCAGCAGATTTTGAATTGTTTGCTTTCGAATGCATTAAAATTCACATCTGAGGGAAGTGTAAGAGTAAAGATTGCCGCAATTGACGCAGAGAAAGAGAATATCAACCTGCGTATTGCAGTTGCTGATACAGGTATCGGTATCTCAGAGAAGAACATGGATAAGCTGTTTATCCGGTTCTCCCAGGTAGATGGCTCGGATACGAGAAAATACGGCGGTTCCGGACTGGGACTCGTTATCTCCAAGCAGATCGCAGAGCTGATGGGTGGTAACATCAGTGTCCAGAGTAAGGAAGGTATTGGTTCTACGTTTATTGCAGAGATTCCTCTGAAGGTTGTGAAGGCAGCTGAAGTGGAAGCAGCGAAGAACGTGGAAGAGAAGGAAGATGCAGCAGTATTCTCTATCAATGCACACAGCAAGGCACGTATCCTCGTGGCAGAGGATGAGCCGGTCAACCAGCAGGTTATCGGTAAGCTGCTCGGTATGGCAGGATTCTCCTATGATATTGCAGAGAATGGTGAGAAAGCGATCGAGCTGTTCAAGCAGAAGGAATACGACGCAGCGCTGTTCGATGTACAGATGCCGGTTATGGATGGTATCGCAGCAACACAGAAGATTCGTGAGATTGAGCAGAAGGAGCATAAGAAGCGCCTTCCGATCATCGCAGTTACAGCGAGAGCCATGTTTGGTGACAAGGAACGTATCTTAGAGAACAAGCTCGATGACTATATTGCAAAACCGTATAATCTGAACACAGTAGTTGAGACACTCAACCGATATATTGATAAAAAAGAGGATTAACATTTAATTCACGAAAAATTAAACGATTTTTCATATATGTTGGTTGACTGGATATCTTTTTAGTGATACAATTTCGGTGGTTTTGGGTAGATAACTGCCCTTAATTAATAAAAAGCAAAGGAAGGAAATTTTAAGATGGCAAACATTGATTTAACTAAGTATGGAATTACCGGAACAACAGAAATCGTTCACAATCCTTCGTATGAAGTTTTGTTTGAGGAAGAGACAAAGGCTTCAAACGAGGGTTATGAGGTTGGACAGAACACAGAATTAGATACAGTCAACGTTATGACAGGTGTATTTACAGGACGTTCTCCTAAAGATAAGTACATCGTTATGGATGAGAATTCTAAGGACACAGTATGGTGGACAACAGATGCTTACAAGAACGACAACCATCCTATGACAGAAGAGACATGGGCAGTTGTTAAGGATCTTGCTAAGAAGGAGCTTTGCAACAAGAAGCTTTATGTTGTAGATGCATTCTGTGGTGCAAACAAGGATACACGTATGGCAGTTCGTTTCATCGTTGAGGTTGCTTGGCAGGCTCACTTTGTAACAAATATGTTCATCAAGCCTTCAGAGGAAGAGCTTAAAGATTTCGAGCCGGATTTCGTTGTTTACAACGCATCTAAGGCTAAGGTTGAGAATTATGCAGAGCTTGGTCTTAACTCTGAGACATGTGTAGCATTCAACATCACATCGAAGGAGCAGGTTATCATCAATACATGGTACGGTGGAGAGATGAAGAAGGGTATGTTCTCTATGATGAACTACTACCTTCCACTTAAGGGTATCGCTTCTATGCACTGTTCTGCTAACTGCGATATGGAAGGTAAGCACACAGCTGTATTCTTCGGCCTTTCAGGTACAGGTAAGACAACACTTTCTACAGATCCTAAGAGACTTCTGATCGGTGATGATGAGCACGGTTGGGATGACAACGGTATCTTCAACTTCGAGGGTGGATGTTATGCAAAGGTTATCGGACTTGACAAGGAGTCTGAGCCTGATATCTACAATGCAATCAGACGTGACGCTCTTCTTGAGAACGTGACAGTTGATGCAGCAGGTAAGATTGACTTCGACGATAAGAGCGTAACAGAGAATACGCGTGTATCTTATCCAATTGATCATATTGAGAAGATTGCATCTAAGGTAAATGGCGTTTCCGCAGGTCCTGCTGCAGAGAACGTAATCTTCCTTTCAGCAGATGCATTTGGAGTACTTCCTCCAGTATCTATCCTGACACCGGAGCAGACAAAGTACTACTTCCTTTCAGGATTTACTGCAAAACTTGCTGGTACAGAGCGTGGTATCACAGAGCCTACACCTACATTCTCAGCTTGCTTCGGACAGGCATTCCTTGAGCTGCATCCTACAAAGTATGCAGAGGAGCTTGTTAAGAAGATGGAGAAGAGCGGAGCTAAGGCTTACCTCGTAAATACAGGATGGAACGGAACAGGCAAGCGTATTACAATCAAGGATACTCGTGGAATCATCGATGCAATCCTTTCCGGTGATATCAAGACTGCTCCTACAAAGAAGATCCCTATGTTCGACTTTGAGGTACCAACAGAGCTTCCTGGTGTAGATCCTGCAATCCTTGATCCAAGAGACACATATGCTGATCCTACTGAGTGGGAGACAAAGGCTAAGGATCTTGCTGCAAGATTTGAGAAGAACTTCCAGAAGTACACAACAAACGATGCTGGTAAGGCATTGGTTGCTGCTGGTCCTAAGGCTGAGTAATTGAATCGCTTATAAATAAAGGTAACCCGCGTCGGCTGACGCGGGTTATTTTTTACCCTGTTTTATGTGGGGATGGTTCTTAATAATGGACGTTCAATACAAGTATCTCTATATAGAATTTTTGACATTGCAAAATAAAGATGTACTCAAACATATATTTCATTCTCGATTCATTCCATATACAATGTATAAAAGCTAAGAAGCTCTAAATGTTCTGATTTATATGTTAAAATTATACGCCACCGCCGCCGATTCGACATCCCTGTCTCAGCGGCGGCTTGTTTGAACATCGTGTTCAAACATGGCTGCGATTATTTGCAGAACATTAAGAACTTCTAAGCTTTCAACATATCGTATATAAGAATGAATGGAGAATGAAATATATGATATGAACACGTTGGAGTTTGCAATGTCAGAAATTCTAATGTGATAGGTTGGGCAATTTGTCCGAAGAAAGAACCATCCCCGCACATAAAACATTCGCCACGCCCGAAGCCTAAAATAAAATATATCGGAAAACGAAATATTTGACAATCGATAATATATATGATATAGTCAAATAAATTTGAAAGGGGGTATTCCTATGAACAGGGCAAAGCGGAAATATATGAAATTGTTGAAGGACTATTTTCCGTGTGGAAGAGCGTGCCGGAAGAAGTTTCTAGTATCAATCGCTGAAGATATAGATCATTTCGTTCAAGAGCGTGATCCATGCACTTATGACATGCTGGTGGATGAGTTTGGAAAACCGCAGGAAGTGATCTTGAATTATCAGAAGGAAATTGAAATATCAGATATACGGAATGTTCGAAAAGCGATGACGAAGCATGTTGGGTTGGCAATAGGCGTGTGTTGTATATTATTCGGAGCTGTTATATTTGCAACACCGTGGCTAAGAACCGAACGGAAAGACACTGCTGAAGACAAGGTGGCAGATATAGAGGACGAAGACTTTGACGAGGGTTATAGTGACTTGGAAAGAGAACTGCTTAGTCATAGTGGAATCTATTACGACGACTATGGAAATGTAATAGTAAAGGTAATAGAGCCGATATCTGGGAATGCTGGTTTTTCAACCTATATTTTGGACACAGGATTTCAGACGAATTGAAATGTTAATTAAGATGAAGGAGATGTAACAAATGAAGAAGGCATATGGCGTATATTATAATTTTATCATTAGTAATGGTAATGGGAATCGAAACTTTTGCAGCGGAAACAAAGAATGGTGTAAATGTAGATGTTAGCTTTGAGAAAATAGAAGGTAATGATGGGTTTTGTGTAGTTGTTTCAGACGATAATGTTATTCGAGACTATGCAAGAAATTATAGAAGAACATTGACAGTTACTTATGGTAATGAATATGTGGCTTCAATTGTGGTTAATATATCATATTCTTATACGGATTCGTGGGTAACAATTACCTCTGGTTCTTGTTATGTTAGCGATGTAAGAAGCGGGTACGAAGTGTCGGATTTAAAAATGGATAAGAAGAATGGAAACCCAGCATATGCAACAGTTACTTATAAGGTAACAAATAAGTCGACGAAAAAAATGCTATTTTTAGAGGACAATTCAAAATTAAAACAAATGGAGATGTGATTTGATTTTCGATTGGCGAGATACCCATAGTTAATACACATGCGAGATATTTTTTTGACCACAACAACGCTATCGGATATTCACCTAAAACAATAAATATAGTCCTTGTTTTTTACAATTCAAGATGGTAAGATACATAGAATACGTTGTGAGGCAGATATATGGAAAATAAAAATATGTTTTACCGTGGCTATGTGGAATTGCTTGTGTTAAAGTTCCTTTCAGAGAAGGATTGCTACGGTTATGAAATTGTAAAAAGTATAAAAAAGGCATCGAAAGATAAGGTCTCGTTATCAGTTGGAACTTTGTATCCAACCTTGTACAAGCTGATTGATCAGAAGTATATCAGCGATTATAAGAAGCAGACCGGCGAACGAATGGTAAAGGTGTATTATCATCTGGAGAATGCGGGAAGAGAGAGGTTGGAAACGTTGATTGCGGAATATGAGGAATTCTCGCAGGTTATGAAAGAAATTTTGAAATTGAAATAAACGAAGAAATGCAGGATATAAACGATAAGGCGTATATATCCTGCATTATTTTTGTCCTTGAAAATTATAAATTATCCTTCACGTACTGCTGTACCAGTTTTTCAATCAGATAGAACTGGGAAGGCCCGGCATCGAGAACGACCTTGTGGAATGCCTGCTCGTCGAATTTGTTACCGAGGGCAGATTCTGCGTAGTCCCACAGCTCTTCGAAGGAGAGCCAGCCCATGACATACATCTGGTAGTTGACAGGTTCGGCGATGACATAATCCATGAGACTCTGCGCACCATCGGAATTAAACCCGTTGTCAGCAAGATATTTCTGCGTTGCTTCAAGATCCCAGCCCTCGTAGTTCACGCCGATCTCGACACGTGCGCTCACAAGCAGGTTCAGCTCGTTGTTGATACGTTCAAAATCTGCATAGCATGGATCTGGGTAATCCTGGAACATTTCATAGCTCATCATCTCGACATACGTTGCCCAGCCCTCGTTGTAGCCGTTGAAGTTAAGCAGCGCACGAATCGGTTCCGGTTTGGTGTTCAGGTAGTACGTGAACTGATACATATGTCCCGGGATTCCTTCGTGTGCCAGTGTAGACCACAGGTTTCCGGCACCGTCGCTGCCCATGTTTAGGTAGATCGAATTCTCGGTATAGGCATCGATCGGTGTGGTTACATAGAAGGCAGGGCTTACAATGTCCTCTAATGATTCATGTACATTTTCTACTTTATAGTGGACATCCGGCATCGCAGGGAATTTGTCTGCAAATGCATCCTTGAAGTAATTGATCGTTTCAAGCGGATCATTTCCGGCATACAGGTCGTCGGATGCATCGTTGTAGTACTGCTCATATGCGGAATAGTTTGCAAGGGCAGTTGTCTGGTATTCGTTCAGAACATCGGAAATCTTGTTATCCAGGCAGTCAATGACTTCCTCTGGTGTCTTATCGGTGCCGACCTTGTCCTTGAGCAGGTACGCGTAATAATCCGTACCGTGATCGAGATGTGCCAGTCCAAGGTCGTTCGTTCCATCTCCTTCGTGAATCGAGAAGAAATCAATGACCTTCTCGTAACAAGGGATAACAGAATTGATGACGGTATCATGGTTCCGGGTGATGTAGTCCTGAATCTGTTCTTCGCTTAAGCCCTCTACGCCACGCACTTTATCTTCAAACGTTGCAATCAGTAGGTTCTCTTCCGGTGTCTGGATGAATTCTTTGCATTGTCTTACAACCTCGCTTGCAGAATGATCGTTCATGAAGGTACCCTTCTCGATCTTTTTTTCCTCTAATGCAAGGTAAGCGTCATAATAGTCGGACATCTGCCCGAGCAGTGCCAGATAATCCTGTACATCTCCTTCGTTGTAGAATTTGTATTCGGACATGTTGATCGGCATATTCGTCTGCAGACCGCTCGTATAGGCAAACGGTTCATACAGGTATGTGTAATCGTAGGATTCCAGATTGAGTGCCAGATAATCCTTCAGAACGTCGTAGGTGTATTTTTGGGAACCGGTCAGCAGGTCGTAGTCGAAGCTTTCAAGCTCTGCCTGTTCGTCGACAGTCTCCTGTTTGTCCTTTGCCATTGCCTCTTCGGATATGTCCGCATCTCCAAAGGTTGCGGTTGGGACTTCCAGATCATAATCGGCAGGATTGGCAACGGTGTAATGTAAGGTTACAGTGTCGCTGGTTACGCTCTCCTTGAAGTTATCCATCAGGTATGTGTGAAACCGTTCCTGCTCAGCAATGGCTTCCTCACTTGTCGGATCCGGAAGCGCATAGGCGCAGTCGTCTAAGGAAGAGGCGTCGATCGGAGAGGCGTCGTCCGGGCTTGAACCATCGGAGATGGCATCCTCTGTCAGCTCATCTTCGGAAATGGCAGAGCCTAACTGCCATTTCGTCTTATCATCGTTATTTCCGCATCCCGCGAGCATCACGGACATTGCACAGGCAAGTGCAAATGCAGTCATGCGTTTATAGAATTTTTTCCACATCGATATGAAACCTCCGTTGTTTATGATTTGCAGTACGTTATAGTATCTGCAGATTTTTAAATGTCATACAAAAACATCATACTAGAAAATGAAGGGTTACGCAATCCTCTATGTCGTGAAATAGACAGAATATGCAGTGTGGCTGGATGATCTTAAGCGAGGGCGTGCATTTTCAAGCCGTATCTGTCGAAAAAGACGGAAATACCGCAAGAGAAAGCGCACGAAAATCAAGTAATTTCCTGTAGATTTGTGTTAATGTAAGAACGGGAAAAATTACAAAACAGTAAGATTTTGTAGAAAACATGAAGGAGAGATGGGGAGTATGACAATTAAAGAAGCGGCAAAAAAATTACATGTTGAGACACATGTACTTCGATATTGGGAGAATGAACTGCAACTGGATATCAAGCGCAATGCACAGGGACACCGGTACTATGATGAACGGGATATACGCATGTTCGAGAGCGTGAAGGCTATGAAGGAGGAAGGGTTGACCCTGAAGGATATCCGGGATGCAATCATTCGGGCGAAGCGGGCGATGAAGGAGCATGCGGAGATGGGGACGGAACCGGAGAGATCACGGAAACAGGCGGATACAGAGACGGAATCAGAGGAAGTACGGAAACGTGCGGATGCAGAGACAGGGGCTGGGGAGGATTCTATGTTGATGGAAAAACCGGAACCGGACGAAGACGGACGAATAACCAAACATCAGGCGCAGAGATATAATATGAAGTCTGTGGATGGAACCACAGGGAAGGAAAATGCGGTAGAATTGCAGCCGGTACATACGAGAATCGATGAAGATAAGGATTCCATGCTGGAGCGGATGGAGAAGGCGGTAGCGGAAAATGATCCGAAGGTAGTGGATTTCAAGCAGGCGCAGCTCCAGAGCGTGATGAACCGGGTGATCGCAACGGCACTTCGGGAGAATAAGGACATTATTACATCCTCGATTAAAGAAGAAGTGACTGCAGACGTAATGCGGCAGTTTGATGCTGTGATGCGGGAGAAGGAAGAGCGGGAGGAGGCACGTTACAGAAGACTGGATGATGTGCTTCGTGAAATCCGGCAGGCAAATGCGGAGGCGGCAGCGACGAAGGTGCGGCGGGGTCTCTGGAAAAAACGCCGGTAATAAGTGGTGTTTATACTACAGGTAATAAAAACTTTCTGTGTCCGCTTGTTGCAAAACGAGGACAACTCTTGTATAATTCCATTTAGTTATGTGCAGATATAACAGGAAATACAGACGTGTATTTTAGGAATGGATGGATGCTATGAAGTTAGAAGTATTATATGAGGATGCATATCTGATCGCGTGCGTGAAACCTTATGGCGTATTGTCGCAGGGAGACCGCGGAAATGATGAGGATATGATTACCAGAGTCAGGCATTATCTGTATGACCGGAACGAAGACGAGGACGCTGGCGAGCCGTATGTGGCGGCGATTCACCGGCTTGACCGACCCGTAGGGGGTGTGATGGTATTTGCAAAGACCCCGGAGATGGCAGCGAAGCTTTCGGACATGCAGCAGGATGGCGAGATTACGAAATATTATCAGGCGGTGATTACCGGTGAGCTTCCGGATATGGACGGTGAGATGGTCGATTACCTTGTGCGGGATGGACGGACGAACATGACGAAGGTTGTGAAGAAGGGTGAGAAAGGCGCCAAGCGCGCGGAGCTTTTCTATGATGTACTCGATGTCATGGATACCGATGACGGAACCTTAAGCTATGTGCTGATCGAACTCGTGACCGGCAGACATCACCAGATCCGGGCACAGTTTGCAAGCCGGGGCTGTGGCATCTGGGGTGATACGAAATATAACCCGGAATTCACGAAGACGAAGCGCAAGTATAAGCAGATCGGTCTGTTCTCCTCACGGATGGAATTTACACATCCCATCACCGGGGAAGAAATCGTGATCAAGAAGGAACCGGAGGGCGAGGCCTTCGAGGTGCTTGACTTAGATGAGTTTGAATAATATAAGATAAGGAAACTCTCGTGTGACTGGATATACACAATCACGTGAAGGGATTCGGCAATTGTGAAAGAATATGTGGATAGCGGTATTCATACATACCAATTTGCAAGCAGACCATTGGAGCATGTCGGCACTTAACGAATTGTGCCAGTTTGCTGGTGCAATGAGTTTAGTACCGTTACATGCGGAAGTGAGCGAGAGCGCGTCTGCGGCAAATTGTGTATGATGAATACCGCGTTACAGAAATTGTATCACAATTGCCGAATCGGAAAAGAGGATATAGAAAGGAAAAGAGAAATGGCAAAGGACAAGAAATTAGTAGAGCATATTACAGCAATGGATGAGGATTTCGCACAGTGGTATACGGATGTTGTCCGTAAGGCAGAACTGTGTGATTACACAAGCGTAAAGGGATGTATGGTTTTCAAACCGGCAGGCTACGCGATTTGGGAACTGATCCAGAAGAATCTCGATGAGCGTTTCAAGGCAACCGGCGTAGAGAATGTATACCTTCCTATGTTTATTCCGGAGAGCCTGCTCGAGAAGGAGAAGGATCATGTCGAAGGATTCGCACCGGAGGTTGCGTGGGTCACACATGGCGGATTGAATGAACTGCAGGAGCGTCTGTGTGTCAGACCAACATCTGAGACATTGTTCTGCGATTTCTATTCTAAGGAAATCGAGAGCTACCGTGATCTTCCGAAGGTATATAACCAGTGGTGCTCCGTTGTGCGTTGGGAGAAGGAGACAAGACCATTCCTTCGCTCGAGAGAGTTCCTGTGGCAGGAAGGCCATACCGCACATGCAACAGCAGAAGAGGCAGAGGCAAGAACGATCCAGATGCTGAATGTGTATGCGGATTTCTGTGAGGACGTGCTTGCAATTCCGGTTATCAAGGGACGCAAGACAGATAAGGAGAAGTTCGCAGGTGCTGAGGCAACTTATACGATCGAGTCGCTGATGCATGATGGCAAGGCACTGCAGTCCGGAACGAGCCACAATTTCGGGGATGGATTTGCAAGAGCATTTGGCGTTCAGTATACAGATAAGGATAATAAGCTTCGGTATGTACATCAGACATCCTGGGGTATGACAACGAGAATGATCGGCGCTATCATCATGGTACATGGTGATGACAGCGGACTGGTGCTTCCTCCGAAGGTAGCTCCGACACAGATTATGATCGTTCCGATCATGCAGAAGAAGGAGGGCGTGCTCGAGAAGGCAGAGGAGCTCCGCAGCGTGCTCGCATCCAACTTCCGCGTGAAGGTTGACGATTCTGATAAGAGCCCTGGATTCAAGTTCGCAGAGCAGGAAGTAAAGGGTATTCCACTTCGTGTTGAGGTTGGACCGAAGGATATCGAGGCAGGACAGGCAGTTGTTGTCCGCCGTGATACAAGAGAGAAGACCATCGTACCATTTGACAAGCTGACAGAGACCTGCGAGGCACTGCTTGCACAGATGCATGATGATATGTATGCAAAGGCAAAGGCGCACCGGGATGCGAACACACATGTTGCAACAAACTGGGACGAGTTCACAGATATTCTGGAGAAGAAGCAGGGATTCATCAAGGCTATGTGGTGTGGCGAGGAAGCCTGCGAGACAGCAATCAAGGACGAGACTGGCGCAACAACGAGATGTATTCCGTTTGCGCAGGAGAAGCTTGGCGATGTATGTGTACATTGCGGCAAACCTGCAAAGCATATGGTTTATTTCGGTAAGGCATATTAATAAATACGATAACTGCAACCCTGCTGGTTCCGGCGGGGTTGTGGTTTATTATAATGGGGGATGCATATGAAGATAGAGATTCCGACAGGGGCGGCATATATTTTACAACAATTGAATCAGCATGGATATGAGGCCTATGTGGTTGGCGGATGTGTGCGTGACAGCCTGCTTGGCAAGCAGCCGCATGACTGGGATATTACAACTTCAGCGAAGCCGGAAGAGGTGAAACGGATTTTTGCGCGAACGATTGACACGGGAATCCAGCACGGAACGGTGACAGTACTCGTGAACCGGGATATTCTTACCGCGGAGGATGCGGGAAATGTGAGCCACACCGATTACGCATTCGAGGTGACTACCTATCGTGTCGATGGAGAGTATAAGGATCACCGGAGACCGGAGACGGTATGCTTCACGGCAAGCCTCGAAGAAGATCTTAAGCGGCGGGATTTTACGATCAATGCGATGGCATATAACCCGGAGCAGGGCGTGATTGATATCTTCGGCGGACAGGAGGATTTGAAGCGGGGAATCATCCGCTGCGTCGGATGCGCTTGTGAACGGTTTGACGAGGACGCTCTGCGTATCCTGCGTGCGGTCCGGTTTGGGGCGCAGCTTGATTTTGCAATTGAGGATAAGACACGCGAAGCGATGCGCAATCAGGCGCGTTTCCTGAAGGATATCAGTGCGGAACGGATCTGCACAGAGCTTACGAAGATGCTTGTCTCGGATCACCCGGAACGGCTGGAGGAAGCATATGAACTCGGACTTACGAAGGTGTTTCTGCCCGAGTTTGATGTGATGATGCAGACACCGCAGAACAATCAGTATCACCTCTATGATGTAGGGCATCATACTCTGAAAGTGATGGAGGCTGTGCCGGCTACGACGGTGCTTCGCTATGCAGCGTTGTTTCATGATATCGGAAAACCGGAATGTAAGACAACGGATGAAAATGGGGTGGATCATTTCTATGGACATCCGGAAGCTTCTGCGAAGCGGGCAGAGATCATCATGCGACGGCTGAAGATGGACAATGACACGATCGGGCAGGTGTGCAGGCTGGTGCGGAATCATGATTACGGACTATCCGGCAAAGGACCTGGGATAAAAAGCTTCCGCAAGTTTATCGCACAGCTCGGGGCGGAGTATTTCGAGGATTATTTGGCGATTCGGAAGGGCGACATGGCTGGGCAGAGCGACTGCAATCTCGAACAGCGTAAATACGTGATCGCGCATATGCAGGAGATGTACACAGAGATCATGGAGCAGAACCAATGCCTGAAGATGTCGGAGCTCGCCATATGCGGCAAAGATCTGATCGAATTAGGTGTGAAACCGGGACCGGATATGGGACGGATTCTGAAAGAACTGTTGAACCGGGTGCTGGATGCCCCGGAATTGAATACAAGAGAACAATTATTGGCGATTGTCAAAGAATCGTATCTATAGATGCGAACCGTCAATCGGAATGAATCAGCCCTTCCCGGCATACAATTAACAAGACTGATGTTGGGAGGGGATTTTTTGTGGCTGAAAAGATGTCGGAAGTGTATGAACTCTACGATGTGACGATCGATCACATGGGGCGGGGGCGAGGTGCTTCTCTGCTGTATACGGACAAGGGGATATGGCAGCTGCGGGCGGCAGCGGCAGGTGAACACCGCCTGCTTTCGGAGTATGAATTCAAGGAGCGCTTGTATGCGGCAGGGTTTGCGCATGTTGACCGCCTGGTGAAGAATACACAGGGAGAACTTATCACCTGCGACCGGTATGGGAATCCTTTTGTGATGCGCATGTATTTCGATGGCAGGGAAATGAACGTAGGCAGCAAAAATGAAATCATGCTGGCAGTCGACAATCTGGTGGAATTTCACAGGGCGGGCGCAGTTGTGTGGAGAGAAGCAGATCAGGATATGCAGCTGCGGGAGAAAAATGATGTACGCCGCCGGAACCGGGAGATGAAACGGGTCTATAATTATATTATGAAGCAGAGCCCGAAGCGGGAGTTTGAGACGTTGTTCCTGAAGTTTTTTTCTTATTTCTATGAACAGGGACTGCAGTGTGAACGGGAAGAAGCAGCACAGGCGGGAACAGAGAAACAAATTCAGGAAGGAAATCATGTTGGATATTGTCATGGAAACTATAACCATCACAGTGTGCTGATCTGCCAGACGGGCGGAAACCGGTATGTGGCAACGATTAATTTTGATAAGTATCATGTGGGAAACCAGCTGCAGGATCTGTATTATTTTATACGAAAAACCGTGGAGAAAAATGGGTATTCCTTCCAGCTTCTTGAAGCAATCTTAGAGCGGTATGCAGACGGGTGTGCACTCCGGCAGTCTGATATCCGGTATATATACAGGAAATACAGGTATCCGGAGAAGTTCTATAAGCTGTCCAATCAGTACATAAATGGTTCGAAAGCGCGGATATCGCCAAAAATGGTCGAAAAATTGAACCGGATCTCGGAAGAGGAAGAGAAGAAACAGGAACTTCTAGGAAAATTATTTGCATATCATATCTAAAAATTTCGCTAGAAAAAATAAATATATAATCTTCACATTTACAAAATAATCTTGTATAATACAGAAGTTAAGGTGGTTTTATGGATAGAAGAAGGATATTGTGCATGCTGGTGATGCTTGCTCTTGCGTATACCCTGACCGCGTGCGGCACGCAGCCGAATGATGTAAAGGTGTATGAGAATACGGAAGATGTGACCGCAAGCCATGAAGAGCTTACGATGACAGCGATCATAACAAGCATGGACATGGATAACAATCTACTCCATTTTGTGTCAGTCCAGGATGGCACGGATGTGGAACTTCAATATCATGGCGGTGTGGGCGTGTATAGTGCACAAGGAACAGACATCGGCATTTCTGGTGTTGCGTGTGGAAGCGTTGTGGATATCGTATACTATGCGGATACAGGGAAGCTTGTGCAGATTACACAGAATGCGAAGGTGAAGACATACACCGGTGTGAAGAAGTTTGCCTACCGGACAGACAATAACACAGCATCCTATAATGGCGCAAGCTTTAAAATATCGGATTATGCAAAGGCGTTTGACGGTGACAGGGAAATCGCACTGATTGATGTGAATACAGAGGACGAAGTGACCTTGTACGTGTGGAACGGAACATTATTATCAGTGGTGATCACCAAAGGACATGGATATATACGTCTGCTCAATCAGGGAACCTATGTGGGTGGATTTGTTGAGATTGGGAAGGACGTGATCGTGCCGGTAACAGCGGATATGCTGGTGGCAGTTGGCGAGGGTGAGTATACACTCCGGATCAGCCGGAACGGGTATTCCGGAGAGAAGCCGGTCCGCGTGACACGGGATCGTGAGATGAATGTGGATATATCCGATATTGCGATACCATCAGGAACTGTGACATTTACCGTGACACCGGAGGATGCGGGAGAGACGATCTGCGTGGATGGTGAAACGATTGAGAACCGGACATATACGGGGCTTTATGGAGAGCATCAGCTTACGATTCAGGCGGATGGTTATGACAGCTTCCGGGGAAGCTTCAAGATCAGTGATACAGTGAAGACACTCCGGGTCACGCTGCAGGCGGAGACTACAGAGGAGACAACGGAAGATACGACTGAGACAGAAGAAACCGGCAGTGACCAGACGACTGTAAGCGGACAGCAGACGACGGAAGACAAAACCGCGATGACGCAGGCAGGACAGACGACTGCGGCATCCACACAGAGCGGTCAGACAACCGAACCGGCGGTACAGGGAAATAAGATTACGATTAAAAAACCGGAAGGCGTGGGAGTGTATTTCGACGGAGATTATGTCGGAATCGCACCGGTGTCGATCAGGAAGACAGCGGGAACGCACACGATTACGTTATACAAGGCCGGTTATTTGATAAAAAGCTACACAATACAAGCCGAGGATAATGGCAAAGACGATGAATATAGTTACGCGGATCTGATATCCGTGCTCGACTAAATAGTAGGAGGAACATCATGGACATGGATTACAAGAAGGTTTATGAAGAATGGCTGACAAACCCGTTTTTCGATGAAGCAACAAGACAGGAGCTGGCAGCCATCAAGGATGATGAGAAAGAAATCAAAGAACGTTTCTATACGGATCTTGAATTCGGAACAGCTGGATTGCGCGGTATTATTGGCGCCGGTACGAACCGCATGAATAATTATATTGTTGCAAAGGCGACACAGGGACTTGCAAATTACATCAAGATGCGTAAGAAGCAGGCAAAGGGTGTTGCGATTGCTTATGATTCCAGACATTGTTCACCGGAGTTTGCAGATGTGGCAGCATTGTGTCTGGCTGCAAACGGTATTAAAGCGTATGTATTCGAGTCGCTTCGCCCGACACCGGAGCTTTCTTTTGCAGTCCGTTACCTTGGTTGTGTGGCAGGTATTAACGTAACAGCCAGCCACAACCCACCAGAGTACAACGGATACAAGGTATATTGGGAGGATGGTGCACAGATCACACCTCCACACGATGCAGGTATTATGCGTGAGGTTAAGGCAATCTCCGTACAGGATGCCATTACCATGCCGAAGCAGGAAGCCATCCATGAGGGCTTGTATGAAGTGATCGGCAAGGAAATCGATGATGCATATATGGCAGAGCTCAAAAAGCTTGTTCTGCATCAGGAGTGCATCGACGAATACGGAAAAGAATTAAAGATTGTATATACACCATTGCACGGCACAGGAAATATTCCGGCAAGAAGAATTCTTCGTGAGCTTGGATTTGAGAACGTATATGTCGTTCCGGAGCAGGAATTGCCGGATGGCGATTTCCCAACCGTAAGCTATCCGAACCCGGAAGCAGCAGAGGCGTTTGAGCTTGCACTTGCGCTTGCAAAGCATCATGATGCAGACCTCGTTCTCGCGACGGATCCGGATGCAGACCGTCTCGGTGTGTATGTGAAGGATAAGGAAGGTGAGTATCACTGCCTGACCGGAAATATGTCGGGGAGTCTGCTTGCAGAATATGAGCTCAGCCAGATTAAGGCGACAAGAGGTCTTCCGAAGGATGGTGCACTGATCAAATCTATCGTTACAACAAACCTTGTAAATGAGATGGCGAAGAGCTACGGCGTGAAGCTCGTAGAGGTTCTGACAGGATTTAAGTTTATCGGACAGAAGATGTTGGAGTTCGAGACAAAACATACAGGCACATATCTCTTTGGATTTGAGGAGAGCTATGGATGCCTGATCGGTACACATGCCAGGGATAAGGATGCGATTGTGGCGACAATGGCACTCTGTGAGGCAGCAGCTTATTATCGTTCTCTCGGTAAGACGCTGTGGGATGCAATGATCGATATCTACGAGAAGTATGGTTATCATGTGGATGCAATCCATACACTTACTTTAAAGGGAATTGAAGGTCTTGAGAAGATTAAGAGTATCATGGATCAGCTGAAGTCCCACACACCGAAGGAGATTGCAGGCTTACAAGTACTCTGGGCACGTAATTATGACAACGATACAGCGACAAATATGAAGAATAAGGCGGTTATTCCAACCGGACTTCCGAAGTCAAACGTTGTATATTACGAGCTCGAAGGTGGCGCATGGCTTTGCGTCCGTCCGTCCGGTACAGAGCCAAAGATCAAGTTCTACTACGGTGTCATCGGCAAAGATTTCGATGATGCACAGCAGAAGTCAGAGGAGTTCGGCGAAGCAGTCAACAAGATGATTGAATACATGATGTAAGAATATGAAAGCGATTTCGGGAACCCGAAGGGTGAAGAAATCGCTTTTGTTTATAGTGAAAGAAAATGAAGGGAAGATGACATGCTGCAACTGAAAAACATAGTAAAGGACTATGGAGAGGGAGATTCAAAGGTACAGGCATTAAAAGGCGTCAGTATTAATTTCCGGGCAAATGAGTTTGTCTCCATTCTTGGTCATTCCGGCTGCGGAAAGACAACACTCTTGAATATCGTGGGAGGACTCGACCAGTATACGGATGGCGACCTTGTTATCAAAGGAAAATCAACGAAGAAATATAGGGACAAGGATTGGGATACCTACCGGAACCACAGCGTTGGTTTTGTATTCCAGAGCTACAATTTGATTATGCACCAGACTGTACTGCAGAATGTCGAGCTGGCGCTGACCTTGTCGGGTGTTTCGAAGAGCGAGCGCAGACGCCGGGCGAAGGACATGCTCGAGAAGGTGGGACTTGGCAATCAGATCCACAAGAAACCGAACCAGATGTCCGGAGGTCAGATGCAGCGAGTGGCAATCGCACGAGCGCTCATCAATGATCCGGAGATTCTGCTTGCGGATGAACCGACCGGTGCACTTGATACAGAGACAAGCGTACAGATTATGGATCTCTTAAAGGAGATTGCGAAGGATCGTCTCGTTATCATGGTCACGCATAACCCGGAGCTTGCGGAGCAGTACAGTACAAGAATCGTCAAGCTGTTAGATGGTGAGATCAAGGACGACAGCATGCCGTATTCTGACGAGGAAGCGGCGAAGGAAACATATGAGGAATTAAGCAGGAAGGACTTAAAGCATAAGCGGATGTCGTATTTTACAGCACTGAATCTGTCCTTCAACAACCTGCTTACGAAGAAGGGACGTACCCTGCTTACCGCATTTGCAGGAAGTATCGGCATCATCGGTATCGCATTGATCTTATCGTTATCGGATGGATTCCGGAATTATATCAAGAGCGTGGAGGAAGATACGCTTTCTACCTACCCGCTGGAGATCACGGATGAGTCCATCGACATGTCAGCGATGATGAACATAATGCTAGGTACGGATATGAAGAGTGAAGAAGAACATGATATGGACAAGGTGTATTCGAACAATTTTGTCGGAAATTATATGAAGAATATGCTTGGTGAGGTCAAGGTCAACGACATGGTATCCTTCAAGGATTATATCGAAGAAGGGGACGGTCAGAAGATGAAAGACTACACCAGCGATATCATGTACACCTATGGCATTACAATCAATGCGTATAAAAGTGATGTGGATAAGGAGGTCTACCAGGTCAATCCAAGCACTGTCTTTGACAGTATCGGTTTCGGTTCGATGGCAGAGATGAACAACCTTGGCATGACAGGAACACAGAGTACAACGAATGTCTGGTCGGAGATGATCAGCAACCAGGAGCTGCTCGAGAGCCAGTATGATGTCGTAGCCGGACATTGGCCGGAGAATTACGACGAGGTCGTGATGGTTGTGACGAAGGACAATGAGATCAGCGATTATGAGCTGTATTCACTTGGTATCCGGGATGTTGGCGAGATGCAGGAGATGATGCGTGCGGCGTTGAAGGGGGAGACGAAGACATATCCGAATACTTCATACACCTATGATGACCTGCTGAGTCTCACCTATAAGGTAATTCCGTCTTCGGATTTCTATGAATACGATGCTTCGGAGAAATGCTATGTCGATAAGAGCGATGATGCGGATTATCTGAAAGATAAGATCAAAAATGGGCTGGATATCAAGGTTGTCGGCATCGTCCGTCCGAATGAGGACGCAACCGTACATTCAATCACAACAACGATTGGATATACTCATGCGCTCGTGGAGAAGCTGATGGAACTGTCGAGAGACAGCGAAGCGGGCAAGGCGCAGCTTGCGGATCCGGACAAGAATGTATTTACTGGCTATGAATTTGGAGCCGATCTGAATGAAGAGGCACAGAAGGAAGCCGAGAAGCAGGCACAGGATGCAATGAGCGAGATGGGAATCGCAGATATGACAGAGGATCAGCTGTATGAATATATGGCAAGTCTTCCGGCAGATCAGTTGAAGCAGTTTATGCAGACGATGACGGAACAGACGCAGAGTGTGTCAAACAGCATGTCACTTTCGGATCTGAAATCCGCTGAGAATGCGACCTACGACGATAACCTCGTGACACTTGGGATTGCTTGTGAGAACGATCCGAAGGTGATCCGCATCTATCCGGTCGATTTTGAGTCGAAGGAGAAGATCATCGATGTGATCGAAGAATATAACGATATGGTGAAAGCGAACGGCGAAGATGAGAAGGAAATCTCCTACACGGATATGGTGGGAACGATGATGTCTTCCATCAGTACGATCATCAATGCGATTTCGTATGTGCTGATGGCATTTGTTGCAATCTCGCTCGTTGTAAGCTCAATCATGATTGGTATTATCACATATATTTCCGTGTTGGAGCGGACGAAGGAAATCGGTGTGCTGCGAAGTATCGGAGCATCGAAGAAGGATATTTCGCGTGTGTTCAACGCGGAGACAATCATCGTTGGATTCGTGGCGGGGCTGATCGGGATCGGTGTCACGGTGATTCTGAATATTCCGATCAATGCAGTGATTCATCATCTCGCAGGGCTTACCGGCGTTGCAAAGCTGCCGGTTGCAGGTGGTGTACTCTTAGTGGCAATCAGTGTTTTGCTGACGATGATCGGTGGACTGATTCCGTCGCGTGTAGCATCGAAGAAGGATCCGGTTGAAGCTTTGCGGAGTGAGTAAGGAATAGCAGAGATCAAAAGAAACTGGAAGGATAGATGTTTGGCTATGAATGAGCATTTTTGCATGAGTATATGGGAGGAATGAAGTGTGAGAGCATATGAAAATATAAAGATTGCGGTCGCAGGAACCGGCTATGTCGGGCTGTCACTTGCAACGCTGCTGTCCCAGAATCATAGGGTGACGGCAGTCGATATTGTCCCGGAGAAGGTGGAGCAGATCAACCATAAGGTCTCACCGATCCAGGACGATTATATTGAGAAATATCTTGCAGAGAAGAATCTGAAACTGTCGGCAACATTAGACGGGGAGACAGCATATCGCGATGCGGATTTTGTTATCATTGCAGCACCGACGAACTATGACAGTCAGAAGAATTTCTTCGATACGACGGCGGTCGAAGCGGTAATCGAGCTTGTGATGAAGGTAAATCCGGAAGCGTTTATGGTTATCAAATCAACAATCCCGGTTGGTTACACCGAGTCTGTACGAAAGAAATATCAGACAAGCAGGATCCTTTTTTCTCCGGAATTCCTACGGGAATCCAAAGCACTGTATGACAACCTGTATCCAAGCCGTATCATTATCGGTACGGACAAGGATGATGCAGAGGTGGACGCCGCAGCGCATACATTTGCACGGCTTTTGCAGGAGGGAGCGGAAAAGAAAGATATTGACACGCTGTTTATGGGATTTACAGAGGCAGAGGCAGTTAAACTGTTTGCGAACACCTATCTTGCATTGCGGGTGTCGTATTTTAATGAACTGGATACATATGCTGAGATGAAGGGGCTTGACACGCAGGCGATTATCGACGGTGTGTGCTTGGATCCAAGAATCGGGACGCAGTACAACAATCCGAGCTTCGGCTATGGCGGCTACTGTCTTCCGAAGGATACGAAACAGCTGCTTGCCAATTATGACAGTGTACCGCAGAATATGATGACGGCAATCGTGGAAAGCAACCGCACGAGGAAAGATTTTATCGCGGGCCGGGTGCTTGAGAAAGCCGGTTATTACAGCTATGGAGCGAATAACGAGTGGAACGCAGCAAGCGAAAAAGAAGTTACAATCGGAGTATACCGGCTTACGATGAAGTCGAATTCCGACAATTTCCGCCAGAGCTCGATCCAGGGTGTGATGAAGCGGGTGAAGGCAAAGGGCGCGCGTGTGATTGTATACGAGCCAACGCTTCCGGAAGGGACAACATTTTTTGGCTCGAAGGTTGTGAATGATCTGTCGGAATTCAAGAAGCAGAGTGATGCGATTCTTGCGAACCGCTATAATACGGAGCTCGATGATGTGCAGGCGAAGGTCTATACACGCGACGTGTTCCGCAGAGATTAAGGAGATTTTTATGAAACCACAATACTCAAAAAAATGCAGATATGGCATCTGGCTGATTCTCTGTATTGCGGGAATGGTGATTTTCGACCGCTCTCTTGTGTTTGTTCCGAATCAGGGATTCAATGCACACATGAAGGTTGCGGTAGTCATCAATGTGTTTGCAATCGGTATTTTTCCGGTTCTGATGACATTTGTACCGGGACTGACATATATGACAGACTGCATGCTTGCGGCATTTGCGGCATGGATCCGGTGTGTACGTGCGAACTGGCGGAAGGCTGGCTTCTATGTGCTCCTTGTGGCAGGTGCATGGATGCTTTCTTTTGTACTGGAATATCTGGCGGTGGCAAAGCTTCTTTCACAGGAGGCAAATGCCAGCAGGCAGGCGCTTATATTTACAGTATTGCTTCTCGGAATTGTGATCTACGGATTTCGGAACCGGGCAGGAAGCAGACCGGAGCAGTTCTATCTGATTACAGCACTGATACTCGGCGGATTCCTGATATGGGTATCGCCGGCGACGCTCGGAACGATGAACGATGATGAGGTGCATTATCTGCGGACGATCGAGGAGGCAAATTTCTTCGATGGTGCCAGGCTGGAGGTAGAGAATAAACTGATGAAGGAATACGAGGCAACCATCTTTGACAAGTTTGCCTACGACCGGGAATCAAGAAAAGAATATTATGCAGAACTGAATGCGCTGTATGATGAAAAAAAGGTAGACCACCCGGATTATTTTGAACGGGCGATCTATTCGATTGCATATCTTCCGGCAGCGATTGGCACAATCGTAGGGGAAGGTTTGTCGCTTTCGTTTGTGCATGTATTCATGATGGGGAAATTCTTCAATCTGCTCTGCTATGCGCTGCTCATCTATTTTGCGATCCGGCGGATCTGGTACGGAAAGGTTCTGCTTGCGGCGTTCGGACTGCTTCCGACAAACCTGTACATGGCGGCAAACTATTCCTACGATCCGTGGGTAATAGGCTGGATCGTGCTTGCATTTGCTTATTATTTCGAGGAAATCCAGAATCCGGATCGCCCGTTACAATGGAAGAATGTCATCTGCATGGTTGGATTCCTGCTGCTTGGCTGCATGCCAAAGGCGGTTTACTGCGTGATGGCACTGCCGTTTTTGTTCATGCCGAAGAAGAAGTTCGCATCGAAGAAGATGCGTATGTGTTACTATCTTCCGGTGATTATAGTCGGTGCGGCACTGCTTGGCTCCTTCTTGATTCCGGTGCTTGCGAATGGTGCGGGGGCCGGGGATGTGCGTGGCGGAACAGGCGTCAATGCGGATGCACAGCTTGCATATATCTTTGCACATCCGGGTGAATACATGGGTGTGCTGGCGCGGTTTTTGAAACAGTATCTGTCGGTGGGAAATGCGCAGAGTTATCTGCAGATGTATTTCCATTTCGGAAATGGTGCATTTGTCGGTACGACGCTTTCTATTCTGGTTGTTACGGCGTTTCTTGACCGGCAGCCGGAGGAGACACTTGGATTCGGTGTCCGCCTGTCCACCTTTGCCGCCGGAATTCTGGCAGTTGTGGCATGTGCGACCGCGATGTATATCGCATATACTTCGGTTGCGTCTGCGGAGATCGGTGGATGTCAGGGGCGGTATTTCCTGCCGGCGGTGTTCCCGATTCTGATGACAATCGCACCGGACCGGATAGACAACAGGATGAACCGGAATGTATTTACGATGGTTCCGCTTATGATGCTTGCGGGAACATTTCTATATAATATCTACGGGTTCTGCGTGTGCCTGTATTAGGGACAGCGGAATCCGGATAGCTGAGGAGGGAAAGTAAAACAATGAAACAGTATGATTATTTAGTCGTTGGTGCCGGTCTTTATGGTGCGGTCTTCGCACAGCAGGCACTTGCAAAAGGGAAAAAGGTGCTTGTGATCGACAAGCGTCCGCATATCGCCGGAAATGTATACACGGAGGATGTGGAGGGCATCCATGTCCACAAATACGGTGCGCATATCTTCCATACGAACAACAAGAAGGTGTGGGATTATATTACAAAGTTTGCCGAGTTCAACCGCTTCACGAATTCACCGGTTGCGAACTACAAGGGCGAGCTGTACAGCCTGCCGTTCAATATGTACACCTTCAACAAGATGTGGGGTGTGGTGACACCGGAAGAGGCAGCGGCGAAGATCGAGGAGCAGAAAGCGGCAGCAGGCATCACCGAGCCGAAGAATCTGGAAGAGCAGGCGATCAGTCTGGTTGGAACCGATATCTACGAGAAGCTCATCAAGGGCTATACGGAGAAGCAGTGGGGACGCCCGTGTACAGAGCTTCCATCCTTTATCATCAAGCGTCTGCCGGTACGTCTGACATTTGACAACAATTATTTCAATGCACTCTATCAGGGGATCCCGATGGGCGGTTACACGAAGATGGTCGAAAATCTCCTTGCAGGTGTGGAAGTGAAGCTTTCGACGGATTATTTTGCGGATAAGGAAGCGTATGATGCGATGGCGGAGAAGGTCGTCTATACCGGTGCCATCGATGCGTATTTTGATTATAAGCTCGGCGCACTCGAATATCGTTCCGTGCGGTTTGAGACAGAGCTTTTGGATAAGCCGAATTTCCAGGGAAATGCCGCAGTCAACTACACTGATGCGGAGACACCTTGGACACGTATTATCGAGCACAAATGGTTTGAATTCGGCAAGGATGATGCGGGGAATGACCTTCCGAAGACGGTGATCTCCAGAGAGTATTCTTCGGAGTGGAAGGTCGGCGATGAGCCGTATTATCCGGTAAATGATGAGAAGAACGGCAAGCTCTATCAGGAGTACAAGGCACTTGGCGAGCAGGAGAAGCATGTGATCTTCGGCGGACGCCTTGGCGAGTACAAATATTATGATATGGATGCGGTAATTGCATCGGCACTCGATATGAGCGAGCAGGAGCTTGCATAAAGTTATCTGTCTGACAAAATAGATAAAACATTAAACGGCTCTGGATTGTATCGGTTGGTACGGTCCAGAGCCGTTTGGCATTTTGACATTCGCATATTACAGAATCTATGGAATTTTCAAATCAGTCTTATTCCGGAGGTTACCGGAGTATCTCCAGAATCGTATTTACCATCAGGTCATTCTGCATTGGATTCATGATGGCAAAACGCACAAAGTGTGAATCCAATCCATGGAAATTTTCACAGTTCCGAAGCACAATCCCTTTCAGATTGCAATGGGCAAGCAGTGCTTTCGCGGTTACATCTTCTTTCAGAATCTGCATCAGCACGAAGTTTGCACTTGGCTTGAACAGACGCAGGTTCTTGTTCGAGCTCATTGCCGAGCAGATCAGGTTGCGTTCGGTGAAGATACGGGAGCGGGATTCCTGAATATAGGATCTGTCATTCAGCATGGCAGTACATGCAGCTGCTGTCAGACAGGAAATGCTGTTCGGCGTTGCAGTCATATTGATGATCGCCATATTCGTCTCGTTGTTCATGATTGCGTAGGCAAGCCGCAGCCCCGGTACACAGAAGAACTTCGATACACTGCGCAGAATGATCAGGTTGTCGTATTCGTTCGTGAGGGAGATCGCTGTACGCACCTCGTAATTCTCGGTAAATTCGATATACATCTCGTCTAGCACAAGTGTGATACCATGTTCTTTGCATGCCTGCGCCAGCTTCGCTATGTCGTCTTTCGGGACAAGCTGGGAGGTTGGGTTGTTCGGGTTGCCGAGGATGACCATATCATACGCATCTGATAATTGTGCGATGAAGTCGTCCATGTCAAGCCGGTAATCTTCGCTGAGTGACAATTCGTAAAAGTCTGTCTCACAGCCATAGACGGACAGCACGTGTTCGTAATCTATGGCAGACGGAATCGGAAGAAGTGCCTTCTTCGGTGCAAACAGAGCAACAAATAAGCGGAGCAGATCCGAACTTCCGCTGCCGAGTACCAGATGCTCCGGTGCACAGCCGGCATAATCCGCAACCGCCTGCTTCAAAGGTGCATAGTAGGTATCCGGATAGTTCCCGATCGCACTCAGATTCTCCATGATTGCGCGTGTGACACTCTCCGGCACGCCAAGTGGATTGCAGTTTATATCATAGCGAACAGTTTCATACTGTTCGATTCGAAGTGGTCCGTTACTCATTTTTTCCTCCTTGATTTGTGGAATTTAAACCAATCGTAACCCTGTCTTGAAAAAACAAAGGGGGTTTGTTATAATGTGATATGTGTTAAAAGGGGGATAGTAGGTGAACTATACCCTCATATTGATGATTATACCTATTAAATAGATGAAAGACAAGTAGGATTTTGCATCGTTTCCTGGATGCAGACAAAGGAGATACCATGAAGGCGATTGTAGAGCATTATGCAAAAGGAGAATTTCAGGTTGACAGACCTGTGGTTTCGATATCTGAGAAATTTTTGAAACTGAATATTGAATCGGGAACGGTATATGAGGGAGTCTTCACGGTAAGCAGTACAAACGATCATGTAATCAAGGCAATGGTGTATGACAGCCGTTACATGCTGAGATTCAACCAGCACACATATATTGCGAAGAACTTTGATGTCGGTTTTTCGTTCGATGCAACCTGTCTGGAGGCGGGTAAAAACTACAAGGGACATATCAGTGTAATTACCGATGGCGGCGAATTCAAGATTATGTATGACATTGACATTATCACGCCATATGTGAAGTACGGAGATCAGAAGATTGATGATTTGTTCAAGTTTGCAACACTTGCGGAGAGTAATTGGAGCGAGGCGGCAAGAGTATTTGTGCGTGATGATTTCAAGCGTACATTCATCAACCGGGATCCGGTCATCAAACAGATCTACACCAGCCTGATGGAGAGCCAGTCGGTCAATCAGGCACTGGAGGAATTTCTTGTATATGTACATAAGAAACGTGCGTTGACGCTTTCCGTGTCGAAAGCAAAGATCAATCTGGAGTTCCCGCAGGAGCTTTCGAAGATTGCAATCAATATCAGCAAGAATACATGGGGATACAGCAGTTCGACAGTCCGGACAACGGAGGATTTTATCATTCCGGCACGCAAGGCAATCACAAGTGCGGATTTTTATGGGAATCTATATGCACTTGATGTACTGATCTCGCCGGAGAATATTCCGGATGGCGTGACATCAGGTAAAGTAATTATAGAGAATGTCTATCAGACGATCGAGATCGAGATCAATCTGTCGAAGCCGGCGGAGAAGGAAATCACGCTGACAAAACCGGGAAGCAAGAACCATCTGATCAAGAGTAACCAGGTGCGTCTGGTCAAGGCATATATGGATTACCGGATGGGACGCATCCAGCTGCGTGAATATATCAGTACGACTCTGTTCGCATTTACGAATCTTGCACGGTATGTTCCGGAGGAGGATCTGTACCGTCTTGGAACAATGCATATGAATATCATGCAGGGCGAGACAGAGAAGGTGGAACAGGAGTTTCTCCGGATCGAGGCCGATGTGGATAATTCCGGCATGAATCACAAGCAGAGCTGTTACTATGCATATCTGAAAGCAATGGTAAGCAAGGACCGCCACGCCACTGACGAGGCACGGGAGATGATCCGCCGTAATTACCGGACAGAGGATGAGAAGATCTTCTACTTCTGGTTACTGCTGTTCGTGGACGATACCTACAATAACGACCAGACCGCGCTTTACCGGGAAATCCGGAGTCTGTACGATGGCGGTTATAACAGCCCGCTCATGTACATGGAGCTGTGCGAGGTTCTGAATAATAATCCGCTTCTCTTGAAGCACATTACGGATCTGGAGGTTACCACGATCCGCTGGGGACTCCGCCACCAGTATCTGTCCGAGGAGGTCATCGAGGCATTTATCCAGCTTGCTGCATCGTTCCGCCAGTTTGATGCGAAGATCTTCGAGATTATGGACAGCATATATTCGAAGAAGAAAAGCGATGAGGTGCTGTCAAGTATCTGTTCGATGCTGATCAGTGCCGGCAAGCTTGACAACAAGTATCATCGCTTCTACCGGGATGCAGTTGAACGGAATCTGAAGTTTATCGGCTTGAATGAATGCTTCGTCAAGAGTATGAACTTCTCGAGATATGACCTGATTCCGCAGTCCGTATTGATGTATCTCAACTATAAGAATACGCTTTCCGAGAAGGAACTGGCATATCTGTATGCGAATGTCATCTACAACAAGGCACAGCATATGAAGGTGTTCCACGAATACTCGACAACGATGCAGGACTTCATGGAGAACATGATCATCAGCGGTAAGGTCAGTGACGATCTGACTGTGCTGTACGACGAATTCCTCGATCCGGAGACCGTAAGTCCGTTATATGCGAGCAAGCTGATCAATATTATCTTCCGCCGGAAGCTGGTCTGCTTCAACAAAGGCGTGCGTGCAGTTATTGTAACGCATCAGGAATTAGAGGAGGTACAGCGTGTACCGATCGTCAACGGGGAAGCTTATGTTGAGATCCTGTCGAACACCGCATCCATCATCTTCGAGGACAGCACCGGAAACCGGTATGCAGGTTCGATTCCATACCGTCTGGAACGTATCGTGGATGAGAAAGCATATATGGATATCTGCTGCAAATACAGTCCGCGCGATTATCGTGTGCTTCTGCATAATTATGAGGAGCTTGGCGATTTCACATTCAAGAAAGCAATCGAAGTCAATGCGGCGCGTGATATCGTCAACTGTGATGAGATTTCGTACGATTATAAGCAGCAGGCATACCTGAATATTATTGAGTATTATCATGAGAACCTGGATAATGAGGTTCTGACAAAATACCTCGAGAAGCTCGATATCGAGTACCTGAATCATGCAAATGCGCGTGTCATGATTGCATACATGGTCGATATGAACATGTTCGATAAAGCATTCCAGGCAGTCAAACTGTATGGTTTCGACGAGATCGACAGTGAGGAACTGTACCGGCTTGCAGATTACGGAGTGGAGGATTCAAACGGATTTTTGAACGAAGATCTGTTATCCATCTGTATTCATCTGTATCGGTCCGGTAAGGTAAACGAGCGGATTCTCGTGTATATTATCAACCATTACAAGGGCGACCTTGAGGAACTGGCAAGTATATTCAAGACTGTCCGTAACCGTGTGCGGGACATTTCCCTGCTCGCCGAGAATACATTGGCGCAGATGATGTTTGCAATGGGGAATGTGGAATATATCTATGATATATTTACAGCATATTATGCAGGAAGAAACCGGGGACTTGTCGTGAAGGCGTTCCTTCGGTATGCATGTTATAATTACCTGATTAGGGATGAGCAGATTCCGAGCGGTGTGTTCGACTGCCTGTATCAGGAAATCCAGAAGGGCAATATCGAGGATGAGATATCGAAGATGTCCATGCTGCATCATCTGTCGAAGCTCGACCGGTATTCCGGCGAGCAGAAGACATGGATCAAGGATGCGGTTGGCAAGTTCATGGATGCCGGCAAGCTGCTGCCATTCTACAAGAGTTTTCAGTCCTTCGTGAAATTGCCGCAGGATGTCATGCTGAAGACCTATCTGATCTACAAGAGCGAATCCGGCAAGCAGGTTACAGTCAAGTATGCATTTGATACCGGATCCAGACAGAACCTGATTTATAAGACGGAGATTCTGGATGAGATGATTCCGGGCATGTATGTGAAGGAGTTCGTTGTATTCCACGGTGAGCGGCTGGTCTATGAAATCTCAGATGATACACAGGGCAATTCCTATGTGGTTGAGAGTGAATCACTGAAATCAAAAGCGTTCAACCGCAAAGACCGGAACCGGTTCGAGATTATCAACAGCATGCTTGTCAATCAGGAGATGCGTGAAGATAATGAACTGCTTGAGACGCTGGATGTGTATCTGAATACGGTACATCTGTTTGAGGAGAATCTGAGTATACTGTAATTACGAAAGGAAAAAGCGATGTCAGAGGCATATTATATAGGCATGGATCTGTGTTCCGACTCAACCCAGATCAGTTTTTATAACGACATTACCCGTGAGCCGGAGACAGTAAACCAATTGAATAACAAGGAAACGTACATGATGCCGAATATCCTGTTCTTTGGCCTGGAGACCGGCGAGTGGTATGTGGGCTCCGAGGCCTCTGAGGCGCGGTTTAAAGAACAGGGAATCGTGCTGGATGAATTGTTTAAGAATGCACGGAGTGAGGAGACAGTGGAGGTACACAACGTCCGGTACAGCTACCGCAAGCTGTTTTTGATGATGTTGAAGATGCATGTAGATTCATTCTTATACCGCTATGAGGGAGCCACAGTCAAAAAGCTTGTGATCACGATTCCGGAATATAACAAGGATCTGTTCCGCGTATTGTCTACATTCTACAAGGAACTCGGAGTGGAGAAGAATCAGGTGGAGATCACAAGCCACTTAGACAGCGGTCTGTATTACATCTTCAATCAGGATGAGAGCCTGCGGACGAACAGCGTTGGTCTGTTCGATTATAACACAGAGGGTCTGCATTATTATCGAATCGATATATCGCATGGTCATGAGCTTGAGACAATCAGTGTGACGCATGAGGATTATTCTGAGAATTTTAATCTGGCGTTGTTCGCCGGAGATAATATCCTGATGGATGCTACATTTGCAAAGATCGTTGCGGCAGAGACGAAGAAGACATATATATCAGCCATCTATCTGACGGGACTTGGATTCTCTGAGAAATGGCTGTACAAATCACGAGAGCTTCTGACCCAGGGGCGGCGTGTGTTTGCGGGTCAGAATATCTATACGAAGGGCGCCTGCTACAAGGCAGTTGGCGGAGAGTACGCAGAATTTTATAAGCGGTATTTTGTAGAGACCAAGGAAAATGTAATCTACGATGTCGGTATCTCGTCCGAGGATGAGGAGGATACATTTATCCCGATTGCAATGGGTGGCAGACAATGGTATAACATTCACGGCAAGATCAGTATTATTCTCGATGATACAGAGTCGCTTGTGTTGGTTTACCGGAATCGCAAGACCGGAGAGGAAAACCGGGAGGTCGTGAAACTGCATGGAATTCCGAAACGCCCGAACAAGACATCGAAGTTCTCGGTAGAGGTGGAGTTTGAGAACCCGCATCATGGAGCATTTATTATTAAGGACGTTGGATTCGGGAAGCTGTTTCCAACGACGAATAAGATTTATCGTAAGGAGTTTGATGTCTAAATGTCAAAGATTATCTTATGTACAAAAAAAGAAGCATCGCATCCGTTTATATTCCTGAATACGAAGGTGGAGATCAACACCTACGAGGAGCTTTGCTTTTATATCTATAACAACACAGTACTGATATCGAAGTCGTCGCTTTCAGAGAAGCTCTTCGACTGGATCCGGGATGAACTGGATATGCCGGAGCTTGCGTCAAAGCTGGTTGCGCTCTCGAACAAGGCGACATTTGCGCAGGATCTTCTCGTTGAGATCTTAAACGCCGGTGATTATTACACGCCGGAGGAGATTGCAACCTACGTTGAGGCATGGCAGAAATACCGGAGATTGAAGTCGAGCCAGCGTAAGAAGCTGAAGGCAGACAGTTATCTGGGGTATCGCCGGTATATTAAGGCAGCGTCAATCTATGATGAGATACTGGATAACCAGCAGGACATCACGGATGATGAATTCCTCGGAAATGTGTACCATAACCGTGGCGTTGCGGCTGCGAACAATATGGATGTCGAGGATGCAAAACGGTACTTCTTAAAGGCGTATGAACTGAATGGAAACGAAGAAAGCCTGAGGAGCTATCTGATCGTATTTTCCGCCGGCAATGATGCAACAACGTTGAAACAGGAGATGCGGAAGTTTGATCTTGATGATGATAATTTCGAGAACCTGATGATTGAGATTGGGGATTCGAATGAGGATGTCCGGGAGATGACGATCTTCTCGATGCTGCAAAGAGCGGTCTATAACCGGATGAACAAAGATATGATTGATTATGACAAGAGAATGGATATTATTCTTGGACAGTTGAAGGATGAATTCAGGGAGCAGGCAATCTGATGGGAATGTTTCAGAGAATCAAGGCATACTTAGATGAAGATGATGCCGGATATGACGCCTTGATTGAGGAGCAGGAACGCCTGCGGGAAGAACATAAGAAACGAAGGCGCCAGTCAAGGGAAAAAAGGAATAAAGAGAAGACCAGACGGGCATTGGATAGGGCTGTAGTGCGGGACCGGGTAGATCCGGAACTCCGGCGCGAGGTGAGAGAGACTGTATCCTCGAACAGCGCCCGCAAGACGGTGGGCGATTTCTGCGAGCAATATGTGGATGCCTCTGTGAATATGGAGGACATGAAGCGGGAATATAAGCTTGTAACAGATTATCTGGTAGACATCCAGCGGATTGAAGAGCTTCCGGTCGATATTGCGCAATCCATCGTTGATACCGCTCAGGAGATTGAGAAGACAGACAGTACCCGGAACAAGTACCGGGAGTCGGAAGGACTGCTCTCACAAGAACAGTACAACACGATGAAACGGCTGGAGAAGGATATTCCGGATACGATCAAGACCTTGAATGATATGGAGATGCGGGATTCCATGTTGAAAAATGACATGGGATATCTGGAAGGTGAAAAAGAAGACCTGAAGTATACACGTATCGATGATACGGACAGTGCGTACCACATACGGACGGCGTTGATCGTTGTGCTTGTACTCTTTTTACTGATCAGTATTACACTGTTCGCGGTGGCGCTGCTTGGCAAGCGGAATGTGACGCTGCCGGCAGCGATAGAAGGCATGATCGCGGTGCTGTGCTTTACGATCTGCTATCTGCGGTATGCTGCGATCGGGCATCGTATACAGGAGACCGACGCGAAGATCAACCGGGCAATATCACTGCTCAACAAGGTCAAAGCGAAATACGTCAATAATACAAACACACTGGATTATATTTATGAAAAATATGACGTGAATTCCGGGAAGGAGCTTATGTTCCGATGGGATCTGTATAATCAGATGCAGCGGGATGCGGAGCGGTATTCGATAGCGAGCGACAGTTATGCAGCTGCGAGAGCACGTCTGATCAGGCAGCTTGCGGATATTGGTGTGACCGATCCGCTTGTGTGGCCAGACCAGACGAATGCGTTGATCGACCGCCGGGAGATGGTGGAGATCAAGCATGGGCTGAATGTGCGCCGGCAGAAGCTGCGTGCACGTATGGAAAGCTGTGAGAAGCTTCGCACGAATGCGGCAGATGCACTTCGGGCGACCATAAAGGCGAATCCGGGACTGGAGAATTATATCCGTGAGCTTCTGGCAACGCATAAGCTGGAGCTGTAGGATAATATAAGATAAAAGGGATTAAATCGTGGGCGTAATGCATGCACGGTATCATTCATATTATATGGAGGAAGAAAGACATGGCTAAGGAATTAGAGAAGAACTACAACCCGGCGGAGATTGAACCGCGTCTGTATGATAAGTGGGTTGCAAACAAATATTTTCACGCGGAGGTAGACCGGAGCAAAAAGCCGTTCACTATTGTGATGCCGCCACCAAATATTACCGGACAGCTGCATATGGGACATGCGCTCGATAACACCATGCAGGATATTCTGATCCGTTTCAAGCGTATGCAGGGCTACAATGCACTGTGGCAGCCGGGAACCGACCATGCGGCCATCGCGACAGAGGTTAAGGTCATCGAGGCTTTGAAGAAGGAAGGCATCGACAAGGAAGACCTTGGACGTGAGAAATTCTTAGAGCGTGTCTGGGACTGGCGTAGAGAGTACGGCGGTAAGATCGTCAACCAGTTGAAGAAGATGGGTTCCTCTGCAGACTGGGATCGTGAGCGTTTCACGATGGATGAAGGAAATAACAAGGCAGTCACAGAGGTATTCTGCAAGTTGTATGAAAAAGGATATATGTATCGTGGTTCCCGTATCGTAAACTGGTGTCCGGTCTGTGAGACATCCATTTCCGATGCAGAGGTTGTACACGAGGAGCAGGACGGCTTCTTCTGGCACATCAATTATCCGGTTGTTGGCGAAGAAGGAAGATTCGTAGAGATCGCAACCACACGTCCGGAGACATTGCTCGGTGATACAGCCGTTGCAGTAAATCCAGAGGACGAGCGATACAAGGATATCGTTGGCAAGATGCTGAAGCTGCCACTCACGGACCGTGAGATTCCGGTGATTGCCGATGAGTATGTAGATAAAGATTTTGGAACCGGCTGTGTAAAGATCACACCGGCACACGATCCGAACGATTTCGAGGTTGGAAAGCGTCATAATCTCGAAGAGATCAATATTATGAATGATGATGCTACGATCAACAAGCTTGGCGGCAAGTATGCAGGCATGGATCGTTACGAGGCAAGAAAGGCAATGGTTGATGACCTGAAGGCTCTCGGGCTTCTCGTGAAGGTTGTACCACATAAGCATATGGTCGGTACACATGACCGCTGTAAGACAACGGTAGAGCCACTTGTAAAGCCACAGTGGTTCGTCAAGATGAGTGAGATGGCAAAACCGGCGAAGGAAGCGGTAGTAAGCGGTAAGCTGAAGCTGATTCCGGAGCGTATGGACAAGACATACTACAACTGGCTGGATAATATCCGTGACTGGTGTGTATCCAGACAGCTCTGGTGGGGACATCGTATCCCGGCATATTACTGTCAGGACTGCGGCGAGACGATCGTATCGAAGGAGACCGTCTGCACCTGTCCGAAATGCGGTAGCAACAATGTAAAGCAGGACGAGGACACACTCGATACATGGTTCTCCTCTGCACTCTGGCCATTCTCTACACTTGGCTGGCCGGACAAGACGGAAGATCTGGACTACTTCTTCCCGACCGATGTACTTGTAACTGGATACGATATTATCTTCTTCTGGGTCATCCGTATGGTATTCTCATCGATCGAGCAGACAGGCAAGCTTCCGTTCCACACGGTACTCTTCCACGGTCTGGTCAGAGACGATCAGGGACGTAAGATGAGTAAGTCCCTTGGAAATGGTATCGATCCGCTGGAGGTCATCGACAAGTATGGTGCCGATGCGCTCCGATTCACGCTGATTACCGGAAATGCGCCGGGTAACGATATGCGTTTCTATTGGGAGAGAGTCGAGGCAAGCCGTAACTTTGCAAATAAGATCTGGAACGCATCCAGATTTATCATGATGAATATTGAGAAGGCAGATATCACAGGGATTGATGCTGCCATGACAGCCGATGTCGATGCTGCGATGAAGCAGTATGGCTTCACACTCGCAGACAAGTGGATCCTGTCAAAGATGAACGATCTGGTTCAGGAAGTAACAGACAACATGGAGAAGTTCGAGCTTGGTATTGCGGTATCAAAGCTTTACGATTTCCTGTGGGAGGAGTTCTGTGACTGGTATATCGAGATGGTAAAACCAAGACTCTGGGATGATGCAGACGAGACAAAGGCAGCAGCACTCTGGACATTGAAAACCGTTCTTACAACCGGTCTGAAGCTGCTGCATCCATATATGCCGTTTGTAACAGAGGAGATCTTCTGTACACTGACCGACGAGGAATCTATCATGATTTCCAAGTGGCCGGAATATGACAAGGCATTTGATTTTAAGGCAGATGAGGCTGCTGTGGATAAGATTAAGGAAGCTGTTCGAGGCATCCGTAACGTGCGTACAGAGATGAACGTTGCACCGAGTAGAAAAGCAAGCGTCTTTGTCGTATCTCCGAAGGAAGACATCCGTGCGATCTTTACGGCAAGTAAGAACTTCTTCGCTATGCTTGGCTATGCAAACGAGGTACATGTACAGGAAGATAAGAGTGGAATTGCAGACGATGCAGTATCCGTTGTGATCCATGATGCAGCCATCTACATTCCATTTGCAGAGCTTGTGGATATCGAGAAGGAGATCGAGCGTCTGACGAAGGAACAGACCAAGTTAGAAGCAGAGATTAAGCGTGCATCCGGTATGCTCGCAAATCCAAAGTTTGTCGACAAGGCACCTGCAGCGAAGGTTGAAGAAGAGCGGACAAAGCTCCGGAAGTATACAGAGACATTGGAGCAGGTAAAGGAAAGACTTGCAAATATTGCAAAATAGGCAGGAAATGCGTCTGGACGATCAGATAGCGTCTGATGGGTGAAGGATATGAATAATGAGAAGATCTTAAAACAGAAAATCGAGTGGTATCTGCTTATGCCGCTGCTTCTGACATTGCTTCTTTTGGGCATGGTGGTAGTTGTCTACTGCCATGACCGGAAGAGTGGAATCCTGGCAGGGATAGCAGTATTTTTGTTCGTGATCTGTGAGATTGTATTTTATATCGTGATGAAGTCGGCAATCATGCCGGTGATTTTCCGGTTTGCGCTGGAACAGGGACAGATCCAGAAGGAACTGCTGAAGGAACTTGATATCCCATATGCGCTGCTGGATACCGACGGAAAGATTCTATGGGGCAATGAGAAATTTATCGAAGATATCGGGGATGGCGCGAAGAAGCGGATCCGGAAGAATATAAATATGTTCTTTCCGGCAATTGATACAGAAGTACTTTCTTCCGAAGAGATGCAGATGGATCTGGAATATAATAATCGTGTGTATCGTGCAATCCTCAGGAGAATCGATTTTACGGATGCGTTGATGGATGCAGAGGAGGAATCACCGGAGGAACGGCAGAGAGAAGCGATGATTACCCTGTATCTGTATGATGAGACAGAGCTTCGTACTTATAAGAAAGAGAACGAAGAGCAGAAACTGGTTGCAGGTCTTCTGTACATTGATAATTACGATGAGGTAATGGAGAATACAGAGGAGGTACGCCACTCGCTGGTGGAAGCATTGGTTGACCGGCGGATTAACATGTATCTTTCCACGATTGACGCGATTGGTAAGAAGCTGGAGAAGGATAAGTATTTCTTTGTATTCCGGCAGCAGTATCTGCCGCAGCTTCGCGAAACCAAATTCGCTATCCTGGATGAGGTAAAAAGTATCAATGTCGGAAATGAGATCCCAGTTACCTTAAGTATCGGCGTCGGCGCAGGTACGGACAGCTTCGCACAGGCGTATGAGCAGGCACGTACGGCAATCGGTTTGGCGCTTGGCCGTGGTGGTGACCAGGCAGTTGTGAAGTATGGCGACAAGACAACGTATTTCGGAGGAAAAAGTGCCGGTACAGAGAAGTCGGCAACGGTGAAAGCCCGTGTTAAGGCACAGGCATTTCAGGAGCTTCTGACAACGAAGGACAGCGTGATTATCATGGCGCACAAGCGACCGGATGCGGATGCCTTTGGCTCGGCAGTTGGCGTATACCGGCTGGTGAAGACGCTGAATAAGAAGGCATCGATTGTTGTCAATGAAGTAACTTCGGCAATCCGTCCGATTATAAGCGGGTTTATGGGTAACAGTGTCTATGGGGATGATATGATCATCAACAGTGAGCAGGCGATCAGCCAGGTTACGCCGAATACACTCGTGGTTGTAACCGATGTGAATAAACCAAGCATGACAGAGTGCGAAGAGCTGTTAAGCCTTGCGAAGTCTATCGTGGTATTTGATCATCACAGACAGTCGGATGAGATTATAGAGAATGCAACGCTTTCCTATATTGAGCCATATGCGAGCTCGGCATGTGAGATGATCGCAGAGATTCTGCAGTATATCGAGGGCAAGGTAAAGCTTCGTCCGATAGAGGCGGATGCAATGTATGCCGGGATTGTGATCGATACGGATAATTTCCTGACGAAGACCGGCGTGAGAACCTTTGATGCTGCATCCTATCTTCGCCGAAGCGGTGCGGATGTTGTGCGTGTGAGAAAGATGTTCCGAAGTGATATGTACTCCTTCAAGCAGCTAGCGGAAGGCGTATTGAATTCAGAGATATATATGGACAGCTTCGCGATTTCAACGGTAGAACCGAAGGAGTCAGATGCTCCGACAGTAGTTGCCGCGAAGGTGGCAAATGATCTGCTCAATATCGAGGGAATCCGGGCGTCATTCGTTACGACGGAGAAGGATGGCACGGTATATATGAGTGCCAGATCCGTGGATGATGTGAATGTACAGATTATTATGGAGAAAATGGGTGGCGGTGGTCATGCCAATATCGCAGGTGCCCAGTTTACAGACAGTACCAATGAAGTAGTATTGATTCAGTTAAAAACATTATTGGATGAGATGTATCGGGAAGGAGATATCTAACTATGAAAGTTATTTTATTACAGGATGTAAAGAGCCTCGGCAAGAAAGATCAGATCGTGGATGTATCAGACGGATACGCAAGAAATATGCTGCTTCCAAAGAAGCTTGGAATCGAGGCAACCTCGAAGAATATGAACGATCTGAAGCTTAAGAAGGCACACGAAGATAAGGTAGCGGCAGAAGTGCTTGCAGAGGCACAGGCGCTGGCTGCACAGATGGAGAATGAGAGCGTAACAATGTCAATCAAGATGGGAGAAAACGGAAGAACATTCGGATCCATCTCATCAAAGGAGATTGCGGAAGCAATCAAAGAACAGCTTGGACATGATATCGATAAGAAGAAGATCGTGATGAAGGATGCTATCAAAGCTCCGGGCACACGGACGGTTGGAATTAAGCTGCATTCGAAGGTGACTGCCAACATGACAGTAAAGATCGTGGAAGCATAAGAGGGAATATGGCGTATGGATGAAAATACAGTAAAGAGAATCCTGCCACATAATGACAAAGCAGAGCAGGGAATCATTGGCTCTATGCTTGTGAACCGGGATGCAATCTCCGATGTTATGGATATGTTGACCGGAGATGAATTCTATAACAAACAGTATGGAATCCTGTTTGATAATATGGTGGAGCTTTACTCGGAAGGTGCGAGCGTGGATACTGTAACGCTTAATGAACGTCTGAAGCGCAAAGCAATTCCTGATGAGGTCGCAAATACAGATACGCTTGCCAGACTTGTCATGGAGACACCGCTTTACGCGCCGGTCAAAGATTATGCCCGTATCGTGAAGGATAAGGCAACACTCCGGCAATTAATCAGGCTGTGTGAGAACGCGGAAGCGGATGGCTATAAATCAGAAGAAGCGGTGGAGGATATACTGGAACGTGCGGAACAGAGTATTTTCAAGCTTGTACAGAACCGGAATGGCTCAGAAGAGACCGTTTCCATCCGCGATGTTGTCATGAATGTTATTTTAGAGATGGAGGAAGCTGCAAGGCATGACGGAAAAGTAACCGGTGTGCCGACGGGTTTCCGGGATCTGGATAGTATGCTGACGGGTATGCATGCAGGTGAGCTTCTGCTTGTGGCAGCCAGACCGGCGATGGGTAAGACCGCATTCGTATTGAATATCGCACATTATCTGGCGGTTATGAAGCATATTCCGGTTGGATTCTTCTCTCTGGAGATGAGCCGGGAGCAGCTCGCAAGCCGTGTTCTTGCAATCGATGCGATGGTCGATTCCAAGAATATGAAGACCGGTAATCTGTCGGATGATGACTGGGATAAGGTTATTGAAAGTACAGAAGCGGTGGCGAATTCACCGTTATACATAGAAGAAAATTCAGCAATCACAATCTCTGATCTGCGTTCGGTTGCCCGGAAGTGGAAACAGAATTATGGAATACAGGTACTTATGATCGACTACCTGCAGTTGATGAGTCCGAGCCGTTCGGTCGAGAGCCGTCAGGTGTTCATCGCGGAAGTGTCCCGCGCATTGAAAAATCTCGCGAAAGAGCTGAAGATACCGATTATTGCATTGTCACAGCTTTCCCGTGCGGTGGATGCAAGACCGGATCATAAACCGGTGTTGTCGGATCTGCGTGAGTCAGGATCTATCGAGCAGGATGCCGATGTGGTTATGTTTATTTACCGTGATGAATATTATAATCCGGAGACTACAGAGAAGCCACAGACCGCCGAGATCATTATCGCAAAACAACGTAGTGGTGAGACCGGTAGTGTGGATCTGCGCTGGATCGGTAAATATACGAAGTTTGCAGATCCGGAGAAGCATTATAAGGGATAAAAATCAGCAATTAAATTACAATTAATCAGCAATGAAAACAGGGAGGCAGAAAGCAGATGGGGAATCGATATAAAAGAATGGTAACGTTGGGTATGGTGAGTTTCACGGCGATTCTGGCGTGGGTGTATTGTGCACTTGCTTACCGTACGGAGACAGTCTATATCGCGATTATCTCGCTGGTATTGATTGCCAGTATCTATGCTTTCCTACTGTCGCTTGTCGACATACGGATAGAGAAAGAACAGCAGATGCAGGAGTATATAGCGAAGACACTGCAGGAGAGTATAAAGCAGGATAATTCGGATGTGGTAGATTGCCTGAATGATATGGAGCGTCTCGCGAAGGCTTCCTATGTACAGCAGAGGAAGATGGCGACCTATCTTTCTTCACAGGAAGAACAGCTGGATGCAGCTGTTAAGAAGACTGCGAAGCTGTTGATCGGTTATGACCGGAAGAAGGAAGAGGAGGCTGCGCAGAAGGCGGAGCAAAAACAGAAGGAAGACGAGATGCAGGCGGCTCTTGAAGAACAGAAAAAGCCGGATCATACGGCGATGATTCTTGATGCTTTCGAGAAGCTGACAGGAGATGTACAGGCGGTTGTTGCGCAGTTGGCAGAGGTGACCAAACAGATTACGGCGTTGCGCGATTCGGTGGATGCGATTGAGATACCGAAGGTGGTAGAGACGGCTGCACCAGTTGCGTCAGTTGCGGAGGCACCGGCGCAGGCTGCGGAGACAGCTGATGCAGATGCTTTGCCACAGCCAGCTGATATTGTACAGGATGTGGAACCGGAGGCAGCAGCTGTCCGGACAGAGCTCGAACATGTACAGGATATGGAGCCGGAAGCGACAGAGATCGCGCAGACGGTGGAGCCGGAGGCAGCAGATGTCGGGACAGAGCTTGAACATGTACAGGATATGGAGCCGGAAGCACCACACACTGAACAGGAGGAATCAGCCGCATTTGATACGGAAGATTTCTTCTCCCAGTTTGGTGGCAGCGAGGATCAGACTCTGAAAGAAGAGGCTCAGTTCAAGGAAGATACGACAAATGCAGGCATGATGGATCAGAGTATGATCGATGCATTACTTGGAAACCTGGCATCGGGAAATAAATCTGCTGATAACACAAAACCAGCGGATGTCATCCCGTTCCCTCAGCAGGAGCAGATGGATGTGTCTAAGGAAGAAGCACATACCGAAGAGATTACGGAAGCTGCCAATGAGATGGAACATGAGATAGAAGCTGCCGTGGCAGCGACGGAGGAGGAAGAGAATCATACGGATACCGCTTCTGTTACGCAGGCACCGGTAGATGACAGTCCGAACCGTGCATTGTCGCCGGAGGAGATTGCGGCGTTATTTGCATCAATGCAGTAACAGATAGAGAAGAAATCATTGCAAAAGTATCAGGGGTGGGTACTTTTGCAATTCTTTTATAGGAGGGAAATACATGGAGAGAACAAAAGCAATCGTCAAATTCTTCTCGCAGGAACCAATCGAGAATGTGATGGTGATGATGAAATATTTGCCGGAGCGTGTAATATTTCTTGGACATAAGGATAATATGATTACAAAGCAGATTCGTGATATTGAACGATTCCGTGATCACAAATGTCCGGATGTGGAGCTGGAGTTTCTGGAGGTTCCGAAGGATGATCTGGACAGCATTATTGGAACGTTGGCAGGGATTATCCGGGAATATCCGGGAATCCGGTTTGGTTTGACCGGAGGTAGTGAGATGCTGCTGATCGCGCTTGGATGTATCTCGGCGCGGATGGAGGTAAGCAAGCTGCGTATCGATCCTTTTACCGGAAAAGAAATCGATATCCAGGGATCAAAGGTGATTACCTCGGATTACCATTTTAATATCAGTATTGCTGAAGATATCCTGCTGCATGGAGGTCTGCTTACGAAAGAAACCGGAAGCGTTTCGGAGTGGAAGTTCACAGACCAGTTCCGTGAGGATATCCGTATCATGTGGGATCTGTGCCGCAGATACCGGGGAGACTGGAACAAACATTGCGGAATCATTGATGAACTACGCAAGAATACACCAAACCAGCAAGAGGGCTGGGAGGAGTTGTACGTCAATCAGCTTGGCGATGCATTACGGCTGTTGAGAGATCTGCATGAGATCGGCATGGTAAAGGATTATGAGGAACACGGAAAAAAGGTACTGTTCCGGTTTAAGAATAACCAGATAAAAAAGATCATTTCGAAAGCAGGAAATATGCTTGAGCTGCATGTGTATGAGGTGGCAACAAGAGAAAGTTATCTTTTCTCGGATGCGGTTATCGGGGCACACATTGACTGGGATGGGGAAGCATACGATCCGGAAAATCCCGGTTATGATACAATGAATGAGATTGATGTGATTCTGATGAAACAGGTATGCCCGATCTTTATCTCCTGTAAGAGTGGCAAGGCAGGTGGGCTGGCACTGCATGAATTGGAGACCGTATCGCGGAAATTCGGCGGCAAATACGCCAGAAAGGCGCTCGTTTTAGCACGCGCCTGTGACAATACGACCGGAACACTATATTTCAAGCAGCGTGCAAGGGATATGCATATCTGGATTATCGACGATGTATTCCGGATGAGTGATGAGCAGCTGATCAATAAATTGAAGAGGATATAAAGACAATAAAAGGGGCGTTTTATAACGCCCCTTTTTGCATTTTGCATAATGCACTAATTTATATTAAAATTACATCTTCAACAGATTATCATTATCAAAGTAATCAATCTTCATAGAGCGGCGGACATCTTCGAGTGTTTTGCCTGCAGTCTCACGCGCTTTCTTGCTGCCTTCCTTCAGGATATCATAAACATCCGGAAGCTTCTGCTCCCACATCTTACGACGCTCGCGGATTGGAGCAAGCTCTGCCTGAAGTACATTGTTCAGGAACTTCTTTACCTTCACATCGCCAAGACCGCCGCGTGTGTAGTGCTCCTTCAGCTCGTCCATACCGGAATACTCCGGAAGGAACTCTGCGAAATACTCCGGCTTGCTGAATGCATCTAAGTAGATGAATACCGGGTTACCTTCCACCTGTCCCGGATCTTCGACACGCAGATGGTTCGGATCGGTGAACATCGACATAACCTTCTTCTTGATATCCTCCGGCTCCTCTGCAAGGTAGATGCAGTTGCCAAGAGACTTACTCATCTTTGCCTTACCGTCGATACCCGGCAGACGCAGACATGCGCTGTTTTCCGGAAGTACGATCTTCGGATCCGTCAGTGTCTCGCCGTATACTGTATTGAATTTGTGTACGATTTCCTTACACTGCTCGATCATTGGCATCTGATCTTCGCCAACCGGTACATGAGTTGCACGGAACGCTGTGATATCAGCTGCCTGGCTGATTGGGTAGCAGAAGAAACCAACCGGGATGCTTGCCTCGAAGTTACGCATCTGGATTTCTGCTTTTACAGTCGGGTTACGCTGTACACGGGAAACGGTAACAAGGTTCATATAATAAAATGTAAGCTCAGTCAGTTCCGGAATCATAGACTGGATGAAGATTGTTGCCTTCTCCGGGTCAAGTCCGCATGCGAGGTAATCGAGTGCAACCTGCATGATGTTCTGACGTACCTTTTCCGGGTGCTCTGCATTATCTGTGAGTGCCTGTGCGTCCGCAATCATGATATAGATCTCATCATAGACACCGGAATTCTGTAACTTTACACGCTCCTTCAAAGAGCCTACATAATGACCAACATGCAAACGTCCTGTCGGACGATCGCCGGTTAAAATAATCTGTTTCATAGTAGAAGTCCTCTCTTATAAAATATCACATCTTATAGAATACTCATTTTACGTTGGAAGGTCAAGCAAAATTGCGAAAAAGGAGCAGGAATCTTACTTGTCTGCCACATATAAAACAGGTATAATACAAAAAGAATGTGTACGGATAACAAATGATGCGAATGACAGGGGGTAGCAATGGCAACCATCAGTTTATGTATGATCGTGAAAAATGAAGAGCAGGTTCTGGCGCGGTGCTTAGACAGCGTCGCAGACCTGATGGACGAGATCATCGTTGTGGATACAGGTTCCACCGACCGCACGAAGGAGATCGCGGCACGCTATACCGATCAGATCTATGATTTTACGTGGATTGGCGATTTCTCAGCGGCGCGGAATTTCTCATTTTCCAAGGCGACGATGGAATACATCTATGCGCCGGATGCGGACGAGGTGCTTGACGCGGAGAACCGGGTGCGTTTTCGTGATCTGAAGAACTGTCTGCTCCCGGAGATTGAGATCGTGCAGATGTGGTATGTCACGGAAGCGTTCAATACAGTTATGAATGTGAAGCGGGAGCTTCGCCCGAAGCTCTTTAAGCGTCTTCGGACGTTTACATGGATCGATCCGGTGCATGAGACAGTGCGGATAGATCCGGTTGTGTTCGACAGTGATATTGAGATTCAGCACAAGCCGTTAGCGGTGCATGGAGGCAGGGATTTCGAGATCTGCGAACGGATGTATGCGCGGGACGGCGTGTTGTCGACGAAGCTTCGGAAGATGTATGCGAAGGAACTGCTAAAATGTGGCGAATTGACGGATTTTGAGCGGGCGTATGGTTTCTTCACCGGAGAGTGGGAGAAAGATCCGATGGCGGAAGCTGGCAGGGAGGCTGCCTGTGTGCTGGCACATCTGGCAAGACTGCAGGGAAACGGCGCAGAGCTTATGAAATACGCACTCCGGGATATGTTAGATACGCCGTGTGCGGAGATCTGCTATGAACTAGGTTGCTATTATAAAGATAGCATGGATTATGATGAGGCAATCGTCTGGTATCAGAATGCCGTTTCCGAGACGGAATGCATTCTGGATGTTGAGGCAGGTGGAAGGAAGAGCCTGCAGGGAATCGTAGATTGTTATGAGGCGTTGCTTGCGCCAGAGAAGAAGTTGGCACAGTCAAATGAGATGGTGGAAGTTTTTGAGAAGCAGCTTGCGACGTACCGGGAGGCACTTGCAAACTGGCAGCTGCCGGAACAGTAACAGGGAGGATAAAAAGAAGCGGGTATGCAAATGCATACCCACTTCTTCTGTGCGATCGTCTGTATATTCGTCCTGCCTTATTCCGGAATTGTCTGCGATTCAATGATCACAGGTTCGTGGATTACAACGGTGTAACGTGATTTAATGAGTTTTATGAGAACATTTTGATTCTTCTCACATGTCTCTCGTCGTTAGAAAATGGTGTATCCACGAATTTGTCCACGATCATAAGTGCAAGACCAGGTCCGATTGTACGTGCGCCCATGCAGAGTACATTGGCGTTGTTGTGCTCGCGGGTTGCCTGTGCAGAGAAACAGTCACTGCAGAGTGCGGCGCGGACACCTTCGACCTTATTTGCAACCATGCTCATACCGATACCGGTACCGCAGATGAGAATACCCAGATCCTGCTTGCCAGCGGCGATTGCCTCTGCAACAGCCTTTCCATAGATTGGGTAGTCACAGGATGCTGTGCTGTCACAGCCGTAATCTGTCACTTCAAATCCGCGATCCTTCAAATGCTTGATAACCTCCAGCTTGAGTTCATATCCGCCGTGGTCACTTCCAATTGCGATTGTCATATCTTAAATCCTCCTGTAATTAAATGTCAACATTGTAATTATTATATATCACATATAGTTTTATATAGTTCATCCTATATACAATGTATTGAACCTAAGAAGTTCTAAATGTTCTAATTTACATAATATATCTGTACGCCACCACCGCCAATTCGCCATCCATGGCTCAGTGGCGGTTTGTTTGAACATCGTGTTCAAACATGGCTGTAATGGAATAGAACATTAAGAACTTCTAAGGCTCAAACATATCGTATATATAGATGAATCTATATAAAACCATATGTGGATATAGAATATTTACACGGTGATGACTCTGTGTCCTGCCGCTTTTAGCAGCCGGTTCATGATGGCACCACCGAGTTCGTTCTGGTCAAATGCTTCGCTGTACATATATTCCATCTGCTCGCTGTCACATTCACGCAGGGCGGCATAAAGCCGTGCAGAGATCGTCTGTCCTTTGCTTCCTTCACCGACGATCAGTACATGCGAATAGTTCTTATATAAGGATGCATGCTCCTTGGTTGTGAGAATTGCGACCTTGTAGCCCTGGGCTTCCTTTTCATTTACAAGTGCCTTGATCTTCTCCGCTACGCGCAATGTTTCCGCTTCGGTCGCGTTATAAGAGACCTTGACACCGGAATGCAGACTTGCCCGGTTTGCCGACTCGTCTGCGACAGCCTCCACGATACTGAGCGTTCCGTGTGGTGCGTAGTGCGTATATTTCATACCGGGTGCTTTCGGGCGAAGATTTGGATCCGGCTCGATAATGGCTGGATCAATCGTCACGTCGCCGACGATCTCGGAGAGCATCGCCTTCGTGATAAAGCCCGGTCGAAGAATCGTTGGGATCGTGCCTGTCATATCGACGATCGTCGATTCAATTCCGATTCCGACGGCACCACCATCTAATATCATCTCGATGCGGCCGTCCATGTCCTCCCATACATGCTGTGCGGTCGTCGGTGATGGTCTGCCGGAAGTGTTTGCAGATGGGGCTGCGATGGAGACACCGCTTGTGCGGATCAGCTCCTGTGCGATCGGGTGGGATGGCATCCGGATTGCAACGGTCGGCAGTCCGCCGGTCGTTCCGTCCGGGACGATGGCAAGCTTCGGGAAGATGATCGTCAGCGGTCCCGGCCAGAAAGCTTCCATCAGCATGTGCGCTTTCTTCACCATGTCCGGGTGCGTCCGGTTCATCGTTTCCAGATCTGCCAGTTCCTCTACCGCATCGGTATCTGCGATGTGGACAATCAGCGGATTGTCGCTTGGACGTCCCTTGGCAGCGTAGATCTTCGCGGCTGCATCTGCATTTAATGCGTCAGCGCCTAATCCGTAGACCGTTTCCGTCGGAAATGCGACCAAGCCGCCGTCCTGCAGGATCTTCGATGCCTCTGCAATTGCTTCTTTGTTATTTCCATTTAATAATTTCGTTTCCATGCCGCTATTTTACATCAATCGTTAGGGAATGACAACCTTTTCGCGAAAATACAATTCTAAAATACTGTTTAATTCGGTGCATAAATGATTGAAAATTAAGGAAAAATCTTATATAATAAGCCTTGTGTATATCTGATTGTATTGGAAGGGTTTAAATGAACAACAAAGAGAGAAGCCAGGTTATGAAGATGTTATATCTGATTACGCAGATTGGGTTTACGATGGTAGTTACGATCTTCATAAGCATGGGCATCGCATATCTGATAAATCGTATATTTGGGAAAGATTTTATGGTATGGTTTATCGTGATCGGTGTGCTGGCAGGTTTTCGCTCCGTGTATATTCTTATACGGAAATTCCTGAATGATTCAGATAATAAACACAGGTAAATAACGGATGCACGGCAAGTTTTTGTCGGTGTGGTGTATCGAAAGACAGGACAGTTACGATATGACAGAGGTTCACAGAGTATTGAAGGAACTGTATATCGGCATGGCGGCATGCATGATAATATTTTTGGCGGCTGGCGCATTTTTTGCGCGTCCGTATTACATGTTCGCAATCGCTTTATTCGCGGGCAATCTCGGTGGTGCGCTGCGCATCTATCATATCTATGATGTGCTCGATCAGGCACTGGATATGGGAGAGGCAGGGGCAAAGGAAAAAGTGATCGTAAACAGCCTGCTGCGTATGGTTGTGACACTTGCTTTGCTGGTAGGTTCTATATATCTTGGAATCACAGCATTTGCAGGCGTGGCACTTGGAATGATCGAACCGAAGATCTGCGCCTACCTGCAGCCTAAAATCCGCCGCATCCTGATCCGCCTCGGATTGGAAGAACCGGAACAACCGGTCGGGCCGGAACAACCCAGTCAGGAAGATGATGACGAATCAGATCAGTCACACTTCTCGACAGAGGAGTAACACAAGGTAGTAATTAGGAGGTTGCAAAACATAGTAGGATAACATGAACCGTGTATTTCAATATGGTTTTATTCTGAATATATGATATGTTTGAAGCTTAGAAGTTCTTGATGTTCTGCAGATAAATAGCCATGTTTGAACACGATGTTCAAACAAGACGCCACTGAGCCATGGATGGCGAGAGTTGTGACGCATACGAACCTACGGTTCGTATTTAGGATGCGTCACAACGACCTACCACTGAACGAATGTGAAGTGGTGATACCCGGGGGCGTCGGTGGCGTATGGATAGAACAATTGAATCAGAACATTTAGAACTTCTTGGCTTCAATACATTGTATATAGAATAAATCATATTGAAATACATGGTGGATATTAACTGGTTTTGCAATCGACTAACATAAAATAAAAAAGGAGGAAAAGCGTATGAGGAGTGGGTTTGCCACTGGAATACAAGTAATCAGTAACAGCTCCGAAGATGTAGATTTCTATATCCACGAACTGTATCCGATTCATTTCTTTGGCACGACGGTATATATTACCACCACCCATGTCTGCACCTTCATTGTACTGCTGGTGATTGCGATCTTAGCAATCTGTGCCAGAAGAAGTGTGCTGAAGACGCGGGATAACCCAAGTAAATTCGCCACTGGAGTCGAGCTTGCCATCGAATCACTGATCAAGTTCGTCAACAGCACGATGGGAAAAGAAGCTGGTAAGCATTATATCAATTACATCGGAACCTTGTTCATATTTGTACTTTTTTCGAACATATCCGGCTTGTTTATGCTTCGGCCGCCGACCGCGGATTACGGAACGACGCTCTGTATCGCACTTGTATCATTTGTCATGATACAGTACGCATCCATTCGTTACCAGAAATGGGGTGCATTCAAGAGTCTGTTCGATCCGATATTCCTGTTCTTCCCGATCAACGTGATCAGTGAGTTTGCCACACCGGTATCACTGTCGCTGCGTTTGTTCGGTAATATTCTGGCAGGAACCGTTATGATGGCACTTTACTATGGCATGCTGCCGATATTTGTAAAGATTGGTATTCCATCGGCACTGCATGTGTACTTCGATTTGTTCTCAGGTGTGATCCAGGCGTATGTATTCTGTATGCTGACGATGACATTTGTTGCAAATAAGCGAAACGTAGAAGGGTAATAAGATTTAATATTTAGAAAAACGGAGGAATTATTTCATGAATGGTATTACAGGTGAAACAATAGTTAACGCTGCATCCGCAATCGGTGCAGGTATTGCAGTTTGTTCCGGTATCGGTCCTGGTATCGGTCAGGGTATCGCTGCCGGTTACGGTGCTTCCGCAGTTGGACGTAATCCGGGTGCAAAGGGTGACATCATGTCAACGATGCTTCTTGGACAGGCGGTAGCCGAGACAACCGGTCTGTATGGTCTGGTTGTATCACTTCTTCTGATGTTCGTTAAGCCTTTCAAGTAAGAACAAAATTAGGAGGAGTAAAATATGACAGGAATTGCAAATATCGCGCTTCTGTCAGAGGAGACGGGCCGTATCTTCGGTCTGGATGCGCAGCTTCTGTTCGATATTCTGATACAGGGACTTGCGGTATTTCTGCTCTTCATCTTTCTGACTTATGTGCTGATCAATCCGGTGCGCAAGGTGCTCGAGGACAGACAGAACAAGATTAAGGATGACCTTTCCCATGCGGCGACAGACCGCGCGGAGGCAGAGAAGCTTCGTGCAGAGTATGATGAGAAGATCAAAAATGCGAACAGCGAAGCGGGTGAGATCCTTTCTTCCGCAAGAAAACGTGCGGTGAAGAACGAGGAAAACATCATTGCCGAGGCGAAGGAAGAGGCAGGACGCATTATCGACAGAGCAAACAGTGAAGCCGAGCTTGAAAAAGAACGTGTGAAGGATGAGGTGAAACAGGAGATCATCGGCGTAGCAACCGCGATGGCAGGAAAGTTCGTTGCATCCTCTCTCGATGAGAACACACAGGCTTCTCTGATTGATGAGACGCTGAAAGAGATGGGTGATGATACATGGCGAAACAAGTAGAAACAACCTATGGAGATGCACTTTTGGAACTTGCCTTGGAAGAAGGCAGTCTGGATATGCTCTACGAAGAAGCGCAGGCTCTTGTGACAGTGTTACAGGAAAACGAAGAATTGCTCCGCATTCTCAGGCATCCACAGATTGATAAGGATGAGAAGCGGAAGATAGTGGATAACATTTTCAAAGGACGCGTATCGAAGGATATGGTCGGATTGTTCGGCATCATGGTTGAGAAAGACCATGGCAGCAAGATTGTAGATGTGCTCCGCTATTTTATCAGGCAGGTAAAACGAGTAAAAAATATAGGAGTTGCAAGTGTGACAAGTGCGGTTGCACTTACCGGTGCACAGAAGGCATCGATCGAGAAGCGTCTGCTTGAGACGACAGATTTCGCTTCGATGGAAGTAACCTATACGGTAGATGCATCCATCATCGGCGGGCTTGTGATCCGAATTGATGACAGAGTGGTTGACAGCAGTATCAAAACCAAGATTGAGACGATGTCAAAAGCACTCGCTCAATCATAAGAAGGAGGTGTTCGTGTTCCATGAATTTAAAACCGGAAGAGATTAGTTCCGTAATCAAAGAACAGATTAAGAACTATGAGACAAAACTGGAAACATCCGACGTTGGAACAGTTATCCAGGTAGCGGACGGAATTGCACGTATTCACGGTCTTGAGAATGCGATGCAGGGCGAACTTCTGGAATTCCCAGGTGAAGTATACGGCATGGTTATGAACCTGGAAGAAGACAATGTAGGTTCGGTTCTTCTCGGTGATCATAGAAATATCAACGAGGGAGATATAGTGAAGACAACAGGACGCGTGGTGGAAGTGCCTGTTGGCGATGCGATGCTTGGTCGTGTCGTAAATGCGCTCGGTCAGCCAATCGATGGCAAAGGACCAATCGCAACCACGAAGTCAAGACAGATCGAGAGAGTCGCATCGGGCGTTATCTCCCGTAAGTCGGTTGACACACCGCTTCAGACAGGTATCAAGGCGATTGACGCCATGGTTCCAATCGGAAGAGGACAGCGTGAGCTGATCATCGGGGACAGACAGACCGGTAAGACAGCAATCGCGATCGATACGATCATCAATCAGAAGGGGCAGGGCGTAAACTGTGTCTACGTTGCAATCGGTCAGAAGGCATCGACCGTAGCAAATATCGTGAAGACTCTGACAGAGTACGGCGCAATGGCATACACAACGGTTGTTGCAAGTACCGCCAGCGACCTCGCTCCATTACAGTACATTGCACCATACGCCGGATGTGCGATCGGTGAGGAATGGATGGAAAATGGAAAGGATGTATTGGTTGTATACGACGATCTGTCGAAGCATGCAACTGCTTACCGTACACTTTCCCTGCTTCTCCGTAGACCACCAGGCCGTGAGGCTTATCCGGGGGATGTATTCTATCTGCACTCCAGACTCTTAGAGCGTGCAGCGAAGTTGTCGGATGCACTCGGTGGAGGATCGCTTACAGCCCTTCCGATCATCGAGACACAGGCAGGTGATGTATCTGCGTATATCCCGACAAACGTTATTTCCATCACAGACGGACAGATCTATCTGGAGACAGAGATGTTTAACTCCGGTTTCCGTCCTGCCGTAAATGCAGGTCTTTCTGTATCACGTGTTGGTGGTGCCGCACAGATCGGTGCCATGAAGAAGCTTGCTTCCCCAATTCGTGTGGAGTTAGCACAGTACCGCGAGCTTGCCGCATTCTCCCAGTTCGGTTCCGAGCTTGATGAGGATACGAGAAACCAGCTTGCACAGGGTGAAAGAATCAAGGAGATTTTGAAGCAGCCTCAGTATAAGCCAATGCCGGTTGAAAAACAGGTTGTTATCATCTACGCTGCAACAAGAAAGTATCTGCTTGATATCGAAGTAGATCGGATTCTGGAATTTGAGAGTGGATTGTTCGAATACATTTCCACGAAATATCCGGACATTTTCGAGAAGATCCGCGAGGAGAAGAAGCTGTCCGATGAATTAGAGGACGCTTTGAAGAAGGCAATTACGGAATTCAAGGAAACATTCTAATAAATAGAGCGAGGAGGTTGATCTTTCTTGGCATCCATGAGAGACATTAAGCGGCGCAAAGAAAGCGTCCAGAGCACGCAGCAGATCACCAAGGCGATGAAGCTTGTCTCTACAGTTAAGCTTCAGAAAGCCCGCGGGAGAGCTGAGAGCAACAAACCATATTTTAATATGCTCTATGATACGATATGTTCCATCCTTGCAATGACGAAAGAACCAAACCATAAATTCCTGAAGGAAAACGGCAGTGACAAGAAGGCAGTCATCGCGATCACATCGAACCGTGGACTTGCCGGTGGTTACAACAACAATGTTGTAAAGGAGATTGTTGCAGCCGGATTTTCGAAGGAGGATACCTATATCTATGGTATCGGAAAAAAAGGTATTGAGGGCTTGACCAGAAAAGGTTACAGCATATATCAGGATGAATCAGAGATCATCAATGCACCATTGTTTGACGATGCGACCGAGCTTACGAAGCAGCTTTTGACGCAGTATTCCAAGGGCGAGATTGGTGAGGTGTATATCGCATATACGAATTTCAAGAATACCGTGACACAGGAAGCAAAGCTTATGAAGCTGCTTCCGATCCGGGAGGAAGATTTCACACCGGAGCAGCCAATCAGTGACAATAAGCTGCTGATGAACTTCGAGCCGTCGGAGGAGGAAGTCTTAGACCAGATCGTGCCGAAATATATGTCCAACATTATTTATGGTGCACTGTTAGAGGCGGTAGCCAGTGAGAATGGTGCGAGAATGCAGGCGATGGATTCCGCGACAAGCAATGCGGAGGATATGATCGGAAGCCTGTCACTCAAGTACAATAGAGCAAGACAGAGTGCAATCACGCAGGAGCTTACGGAGATTATTGCCGGAGCTGATGCAATAAGTTAAAGGAGATTAAGGAAATGGCAGATACAAATGTAGGTAAGGTTACCCAGATTGTCGGTGCCGTTATCGATGCGAAGTTTACCGAAGGTAAACTGCCTGAGATTCATGATGCGATAACGATTGCCACAAAGAGCGGTGACACACTGTACGCCGAAGTATCCCAGCACTTAGGGGATGACACCGTTCGTTGTATCGCGATGGGACCGACAGATGGTCTCGTACGTGGTATGGAAGCGGTTGGTACCGGCGCGCCGATTACTGTACCTGTCGGTGAAGCAACACTGGGACGTATGTTCAACGTGTTGGGACAGCCGATTGACAATAAACCGGCTCCAAAGGTAGATACTTACCTTCCAATCCATAGAAAAGCACCAGAGTTTTCAGAGCAGTCAACCGAGACAGAGATTCTGGAAACCGGTATTAAGGTCGTTGACTTGCTTTGCCCTTATCAGAAGGGTGGTAAGATCGGTCTGTTCGGTGGTGCCGGCGTTGGTAAGACAGTATTGATTCAGGAGCTTATCACAAATATCGCGACAGAGCACGGTGGATATTCTGTATTTACCGGTGTTGGTGAGCGAACAAGAGAAGGAAATGACCTGTATTACGAGATGATCGAATCCGGCGTTATCGAGAAGACAACGATGGTATTTGGTCAGATGAATGAACCGCCAGGAGCAAGAATGCGTGTTGGTCTGACAGGCCTCACGATGGCAGAGTATTTCCGTGATCAGGTAGGAAAGGATGTATTGTTGTTCATCGACAATATCTTCCGTTTTACACAGGCTGGTTCGGAGGTGTCCGCACTGCTTGGACGTGTGCCTTCTGCCGTTGGTTACCAGCCAACCCTGCAGACAGAGATGGGCGCATTGCAGGAGCGTATCACTTCGACAAAGAATGGTTCTATCACATCGGTACAGGCGGTCTATGTGCCAGCCGATGACTTGACAGACCCTGCACCTGCAACTACATTCGCGCATTTGGATGCGACAACGGTACTTTCCCGTTCCATCGTAGAGCTTGGTATCTACCCAGCGGTAGATCCTCTGGAGTCTACTTCCAGAATCCTCGATCCAAGAGTGGTTGGCGAAGAGCATTACAAGGTGGCACGTGGTGTACAGGAGATCCTGCAGAAGTATAAGGAATTGCAGGATATCATCGCAATCCTTGGTATGGATGAGCTTTCCGAGGAGGATAAGATCGTCGTTGCCAGAGCAAGAAAGGTACAGAAGTTCCTGTCACAGCCATTCCATGTAGCAGAGCAGTTTACAGGACTTCCTGGTAAATACGTTCCGCTGTCTGATACAATTCAGAGCTTCAAGGAGATTCTGGAAGGTAAGCATGACGATATTCCGGAGAGTTATTTCTTAAATGCCGGAAGTATCGACGACGTGCTTGCGAAGTGCAAGAAGTAAGGAATCAATAATTAGGTGGTATACATGGCAGAAAACAAAATGATGGTTCGTGTGATCGCACCGGAACGGGTATTTTATGAAGGGGAGGCTTCTTTCCTTGAGTTTAATACGATTGAGGGCATCATCGGACTGTACCCAAAACATATACCTATGACTGTGGTTGTTGCACCGGGTGTCCTGAAGATTCGGGAAGATGGTGGTGACAAGGAAGCGGCTTTGCATTCCGGTTTCGCGGAGATTCTAGGCGATTCTGTCACAATTCTGGCAGAGTCGGTCGAATGGCCGGATGAAATCGACATTCATCGTGCCGAGGAAGCAAAGATTCGCGCGGAACGCCGTATCCACGACAACTCGCAGGATATCGACCGGGCGGAACTCGCATTGAAACGTGCGATGCTTCGTCTGGAGATGACGAAGAAAGTGTAATTTAATCTTAGTCAGACAAAAAAACGCATCGAAAGATGCGTTTTTTATTATGCCTGCATGCGACCAGGAGCAAAAGTGGCAAAATAGGGGAGATGCTCCAATCGGAAAGGGTTGAGAATCAAGCGGATTGAGGGTAAAATAGTGAAACAAGAGAAAAACTCCAATTAAAGTGTGCGGAGCATTGCAAGTATGGGAGGAAGACGATATGAGCGAAAAAATGGATGAAGGTCAAAACAGGAATGAATTGGAAGCACTGCTGAAATCCAAACAACGAACGTACAAGATATTGACAAAGCTTTGCTGGGTTTTCCTGCTTATGCTGGCAGCACCGTTTATTCCTGCATTTTGCGGGGCGGAAGATTCGACGTGGACCTACCGGCTGACTGGAATTGCGGTTGTTTCCATTATGATTGGATTTGCCATAGCATTAATTGCTGCAAATATAGAGAAACAGATGAAGGAGCTGATTGGACAGTGTGCCGTGTGGGGCGTGTTGGAAGAACAGATGCAGGTACTGGAATATATGCCGACCGGGCATACAAATGAAGATTTCCTGAAAAACTGCAGACTCCTGCCGGAATATAATGAAGTGACCGGTTCCGATTACTTCCATGCGATCTACAGAGGTGCAGAGATCACGTACTGCGATCTTTGCCTGAGGTGGCGAAGCGACAACATGGATCCGGACAGACCGGGATCATCTTCTGCAGTGACGCGATTCCAGGGACCATTTGTGACCATAGTCCTTCCACATAATATAGACGGTGTCGTCCATGTTGTCGAGCGGAAAGGCAGGAAGAAACCGGCAGAAGCAATCCGGCTTGGAAATACAGATTTTGACCGGAGATTTACGACTTTGGCAACCGACGAACAGCTTGCAGGAAGCATATTGCCACCGGATGCAATCCTCAGCATACTGCAGCTGCCGAAAGATACCTATCTGGAATTCGCGGGAAATCAGCTCGTTGCCGCAATACACAATGATGAGGACCTGTTCGAAATGAAAGATATCAATGTAAACGATGGCTTGGACGAATACAGGGAGAAATGCCGCAAAGAACTCGCAGAACTGCTACAGATATTCGATAATCTCATAGATATAATATAGAGATGACCTATCAGTCTTTATCGGAAGTAAAAGGAGAGTAGAAGATATGATCCGTCTTGGGCTGGATACAATTGGTTCCTATATCTCCCAGTGGCGTGGTCATTCAATTCTCCCATATCTAACATTTAAGATATCTATCTTCTGCTACTTTAATTACTAGCGAATCGTATCTTCGCCTTTTAATTGTTTTTTATTTGCATACATGGCTGCATCTGCAATAGAACATATATGTTCAAAATCCTCGCCTGCATCCGGCGTGGCAAAACCAATGGCGCAGCAATAAAGAGTCTTAGAAAGCTCCCTCCGTATATGATCGATCAGAGCAGGGACATCATCTTTTGAAACCCGTGAACATAAGATCATGAACTCATCACCACCGGTTCGATACAGGTGGCATCCCCTCGGCAGTATATTTTGAATGCACGCTACAATCGCACACAAAGCCGTATCCCCGGCCGCATGGCCATTCTCGTCATTGAGCCTCTTCAGATCATTTAAATCAATGGAAATTACCGCTGTCAGACATTTGCTCTCCATCAAATGATCCGCATCCAAATAAAAATACCGACGGTTGAGCGCACGCGTAAGTGGATCCCGCTTGAACTGCTGTGTCGTCAAATACATATAATAAAATGTAATACTCACAGCTCCCGTGGTATTGATGAGTCCGTCATAATGGAAAAACGCCTCCAGAATGACAGCTATCGTGTTCGTCACCGCAATGAAAATTGCGATCAGCGATTCGTATGTATGCTCCGTCTTATATAACTTATTAGTCAGGATAACCAACAGAATTAAATAAAAACCGGAGGCAGTAAATGCCGAATATCCAAGTGGCCCCCGCACAAATTCATTCTTATCCGAGTAAGAAAAACAAACACCTGAAAATAACGCAGTGGAAGCGATCAACGTATTCAGAATTCCCGGAAGCGCAATAAATTTCTTAAACTTTTGCGACACTCTGTTACCACAGGAAAGAATGATCACAAAGCATATATTGATTGGTCGAAGCGCATACCCAATAATAGATACTGCCACACGCAGCATTGTCGGATACGGAAGTGTCGCACACCAGTATTCTATACTGTCAACGATAACCAGACACAGTACTGAGCTTATCGCAATGGAAAACAACCGAATTACCTTTCTCTGAAATACAGGATTTACATTGACGAAAATCAACATAAAAAAGGATATTAAGATCGTCGCAAAATTCAACTGTAAAAAATAATGAAACATAAACTCCTCCCCCTTTTCTATCTGTAAATATACAA
>ULWY01077099.1_pt1 | contig 84063 bp, 57 predicted proteins | sample 1960761 | NCBI WGS metagenome assembly ULWY01 (sample SAMEA4835824, study PRJEB28245) | human gut metagenome | biome: gut microbiome; material: fecal sample | place: Denmark | collected 2008 | reverse complement strand
AAACCCTGTCTCTGCCTTTACAGCAGCCACGGGCTTGGTTCCACAAACGAGGCAATACGCTACGCTGTATGCGTACCTCGTCAGACACTCCGTTGATAGTAACACGGACTACGATAGGTGCTTCGCCGTTCTTCAGCAAGCTACTCTTCTTGATAACGAAGAGGATTTTCATTGTTTCATGCTTCATCTTACATACATTTTTTGTGGTACAAAAGTGCTAATGTTTGATGAAACGCACGCTATGCAAATAAGTGAATATCTGTGCTTTACATATCAAATCGTGGCTTTTTTCAGTGGCTCAAAAAAAAGCCACGAATTTGGCACGATTGAAATTCCTAAATCTGCATGTTTTGCACAGTTGAAACAAAAAGAAAACCTCTGAATTCGTTGAAATTCAGAGGTTTTCATCTTTTTGCTGTGATTCTTCGTGGTGCCACCAGGAATCGAACCGGGGACACAAGGATTTTCAGTCCTTTGCTCTACCAACTGAGCTATGGCACCTTTTTTAATTTGCGTTGCGTTACATATTGAGTTACCCTCAATTGCGCTGCAAAGATAGCGATTTATTTCCAACCGCCAAATTCTTTCGAAAGAAAAAATTGAAAAATGTTTTATAATTCTACTCCAGCATACGTTTTTATGCTGCCGGAGTAGATTTTATGTATTAACGGGCAATCCGTAAAACTCAATCGCCAAACGCAGAGAGTGTCTGGCTGGCAAGGCTGTAGTTAACATCATAGAGGTGTCCTTGTTGCACAACTTGGTCTGTGCCGTATGTGCCTTCTTTGCTCTGCTCTTCCCCATCGGCATTCTGCATGGTGAGTTTATAAGCAAAGGTAGTACCGCTGGTATAAGAGAAATATGCAGTTTCGCCAGCCTTTAGTGCTACCGAACGAGCACCACTAGTAACCGTAAATGCGTAAGTGGGAAACCACTCGCTGAATGATTCGGGTAAAGTGAGCTGCACCGCATAGACCAACATTGGAACTTTTACCGTCAAGAAGCAAGTCTCTCCAGCCTTAATACTGAACGACTGTTCTTTGTAATAAACCGGCGCTCCCTTATCGTCATTAGTCCAATCCGATTCGTTTCCGTAGTTGCTGCTGTAAACTTTCAGTTCGTAATCTCCTGCATCGAGCTTTACTTTCACGTTTACTTCCGCTTCCGACAGTTGATACAAGCGTTTTTCGCCTTGCCATATTTCTACAGTCAAGTCGTCGGCTTGAGTATTTGCATCGGCACGCGAAGTTACAGTGGATACGATAGGGCTGATTTTCTCTACGTTCTGCAAAGAAAGGTATCCCGCCTCATCGGTAGATGCAAGAACATCATTCTTTGTACACGATGCAAAGAGAATAACCATGCTACAAACTATTGTATATAGAATATGTTTCATAAGCCATTTTTTATTTGTCGTAAACTAAAGAGATATCGTCTATATAAAGCCTACTTCCCATATGAACTTCCCAATTTGGCATATTGGGAAACGATACCTTTTTCTTCTTATCAAAATCACTTGCCACAAATGAAGTCTTTTCAGTAGAAAGGAATTGCACAAAAATATCAGTCGCTACATTAGGAGTATCCACATAAACTAAAGGCAACTCTATTTTAACCCATTCTGTTTCAGATGAAATTGCAGCTGGAATATATGTTCCAGAAGCTATAATATCATTCCCATTCTTAAGTTCTGCATAAACTTTAAAAGAATCTGTATTCTTAGGAATATACTTATACCAAAAGACAAGAGAAGTTGGACGCTTTGAAAAAGCATGTCCAGGATTCAATTGCTCTGTATTATCACTCCATTTATACTTTCCAATAAAAAGAGAACCAGCAAAAGCTCCTTCTGGATAAATAATATCAATTGTTGACGCATATGTTCCGCCATGTCCAGACGTGTAAATAAAAGCAGACTTATTACCGCCATGAACTATAGATGGGTCATCTGTATAACTGACACATGGAGCTGATGTTATTTTAATTCGAGACACTGAATAATCTCTAGAACGTTCATTTTTAGTAGCCCACCAAATATCAGATTCACCACTTTTATATGGCAAAAAATCATAAAAATCAGCTCTACCACCAAAAATAGAAGTCCTACCAAGTTTAACACTTTGCCACTCCTCCATATCCGAGTTTGGCAATTGTGCAGGAGTTTCGAGTGTTGCAGTCACTTCGTTCGAAGAGATAGCACCACGATATAAAGCATGCACCTTATATTGCTTAGTACTGATATCTTCGGCTCTTGACGCAAACTGTTGCAAGCGACCTTTCGTATTGTTGCGATCGGCACAGTCTACCCATTCACTACCGTTGTAGTATTGGTAAACCAAATTTTCTTTCAATCGTTCTGCATTACCAGAGGTTATGCTTACCTCATCTACCGTAAACTCACGCGACCAACAGTTACGTTCGTCTACCTTCACCGAAAACTCCGGCTTCACCACCTCTACTTTATAAGTCTTTGCAGCGGCGGTTTCATCGCTCCAGCGGTTATTCGCTTTCACACGCAGGCTGAAAGTGTTATCTACCGTAGCACCGGCATTGGTCTGCATGGTTCCGATAAGATTCTGTAAATTGATTGTTCCTGTTTTAGCTACTCCAACTTCCGGCAACTCTATGCCCAACTTACCAAGATTTGCACGGTCGTTGCTTGTCAGTGTAGAGAGCGTATAAGTCTTATTATATACACTATACTGCTCATCCTGCATATTCAATGTCAGCTCCATATCCTGAATAGGGAGCGATGCGGTATAATCTATCACTGCATTCTGTGGAGCGTCGTCGGTTTCCACGTAAGTAATGTCTTCGAATCCCGAAACCTTCGGCTTAGGAAGCCATTCCACAGGGATAGTTTCGCTTACGGTTACTTTCTCTACCTCTATCTTTTCAATCTTCAGTTTCAATCCAGATGTAGCCTCCATTGTTAATGTAATCTTACAATGAGCCGCAGCTGCAAATGTTGCTTCATCCTGAAGCTTTTCATTTTCAATAGGAATTTCCACTCGCGTTCCGTCCGTCATTACACCAACAAAAGCAAACGAAGGATGCGCTCCAGCCCTATAATACGCACTTTTATTATCCGCAGGCTTCAACGTTACATATTGTGAGCCAACAGAAACCTTCAACGCATAACTTGAAAATTCCTTTTCAAAGACTTCCGAGTTACTAAAAACAGCTGAAGCCAAAGCATTGGCTACCCTACATTGCACAGAAACCGTAGTTGCCTTATCTGTTTCTACAACACCATCAGCAGTACCTTCATAATAAGGAGTATCAAGTCCTAATTCCAAATTACTTCCATACGACGCAACAATTTTATATTCACCTTGCGCAGCCGGAATAAGACCATCCGTAAACTTACCATCGTATAATAAGTTCCCTGTTTCTTTATTTGTTATTTTCAAATCAAAGTTCGAAGCCACAGGCGCGCCTAATTCTGATGGAGTGGCACGAGAGTCTACTGATACATCATCGCATAATGATATATAAAATCCCGACTTACTTTCGGTCTGCGTCGAATAAACATCCGACTGACAAGCAATTAGCCCGACAGTCATCAGTAACAAAAGCCATATATAATTCCTGAATCTTAGCATATCATCATTCATAATTTAAGCGCATTTCATCAAGCCATAATTTACTTTCTTCACCACCAGTAAAGAAATCCCCATAACGACTTGACGTACATACTATAATAATATATTTGGGGGCAACACCTTTTTTCTTATACTCCAAAGGTATGTCAATTTTCTTATATCCGTTTACTTCTGTTCCTGATACATCTTTATTTGAAATGAATTCACCATAAGCAATGACAGAACTTCCATCTTTATCAAAAGCGTCTTCATTAGCCGTATTGATAATAACTTTGTCTGTAGTCAAAGCGATGTAAATGTGACACATATCATCTTCACCCTTAAGACTCTCATACATAGAAACAGTACGTGTAATCTTAGAGGTAATATACTTACAATAGAATGTCAGCGACGTAGGGAAAGATGTGAATTCTCGTCCCAATGTCAATATACCATTCAATCCAGAAAGTTGGAAATCACCAGTAAACAAATTACCTGCAGCCAAACCTTTCAAAGCCACATAACGAGAAGCCAACAAAGCAGCTTTACCCGACACGCTTTCCGAAACCGGAGTCGTAACAGAAGCTCCAATAATTGCCGTACCTTTATTTCCTGTATTCCAAAATGAGTTTCCACCTGAACTCCATGGATTCCACTGATTACCTACCTGATTCCAATCTTCCAAACTTCCATTTTCCAAAGCTACAGCTTGAGTTGTAGTAAAAGATTGTTCAGTTCCTGTCTCAGAACCAACATTTACTCGCAAGTTGTAATTCGTACCGACAGAAAGTCCTGATAAAGTAGCTGAATATGAAGTTCCTTTAACTGTTATATAGGCAGACGACAAAGAAGTCCACGATGTAGCCGACTTTTTCTTATATTCAATAGATACACTTTTTCCACTCTGCACGCTACCGCTCAACAAAGCACTTGTAGCCATCGGAAAAATTGTAGCTTCCGAACTTTGAGATCCACTGGCTACATGCTGTACAAAGACGGTCCACTTAGTATATACTTCCTCCCAACCTCTTCGCACTTGAAAAGAAACAGGAGAAGAAAAATCAAAAGTTGAAGATGCCATAGGGTCAGGTTCTACGCTACCGTGCTCTCCACCCAAATCAAATTTTGAAACCTTTATGGCATTTAAGGGCTGTTCTTCTGCAACATATATTATCACTTGACGAGAAGTCTCATCTATTACAGGTTTACCCACCTGATTCTGTAATTCAAAGTCACGCTCCAATATTTGCTTAACGGTAACAGTCCACAAATAATCTTGATAAGTACTAAGAGTAAACTTCACCGGATTTGTGAAATTCATCCGTGAATTTGTAGAAACCGGCAAATCATCCAAAGACTCAAACCCCGTTTGAGGGAATTTATGATAGTTCTGGCAAACAGTTGAATCCGGATGCAGCAAAGCTTCCTCCGTAAAAGTAAGTCTATTAATTTTTAAGTTTGCCAAGTCAACCGTATCATCAACATACAAAGTAACAGTCCGTTCTTTCTTGTTTATAGCGGCCTGTGTACTTCCACCTGACGGCGAAGCACATTGCCCCTCTACCTCCATAGAAAGTATTTCCGCTTCTATGATAGGGTAAGGAATATCATTTTTTATCGCACAAGAGCAAATCAAAAAGACAAAGCAAAGAAATGGAATTATTTGTTTCTTCATCATACAATCATCTATTTAACCAGATTATAAATAAAAGGTCATACCAATATTGATAGAAAATAAATCTATCTTAAAGTTTCCGCCAGTTATTCGCTGTTTACCTGTTTCTATTTGGTTTGTCTTCTGATCTTGCCATTTAAAATTAAATCCCATTACATTAAGAGAAACTTCAACTGCCGCAAAATCAGTCACAAAAGCCGTCAGTCCTGGAGAAATACCTATCTGCAAATTATGCGCACGTTCAAATGTTCCATCATAATCTGCCCCCGAGCCAGTTGAGTTTTTCCCTGTACTATAGCCGTAAGTCAAACGACATTCATTAAATAGACCAAAGATCTTACTGTTTCCAATAGGCATATAAGTTCGCAAGAAACCAGACACTTCATACTTATGCTCTAAATAATACAGATCTTTCAAGCTAATATTGAAATCTTCTCCTAAATTTAGCTCGAAATTATTTAAGTCCATATATGTGCGATTATAAGCAAAGCGAAAACCCGCTGCCATATTATCTCTAAAGAAATAACCCATATATGGACTTACTTTAAAGGTATATCCTTTTCCTTCAACATTTTTTAGAACCAAGAAGTTCAGATTATCTTGACTTGTTTCCTTATAAGAAACACTTCCTCCAGTCAGCCATTGTCCTTTAGGTACAAAAACATGACCTTGCAATCCACGATCAATACGTTGTATCTTTCGTCCAGAACTTTGTGCCATTGCTGTAGTAACAACAATCACAACCAACATTAAAACAACAAGAAGCTTCTTTACCATCTATTTTTTTCAATAACAAACAAAAATACAAAAAAGAATACACCCTCTACCCAAAAAGGCAGAGGGTATATTCATTATTTAAGAAATATTATTACCAAGCAGAAGGGGTGTCACCATAAACCAAATTAAAGTCATCAAGACGCAAAACACTACCCTTACCTCCAGTAAAGTAATCACCATATTTACTAGAGCTACATACTATTATAAGATGGGTCGGTTTTTCCGTCATACTCTTATATTTCAGATTTATAGTAAATTCTTTCCATACATCACCAGTTGCTACACAGTCTGAAGCAGGCAGCTCACCATAAGCTATGATATTTTCATCGTTGTTAAAATCAATAAACGTTTCAGGATTAGTATTATCCACTGAATATTGTTTCTTAGCCAATGCAATATAAATAGCACAAATATCCATATCTCCCTTCTTAACAGTGCCAGCAGGCTGTTTGTCACCAACATAATCTATTGCCTTAGGAGCATACTGATAATATCCATGTAGCGCAGTAGGTCGAGAAGTAAACGGCTGACCAAAGTTAATCACTGCGCCAGTCATTCCTATCAATTTACCAAAACGACCATAATACAAACTTGCGGCAGCAAATTTAACCACAGCATATTGAGATTCCAATTTTGCTGAGCTATTACCCGAATGTTTAACAGTAGCGTCACTTGTTGTAGGATTAAATCCAAAAGCACCACCACCAGGGTTACTAGTATCCCACATATAGTTACTTGCGTTATATGTTTCCTTAGAAGCAGCATACCAAATCTTTCCATCTTGATACCAATCTTCAAATCCGCCATTTTGCAAAGCCACTTGAGTTTCTGTTGTAAATGAGGAAACATAGCCTATAGTAGCGCCTTCAGAAACTAACTGATACTCATATGTCTTACCCGGAGTAAGTCCTGTTACTTGAGCCGTGTATTTACCATCACCGCTTGTTGCAGCCAGAGAAGACCATTCTTCTGTGCCCTGTGCACGATATTCGAAAGAAACAGTCTGACCTTCAGTAATACCTGAAACACTTGAAGCAGTCAATGTAGCGAATGTACTCCATGCGTTAGCAGACAATTTAGCAGATTTAGTGTTAGCCCCCAAAGTAAATGTATATTCGTACGTGTTAGTCTTAGGATCTACCACAACCGTTACATTTCCATTACCAGTATCAGCCAAACGATACTTCAATATATAATGATCGCGAGCTTTTACTTCTGTAAATTCTTTCTTCAGTTCATGCCAAATACCAGCATTGTTTACTACTTCAACTGTAGCATACAGATTAGTTACAGGGAAATATGCAGAACGAGTTTCAGTAGTTGCGAAAGTCAACGGCTGAAAAGTACCTGCTATATCACCTACTTTAGCAGAAACCTTTTTAAAGGCAGCTACAAAAGCCGGATCATACTGTACGGTAACTTTAACATTAGCCAGAAGACAAGTCAACGTTTCACTCAAATTCTTTCCGCTTTTTATCTCTATTTCTTTTGAAGCGGCATAATATGGTATTTCAAAAGCTGCATCGTTACCATCGAATCCTGCCGAAGAAGCCTTAATAGTATATTTACCAACAGGCAATTCTATAAGCTGATTTTTCCATTCGGTCCAATCATCCGTGGTCTTCACTACCACATTTTTTGCATTCAGAATCTGAACAGCTATCTGTTTAGGATTATAATTAGACGGTACAGCACGAGACTCATTCGTAGAAATATCTTGTCCTACAGAAAGAGATAAATATCCCACTTCAGTTCCTATCTCCTCTTCGCTTTGACAGCTAAACAAGCCTATACAAAAGCAGAATAACAATAAGAGACTATATATTTTTTTCATCTTAATTCCTCCATTACTCCTTGTTATTAATAACTACCTTTAAAGTAGCAGCAGCCGATTTATTATTTGCGTCTGTTACTGTTATATCAAATACATGCCCATCACTTGTAGTTGAGCCATAAGCTCCCATCATCGGAATAAATTTAGCGATATCCAATGAATAAGATTTATCTCCAGATTTTGGTAATGGGTTCAAAACTTCTATCAAGATACCATCCATAGGATTATTTGAATCCAAAGTCAACAAATCTTTTCCAGTGTCTAAGCCCAATGGTTGCAACGCTCCGGCAAATCCTGTGTTACCAGCTGTAATTTTCACCATAAGCGATTTAATTCCAGCTTCGGCAGCAATATTTACCAATGCAGCAGCAGGAGCGCCAGTAATACTTTGTGTAGAAGAATCATAAAGACATGTAATAGGATTAGCCAAGTATTCACTGGTAATTGTAGGAGCATTTCCTTCTGGTTCTGGCTCTGGATCTGTTCCACCGCCATTATCTGGCTCTACAGGTATTTCTACAGTATCACCAGTTTCTTTAAACGTAACATCTACTCTCACTGTAATGCCTGTAACACCCGGTTTAACTACCTCTTCATTAATATCCATAGTAATAGTTAAATCGTCATTACCTCCCCAGTATTCACTAGCAGCTCCAGAAGGTTTTGTTATAATACGATCTTCTGACACTTTACTACCTTGTACATTTACGCCGTCAATATGAACTTTGATATCCGATACCTTATCAGCAATCAACCAATATTTAGGACTTGGGGTTGTATTAGTGTTATCATAACTCAAAATGTTAGAAGTTCCATCGGTAACCGTAATAGTCCATGAAGTCAATGATTTAAGAAACTTTTCAGTGTATTTCAATGAAATCTTAGTATTCTTCATCGTACATGTCACTGTTACCTCAGAAGTAACATCTTTTGTAATAATCAAGTTCGAAGCTTCTCCATAATAATAAGGAGCATCCATCTGAGGCTTGATATCACCAGGCGTATGCGCCTTTACAATATAAGAACCTACAGGAAGTTCTATTTTACCCTGAGCTTTCAGCTCTGCATAAGTATTGAAAGTCTTTTTATAATCAGATGCAGTTACACCATTGATTTCAACAGGGAATTCGTCTGCCGATACAGTTTCGGCTTCAGCTCTAGAAGACTGATTGGTTTTTGCACTAACACCAACACCTAATTCCAAATAGCCAAAATCAGAATTTCCATTCTTTTCGCCTTTTATCTCATCTTTCATCTCACAAGACGAGAGGCCTGCACATAACAACAAGCCTATAGCTAATATTTTATTGAAGTATTTCATATTCATTTAATTTCGAGATATTTACAACAAGATTATTTCCATTCAGAAGGAATAACAATGTCTACAGGTATATCATTAGTTGTTTCATCAATTTCTATTTCTATACCTACATTTCCACTCTTAACAACAGGTTTAACAGTTAACGTAAACGAGTCTTTAGGGTTCAATGTATAGGTTTTATTTACTGATGTCACTTTTCCTGTTGATAAAGACATCAAACTTATAACAGTCTCTACGTTTTCAGCGTTATCCACTTTTAAATAAACAGGATCAGTAGAACTCTTTTCCCATGTAAATGGGGTTCCTGTATCGGCCTTCAATGCCTTAGTAGTGAATTTAACCGAATAATCACTAAAATATTTACTCATGTCAGCAGAGAACGCAACTTTTACGCGTGCACATACCGGAGTACATGTTACTTCAACCGACTTTGTATCACTGTTCACATCAAACTTATTAGTACCTTCTACATACATACCAGTTGTAGAAGCGGGCAAATCCTTGCCGTAAAAAGCTTTCAGCTGATAACTTCCGTTAGCTAAATCTATAAACTCAGGAATATTATTATATGTCCACTGACCGACGTTTTTGCCGTCTTTCAAAATTTGCACTGTATAATTTGATGTATTCGCATATTCCGATTCATTCACCGCTCTCGATGATTTAAAATCCGCATCGGCCGCTACGCTTAGCGAAATGGTCCCACTTCCATTCGGATCGATTACACTTCCGGCATCGTCATTAGAGCACGATGCAAAAAACAGCATACATACAATGCTGTAAAATAAAACAAATCTGTGTCTCATTTTTCTTTGTTGTTTTTAGTACTTTATTTACGAGTGCAAAATAACAATGTTCCGGAAAACCTCAAAAGGTCTAATTATTCGTTTTTTAGTCTATTTTTTATCATTTGCTCCATTTTACACAATATATCACCTTATTATTAGCCTTTTGCAATAAGTAAAATCGCCTTTTTTTTATTTTTTAGATTATCCTTTTTTAAAGCGACATACACTGAAAAACGGCGGAGCGGAAGTAAATTATAGAAATATCGCAACAACGTTGTCTTACTTCGGTCGGTATGAACGCTCGTAACGGTCGATGTGAACGCTCGTATCGGTCGAAGTAAGCATTCACTTCGGTCGAAGTAAGACGACTTTGTTAATACTTTTCACGACTTGAATATAGAACATAAGTTTTAATAGCCCGCATTCTGTTGTTATTCAGAAAATCATTAGTATATTTACAAGGTTATACATATAGAAAAAGGTGTTCTACAATGTAGACGATTTAATGGAAGAATTGATGATATGGAAAAAGAACTCCCTAAAATAGACTTGCCTACCGACTGGCTGGTAGGAACCGGAATCACTAAAGAATTGCTGGAGCTGTATACCGACTTTCCGTGCTGCATAAAATCGGAAATATTCGTGCTATGCACAAATGGCGAGGTGGAAGCGTCGGTCAACCTTAACCGTGTTAAGGTGAAGGCGAACGATTTTGTGACTATTCTGCCCGGCACCATCATACAGATACATAGCGTTACGGGCAACATTGAACTATATATAGGGGGATTCTCTTCGAAATACTTAGAGCAGGCAGCACTGCACTCAGACAACCTGAAAGGATTCTACGTAACCATGAGACGGTCGCTCATCTCACTGAAACCGCAAAGCGCAGAGATAATAAAGGATTATTTCTGCTTATTAATAAAGGTGTACGAGTATTGCAGCGAAACGGTAAAGCGGACTATGGCATCGCATCTTTATAATGATGTACATGCGGCGATAGAGATGATGTACTCTAAAAACGCTACAGACGTAAAGCCAAACTCATCGAGAAGCGAAATTATCTGCAAAAACTTCACTCAATTGGTGACTCTACATTACAAGGAAACCCGAAACGTGGCGTGGTATGCCGAAAAGATGAATATCACACACGCGCATCTGTGCACTACCGTAAAACAGTCTACCGGAAACACGTGCATAGAAATAATTTCGCGCATGGTTATTATGGATGCCAAGTCACAGCTGAAGTCGACTAACCTGTCTATACAGGAAATAGCCGACTCGCTGAACTTCGCCAATATGTCTTTCTTCGGAAAATACTTCAAACGTTATGTAGGCATGAGCCCGTTAGAGTATCGGAATAAAGGATAATCTCAATCGGGCAACTGCACCACACCTACTTTCTTCTTTCCGTTCATCTTTACCGTAAGCGGTTTATCGAAGTGTACCCACCGCAAGAACTTGGTTTCTTCTACCGCAGGCATAGAGTTAAGCAACTCCTGATTGTAGATGCCATCGTTTATATAAGCGTTGATGGTGAAATATCCAACCCCGAACGACGTTAGATTCTGGAAGAAGTGTGTTCCCTGGCTTGGATCTACACGATAGTTGGTAAGTCCCGCCTCAACAATTACACGCGCTGCCGATATGTTGGGCCACTTAACAGGTATTCCCAACCATGTATCGCTACTGCCCCAACGTCCCGGACCTACCAATACATAATGCTTGCCTTCATCAAGGAATCGTCTGTTCAGTTTCTCTATATCGTAAGCGATAAGTTGATTGTTCGATGCTGAATATCCATCGGTCTTTACGTATATCACATCTTGTATATCGTCCATCACGCCCTGTCCCAAAGCATTTTCGCTACGCAGCAAGATTTGTTCTGACGGAATAAGATCAAGGTCTTCAGCCAAATCGGCTTTCACATCCACCATGGGGCGAATCTGCAATAAGTAGAACGTGCCGTTCTTTTCTTTCGCATTAAAATTGACGGCAAATTCTATCTCCACCGGACGGCGCATCTCGCCCTGACCGTACTTCTGTACCAACTGAAGGATTCTCGACAACGGGAACACGTCATGCTGAAGAATGTTGGCGAAAGTAATCACCTTTCGTCCTCCAGGATAGATACCATCGCGGATAACCATATCGTATGGGTCGTAAGTAGAGGCTATATAATTGAGCGAGCCGTCGGCTTCGGCCTCTTTTACCGGAAGTTTAAGCAAATTAAACCCATCGTCGAGCGAGAAGTTCTGCCCCATATTCTTCAGGTCGAGCGCATAGAAGCGGGTCTGGGTTTCGCGTAGAGCCATTTCCATCTCACTTGTCTGCAACACCTTATCTGGATGATACGGACATACACGCAGCGTAAGTCCACCGTCAACAATGTATTTACCAAGTCCCAACGCCAAGCTTACAGTACCCTCTTCGGCTTGCTCGTCGTTGATAGGATAATAGTTGACCGAACGCGCCACACCCGAAATGGACGGATAATAGCGGTCGCCATACTGAGTACCTACCACCTCTTGCAATATAACCGCCATCTTCTCTTGGTCGATAACATTGCTGGTGGCCTGCATATACGCCTTGCTGTCCTTATAATATACAGAGGCGTAAACTCCCTTGATGGCATCGCTCAGCATACGCAGCATCTCGTACTTATCAGATAAATAAGGTATCATATAAGTAGAATAGATACCGGCGAAAGGCTGATAGTGCGAGTCTTCAAGCAGACTGGATGAACGGATGGCGATGGGCGATTTCACTACATCGAAGAATGCGAAGAAGTCCTCTACCAAGCGGTCGGGCAACTTGGCGCGCAAGAAGTGACGCAGTATTTCATCGTCGCTGGCATCGCTCAAAGCCAACTGATACAGATTATTAGTATCCATGAACTCATCGAAAATATCGGTACACAGCACCACCGTCTTAGGGATAACCACCTGAGCGTTCTCGAATTCATCGAACTCGGCATGACGTTTCACCATATTATCTATGAAAGCCAAGCCACGCCCTTTGCCTCCCAACGAGCCGTCGCCTATGCGAGCGAAATTAGAATAGCGGTCGAAACGGTCGCGCTGGAACACTGCCACCACTCCCTGATTCTTCATCTTACGATATTTCACTATGGCCTCGAATATAATCTCGCGGTGAGCGTCGATATCTTTCAAAGACTCCCACGTGATTTGCTTCAGGAACTCGGCTACCGGAAATATGGCACGCGAATATAGCCATCGCGAAATATGGTTTCGGCTTATATGATAAAGGAAAGACTCGGCGGGAATGGAGAACACCACGTTCTGCAGTTCCTTCAGATTATGCACCCTCGCCACCTCTTCTTTAGTATGCGGATTACGGAAAATGAAATCGCCGAAACCGAAGTTCTCGGCCACCGCCTCGCGCAGGTCGATGTTCATCTTCTTAGAGTTCTTATCAATAAACACGGCGTTTACATGCTGAGTGAACTCGCGGTTCGACTCCTCGGCCGACTCAAGGATAAGTGGTACGAACGGATTGCGGCTACGTACCTCGGTAAGGAAAGTCAGTCCGGCTTTAGGGTCTATCTCTCCCCCATGCGGAAAACGAGCGTCGGAAACTATACCTAATATATTATCCTGGTATTTATTGTAAAGTTCCATAGCCTCTTCGTAAGTACGCGCCAACACAATCTTAGGACGACCGCGCATACGCAGCGTACGCTGATGTTCATTCAACGCCTCGGTAGCGAACTCCTGACTCTGGCGAAGCACGAACTTATAAAGATTAGGCAGCACCGAAGAATAGAAACGGATAGAATCTTCTACCAAAAGAATCATCTGCACACCCACCTCTTTTATATCGTGCTCCAGATTCATCTTATCCTCTAGCAATTTGATGATAGATACAAGCAAATCGGTATTGCCCAACCAACAGAACACATACTCGAATATGCTAAGGTCTTCGTGCTCCATACGTTCTCTGATGCCATGCGAAAACGGAGTAAGCACTACCAACGGAATATGCGGATAGCGCTCCTTAATCTGGCGGGCGATATCGAACGTATCGCTGTTGTCGGTACCCGGCATACAGATAACCAAATCGAACATCGTATTGCCAAGCTGCTTCCACGTATCCTCCTCGGTAGACACCTGGGTAAAACGCGGCGGATAGCGAAGACTCAAACTCATGTATTCATTAAATATCTTCTCGTCGATACGTCCGTCGTCTTCAAGCATAAAGGCATCGTACGGATTGGCCACGAGAAGCACGTTAAAGATACGCTTGGTCATAAGGTTAACAAACTGCGTATCTTTAAAATAAAGCTGGTTTAATTTTAGCTTGCTGAGCATAACTTTCGGTATTTTGGCTTATTTTTTTAACAAATTACGGCATTAATATTGACTTATGCAATACGGAAACAATCAGCACCCCGCATTTAGTCAAAAGCCCTTACGGCTGGCGTTAACATTTTATCACCAAACACCCGAAAATTCTTTGAAAAATATTTTGCCCATTAATATAGAAAGCTATCTTTGCAGTACGAAAACATCTCAATTTGTCAGACCTTAAATTTGTAGAGTCATGAATATTAACCAAATTATGTCATCGCTTGAAGCTAAGCATCCAGGCGAATCAGAGTACTTACAAGCAGTAAAAGAAGTATTACTCTCTATTGAAGATATCTACAACCAACATCCAGAATTTGAAAAGGTGTCTCTTATAGAGCGCTTGGTAGAACCGGAACGCATCATCGCTTTCCGTGTGCCTTGGGTAGACGACAAAGGTAAAGTTCAAGTAAACTTGGGTTACCGCGTGCAGTTTAACAATGCCATTGGCCCGTATAAAGGAGGTATCCGTTTCCACGCATCTGTAAACCTTTCTATCCTGAAGTTCTTGGGATTTGAACAGACATTCAAAAATGCGCTTACCACATTGCCTATGGGCGGCGGTAAAGGTGGATCAGACTTCTCACCCCGCGGCAAGAGCGACGCTGAAGTTATGCGTTTCTGCCAGGCATTCATGTTGGAATTGTGGCGTCATGTAGGTCCTGATATGGACGTACCGGCCGGTGACATCGGCGTAGGAGGTCGCGAAGTTGGCTACATGTTTGGTATGTATAAGAAACTGACTCACGAATTTACCGGAACATTCACAGGTAAGGGTCTGGAATTCGGAGGTTCGTTAGTTCGTCCTGAAGCAACCGGATTCGGAGCTTTGTATTTCGTGAAACATATGCTCGACGGTAAGGGCATCGACATGAAGGGCAAGACTGTTGCTATCTCTGGTTTCGGTAACGTGGCTTGGGGAGCTGCAACTAAGGCTACTCAGTTGGGCGCTAAAGTTGTTACTATTTCTGGTCCTGACGGTTACATTTACGACCCAGACGGAATCAGCGGCGAAAAGATTGATTATATGCTTGAACTTCGTGCTTCGGGCAACGATATCGTGGCTCCTTATGCAGAGAAATATCCAAACGCTACATTCGTAGCCGGAAAACGTCCTTGGGAAGTGAAAGTAGACATCGCTCTGCCTTGCGCTACTCAGAACGAACTTAACGGCGAAGACGCTAAACACTTGATAGACAACAAGACTATTTGCGTAGGCGAAGTTTCTAACATGGGATGTACTCCTGAAGCTATCGACGCATTCATAGAACACAAGATGCTGTTTGCACCGGGTAAGGCAGTTAACGCTGGTGGTGTAGCAACTTCGGGACTCGAAATGAGCCAGAACGCTATGCATCTTAGCTGGAGCGCACAGGAAGTGGACGAAAAATTGCATCACATTATGCACAATATCCACGAACAATGCGTGAAGTACGGAACAGGTGCCGACGGATATATTAACTATGTTAAGGGTGCTAACGTGGCAGGCTTCATGAAGGTGGCACACGCTATGATGGCACAAGGAATTGTTTAATAAATGTAAGAAAAGAATATGATTTTATAAAAAGTATACAACATTTTTGGTACATTCATAATTAATGTATACTTTTACGTTATATCTCGTTTAGTTGTATTTGTATTTTGTATTGTAGCTTGCGCTGCCCACCCGTGAAGGTTCGGCAGCGTTATTTTTTTCTGTTAAAAAATCCGGATATTTTCGAAATTTTGCGTCTTATATATATAAGGACTGTAATTACCAACCTTTTTTTATAATGAACGTACGTAAATATATAATCCTCGCAGTAGGAGTATTCGCTATCGGCATGAGCGGATGCGACCGGGATTTGACGCAAACCGATAACTGCTATGACAAAAGGCTTGTCATAACAGGAGACTCCTACTCCGATTTCGGCGGAATGCAGTCAAGAGCCTCATCGGAAAAAATGGAAAACGGAGACAAGATACTGATGTACGCTACAGGCGGACTGACAGCCGATGCCGAAGAACTGACATATGCAAATGGGGTATGGCAACAAGCCTCTCCCCTAACATGGAACGAACAGGCGAAGGATGCAGAAGTACTCTCTTATTATCCGGCTGAAAATATCAAAGACAATAATCTGTATCAAGAAAACGGTGCTCTCATCGATGTGCTATACAATTCTCAGACTGTAGCCTATAAAAACAATATTACTCTTTCGTTCGGGCATCTGTTCTCAAAGCTGAATTTTATCATCGATAAAAACTTGAACAACAAAATAGAATATGTAGAGTTTACACCATCGGCAGTAGTAAACCACATAGATTTGCCAACAGCCACGTATGTGTGCTCTGAACAAAGTAACAGAACCATCCGTATAACCCGACAAGATAGCCGCAACTATTCTTTGATAATCCCAGCTGACAAGAACTTGTCGGTAGGCATCACGCTGGTCACCGCAAATGGGCGCAAAACGGCAACCGTAGCGGCAAGAGCCTATAAAAGAGGAACTTTATACCAATGCCATATCAAAGAAGAAAAGAACGGTGCCGGCATTTATACAGCCGACGATTTTATCGCCTTCACGAATCTAATAAACCAAAACGCATATGAAGGCCGCAGTCTGGATGAATTCAGAGAAGATAACGGAGACGGCACCTATACATATTATCTGAAAAACGATATCGTTCTTACCGACAAGGACAATGCCCAAATACAATTAGGGAAAAATGAGAATATTATATTCAACGATGTGCTCGACGGAATGAATCATACGATATCGAACTTAAAAATAATGCCCGGCACCAGCAAACCATACAGATTAGCCTTGTTAATGAACAACGAAGGAACAGTGAAGAACGTGAGATTAAGCAATGCGCAAGGCACGTTCAGTCAAAGAAGCTATCTGGCTCTTCTGGTAGCATATAACAAGGGGCTTATAGACAATTGCCATGTAAAGAACTCCACCATTACTGTAGATAACGAAAACTCAAACCAAAACACTGGTGCTATAGCCGCCCTAAATATCGGGGCAATAATCAACAGCTCGTGCAATGGGGTGACAATTAAGGCAAAGAGTAAGAACAAGTACCTGTCAGCCGGAATGATAGTATGTAACCATAATTCAGTAAAAGGTAAGGTTATGAATTGCTATGCATACAACTGTAATGTTACAAACAGCGGCCTGACCGGAGGGATATGCGCCAGAATGCTAAAAGGCAGCACAGTAGAGAATTGCTACACAAGAAAAATCACATTCAAGAGCACTGGCACAACGGGCGAACTGGTAGGCAGTTTTTTAGATGAATCAATTGTAAAGAACTGTTTTTATGAATATGGAAAGAGAGCTATAGGCGAACAGGCAACACCAAAAAGCAACTTAGCTTACTCGGCTACGATAACCGACCCTGCCAAAGCTATCCCCACGAGCGAGGTAGCAACACGCCTCAACAAATGGATACACACTACCGGAATATCGAGTTTCAGCGAATATAAATTCACTGAATGGACACAAGGAGAAGAAATTCCTGCCATATTCATTAACGAAAGAGAATAATAGCCAAAAGCAAAAAAAGGAAACACACCCGTCTATTTAAATAAGGATTCCATATCTTTGTATCTATAAGTAATTTCAAGATATTAAGTTATGCGATATTCCATCATAATACCCGTATACAACCGTCCCGACGAAGTGGATGAGCTATTGAATAGCCTTACACAGCAAACGGTGCGCGACTTCGAGGTAATAGTAGTAGAAGACGGGTCGTCCGTGACTTGCGAACATGTGGTAAAACAATACGAACAACAGCTGAACATACGGTATTTCAACAAGCCGAACTCTGGACCCGGACAAACCAGAAATTACGGCGCAGAACGCAGCTCGGGAGAATATCTGCTGATATTGGATTCCGACTGTATATTGCCTCCGGGCTATCTGGCTGCCATAGAAGAAGAGCTGAAACGCCAACCAGCAGATGCTTTCGGAGGTCCCGACCGTGCACACGACTCGTTCACCTCTACACAAAAGGCCATCAACTATGCCATGACGTCCTTTTTCACGACTGGGGGCATCAGAGGCGGAAAGAAGAAGATGGACAAGTTCTACCCGCGCAGTTTCAACATGGGTTTGAAAGCCGATGTGTACCGTGCGTTAGGAGGATTCTCTAAAATGCGGTTCGGTGAAGATATCGACCTGAGCATACGTATCTTTAAAGGAGGATACAGTTGCCGACTGTTTCCCGAAGCGTGGGTATGGCACAAACGACGCACCGACCTGAAGAAGTTCTTCAAGCAAGTGTATAACTCAGGGATAGCTCGTATCAACCTATACAAGAAATACCCCGAATCGCTGAAAGTAGTGCATCTGCTTCCGGCTGTATTCACCCTCGGTGTGGTGTTCGTATTGCTCAGTTCACTGATTTGCCCGTACGCATTGTTGCTCTTGGCTATGTTTGCAATAATAATCTTTACCGACTCTTCCATCCGGAACCGAAGTCCCTGGATAGGTATACTGTCGGTACTGGCCGCATTCATACAACTCACCGGCTACGGATCGGGATTCCTATCCGCCTGGTGGAAACGCTGCATACTGAAAAAGGATTCTTTCTCTGCCTTCGAGAAGAATTTCTATAAATAGGCACACCCGAAAAGTTTCCCGACTCAGCATGGCAGCACAAATTAAAATATCAGATGGAAAAGAAACTGAACATCAACCAATGGGCAGAAGAAGACCGTCCGCGCGAGAAAATGACTCTGCACGGAGCGGGTACCCTGAGCAACGCCGAGCTGCTGGCTATATTAATAGGTTCGGGAAACACCGAGGAATCGGCAGTAGAGCTGATGCGTAAAATACTGGAGCAGTATCACAACAACTTGGGGATGCTGGGAAAAGCCGACATAGCAGAACTATGTCGATTCAAAGGCATTGGTCCGGCTAAGGCCATAACTATACTGGCGGCCTCCGAACTTGGACGACGAAGAGCGGACGAAAAGCCTCGCGAACGGAAGCAGATAAAGAGTTCGCAAGACATTTACGAGGTATTTCATCCGGTAATGTGCGACCTCCCGATAGAAGAGTTCTGGATTATGCTGCTCAACCAATCGCTGAAAGTCATAGACCGCATACGCATAAGTCAGGGCGGTTTGACCTCTACGCAAGCCGACGTGCGTTGCATTCTGCGCGAAGCGTTGCTGAAGCGCGCCGTGGGCATAGTGCTGTGCCATAACCATCCGTCGGGAAATACCACGCCAAGCCGTGAAGATACCCGACTGACAGAGCTGCTGTGCAGAGCCGCAGAAACGATGAACATCAAAGTGATAGACCATGTGATAGTGACCGACGGAAGCTATTTCAGCTATGCCGACGAGGGTAAATTAGCGTAAACAACAGACTAATAATAAATTTATCCGTATAAAAATCAGGCAACTTTCATTTTTCGCCCGATTTGCATTATCTTTGTTCCATCAAACATGTTAAATCAACAAATTATGGCAAAAGAACTTGAACTGAAATACGGTTGCAACCCGAATCAGAAGCCAGCCCGCATCTATATGCAAGAGGGCGAACTGCCTATCGAAGTATTGAACGGACGTCCGGGCTACATCAACTTTCTTGATGCACTAAACGGATGGCAGTTAGTAAAAGAACTGAAAGAAGCTACCGGAATGCCGGCTGCTACTTCATTCAAACACGTCAGCCCAGCCGGAGCAGCTATCGGCTTGGAACTTGACGAAACCATGAAGAAAATCTATTTCGTAGACGGTTTACCTCTATCTCCGTTGGCTAACGCATATGTACGTGCTCGCGGCGCAGACCGTATGTCATCGTATGGCGACTTTATCGCCTTGAGTGATGTGTGCGACGAAGAGACTGCTCGTTTCATCAACCGCGAAGTATCAGACGGTGTTATCGCTCCGGGTTATACAGAAGAGGCTTTAGCCATACTGAAAAATAAACGTAAGGGAACTTACAACGTTATCAAGATAGACCCAGAATATCGCCCAGCTCCTATCGAACACAAGGATGTATTCGGAGTTACTTTCGAACAGGGACGTAACGAAATCAAATTGAACGGTCCGGAATTGTTTGAAAACATACCTACCGCCAACAAGAACTTCCCAGAATCTGCTCGTCACGACTTGATGATTGCTCTCATCACATTGAAGTACACACAGTCTAACTCTGTATGCTACGTTAAAGACGGTCAGGCTATCGGTATCGGGGCAGGACAGCAAAGCCGCATCCACTGTACTCGCTTGGCTGGTAATAAGGCAGATATTTGGTATCTGCGTCAACACCCGAAGGTATTGAACTTGCCTTGGGTAGAAAAGATTCGCCGTGCCGACCGCGACAACACTATCGACATTTACATCAGCGATGATTACGAAGATGTATTGGCAGATGGCGTATGGCAGCAGTTCTTCACAGAAAAACCTGAAGTATTAACTCGCGAAGAAAAACGCGAATGGCTGAAGACACTGAAAGGTGTATCATTAGGCTCGGACGCTTTCTTCCCGTTTGGCGACAATATTGAACGTGCTCACAAGAGCGGTGTAGAATATATTGCACAGGCCGGAGGTTCGGTACGTGACGACCATGTTATCGAAACTTGCGACAAGTACGGCATCGCTATGGCATTTACAGGCATCCGCTTGTTCCACCATTAATATTCTATTAATCATCATAAAAAAAGAGAAGACCGATTTGGTCTTCTCTTTTTTTATGTATGTTATACAAGGTTCTATTAGAATGTATACAAAACGCCCAATGAAATATCAGCAGAATCGAATGTTACGCCGAAACCATTTTCGCCTTTGTAATAATCATCGCGGTATCCGGCAAATCCAAGCTTAGAAACCAAGCTGAATTTATTGTTCAACTTAATTTCGATACCCGGCTTCAAACCGATTTCGAATCCGTTGGTAGAATAACTGTCTTTTACTTTCACTGTAGAGAATCCCATTCCCATATCAACGAACAAGCGAACAATCTTATTTTCATAGAATGAATAACGAGCGAATGGAGCGATAGCAAAACCTGTAGTCTTTACTGTATAATGTTCTTTTTCAACCTTTGCGTGCGCAAAGCCCAATTCTCCACCAATTTCCCATTTAGAGTTCAGTTCTACACCAATTTCCGGAGTAATAGAGAACGAAGTCAAGTCGGCATCGTCATTTCTCCAAAGACTGATACCACCACCCAAACGGATGTCTTGAGCACTAACAGACAAAGCTGCCATGATGACAACAACGAGCATTAAAATCTTTTTCATAATGTTCTTCTTTTTTAGTTAATTAAATCATTTAGTTTGTTTAATGGGAGCAAATGTAATGATTTAATTTATTTGTACAATCATAAACCATCCGTTTTTGTACATAAAAACGCTATAAACTCAGATTTTTCATATATTGCCTACCGAATAAAACGTTTTAAATAAACTACGGCTCAAGCATTTCCTTATTTGTAAGCAGAGGGAGTTTTGGATCTCTGCAGTCCAAACGGAATGTATAAGTATAGTCTTTAGTCTTATCTTTGGCGGTTCCGCCGATAGCTTCTATAAAAGGAGTAAGTGCTAAGTAGCGTTGGGCGGTGCAACGGTAGATATCGGTAGTATCGGTAGACTGCACATCGATATCGAACATTTCTTTAGCTACAAGCACCATCTCCAAACTCATCCGTCTGCGCCAGGCATCAAGGATAGGATAATAATCATCCAGATAATTCTCTATCAGATATCGGGAACCCTTATCAGTGAATCGCACCAAAGCAATGACCGAATCTTGCTCAGTAGCCTCAACCCTGTAATCAATAAGTCCCGCTTTCTGGTAACAAGTCATACACGAATCGCAGCCACGGCACTCGTACACTTCGCCAAATCTGCCACCGTTTACTAGCCACACCTGATTGATAGGCGTCTCAACGCCTCCCATTCCCGGATGCGTAACGTGAGGATTCTGTCCACCTTTCGGCAACTTCACCCTTCCTGTTTGCAACGCTATCACATAGAAGTCTTTGTAATAGCCCAATTCACGCTGGGCAATCTCTTCAATCTCTCTGTTGCGATGGGTGCAAGACGAAACGCCAAGACACATACCACCATCGCCATCCTACTAAATAATTTACGTTTAATCATGATACCTTAGTTTACTTGATAATAAGCAAAACCCGCCGCAACAGACAGATGCGATACATCTTGGTTTGCTGCGGCGGGTACAAATTTATCCTAAAATCAACTTATATTACAAGAATTATTTGATAAAATTAATCTCGCAAATATCTGGCTGTGTGCTACCATTTACAGTAAGCATACCATCCAATTTAATAGCTGTAATATCAACAGGATTTTTAAATCTTATTTTCAGAAAGAAGTGCCTCTCACCGAAATAAATTATCCGTTTTTGTGTCTATTGGCACGACGGTGACGGTATTCTTCTTTCATTTTTGCCGAACCTGAGCCATGCAGACCAGTAATATAAGTTTTCTTCTTGGCCTTGGTCTTTACCTTTTCTTCTTTCTTTTTTCCGTTTAGCTTACTGCCTTTAAATACAATTCCTTCGGTTAAAATCTTTTCTATATCCATAGGTTTAATCATTTTGTGGTTGTTTGTTTTGGAGTCAGTTTTACATGACTTCCGTTCTTAGTACACACTAACGTGCGCTTCAAAGGTTTCCGCGTCTTCATATCGAAAAGGAGTCGCGGATTTACGTGTTGTCCGTCTATGCGGACTTCAAAATGCAAGTGCTCTGTTGTAGCTCGTCCGGTACGTCCAGTAAGCCCAACGGCTTGTCCGGCACGGACAGTATCTCCAGCTTCTACCATATTAGTAGAGTTATGACTGTACACGGTCTCCAATCCGTTGAAATGACGCACCACTACCACCTTACCGTAACCGCCATAGTGCTTGGCCATTCGTACAATGCCGTCCATCACGCATCGTATAGTATCGTTCGCTTTTGTCTTAATGTCGTCGCCCGAATGTCCGCCTCTTGAGCCGTAAGCCGAAATCACCTTCCCTCCCGGAAGAGGAAAAACAAAAGAAGAATCTGATAGTTCTTCCAGATGTATCTCAAACTTACTTCCACCTGCAAAAAGCTCTGGAGTTCTCACACGGATATGGTTACGCTCCATATGCGAAAATATAGCTGCCTTGTCGGGTTCTACAGCGTGTATCGCCATAGCTCCATAAAGCAACACTCCTATTATTAATAATAGTTTCCGATACATATTATTCAAAATAAACGATTCTAACATTTGTTGCCTGAGCGAATTCTTTCAACAACTCTACCATATACTCTACGCCGTCTTTCAGTCCCTCGCTTCCGCTATAGCCATTCATGATAGCCAGCAGATGAGTAGTCTCTAACCCCAGCTTAGTACGTTCGTTATCGCTTGTTGGAGTTCCAACGCCTCCTACGACATCACGATACACAGGCATTCCTTCTATATTTAGCTCGCCACGTCCTATACCTTCGTATGGTTCACCAGCTTTTCCTATGCCTAAAACCAAACGGTCGCCTTCTATTTTATCAAGGTCGAAACCTCCGATAGAGTGACCGCTATTGATAGATGCCAAGTTTATAAGATCTACCAATGTATCTATCTGATAAAGAGACATGCCTTTCAATATACGTCTGCACAGCGCCTCGCCCGAAGGACGATATCTACTTGGGTCTTTTCCGCATTTCTTATAAGCCTGACGTGTGGCTTGTATAGCCGGCATCTCTTTTATAGAATCGGTAGTATATTTAGAACGATATAGTTCAATATACTCTTCTATTCGTTTCCAGAGTGCCTCATCGTATTGTGTATTTACTACATCGGCAAATACCGCAGCTCCACGAAACTGTGGCCACGCAGCGTGTAGTTCTTCTGATACTTCTACTGTTAATTCTCTCATTTTTCTTTCTTTTTAAGTTAACCGAGTAGCATGATTCCCGACAGGATACGTCCCGAAGCGATGCCTTGTCTGCGTGCGGAGAAGAAGTCCTGATTGTCGGTCCACGTGCAGATGCCCGCTGTCTGTATATTCTCTAGTTTCACGCCAAAGCCCTCAAGCTGCATCCGGTTGGCTTTCCAAAGGTCGATGTGCCATTTGTCTTGGCGCACGGCTATCTGCTCCATATCAAATCCTTCATTACGAAACTTATCGTACACCTCGTCGCCAACCTCGAATGCGCTAAGCGATATGCTCGGTCCGATACATGCCGTAATGTCTTCTCCCTGCGTACCATATTCTGCAGCCATCGCTTCGAGAGTTTTACTCACGATATGCGCCACAGTTCCTTTCCATCCGGCGTGAATGGCAGCTATCGCCTTACGCTTTCTGTCGTAACACAGCACGGGTACACAGTCGGCTGTAGAGATGCATAAGCACTCGCCTTTGCGGTCGGTTATCAATGCGTCCACTCCTTCCAGCGCTTCTTTCCGCTCAGTAATGCCTTTAGTCAGAAACGTATCGTCTATTTTGCGCACTACCGTATTATGAGTTTGGTGCGGAATTATCAAATTATTCGGCATCTGAGGCATCAAGCTACAGAGCAAGGCGCGGTTTTTACCAACATTCTCCGGAGCGTCTCCGCAGTAGTCATTGCAGTTAAACGACGCATAGGTTCCGTTACTATATCCTCCGTGACGGGTAGTAGAGAAACAAAAAATGTCGGGATACAACTTCATGAGGCTGTATTCCAACATTCTTTTATTATTAGTTATCCGAGTCATCATTTCTTAGTTTCTTCCTCGTCGTCCCAATCTACCTCTTCGTATTCGTAGTCAAAGTCTTCATCCTCTGCCTCGTCATCGTATTCATAGTCGAAATCTTCGTCTTCGCCCATGTCTTCCAGTTCTGCCTGAAGTTTCTTCAGGTCTTTAGGACGATGAACAATCGATTCATGACGCAATCCCTCCAGACGATTACTGTCTTTGTTCAATTCAGTCCACAGTATATCCTTAAGTTGCTGTATGCCGGTATTGGCTACAGATGAGATGAATATATGCGGTATATTTTCGGGCAATGTAGGTTCAAGCATCTGTATCAGTTCTTCATCCAGCATGTCACTCTTGGTAACGGCCAGCACTCGCTGTTTATCCAGCATTTCCGGATTAAACTGCGCCAACTCGTTAAGAAGTACTTCGTATTCATGCCGTATATCATCAGCGTCGCCAGGCACCATGAACAGCAACAGTGAGTTGCGCTCTATGTGACGCAAGAAACGCAGTCCAAGTCCCTTACCTTCGCTAGCACCTTCTATGATACCCGGGATATCTGCCATAACAAACGATTTGCCATCGCGATATGAAACGATACCCAGATTCGGTTCGAGGGTAGTAAATGGATAATTAGCAATCTTGGGGCGTGCAGCCGATACAGAAGAAAGCAAAGTCGACTTTCCGGCATTCGGGAATCCCACCAGACCTACATCAGCCAGTAATTTCAATTCCAATATCACGGTCATTTCCTGCATAGGCTCTCCCGGCTGCGCAAATCGCGGAGCCTGACGTGTAGCGGTACGGAAATGCCAGTTTCCTAATCCGCCGCGTCCGCCTTTCAGCAAAACAACCTCCTGTCCGTCTTCGGTAATATCGCACACATACTCACCGGTTTCGGCATTGTATGCTACTGTACCGCACGGCACATCAATCACTCTGTCCTTACCATCTTTTCCGAAGCTCTTGTTCTTAGAGCCGTTGCCTCCATGCTCGGCAAAAACGTGACGCTCGTACTTAAGGTGCAGCAGAGTCCAATAATTGCGGTTTCCACGCAATATTACATGACCTCCTCTACCACCGTCGCCACCGTCGGGTCCTCCGTTGGGCATATATTTCTCACGACGCATGTGCATCGAACCTCGTCCTCCCTTACCGGAGCGGCAATAGATTTTTACGTAATCAACAAAATTAGATTCAGCCATTTTAAATTCTTTGTATTAAGGGGTTAAATTATAATACCCGAAAAAATCATTAAGAAAGGCAGAAGCCTTCCAGACCACCATAGGCAGCCTTTACGCCTCTGCCTTTATTATTTCAAAAATTACAATTTTTCGATAGCAGCACAGATGTCAGCGAAGATGCCGTCCATTGTACCCAAGCCATTGATGTGGCTGTACTTACCATCGTTCTTATACCAGTCAATCAATGGAGCAGTCTGTGAGTGATATACTACCAAACGTTTCTTTATTGTTTCTTCGTTATCATCGGCACGACCAGATTCCTGTCCACGCTTGATAAGGCGAGTCATCAATTCATCTTCTGGAACTTCCAAGTCAAGCATTACAGATACTTCCTGTCCGCGTTCCTGCAACATCTTCTTCAGAGCCTCAGCCTGAGCGATAGTACGTGGGAAACCGTCGAAGATAACGCCTTTGCTATCTTTGAAGCTATCAAAAACGCTTGCCAAGATGTCAATCATCAAAGCGTCAGGAATAAGCTGACCGTTATCGATGTATCCTTTAGCAGTCTTACCAAGTTCAGTACCGTTCTTGATTTCAGCACGCAATACATCACCAGTTGAAATATGGTTCAAACCATACTTTTCTACGATACGAGCACTCTGAGTTCCTTTACCTGAACCCGGTGCACCGAAAATTACAATATTCAACATAGTCTTCTCTAAATATAATTTAAATGAATTATTTTACAGTTAAGTCTTCGTTTTATTCTATTACAGTATAGATATCGCGATAGTTACGGCCCAATCCGTCGTAATCGAGTCCGTAGCCTACTATAAAGTCATTAGGAATGCTCATGGCTATATAGTTTATATCAAGGTCTACCTTCAGCTTATCTGGCTTTACCAGCAATGTAGCTATACGGATTTCTTTCGGATTGCGAGCTTTCAGCGTTTCTATAAGACGTTCCATAGTAAGACCGGTATCAATGATATCTTCTACGATTACGATAGTACGTCCTGTTATATCATCATTGAGACCAACCAATTCTTTCACTTTTCCCGTAGACGACGTTCCTGCATACGAGGCAAGTTTTACAAAAGAGATTTCACAAGGTACGCTTACATGCTTCATAAGGTCGGCAGTAAACATGAATGACCCATTCAACACGCTGACAAAAAGAGGGTTTGCATCTGCCAAATCACGGTTTATCTCCTCACCCACACGGGCCACTTCTTTCAGAATCTGTTCTTCTGTAATGAAAGTCTTGAATTGCTTATCCTTTATCCGAATAGTTTCCATAATGATACAACTTTATAAAATTGGAGCAAAATTACGAATTATCCACCAAACTTTAGTATTTTTACGGTCAAATTTGTTACAAAAAGAATATGATGAAAATATTATCTTGCGCACAGCAAAAAGAGGCAGACGCTTATACTATTAGCAACGAAAACATATTATCCATCAACTTGATGGAAAAAGCGGCATCAGCTATCACCGATGAGATTTGCAAACGATGGAACAGCTCTCACCGCATCGTCACTTTTGCCGGAGCGGGAAACAACGGAGGCGATGCCATAGCGGTATCAAGAATGCTTTACCTGAAAGGGTATAAAGTGAAGGTTTACTTCTTCAACATACAAGGCACTCCGTCTGAAGAATGCGTTACCAACATCGGTCGTCTGCAGCAATGCGGATTCGATGATTATCATGAAATAAAAGACAGTTTTGAACCGCCTCAGCTAGAAAGCTCGGACATTATAATCGACGGACTGTTCGGCTCCGGACTTAACAAGCCTCTCAGCGGAGGATTCGCAGCCGTAGTGAATTACATAAACGCTTCGCAGGGAACAGTGGTTTCTATCGACTTGCCATCGGGTATGATGGGCGAAGACAATTCTAACAACATACGTCAGAACATCATCCACGCCGACCTTACACTGAGCATCCAGTTGCCTAAACTGGCTTTCTTGATGCCGGAGAATGAAGACTTTACCGGAGAATGGAAGACACTCGACATCGGCATTAGCAAGACTTATATAGAGAATGCTTCAACTCCTTATTATATTACAGAAGCTAAAGACGTAGCTGCATTTATCAAGCCTCGCAAACGCTTCGCTTATAAGAACCAGTTCGGACACGGACTGCTCATTGCCGGCTCACAAGGCATGGCGGGCGCTGCTGTATTGGCCGCACGGGCTTGCTTACGCTCAGGCATCGGACTGCTTACAGTACATACGCCATCGGCCAACCACGCTATTCTGCAAACCGCAGTTCCGGAAGCAATGGTAGAAGATGACTTGTGCGAACACTATTACGGTGCGCCTGCCGACCTCGACAATTATCAGGCTGTAGCCATAGGCCCGGGTATGGGACAGGAAGAAGATTCGGCACTCGCTACTTACGAGCAGATAAAAGACTGCTTCATTCCGTTGGTACTCGATGCCGATGCGCTAAACATATTCAGTACTCACCGCAACTATCTGAATTACATTCCTAAGGGCAGTATCCTTACACCGCATATAGGAGAGCTGGAACGTATAGTAGGCAAATGCAACAATAGTTTTGAACGTCTGGGCAGAGCAAAAGACTTGGCCAGCTACCTGAAGAGCTATATCATTCTGAAAGGAGCGCACACAGCCGTCATTACTCCCGATGGCAACTTCTACTTCAATCCTACCGGAAATCCTGGCATGGCAACCGGAGGTAGCGGCGATGTACTTACGGGTATCTTATTGGCTTTGCTGGCACAAGGATACGACTCAGAAAGCGCTTGCCGACTGGGAACATACGTACACGGACTGGCAGGCGACATAGCATGCCGCAGAATGGGAGAAATCAGTATGACGGCTTCGGATATCATAGCCGCACTGCCCGAAGCATGGAATACATTAAGCGTAATCAAATAATCTGATTCGATATGAAGAGAACTTTATTTTTCGCAATGGGCGCATTGGCGGCTTTCTCTTTCAAAGCTGCCGCGCAGGACACCGATTATTACACTCCCGAAACAACCGAAGGAGTGGTTTACCTCTTGCCTAAAACAATGCTTGAGGTGAATGTCATAGCTACGCAGGTTACTTATACTCCGGGCGAATTATGCCAGTATGCTAACCGATATCTGAAGATGAACAATGTTAACCCTTCGCCGGAAACGCATTGGAAAATCAAACAAATAGACGTGCGCTCTATCGGTGTACCCGACAAGAGTAAGGCATATATCGTTAAGCTGAAGGACAAAAGTCAGATGTCGAATGTAACACTGACAGACGAAGGGGTAATCAAGTCGATAAACATTGATAATAACGACAACTCCATCGAACGCCCTAGCTATAAATTAGAGAAATCGGCTCCGGCAGAAAATGCACGTAAGTACATGACCGAAGATATTCTGATGGCTGGTTCTACGGCTAAGATGGCTGAGCTAACCGCTAAAGAGATATATAACATACGCGACAGCAAAAACCTCATCTTGCGTGGTCAGGCTGATACGATGCCGAAAGACGGGGCTTCGCTCAAGCTGATCATCGACAACCTTGATAAGCAGGAGAAGGCTTTAACGGAAATGTTCTCGGGAAGTACTATTACCGAAGATAAGCTGTTCACCGTACGCATCGCCCCAACCGAAGACATTAAGAACGCTATAGCTTTACGTTTCTCGTCACTCCTGGGTATAGTAGACGCCAACAACCTGTCGGGCGAGCCTATATATATAAGTGTAAACAGTACGGCTCCCATCGCTCCGGCTGATGACAACGCGAAAAAGAAGAAACGCCCCGAAGGAGCTATCTATAACATTCCGGGCAAAGGAAAGGTAACAGTAAGCTTTAAGGGAAAGAACTATTTCAGCGGCGATATGCCTATCACACAGTTCGGAAGCACCGAGGTGCTGACTACCGACTTATTCAACAAAAAATTAAACACTCGCGTGATATTCAACCCCGAAACCGGTGGTATCGTGAAAATAGATAAAGACTAATCTTTAATAGACATATAAAACCTCATTAGCTCGTCAGATTTGAATTTGACGAGCTAATGAGGTTTTTTGCATAGAGGATTATTATACTCCAAAATGTAAATCAGAACGAAGAAAATCACGAATATAAACATGATGAATACCTTCGTAACTATTCTCAAACGACCGTTCACCGGAGACAACTAACTTTGGATAGTTGTCTTTTATCTTCATCAGATTACCGAACTCACGCTCAATCGTTTCCTGACGCGACAATTCCTGAGTAACTTGCACATAAAGAGTCTCACCAGATCTTGTACATACAAAATCAATTTCTTCTGTTGAAAAAGCCCCCACTTTTACATCGTACCCACAATATAACAAATGATTGCAAACTGCATTTTCCAATCGTTTGGCCCTATCCTGAGGCTTGTATCCAACAATAGCATTACGAATTCCAAGATTTTCGAAATAATATTTTTCACCTCGTTCAAAGATACGTTTTCCTACAATATCATACCGCCCAACACGGTGCACAACCCAAGCATCGGCTAACGCATCTGCATAGTCCGCCACTTGGTTAGATGATATCTTCACTTGCTGACTCTTCAAAAAATCACTTATGCTCTTCATAGAAAACAGACTACCAACATTATCCGCTAAGAAGCGCACCAGCTGTTCCAGAAATGTGGTATTACGAATCTTGCGTCGCTCTATTACATCACGCAGTATGATTGTATTATACACACTGTTTATGTATTCCATTACAACCCTATCCTCCAACGGAAGATGAATCAAATACGGCAATCCTCCAAAATGGAAATACTTCTCCAGCGACTCATCATCGTCAGGCAAGTCATGAAATTGCAGGAATTCTACATACGAAAGACTATAAATACGAAACTCAACATAGCGCCCGCCTAATTCGTTAGCCAAATCACTAGAAAACATCTGCGAGTTACTTCCTGTTATATAAATGTCGTTCGCTTCATCAAGGGCAAGCGAACGGATTGCCATACGAAAATCTTGTATTTCCTGTATTTCATCAACAAAAATGTAATTCCGGCAGTCTGTCATAAGATGACTGGAAATATAATCGTATAAATCACGTCCAGTCAACATATCCGCAAAGGCGATATCTTCTTTATTGATATATATAAGATTTGCATTTGGTTCTTCTTTCTTGATATCCTCCATCAATTGAAAAAGAATGTAGCTCTTACCCACACGGCGATGACCGGTAAGCACCTTAACTATAGGAGTACGCATAAACGGACGTATTCGCTCTATATAAACAGTACGTGTCTGAATATTTTTGGGTATCTTTTGCATAGGGAATTATTTTAATCATGATTTAAGTTTCACACAAATATAGCGATTATTTTAATCATACTTAAAACAATCATGATTTTTAGCATTTATTTTAATCATGATTTAAGTTTTACACAAAATGGCCATGAATTATAATCATACTTATAACATTCTATAAATTTAGCCATTATTTTAATCGCACTCAAAATAGCTCCACAACATGTAAATTGTAGCACGCATTTACTACTGTCATATACTTTTACCACAGAAGATAAATGGGCTATTACCTATCAGCAAGATTAAGGTATAAATTTGGTAACACACACCGCCCAGAGCACCTCCTGAGGCCGTTTTTACCAGTTTGAAAAGAGAAGGGAAAAGAATGCGAATAGTTGACCTGCAATATGCGAATGGATTTTTGTGGATTAACGGATTTTTTTTCGCCAATTTTCATGTATATTGTTTTTATCTACAATTCTGAATAGACTTTTATCGCATAAAACATAGGTATAGCAAAGCCCTGAATAACTAATCTCTTATAAAAGTTCAAAACGTCCTTAACTTAATTAGCTTCATTATCATTTTTTTATATTAAGCAAAAGACATATTCTTAAGTTTTACAATACACATGATTAGGTGTTTACTTATTAATTTAATCTAATAAAATCACCTATCAAACACAATACAAAATATATTTTTCAGCTAGCCCCATAAAAATTTCATTTTATGCCGTGCGTTTTAGAACAGTTAACTTACTAATTAATAAAACACCAAGCGAATTATTTTTTGTCTAACTATAATAAAAGTATTTTATGAATTTAAATCTAACGCTATTAAAGACAACAAATCGTATACACAGTATATGGTTGTTATGTGTGTGTTTATTTTTTAGTACAGCAATGTTTGGACAAAACCAAGAAGTAAAATTGTCCAAGAACAATGGAATCTCTTTAAAGCAAGCTTTTTCTGAGATTGAAAAGCAAACAGGGTTATCTATTGATTATAATTCTGTTGTCATTAATACAAGTCTATTAAGAACAATACCATCTCCTAATGGAACTGCAGAAAAAATACTTAAAGAGCTATTAAAAGGAACTGGATATTCACACTTATTTAAAGGGAAACATATTATTATCTATAAAGACAGTAAAGAACAAAATATTGAAGAAGAGTTTGAAATCACAGGCCAAGCTATTGATTTAATGAACAATCCTATCATAGGTGCTAACATCCTTATAAAGGACAGCTCATTAGGAGTTATAACAGACATAGAAGGTAATTTTAAAATAAAAGCTAAAATTGGAGACATATTACAAGTCTCATATATAGGTTATAAGTCCTTAGAAGTAACAATTGTAGACCGTAATCCAATAAAGCTACGCATGAAAGAAGATACGGAGATTTTGAATGAAGTCGTCGTTGTAGGATTTGGAACTCAGAAAAAAGTTAATTTAACAGGATCCGTAGGTGTAGCAGAAGCAAAAGAATTAGAATCACGTCCTGTAATGAATGCAACCCAAGCTTTACAAGGCTTGATTCCCGGACTTCAGATTAGTACAAATACAGGTGAAATGGATAAAAACATGAGTATTAATATTCGCGGAACAGGTACAATTGGCGACGGGTCTAGCGGTTCTCCATTGGTGCTTATTGACGGCATGGAGGGAGATCTAAATTCAGTCAACCCACAAGACATAGAAAATATCTCTGTTTTAAAAGACGCAGCCGCTGCTTCAATTTATGGTTCTAGAGCCCCATTTGGTGTAATATTAATAACTACTAAAGAAGGTAAAACAGGCAAAATATCTATTAACTACAATAATAGCTTTAGAATCTCTAACCCTATCAACTTACCTAAAATGATGGATTCATATACATTTGCCAACTTCTTCAATAGTGCATCACTTAATGGACATGCAGGATTAACATTTTCTGAAGAAGTTATGCAACGGATGTTAGACTATCAGGCAGGAACTGATACAAATGGAGTCTTAGCATCTTCAAATGGACAATGGGGAAAACCTGAACATGACCCATTTACTACAGCATATGCAAATACTGATTGGTATAATGAATTATACAAGAAAAGTGTGTTTTCTCAAGAACATAATTTCAGTTTAAATGGAGGCACAGAAAAGCTATCTTACTATACATCTTTTAATTATTTGGACCAAAATGGATTATTACGTCACGGGAAAGATGGTTTGAACAGATATAACGCAACGACCAAAATAAGTACACAAATCACAAATTGGTTAAAATTTAATTACAGTAATCGTTTTACGAGAACAGATAGTTTTCGACCTACTTCATATAATAGCCAATTGTATGAAGTTATCGGACGTAGGACATGGCCTAATTTACCTATTTATGACCCAAATGGATATTATTTTGATAGTAATGCTTCAACTCCAGCTATGCAGTTAGCACTAGGTGGTGACCATAAAGTTCAGACGGATCGTCTTTACCAACAAGCCAGTTTTCTAATTGAACCTATAAAAAACTGGATTACCCATGTTGAGTTTAACTATAGTACAATGACCGCTGACGGAACTGAAGTTTCACTACCATTATATAATCATAATGTAGAAGGCTATCTAATAAACACAAACGGAACAACAAGTCTATATACAGATTATACGAAAGAAAAGTACATGAATCTGAATGTATTCAGTGAATATTCGCATTCATTCGCTGAAAAGCACAATTTCAAACTCATGCTTGGTTTTCAATCTGAAGAAATGAAACAAAATTTCCATAGCCTAAAGAAATATGGATTATTGGTTTCTGATTTACCGGAATTCGACTTAACTACAGGCACTGACGGTTCTGGAAAAGCCAAATCAACAGAAACAAGCGGATATCACCAAGAATGGGCTACAGTTGGATTCTTTGGACGTTTAAACTAAAACTATAAGGAACGGTATTTAGCTGAAGTAAATATGCGATATGATGGTACTTCTCGTTTCAGAAGAGGCAACAGATGGAAATTATACCCTTCATTCTCTTTAGGATGGAATATTTCTAGAGAAGATTTTTGGGAGCCATTAAGTAATACGTGTAACTCATTTAAAATACGTGCTTCTTACGGTGAGTTAGGTAACCAAAACACAACACAATGGTATCCGACTTATCGAAAAATGATAATCCAAAGCAATGAAGGACTATGGATGCAAAATGGAAACTTAACCAATATATCAAAAATAGGTAACCTTGTTAGTAATACACTTACATGGGAAACAATTCGCACTTGGAATGTTGGGTTTGATTTTGGTTTCTTCAACAATCGATTAACAGGCTCATTTGACTACTATACACGTTTTACTGATAACATGGTAGGTCCAGCTCCACAGTTACCATTAGTTTTAGGCATTGCCTCACCCAAAACCAACAACTGTGACTTAAAGACAAAAGGATGGGAATTAACTTTTGCATGGAACGATCAACTGAATAATGGTCTAAACTATGGCGTGCGATTAATGCTATCTGATGCTAAAACCATCATAGGAAGCTATCCTGGCAATACAACAAATTCAATTGACACTTATTTAGCAGGACATGAAATTGGCGAAATTTGGGGATTTGAATCTATCGGTATAGCAAAAAGCGACGAGGAAATGAATGCCCATTTAGAAAGTGTTGGTGGACAAAATTCAATCGGTGTAAACTGGGCAGCCGGTGATATTATGTATAAAGACATAGACGGTAAACCTGGTATTACAGAAGGTGCAAGAACATTGGAAGACCACGGAGATCTTAAAGTCATTGGAAACAATACCCCACGCTATCAGTTTGGTATAGATTTATCTGCAGATTGGAAAGGATTTGATTTTCGTTGCTTCTTCCAAGGAGTAATGAAGCGTGATTATTGGCAAGGTTCTAATACTTTCTTTGGGGTTGTAGATGCTTTATGGTGGTCAGCAGGCTTAGCAGAACATAATGATTACTTCCGTGCAGAACCAATCGGATTGGAAGGACATAAAATCCCTGCAAATTTAGACGCATATTATCCACGTCCTTTGTTCAAGGAGGGCTCTAAAAACAGAAAGCCACAAAGTAGATATTTGCAAAATGCAGCCTACATACGCTTAAAGAATTTACAATTGGGTTATACACTTCCTGTTTCTATTACAAAGAAAATAGGATTGGAAAAATGTAGACTTTTTGTATCTGGAGAAAATCTTTGGACAGGAACAAAACTATCCGACCTTTTTGATCCTGAAACAATCAGTGGAGGTTCTTCTACAGCAAACAAAGACTTTGTCAGAAACAGTGGTAACTCATATCCATTATCTAAAACCTGGTCATTTGGATTAAGTTTAACATTATAAAATAATACACCATGAAAAATATAATTAATAAATATTTAATAGCATTTAGTTTTGCCGCAACATTGTGTTCCTGTGAAGATTTTTTAGACAGAGAGCCTTTGTCTACAATCTCCCCTCAAATATATTTCACGGAGGCAGCACAATTGGAAAGCTATGCAAATAACATGTATGTTAATGTTTTGCCATCTCATGCAACTTGGGGATATGGAATGTTCAGCCAAGATCAAGCTACAGATAACCAAGCCAGTTGGGAAGCAAATGATAGATTTACAAGTGACCGTTTAAGAGTCCCGAATGAAGAAGATGAAAATTGGAATTTTAATATCATATATCGCTGTAATTTCTTCTTGTCTAATGCTCTTCAAAAATTCGGCACGGATATAAATGGCTCACAAAACACTATATCAGGAGATTTAGCAACGATTAAACACTATATCGGTGAAGTCTTTTATTTACGTGCTTGCGAATATTTCAAACGCTATCAATTATTTGGTGATTTTCCAATCATTACAGAACCTTTACCTGATGACATGGATGTATTAAAACAAAAAAGTATTCGCTGTCCACGTACAGAGGTTGCTCGTTTTATATTGAGCGATTTAGACAACGCATATATGTACATGAAAGACAAACAAATGCCAACAACACGCCTTAACAAAGATGTTGCTCTACTACTTAAATCAAGAGTGGCACTATTTGAAGGTACTTGGCTAAAATATTTCAAAGGAACAGCTTTTGTTCCCAATGGTGACGGATGGCCAGGAAAATCAAAGTCATACGGTGATTATAAATATCAATCAGGAAACATCGAAAATGAGATAAACTGGTTTTTAGATCAAGCAATGGATGCCTCAGAAAAAGTTGCTGAAACATATAAAAACAATCTAACTGAAAATACAGGTACATTACAGCAAGCTTTGGACGAACCCAACAATCCATATTATGACATGTTTGCGCAAGAGGACTTGTCTTCTGTTAAAGAAGTACTATTATGGAGACAATATGGTAGAGATTTAATAATGCACAACGTAAATGTATGCACAAGCTTTGGAAATTATGGAATTGGAGTCACACGAGGATTTATCAACAACTTTCTAATGCAAGATGGAAAGCCTGTATATGCGCATGGGAATTACGCAGACGGAGATGGATACTATATGGGTGACAAAACAATAGCAGATGTAAAAAAGAATCGCGACACACGCTTACAGATTTTTTTGAAAGAACCTTTTCAAAAAAATATCTTAATTGAAAATGTCGAAGGAACATCTGCAAAACTGGTTGAATCTTATCCTGATATTATCAGTAGCGCACACGACGTTATCTATCCAACCGGATATGCGCTGAGAAAGGGAGGGTCATTTAACCAAAAGCATTATGGAAATAATAGAGGCTATACAGCCGCTGTATGTTATCGTGCTACAGAAGCATTATTGAATTATATGGAAGCAAGCTATGAAAGACTTGGAATGTTAGATGAAAAAGCACGAAACTATTGGAAATTGCTTAGAAACCGTGCACATATAAATGGTACGATAGAGGAAACCGTTTCTGCAACAAATATGGATGAAGAAGCCAAGAATGACTGGGGAGCTTATTCTGCCGGCGTTTTATTGACTGACAAAACCTTATATAATATACGCCGAGAAAGACGTTGTGAATTATTGGCAGAAGGGTTAAGATTTATGGATTTGTGTCGCTGGAGAGCAATGGATCAAATGATTACCACTCCATATCATATAGAAGGTATACACATTTGGAATACTCCAATGACTAGTTGGTATGACAATCTAAAAGCCGATGGCAGTTCTGACGCTAATATTTCGTCACCTTCTTTAAGTGAATATTTACGTCCCTACCAAAAGAACCAAAATCAGCCATGCTACAATGGATACACCTGGAGATTAGCACATTATCTATCACCAATAATGATAAATCAGTTCTTAGTAACATCCGAAAACGGAACAGATGTATCATCTTCTCCTCTGTATCAGAACCCTTATTGGCCATTAGTAGCAGACAAACCTGCTGAAAAATAGCCAAAAGGAAATAAATTTGATATAATTTTTCCTTTCTACTGCTTGCTGCTTGGGCAAGCAGTAGTATGTCCTCAATTTATATACAAATATTTTTCCATACAAAAAAAATACTGTAATGAATATTAAATATTTCTTTTTTCTATTGTCTTTCCTTCCTGTTTTAGGTTATGCACAATTTTATGGATTTGAAAAAGACATACCATCTGGATTTAGTTTTTTAAAAAACACTGTCAAATTGTCTTCTACATATTACAAGGAAGGAAAGAAGAGTTTGCAATGGGATTTTTCTCCCAATGAACAACTTGAAATTTTACTTGACAAACCATTCGTTTTAGATGAAGAGAAAGAGAAATCGTTCGGCATTCAACTTTGGATATATAATGAACAGCCAAGACAAGATTCCTTAAGATTTGAATTCTTATCAAAGAATGGTGAAGTTTCTTATCGCTTTGCATTTAAATTGGTTTCAGTAGGTTGGAGAGCTTGTTGGATTAATTTCCATCACATGAATGGTGATAAAAAAAATAAAGACATTGCAGGTTGTCGATTAATTTCACCAAATTACAAAGGTAGAATTTTCTTAGACAGAATGACACTTCCAACTACTAAGTACAATGCCCGTACAACTCCAGATGCACAAATGCCATTTAACAATTCATTGACATATCGTGATTTATGGCATTGGTGTAGGACATGGCAATGGGAACAGTACGCTTATGACATACCTCTGAAAGCTTCCATAACACAACAAGAAAAAAAAGAATTGAACGATATGGAGTCCAAATTATCGGCAATGCTACTAGATAAGAACTTTCCAAAATCGAAAATAGACAAAGCCTATGAGCTATATCGTATTGGAGGCATAAAAAAATCAGACCTTGGCTATATAGGAGCCCCTTTAGTTGCACCCGATGATGATTTAGACAGTATAAGAGGTGATTATTCACTAAATAATCTCGAATCAATGCTCTCAGGATTCGCATACGATTATTTTTACAATAAATCCGAGGAAGCCCTAAAAAAATATTTCACAGTGTGGGATTATGCTATAGACCAAGGGTTTTCTTATGGAAGTGGTATGGGCACAAATCATCATTATGGTTATCAAGTGCAAGATATATACGCTACAGCTTGGCTTTTGAGAAAGGAAATATTTGCGTCACGCAATTGCACCAATATTATAGCAACATTACAATATTGGTCTGCATTATCTGAAACTCGTAAATCATGCCAAAAGAATAGAGATGAACTACTTGATACATGGCATACACTATTAATGCCTAAAATGGTATCTGCATTATTGTTCAAAGATGAAAGAAAAAAGATACAAGCTCTTAAAGGATTAACACGATGGGTATCAACTTCTTTAGTTTACACGAACGGAACTTTAGGAGGTATTAAAATTGATGGAACAGCATTTCATCATGGCGGTTTTTATCCTGCCTATACTATTGGTGCGACAGCAACACTTGGACGTTTTATTAATTTCGTGAATGGCACTTCATTTGCATTACCTCTATCAGCTCGTAAAGTTTTCCGCTCGGCTCTTGAAGCATTACGCAATTACAGTACAATGTACGAATGGGGTATTGGTATTTGCGGACGTCATCCGTTCGGGAAATACAAAATTGAGCAACAAGATGTTGCCGCTTATGCCTATTTAGCATTAGCTGGAGATATGTCTAATTCAGGAAAACCATTTGACTATCAGTTAGCAGCAGATTATCTCCGCCTATGTAATCAAAACACACCTGAAGCTATATATTTTAAAAAACAAGGCGTAAAGCCTGCAAAATCTCCTGAAGGATTTTTTGTATATAACTATGGGTCGGCTGGCATATTTCGACGTAATGACTGGATGGTTACTTTAAAAGGCTATAATACAGATGTATGGGGAGCAGAAATATACTTTAAGGATAATCGATACGGTCGTTATCAAAGTTATGGCTCCACACAAATATTTGGAACTCTTTCACCAGAAACTAGCGGTTACAAGGAAGATGGATGGGATTGGAATAGACTGCCTGGTACAACAACAATTCATTTACCCTTTAATATGCTAAATAGCCCTAATCCATATTCAACTATGCTTCGTTCCTTGGAAAATTTTTCTGGATCAAGTGCACTTGAAGGCAAAAATGGAATGTTTGCAATGAAATTAATGGAACGTGATTTAAAAAACTTCACGCCTGACCATACTGCACGTAAATCTGTATTTTGTTTTGACAATAGACTGATTTGCTTAGGTTCTAATATATCGAATAGCAATCAAGCCTATCCGACAGAAACTACATTGTTTCAAATTACTTTTTCGCCTCAAAAAAAACAAAGTACAGGTATTAGGCAAAGACTATTCAGAAATAGGTTACGCCAACACTTTTTCTTGTAGTGAAAATAATATAGGATTATTATCTGATGGTCATGATAATTATTATTTCATAAAGAAAGGAGAGGTTCACGTTCAAATAGCCAACCAAAATTCTTTCCAAAATAAAACTTGTGCTCCAACAAAAGGAACATTTGCAACAGCTTGGCTAAATCATGGTATTGCACCGAAAAACGATTCTTATGAGTATTTAGTTCTAATCCAACCTTCTAAGAATGAATTACAGAAAAATATTTCTTCTGTATATGAAGTATTATCATGTAATGAAAACGCTCATGCTGTATATGACAAACAAACAGGCATAACCGCTTATGCTGTCTTTGAAAAAACAGATGCTATAAAAGATAAACTACTCATGAATGTAACAAAAGAGACAATGGTAATGTATCGATATGACAATAACAGTGTCATTTTGAGCGTTTGTGATCCCAATCTGAATATTTCAGAAAAGACATACACAACTCCAGCCATGAGCTGTCCTATTAATAAACAATTATTAATAAAAGGGAAATGGACACTCAAGTCTGACAATCATTTTATAAAGTTGGAGAAACTTGGCGAGAACACCTCTTTGACAATAACTTGCAAAGACGGCCTACCTATGGAATTTACACTTATACCTAATTAATTTTGATTTACCCGAAAAGCCAATTGACACATTCGGTTAATTGGCTTTTCTTAATGCTTTAACTTTTGCAAAAAACATATTAAATTTGCTTTCCATAGAAGATAATAATGATTTTAGCAACTAAGTATATTATCAATTAAGCCGAAATTCTTTTTAGGATACACTCACTTTACACATGATATGAATGAGAAACAGCTACTTAACGCTATAGAACGAGGAGATATCCACGCATTCAAAGAATTATTCTTTTTATACCAACCTCGGTTGATCTTTTTTTTGAATGGATTATTGCACGATTCAGAATTAGCTAAAGATATGACGCAAGATATATTTTTGTATCTATGGGTACACAGATTTAAAATATCTCAAATAAACAACTTTTCTTCATATTTATACCAGATGTCTAAATATATGGTTTTTAATCACTTTGACCACATAAATGTTGAAGATAAATTCATCATGAATTACTTGAACCGTATGACCAATGTATATGAATCAGAAGAAGAGTTGTTATTTGCCAAAGATCTAAATACACATATCAATAATATTTTAAGCACACTTCCTAAGCAAAGAAAAAAAGTCTACCTCATGAGTCGTAAAATGGGATTATCCAACAGTGATATAGCCCTTCGGTTAAACATCAGTAAACGTACTGTTGAAAATCACATTTCTGGAGTATTATCATTGCTGAAAAAATATTTATTATTATTGTGTAGCATTATCTAACGTAAAAAGTATCCGTATTTAACGAACATAAGTATTTTTATTAAAATATTCTATTATATGCAAAATCACAGTGAGTAAAATCACAGAAAACTGACTAACAAGTTGAATACATAAAACAATATATAGATGGATATAAATAACTTAAAAAAAGTCATATTAGGATTTATCAACAATCGCTTTTCTGCAGATGGGAACAGATTGTTTTTTATATGGTTTAAACTAAAAAATGACCATCATGAAAAAGAAGAAATTCTAAAAGAGTTATGGAACGCTGATTTTGATTTAAAATCCAATACAACACATTCTGATTGGGATAGGTTAAAACAAACAATCAGCATTTCCCCAAAACGGAAAATCAATCATTATTATTTAATTTCAGCTGCTATTATATTAATACTTTTATTACCCCTACCTATAGCATACTTATTTTCCGGAACGAATAACTTGGAATCACCTATTAGTATTTTATCATACGCAGCCACACACGGTGAACAAAAAGAAATAACCCTCAGCGATAGTACAAAGGTGATTATTAATGCAGGTTCAATGCTTTTAGCTCCCAATAGCTTTCAGAACACAAAACAAAGAGAAGTATACTTAGTAGGAAAAGCACATTTCGATGTTGCGCAAGATCCTACGAAGCCATTTATTGTACACACAGCTAAATTAGAAATAGCAGCACTAGGAACGCAATTTGCTATATCCTCTTATTTTGAAGAAACAACCACACAAGCTATTTTGGAAGAAGGGTGTATTCAGGTTAAAGTAAATGATGCAAAACATTCATCTATACATACTTTAAAGCCACTAGAGAAACTAATTTATAACCACCTGGATTCTTCTGTTGAAATACGCCAAATAGACAATGAGCAAATCAGATTATATCAACAAGGATATATTATATTCGAGAATGCCTCGTTTAAAGAAATCATCAACACTATTGAACGACAATATAATGTTGCATTCCAATATGACATTTCTAAATATGTTGATGGATTGTATCATGTAAAATTTTCCCCCAACGAAGAGTTAGAGGATATTTTAAGAATATTAAAAGAGCTACTCAATTTTAAATATACTATCAAAGGCAGATGCATTTATTTAAAATAAATAATGCTGTCCGCTCTGTGTATACATCATTACGAACGCCATACACAGAACGCAACATTATTAAACCATCATTTTTTAAAGCGATTGTGACTCTTATATAAATTGTATCAAATCAATATACCTTATAATAAATAACATGGAAACTGAAAGATTAAAGTCTTTGGACATGCTAAGAGGGTTCGATTTATTCTGTTTGTTGTTTTTTCAACCCATTTTGATAAATACATTAAGAATATACAACAACCCTTCACTTTCAAGTATACAGCATCAATTTCAACATGTAGAATGGCAAGGATTCGCTTTTTGGGACTTAATCATGCCTTTGTTTATGTTCATGTCTGGAATAACAATACCCTTTGCTTTGTCAAAATACAAAAGCGAAAATAAAATAAACAATCAATTCTACCCAAAAATAATCAAACGATTTTGTTGGCTATTTTTCTTAGGCTGGATTGTGCAAGGTAATTTATTAGCCCTCGATATATACAATTTCCATATTTTCGCCAATACACTACAAGCTATTGCAGTTGGTTACATTATTTCAGCTTTAATTTTCGTACATTTCTCCTTAAACAGACAAATCATATTTTGCATATTGTTTTTTTCAACATATATATTTGCATTTGCATATTGGGGGGACTTTAATTTCTCGCAAATAACAAATCTTGCAGAACAAATTGACCGCTTTACTCTAGGTCGATTCCGAGATGGAGTTATCTGGAAAAACGGAATATGGCGTTTCAACGACTCTTATAGCTATACATGGATTCTAAGTAGCTGTAATTTTATTGTTACTGTCATGTTAGGCATGTTTGCTGGAACTATTTTAAGGAAGCAGAACTATTCTCAACATAAAAGATTCTTGATTTTGTTGTGTTTAGGCTGTATTTTAATTTTAGCAGGCTTATCATTAAGCCCAATAATTCCTATTATAAAACGGATTTGGAGTAGTTCCATGACACTTTATAGTGCTGGAATATGCTTCGTCTTAATAAGTCTATTCTATTTTATTATTGATATTAAAAAATATACAGGCGGAAAATGGTTAATGTATTACGGAACAAATTCTATTGTTGCATATTGCATTTACAAGGTTATTAATTTTAAATCAATCTCCAATTCTCTATTTTTTGGCTTAGAACAATGGATGGGCGATTACTATCCATTAATAGGGATTACTTTTCAGTGCTTGGTCGTTTTTACCATTCTACGATATTTGTATAGACTAAAAATCTTCATAAAAGTCTAATTTAAAAATTCTAAAAACGGCACTACAATCGGCTCCACTGTAAAAGAATAAACATTTTCTTATTTTAGAAATTATTCACCATCGAAAGTCAACAACTATCAAACCATCTATACAAAAAACACTCCGCATAAAATCAGTCGACTTCATGCGGAGCGTTAATTACCTTATTACTAGCTTCTATTTATTTCTTTATGTTAGCTTCTTCCAAATGATAACCGAATTTGCGGTCGGCCACCTTCAAAGCAAACGCCACTGTCAAAGACAATACAGCAAAGCCGGTGAAGATGCACATCGGCAAGGTGTAATCATAAAGCACAGTACCGTTTTCAACACCTGTAACACAGAACTTGTCGAGAACTACACCTATCAGTGTAGGAACTCCCCACAAACCGATATTCTGAATGAAGAAAATCAATGCATATGCTGTACCAAGCTGCTTGGCAGGGAATATCTTTGCCACAGCCGGCCACATGGCAGACGGAACCAATGAGAAGGCAATACCCAATACAATCATCAATGCGATGGCAACTACTCCACTGGTAATAAACGGAAGTGAATAGATTGCGTGAACACCAATCAGCATGGCAGAGCCAAACATCATGATAGAAGCCGACTTACCGATGCGGTCAATCAAACCGCCGAATACAGGAGTCAAGAACAAGGCTCCCATAGCAGGCAGACCGGCAATGAGTCCCGCCAAGTCTTCACTGATACCGTATTTACTTATCATCAACTCTGAAGCGTATTTCTGGAATGGGAACACGCATGAATAGAAGAGTACGCACAACAAGGCTATCAACCAGAATCCAGGATTGCAAAGAATGAGCTTAACGTCTTTAAAAGAGAACTTCTCTTCATCGGAAGCACCTTCGGCCTTCAGCTCATCTTCTATCTGACGGTCGAACTTCTTATCGAGGATAGAGAACGAGAAGAAAGCGATAAGTCCGCCAAACAAACAAATCAATCCTACAAACACAGGCGATGTGATGCCGTATGCCTTAGCCAAAGGAATAGACAAAGCGTATGCGCCTTGCGAACCTACACGCGCCAAAGCTACCTGAACACCCATCGCTGTAGCAAGTTCCTTACCTCTAAACCATTTGGCTACCATCTTAGTGGCTGTGATACCTGCCACCTCGGCTCCTACTCCGAAAATAGAATAACCTGCCGAAGCGATAAACACATCCGAGCGATATCCTAAGATAGTACCCAAGTCGGCACTACCCGACATATAGGTCATGGCATAGTATTCAATTCCCGTACCTACCACCATCAATATAGTTGCCAGCTTTCCGGTAAAGCGGATTCCGAAACGGTCCAAAATCAATCCGCCCCAAATCAGCATCAATAAAAATACATTCAGGAAACTATACGCTCCGGTAAACACCCCGAAGTCGCTGCTGGTCCAACCCAAATCGGTCTGCAGCATAGTTTTCAGCGGAGCGGTCACATCGTTAACGTAATAAGACGCCATCATCGTGAAGGCAACAATGACTAACGCCCCCCAACGCATAGCGAAAGAGTCGTTCAGCCTTTTAATGTTTTGTTCTTTCATCTTAAATTTATGTTTTATAATATATTTTCATGCAAAAGCGCACAAATATACGTTTTTTTCGCCCCTTTTAGTTCATTGATTGCAAATAAGTTCTATCTTTGTTACATATTGTTCTGGCATGGAATAATAATGCAAAAAAGATGTATAACAATAAATAAACTAGCACCATGAAAAAATTTAAGACCACGGCAATATGTGCCATCTTGAGCGGTAGCTTGCTCTTCTCTTCATGCATCGGTTCTTTCGGATTGTGGAACGGTTTAAAAGACTGGAACCAAGGTGTAGGAACTAAGTTTGTAAACGAAATTGTGTTCTTAGCATTTAATATTATCCCTGTATACGGTGTAGCTTACCTTGCCGATATATTAGTATTGAACAGCATCGAATTCTGGTCGGGTTCTAATCCTGTAGCTCAGATAGGCACAGAAAAGATTATCCACGGAGAAAACGGTGACTATACCCTCCGCACAAATGAAGATGGTTATACTATCATAAAGCAAGGCGAAGAAGACAAGCCTCTAAACTTGGTATATAATAAGGAGAACCGCACTTGGAACGCTGAAACAGAAGGACAGTCATTCGAACTTATCACTATGAACGAAGACGGTACTATCACTTTCAAGCAGAAAGACGGTAGCAGCAAAACAGTAACTCCCGACGTAATGGGTATGTCTACAGCAAAGGCTGCGCTCGAAGGGTCTCCGCTTTTTGTAGCAAGATAATATAAAATCGGTCTTATCCGAAAAAGCATAACGCCTCTTGAGAAGATTCCGCCATAAACGGAATTTCTCAAGAGGCGTTTCTTTTGTCATTCAACAAAAAACAAAGATATTTTAGCCAAATGTTTTTTCAATTAAAAATAATGCAGTATCTTTGCAACCCGAAACAGACCATTACACGCTTATTATAGGTGTTACCAACCAAAACAGCTAATAATAACAATAAAGTATATACTAAAAATGAAAAAAGGTATTCATCCTGAAAACTACCGCCCGGTAGTATTTAAAGACATGTCAAACGGCGACATGTTCTTGTCTCGTTCAACTTGTGCAACTAAGGACACAGTAGAATTCGAAGGCGAAACATATCCTTGTGTGAAACTTGAAATCTCTTCAAGCTCTCACCCGTTCTACACTGGTAAATCTAAATTGGTAGATACAGCCGGACGCGTAGATAAGTTCATGAGCCGCTATAACCGTATCAAGAAGTAATTTATATACTTCTAACCTCACTAAAGGGATAAGTACAAAAATCTGTATTTATCCCTTTATTTTTTACCCCAACTTAACTCGAAAAGCACTTCTCACAGCCCATACCTCAACACACCCACACACCATTCTAAAGAACATCATATTCTAAACATATGTAACACTTATGCAATAAGTCGGATTATTTATGCACATCTTTCACATTTATTAAGAATAAAGTTTGATTTTTACGGCAAATCATGCATATTATCTCAAACAAATCGGTAAATTTGCGACCGAAAACAGAATAATTATACGAGATGAAAAGTAAAAACAGCAGACTTGATTCTATCAAAATGATAATTTCAAGCAAAGAGGTAGGCAGCCAAGAAGAATTACTTAAAGAATTGACCGCCGAAGGATTCAAATTAACACAAGCTACACTATCGCGCGACCTAAAGCAACTGAAAGTTGCCAAGGCAGCTAGTATGAACGGAAACTATGTATATGTATTGCCCAACAATACCATGTACAAGCGAATGACCGAACCGCATACAGCCTCTGACTTGCTGCGAAACACAGGATTTAAATCCATAGAATTTTCGGCCAACATAGCCGTTATCAAAACACGTCCGGGATACGCAAGCAGTCTGGCATACGACATTGACAACGCCAGCCTGCATGAAATCATAGGCACCATAGCCGGCGACGACACCATCATGATGGTGGTAAGCGAAGGATGCAGCCGTACCGACGTAAAACAAGCTCTTGCTCATATCATCCCCGACATTAATCGTATTTAAAACAGAAACCAATAAAAGAACTACATAAGAAAAAATGGAATCTACTAAACAAATAGATGTTATGGTAGCCGACGCCTCGCACGAGGCTTACGTTGACACGATACTTGATACTATCCGAGAGGCAGCAAAAGTGCGCGGCACTGGTATTGCCGAGCGAACTCATGAGTATGTAGCCACCAAGATGAAAGAAGGTAAGGCGATTATCGCATTGTGCGGTGACGACTTCGCCGGATTTACTTACATCGAATCGTGGGGCAACAAGCAGTACGTGGCCACTTCGGGATTAATTGTACATCCTAAATACCGCGGATGCGGACTGGCCAAACGCATAAAACATGCTTCGTTCACTTTGGCACGCTTGCGATGGCCTAAAGCTAAGATTTTCAGCTTGACTTCGGGTGCCGCAGTAATGAAAATGAATACCGAACTGGGATATGTGCCAGTAACATTCAATGAGCTGACCGACGATGAATCGTTCTGGAAGGGATGCGAAGGCTGTATCAACCACGAGATATTGATGGCAAAAAAACGTAAGTTCTGTATATGCACAGCCATGCTTTATGACCCGGCTCTGCATACAGACGATAAAATAAACAACTTTTAAAAACAGAAGATAGACGCTTCAATAAACAATATAATACAATGGAAGAAAAGAAAAAAGTAGTCGTTGCTTTCAGCGGCGGATTGGACACCTCATTCACGGTGATGTATCTGGCTAAAGAAAAAGGATATGAAGTATATGCCGCATGTGCCAATACAGGCGGATTCAGTCCTGAACAACTGAAAAAGAACGAAGAGAATGCATATAAATTGGGCGCTACCAAGTATGTTACCCTCGACGTGACTAAAGAATATTATGAAAAGAGCTTGAAATACATGGTATTCGGTAACGTACTGCGAAACGGAACTTACCCTATATCGGTAAGCTCGGAACGTATCTTCCAGGCTTTAGCAATTGCACGATATGCTAACGAGATAGGAGCGCACGCTATTGCTCACGGTTCTACAGGTGCCGGAAACGATCAGGTGCGTTTCGACATGACTTTCTTGGTGATGGCTCCGGGTGTGGAAATCATCACTCTGACACGCGACATGGCTTTGAGCCGCGAATACGAGATTAATTACCTGAACGAACACGGATTCGAAGCTGACTTTACCAAACTGAAATACTCGTACAACGTAGGTATTTGGGGTACTTCTATCTGCGGTGGAGAAATATTGGATTCTACACATGGATTGCCAGAATCGGCTTACCTGAAACAGGTAGAAAAGACAGGTTCTGAATTGTTGCGTCTGGAATTTGAGAAAGGTGAATTGGTAGGTGTAAACGGAGAGCACTTCGACGATAAGATTAAGGCTATTCAGAAGGTGGAAGAAATTGGCGCTCCTTACGGAATTGGCCGCGACATGCACGTAGGCGACACTATCATCGGTATCAAGGGCCGTGTAGGATTTGAAGCCGCTGCCCCTATGCTGATTATCGGAGCGCATAAGTTCCTCGAAAAATATACATTGAGCAAATGGCAGCAGTACTGGAAAGACCAAGTTGCCAACTGGTACGGAATGTTCTTGCACGAGAGTCAGTATCTGGAACCGGTAATGCGCGACATCGAAGCTATGCTTACCGAGTCACAGCGTAACGTTAACGGTACAGCGATCCTCGAACTTCGTCCGTATTGCTTCTCTACAGTAGGCGTTGACTCAAAAGACGACTTGGTTAAGAACAAGTTCGGCGAATACGGAGAAATGCAGAAGGGATGGACTGCCGAAGACGCTAAGGGATTCATCAAAGTGCTTTCTACTCCGCTGAGAGCTTACTATGCTAACCATAAAGACGAAGCAGACATCTGATATGATTAAAGTAGGAATTATAGGAGGAGCGGGATATACGGCAGGCGAACTTATTCGCCTGCTTCTTAATCACCCCGATGTAGAAATAGTTTTCATAAATAGTTCTAGTAACGCCGGCAACAAGATTACAGACGTACACGAGGGACTTTACGGCGAAACGGATTTGGTTTTCACTGATGAGCTTCCACTGGATAGCATAGACGTACTGTTTTTCTGCACGGCTCACGGTGACACTAAGAAGTTCATGGAAAGTCACGTGGTTCCCGAAGATTTGAAGATTATCGACCTCTCGATGGATTACCGCATCAAGAGCGACGACCACGACTTTATATACGGACTGCCAGAGCTTAACCGCCGCGCTATCTGCAAGAGCAAACATGTGGCAAACCCAGGATGTTTCGCTACTTGCATTCAGTTGGGATTGCTGCCGCTGGCTAAGCATCTTATGCTTAACGACGACGTGATGGTTAACGCCATTACCGGAAGCACCGGAGCCGGAGTGAAACCAGGTGCTACAAGCCACTTTAGCTGGCGTAACAATAACATGAGCATCTATAAGCCGTTCTCTCATCAGCACGTGCCCGAAATAAAGCAGTCGCTAAAACAACTGCAAAACAGTTTCGACTCGGAAATCGACTTCATACCGTATAGAGGTGACTTTGCGAGAGGTATCTTCGCCACCATAGTGGTAAAGACCAAGATAGAGCTGGAAGAAATTGTGAAGATGTACGAAGACTATTATGCAGAAGACTCGTTCACGCATATCGTTGAAAAGAACATCGACTTGAAACAAGTAGTAAATACCAACAAGTGCTTGATACACTTGGAGAAGCATGGCGACAAACTGCTCATAGTTTCATGCATAGACAACCTGCTGAAAGGCGCAAGCGGACAGGCTGTTCATAACATGAACCTGATGTTCAATCTGGAAGAAACCGTAGGATTGAAACTGAAGCCAAGTGCTTTCTAAACAACAATACGACAATATCATGAAACTATTCGACGTATATCCCCTATTCGATGTAAACATTGTAAAGGGAAAAGGATGCCACGTATGGGATGATAAAGGACAAGAGTACCTTGATCTTTACGGAGGTCACGCTGTGATTTCCATCGGTCATGCGCATCCGCATTATGTAGAAGCTATCAGCAAGCAAGTAGCTACACTGGGCTTCTATTCTAACTCAGTGATAAATAAGTTGCAGCAGGAATTGGCCGACCGTCTGGGCGCTATGTGCGGCTACGATGACTATCAGCTTTTCCTCATCAACTCTGGAGCGGAAGCTAACGAGAATGCGCTGAAGCTGGCTTCATTTCACAACGGACGCACTCGTATCGTATCGTTCGAGAAGGCGTTCCACGGACGTACTTCACTGGCGGTAGAGGCAACAAACAACCCAAAGATTATAGCTCCTATCAACGACAACGGACATGTAACTTATCTACCTCTAAACGATGTAGAGGCTATGAAGGCTGAATTGGCTAAAGGCGATGTATGCGCAGTCATCATAGAAGGTATTCAGGGCGTAGGCGGCATCAAATTGCCGACAGCCGATTTCCTGAAAGCACTGCGTCAGGCTTGCGACGAGACAGGTACCGTATTGATTCTCGACGAAATTCAGTCGGGCTACGGACGTAGCGGTAAGTTCTTCGCTCACCAATATAGCGACATCCGCCCGGATATGATAACAATGGCCAAGGGTATAGGCAACGGTTTCCCTATGGCAGGAGTTCTTATTAGCCCGAAGTTCAAGCCAGTATATGGTCAGCTTGGTACTACATTCGGCGGAAACCACTTGGCATGTGCTGCAGCTATCGCAGTCCTCGATGTAATGAAAGATGAGAACTTAATAGAAAACGCAGCAAAAGTTGGAGCATATCTGCTCGAAGAGTTGAAGAAATTCGACGGAATAAAGGAAGTTCGTGGCCGCGGACTTATGATTGGTCTGGAGTTCGACTATCCTATCAAGGAAATTCGTCAGCGTCTGCTGTTCGAACAGAAAGTATTTACCGGAGCAAGCGGAACCAACGTACTCCGTCTGTTGCCGCCGCTGTGCCTCACCATGGCCGATGCCGACGAATTCTTACAGCGTTTGCGTAACGTACTTTAATAACACATCTCGATATAATTATCAATAATGCCGCATGAAATCATCTCGACTTCGTGCGGCATTTTCTTTTACCTCTCAATTATTGCGCCAACAATCTCTCTATTAGTATGCTGTCCTTTAAAACGTGTCAGTTCTAAAAGAACTTGCAGGTAATCCACTACCGTTATAAAGCGAACCTTGGATATAATTCTTAAACGCATATCTCAAGTATTCAGGGGCTTCTACTTGGTCTGACCATACTTCCATAGTATTACCAAATTGATTAACCACAGCTTTGGCCGGATAGAATTTACCATCGTTACCAGCTACTTCAAAACCTGGTAATTCTACATACATTGGATAAAGTCCCATTTCTGCATTATCGAAAGTGACTATCAGTTTTTTGTCTTGCTGTTTCATCGATTTAAAAGTTGGTCCATCACAAGGTAATTGGTTGAATCCGTATGTTTTTCTCAATGCTTGATAAGCCAATCTTTGTCCTACTATCTCTTTTTCAGAAGGGTGGATGCAGGTTAATTCACCTTTATCCATAGTAACAGCCATCCCTGAATTTGGAATAAGTGACAAACATTTCAATTGAGACTCACGAAGGAGTGCACATCCTGTGTTTTCAGGATTTTCATATTGGAAAGGTGCAATTTGTACATAATAAAAAGGCAACTTTTCTCCAGCTTTAAACAGATTCCTCCATTCCTTTACCATATCGGAGAAGAGAGATGCATATTCTTTATAATTACCTATATTTGATTCTCCTTGATACCAAATAAATCCTTTTATGGTATAATTAGATATTGGACGTAACATTCCATTGTATAGTAAAGTAGGAACTTGTTGAGGATAAGGAGCATCAACTCTTCTATCCTTTAGATTAACATTAGGATACATTTTCAATGTCTCTTCACTCATCCAACTTTCAATGGATGCTCCACCCCAACTTACGTGAATCATGCCAATAGGCGTTTTCAAAACATCATATAGTTCTTTTGCATAGAAATATCCGATGGCACTGAATTGTGGTGCATTTTGGATGGAAGCTTGTTCCCAGCTACCTTGATTATCTGATTCTTCAGATAATGAAGCTGTTTGTTTTCCAGTGTACATACGAACCTCTGGATATCCTTGCGACTCGGTTATAAACTTGAGGGATTCTTTGACTGGTTGTCCAGTAAATCCTTTTAATGGCATTTCCATATTAGACTGTCCGGAACATATCCATACATCTCCTAGCAGAATGTTGTTCAATGTCAGTTTTTCACCGTCATCAAATGTAATGCTATATGGGCCACCAGCTTTAGCTGTTTCTACGTATGCTACCCATTTCCCATTCTTATCAACCTGAGTCTTAGTTGCTTTACCACTCCAAGAAGGCTTAATGGTTACAGTAGAGTTAGCTTTGGCACTACCCCAAAGACACACCTTTTCATTTTGCTGCAATACCATGTTACTACTTAATACTGTTGGCAATTTCACTGTAGCGTATGAAGCACTAACAGTAACAAACAAGCAACATGACAATAAACACTTCAACATCTTCATAAAATTTATAATATTAATTATTCTGTTACATTATCGGATATTTCAAATCTGTGCTTACCTGGGCAAACTTGCTTTCGCTCATTCTTTAACGGTAAAACAGCTTTCACCCCTACAGGCACTTGTACCTCGCATTCAATTCTGTCGCCAATGCGCTTCCACTGGCATGATATAAGACCTTTTACACTATGATAACTACCTTTTACCCAATCTAGCTCTTTCACAAAGTGCGGAGTTAGAACAAACTCTGCAAAACCCGGTTCAGCCTCATCAGGGTTTATACCTGCTAAAGTTTTCATCATCCATGCAGAGACATCGCCCATAAATACATGATTTAACGAAGCGTCTTTAAACTCAGGACTTAAAGTCCACGTTTCTGGCAAAGTGGTATAACCCATTTTTTCAACCCAGTATCCCCATGATGGAGCATCAGTCTGCATCAGGATTTTCATTGCATCTGACATATAACCATACTTCACCAACATGGGCAATACTACTTTAGTACCAATTAATCCACAATCAAGAAAGTAATTATTGGACATTACCAACTTATGCAAATTTTCGGCCACGCGAAGTTTCTCACTTTTATCCGGTAAATCAAAATACAGAGCCAATGCCTGCGCTGTCTGAGTTCCTTCAGCATAAAAGCCCGTAGCCTGATTATAATATTTCTCGTTAAGTAACGCTTTTAGCGAATCTGCCTTCAGCCTGAAAGTCTTTGACTCCTGACCTATCAAATCACTAAACTGAGTCATCTGCACATAATCTCTATAATAATAGGCTGTAGAAACGAACTCTACGCTTGTAATAGATTTCCAATATACCCAATCGCCTAATCCGAAATCGATACAACCATCTGCGGTTTCAGAACGCTTTAAATAGTCTAGATATCTTTTCATCGTAGGATATAGATTTTGGATACATCTGGTATCGCCGTAATATTTATATAGAGCTTCTGGTATTACGAAAAGAGCCGCATCCCATACAGGACCATACCACTTTCCATATCCCCATCCGTTTGACGGGATTATGCCCGAAAAGTCACCATATGGATGTTGATTATCCAAAACATCGTTCATCCATTTCTCATAGAAAGTAATACCGTCAAATCCTAGCAGAGCCAAATCAATAGCAATGTGTGCATCTGCCGTCCAACCATTTTTTTCGCGCTGCGGACAATCGGTAGGAATACTGTGTATATTGCTTAGATATGTCTGCATAGTAGCATCCCATATTTTATTTAATAAAGGTGATGAGCATTCAAATTTCCCCACTGGTTGCAAATCGGTATGCAAAAACAAAGCAGTAAGACTACTTTTATCAAGATCTACTTTCTCTGAAGCCTCAACCTCTACATACTGGAAACCATGATAAGTAAACGAAGGTTGGAAAACCTCTACTCCTTCTCCTTTTAAGATATAAGTGTCTGTTTGAAACTTTTCATAAGGCTTTACAGGATGATAATATACATTCACATTTCCTTGTTCCAACCTTCCGTCACTCTTAAGTAATTCTCCATAGCTTAACGATATTTTAGTACCTCGCTTACCCCTTATCTTGAGTCTACAAAAACCTGACATATTTTTGGGGAAAGAATAAACATATATACTATCATTTATCTTCTTGACGCTCTGTGGGCAGACTTCATCAACGATACGAATAGGAGGCATAGCCTGCGAAACGATATTATCTGTAGGAGCCGTAGTCTGTCGTGCATGCGACCAATGGCCGTCATCGAAATTTGCACTTTTCCATCCATCTTCTTCCATACGCGCATCGTAAACATCACCACTATACAGGCTATTATATAAGTAAGGTCCGGTAGAAGTAAGCCATGACTGATCGGTAGATATTACATCCGTTGCGTCATCATCATAAGTCAAGATCAAATTGGCCAACACACAAGGACGACTACGCCACTTAGCCTCATGAAAGCCCCAAACAGCCACAGACTGTTCGTTATACCATCCATTTCCAAGAACCATACACACTACATTTGTTCCTTTTTTAACATACGATGTTACATCATGACTCACATAAAGACATCGCTTATCGAACTGCGTATATCCAGGATCGAGATAATGATTTCCTACTCTACTCTGGTTTAAGAATATTTCATGATATCCTCCTGAGGCAATATATAATCTGGCTGCTTTTACCTTTTTATTTATCACAAATGTTTTTCTGAACATAGGAGCCGGTTCATACTCTTTATCGTACGAATCTGTAATCCATATACCCTTCCAATTTTTTATAGACATCATACCCGTTTCGAACGAAGCCACATCCGACTCTATCTTCTTTGTATCATTCTCTATCCAAGCGGTTACTTTCCAATAATAACGCGTACAAGGCTCGAATTTGAATTCTTCAACATAAGGGCGCAAATCATCTTTCCGCGTACCTATACTTATCTGATACGAAGTGATAGATTGACATTCTTTTCCGCCAGCGTATTCCCATGTAAAGCGTGGGGCTTTAGAATCTATGCCTATAGGTTCTGTAAGATATTCTGTTCTGAGATTTACTATTTTAATCTCCCCTCCAATACAACTTTGAACCAGCAACGCAAAAAGCGTAAACAAGCAATATAAAAAACTACGCATACTCATTTCTTTTCTGAATTATTAGGAATGGAAGTCATGTTAAAGACAAGATGTCCACCATTTAAAACATCGCTATGTTTAAGAACAAACGACTTAAGTGGTACTCCATTCAGTAAAACTGATTCTACATATTTATTCTCTTTACCCAAGTTACGAGCTTCAATTACAAATGTCTTCGATGGCGAAACATGAATAACAGCTTTAGGTATTTGAGGAGCACCTAACACATATTCCTGACTCACCGGATTGACAGGATAAAAGCCCATAGCCGAGAATATATACCAAGACGACATCTGGCCGCAATCATCGTTTCCACACAAACCGTCGGGCTTCGGCAAATAAAACCTATCAAATACTTCACGCACCAACTGCTGAGTCTTCCAAGGCTGTCCGGCATAATTATATAGATAAACAACATGGTGACTAGGTTCGTTGCCATGAGCATACTGACCTATAAGACCAGTAACATCTTGAGTGAATCCTGTATTCTTCTCTTTCGAATTGAGAAAGAAAAGTGTGTCTAACTTTTCTGCAAACACATCTGCTCCACCCATAAGCTGAACCAAACCATTTACATCGTGCTGTACGTGCCAAGTATACTGCCAAGCATTCCCTTCTGTATAATCACCGCCAGAAGTAGTGGCGTGCGATAGTTGCAATGATTTGAAAGGCGTTCTCCACTTTCCTTTTGAATCCTTTCCGCGCATTAAGTGGGTTGAAGGGTCCAGCAAATTCTTCCAATATTCAGATCGTTTAAGAAACATCTTGTAATCAGCTTCCTTACCCAACGACTTTGCCATTAAAGCGGCGCAATAATCATCGAAAGTAGACTCAAGGGTACGCGAAACAGATTCTACCTTAATAATATCAAATGGATAATACCCGTACTTATCATAAGTCTCCCAATCTGAGTTTAAATGACTTGTTGTCAGGGTAGCACGGATAGCCTCATACGCTTTTTCCGGATCGAAGCCTTTAAACCCTTTTAAGTAAGCATCTACTATAACCGGAATGGAGTGATTACCAATCATACAATAATTCTCCTTTCCCCAAAGTGTCCAAATAGGTAATATACCAACTCTCTGATAATGTTCTACCATCGATTGCACCATATCACCTACTCTGCTTGGCATAATCAACGTGTATAACGGATGAAGTGCCCGATATGTATCCCAAAGAGAAAAAGTAGAATAGTAATTTCCAGACATAGAATGTGCTATGCTATCGTCTGCGCCACGGTACTGCCCATCCGTATCAGCAAGGTTATTAGGCTGAATAAAAGCATGATATAAAGATGTATAAAAGTTCACCTTTTCTTCATCGGTTCCGTCTATATCTATAACAGATAGTTGCTTATTCCACTCTGCTTGATTTTCATTTCTCACATTATCGAAATTCCACTGACTGTTTTCTTTTTTCAACGATTGTAATGCCCCTTCTACACTCACTGTAGATAATCCCACTTTTACGAGCAATGTATCGGTATCGAAAGACAACACTAATCTTTCCGCTTTCTGATCGGGTTGTTTGGGCAACGATTTTTTCATTTGGAAAGGCTTATCAAACTCTATAGCATAAAAACAGCGTCTATGAACCCAAGCCTCAATATCATTATATCCTGTAATAGTGTAAGCATCGAGAGTTTGCATGGTAGCCGAAAGCACTAACTGGTTTACATTCTTACCCCATCCTGCAATACCATTCTGCAAATCAAGTAACAATTGGCGAGGTTCGTCTGAAGCTTTATAAATAAAACGATAAAAAGCCGTTCTTTGAGTGGTGGTCATTTCCGCCTGAATGTTTTCGTCGGGCAAAACTACACTATAATACCCCGCAGTAGCCACCTGACTATCTTTCTCATATTTGGTTTTATACGGAAAACTGTTTTTATCATGCGAAAAAGGAAGTAAAAGAATATCTCCTAACCCTGGACCTCCCGTTCCGCTGAGATGAGTTTGTGCAAATCCTATAATGGAATCGTCAGATAAATTAAATCCTGAACAATATTTCCACCCGTCATTTCCTGTTTCAGGACTAGCTTGTATCAACCCGAAAGGAGATGTTGCTCCAGGATATGTATGACCGTTTTCGGCTGTGCCAATAAGTGTATTGACGTATTGACAGTAGTCTTTCTGCTCTTCATTCATCACTGAACTCGACGAGCAAGCTTGCACTATGCCTCCTAGAATAATAATAGATAAAATGTTTCTCATTTTAGTTATTTATAAGTTATATGTTTTTCGATTCGTTTTTCAACTCTCTTACAAAGGTTGCTGGGGTTTTTCCGTACTCTCTTTTAAACAACACGGTAAAATATGATTGACTTTGAATACCTATACGAAGCAACACATCGGGTATTGACATACCCTCCTCGGTCATGAGCTGAGCAGCTTTTCGAATACGAATTAATCGGATAAGCTCTTTAATAGGCAACCCTGTGGTTTGCTTCACCTTATTATATAACCTAGTTCTGCTATATCCTATCTGCGTACTTAATTCGCTAACATCAAAGTCGGGATCAGACAAATTATTTTCGATAACGCTTATTAATTGATTATAAAACTCTTTATCCTTATTCTGCAAGTTTTCACTTATCGCAGTAGACAGATAATTTACAGATAAATAATTTTGCATTCTCTTTCGAGACTCAAGCAAATTAGTAATCGTAGTTTCCAATAATTGAATACTAATTGGTTTATTTAGATAGGCATCAGCACCCGACTGTATTCCGTCTATCTGCGCTTCTTGCGTTTTATTAGCCGTCAATAATATAAATGGAATAGAATCATACTTTGGATTTTCTTTTATCTTTTTACATAATTTACCGCCATCCATTTCTGACATCATCAAATCACTAACAACCATATCAGGAACCTCTGCTTGCATTTTTTGCAAAGCCTCTACGCCATTAACCGCCTCAACCACTTGATATTTATCGCATAAACATCCTACAAGGAAGTCTCTCACTTCCGCATCATCCTCTACCACAAGAATTCGGTATTTCTTATCTAATAAATTATCAGATTTATTTATCTGTTTAGTATTTGTTACTGCTTTTACTTCTTCAGGGTACTCTTTGACGGAAGGAACGTAAGCTTTATGCAAATGCTCATCAAAGCTATAGTCAGCCGAATCACATGGAATTGTAAGATAGAAATCTGTACCATTATGCAATTCGCTAGACACAGATATTTTACCCTTATGCAATAACACCAAACTCTTAACAAACGCCAAGCCTATACCAGAACACATATCGTAATCTGAATCTTGAATCTGATAGTATTGGTTAAATATATCACCGATAGAATTCTCTGGTATTCCAACGCCATTATCTCGGATATAAAAACGAAGGCAATGCTCCGAATGTCCGTAATTTGAAATGGAATATTTCCACTTAAATGCAGGTAAATACACTTCATCTTCGGCCAACACACCCAATTGTATGGTACTATTCTCTTTAGAATACTTAAATGCGCTATTTAACAGATTGAGTATAATCTTGGTTACCACCTCTTCATCAATCCATCCCCACTGCTCACCTTGGGGTATATAAACCTCAAAGTTTTTATGCTTTACGTACGATAGTGTTTTATAATCGTCTACTATCTGACGCATAAAGGAGTACAAATCTTCTTTCTGTACTTGTAATCGAGGCTCACCACTTTCTACCTTTTTAAAATCCATCACGTCGTCCACCAACTTAAGTAGCCGCTTAACGTTTCTGATTAAGACAAAACTGCTATCATCATCAAATTTCTTATCCTGCCTCATCTTCTCTATCGTTCCTAAAATCAGAGTTAACGGATTACGGAACTCATGAGATATATTCGTAAAGAATTTGACACGTATTTCCTGTATCTTCTTATCGTGTTGTGCTTGCAATTCTTTCATTTCCATGCTCTTCTTCAACGAATTCCAACGCAATAAATATATATATACCAACACTATAACAATAATTGTCAATACTACATATAATATCTTACAGTAAATAGTGAGCCACCACGGAGCACTTACTGATATTGGAAGAGAGTAGATTTCAGAACTCCATTTTCCATCGTTATTTGTTGCCTTAACCTCTAATACATAATCACGATATGGCAAGTTGGCGAAATTAATCACATTATCCATAGCTGGTAAAGATTTCCAGTTATCATCATAACCAATAAGTCTATATTTATATCTACACAAAGCCGGACAAGTGTAATGTAAAGCTGTAAGATGAACCTCTATATTATTTTGCAAATAATTTAATGCCACTTTGTTTTGAACAAACATATCTTCATTGTTCAACGAAATGAAAGATACGCAAGGTCTGGCATCAGTGAAATTATTTTTAATTTCTTCTGGATTAAAAAACGTAACTCCACGTATGCCGGCCATATAAATATATCCGTTTTCACCTATACACGACCCGCCAATCTTATAACCATTTCTTTTTTCTCCATTAATAAGAGAATAGTTCTGGAATATACCGCTTTTAGGAGAATATTTTATGAGTTCATTACCGCCTGCCCATATATTACCAGCGTCATCTATCTCAAGACATTCCACATCTTTCATACCAAAACCATCTTTCGCCGTAAAGTGCTGCGCCTTATAATTACCATTTGGTTTTAACGTAAGTTTATTAAGACCACCTCCTAAAGTACCTACCCATAAAATAGAATCATTTTCCATGCATATGTCACAAACAAAATTAGAATTTAGAGAGTTGGCATTCCCTTCTATAGCCTGATAGACATAACTTTTCACCACATCTCCTTTGGCATCTAAGAAGAGTCTTATAAGTTGTTTCCCAGACGAATAAAAGACTTCAGGGCGCACAGGATCCGCATAGATAGTTATCACTCTTGATGGCGATAAAGCCTTCATTCCTGATTGTAGTCCTTTCATAAAGTCTAAATGGTAATCACCATTTTCTTGTCTACGTATTCTGCAAATTCCATTATTCCAAGTACCGACCCATATCTGTCCGAAAACATCTTTTGCTAGAGAGGTCACTTCTTTCTCTGGCAGATGAAAGGCATCATTCATATGTTGAAACGATACAGGCTCTGTCTGGAGATTTAGTCTATCAAGTCCCTTGTCATGACCAATCCACAGATTTTTGTTTCCGTCATTCAACAATGCCCGAATAGCATTTCCACCAATACTATTCGGATTATTATCTTTTTGAAAAACCGTAAATTGTCTTGTTTCCTTATCAAGTCTGTTAAGTCCTCTAGAATTTGTACCAATCCAAAGATATTTATGTGAATCAGCTACAGCTCGAGCTACCGATTCAGAAAGTGTATTACGTGATTCAACCTCATGCTGTAGCAAATAAAAAGGTCGTTGCTGCAAATCAAGCATATTCACTCCTCCTGCATAGGTAGAAACAAACAGATTTTCACTTCTATCAATAAAAAGACGAACTATAAAGTCTGATTTCAGATTAGTATTATCTCCATCAGCCAGAATTCGTGTTGTCATAAAACGTCCACTATATTTCTTCAACAGATATAATCCTTTTGTAGAGGATATCCAAAAATGTCCTTTCCTATCTTCTACCATATCAGTAATAAGACCGGAAGAAAAATCAATAGGCGATTTTTCCGCTATTTTAATAGTCCCTTCTTTTTTACTATCCGGCACATCGTAACTACCAACATACAAATGATTCTTAGTGGCAATCCAAATGTTATTATCAGAATCAACAAATACAAAATATACATCACAGCCTTCTTCTTTTATCACAGAAGACGGTAATACATACTGCGTCATCAGCATTCCACAGAACAAGAAACAACCTTTATCGGTTCCAATCCATATATTATCTTTTTTGTCTTTCCACAAAGAATGGCATTTAAAAACAACATTTTTTTGTCTCTCCAACTGTAAGTTCGGTTTTATATCATATATAACCAAATGATTTGTATTCGTCTTTATAAGCAATCGATCACCTTTCGACGAGACCATTATTTTTTCAAGTTCATATACTTCTTCCTTATCAGTCTTATTGATTTGTACAGATAGGAACCTACGTACATTCGTATCGAACACCTGAACACCAGCCGAAGTAGCCATCCATAATAGGCCGGAATCGTCTATGCACAAATCGAATATTCTATTTGTATAAGCTTTATCCGGGCCTCCTTGTTCATTATAAAATGTCTTCACAGAATAGCCATCATAACAAGCCAAGCCAGAGTAAGTTGCTATCCATATAAATCCTTTTTTATCTTGAAGCACGGCATTTGCATCGGTATGGGGTAATTTATTATCGATAGTTAGCGAACGGAAATAGAAATAATCATAGCTTAAGTAATTACTGTAAGCTTGAACGTTTGCGCAATGCAAAAAAAAGAATACTAAAAGCACTACACAACAAATATGATATAAGTTTTCTCGTTTCATGTTGTACAAATTAAGTAGTTAAAGCCCATTTTATCTATTCAAATATATACAATTAAATTGCTCATTTGTACATCACAGCAAAAAAAAGAAGCACTGTACGTTTGAGATAAAAAAAAGATAATCAACTCTTATTGATATATTAACGTACACTAATTTAGCTTCGCTTTTAGAAAAAGAAGAAATATGCATATTTATATAATACAACTATTAAACAAACCTATTAAAACAATGCCTATGAAATGAATACTGCAAAATACAAAAGCTCTTCTGGCTTATTAAATAATACGGAAGGCAGAGTTCACTAACTTATTTCTAATATCAACAGTTTAAAAACATATGAAATTTCACCTATTTAATACATATGGCTTACATTGCAATATAATATATAAAGCTAGAATATTGTATTTGTTTATGCTGGGATTGGGTAATTGCGTTTATTTCCCACAAAGTAATGCCATATATGCCCAAGTCAAGCAACCAACCAAAGAAGTAAAAGGTATAGTAGTAGACGAAAAAGGCGAACCTCTAATTGGAGTTAACGTGGTAGCCAAAGGAAATTCATCTTTTGGTGTAGTAACTGATGTAAACGGACATTTTTCGTTGTCGGTACCAACCAACTCTACCCTAGTCATTTCGTACATTGGGTATCAAAACTATGAAATTAAAGTAGGAAGCAACCCAAAAAATCTACGCATCCAACTTCAGCCAGACAATAAAGTACTTGATGAAGTTGTTGTGGTTGCATACGGTTCACAGAAAAAGGTAACTGTTACAGGTTCATTTGCATCCGTAGGACAAAAAGAAATACTTTCATCCCCTTCCGCCAACTTAGCTTCAGCATTGTCTGGACATCTGCCGGGATTAACAGTAATGCAAACTAACGGTCAACCAGGATGCGAAGACGTAAACCTCTTCTTACGTGGTGCAGCTACGCTTAACGGTACTTCACCTCTTATATTGGTAGATGGTGTAACTGTAGACAAAATATCTAATATTGACCCACACGAAGTTGCTAATATCTCGGTATTGAAAGATGCCTCGGCAACAGCAGTTTTCGGTGTACGAGGTGCTAACGGTGTTATCTTGATAACAACTCGCCGCGGAGAAAAAGGACAAATGAAGATAGACGCTTCGGCAGAATATAGCATTCAGGAATTTGCATTCAAGCCGAAACGTACATCATCGTCACTTTATGCCAGACTGCGCAATGAAGCTCTCGAAAACGAAGGAGCAGCTCCTTACTCTGAGTTTTCTGAAAACGACATAAAATTATTCGACTCATGGTCGACTGGCAATCCAGAAGATCCCTACTGGCACCCCAACCAAAACTGGCAAAACATCTTATTTAAAGATTTTGCTCCTATGGTGAAAAGTAATGTAAACATCAGCGGAGGAACAGACAGAGTACAATACTTTGTAAGTGCTGGTTATACTCATCAGGGAGGTATATTCAACGTAGAAAACAAGAGCAAATTAGGATATAACCCACAGACTAATCTGGACAGATATAATTTCCGTTCTAACTTAGACTATCGATTCAACCGTAATATAAAGGCATATATTAACCTTTCTAGCTATGTAGAAAAAGTAAATGCCACAAATGGCTCACTACAAACTATATTTGTAGGATCATTAACACATAGACCAACATCGGCAGGACCGTTATCAGATACGTCATATCCGCTACAGATTGGTTCTGACCTTGTTTCGTCAAAAGCCGACAGAGTAGTAAGCGACCCATTAGACCCATTGGAATCTGCTTATGCTCTGCTGAACAGAAGTGGTTATCACACAGAAACACGCTCAGGACTTAACGCAATTACAGGTCTTGAAATCGATTTAGGATTTATCACTCCAGGACTTTCTACAAAAGGACAAATATCATATAACCCACATGCGCGTTCCACCGCTTACGGATCGAGAAGCTACATTCGCTATAAATACACTAAAGGAGCTTCGGGCGATTATAATTATGTACTCGATGGTGGTGTAGACGATTCTGAAGGTTCATTAAACATGGGGCGTTCTATAGCCTCAGGATATGTATTAAACCTACAGTGGCAATTGAACTATGCTAGAATTTTCGGAGAGAAGCATCGAGTTACCGGACTTTTCTTGGCTCAAAGAGACTACAAAGAAGCTTCAGAAGATGATAACATAAAAGACAAATATCTACCGTTTAACATTTTAGGTTTCTCTGCACGAGGAACATATTCGTTCGATGACAGATACATGTTCGAGGTAAACGTTGGTTATAATGGTTCTGAACAGTTTTCACCATCAAAACGATTCGGATTCTTCCCTGCTTTTTCTGCAGGTTGGGTAGCCAGCAATGAAAAGTTCTTGAAAAACAACCCTTACATCACCTATTTAAAATTCAGAGGTTCATATGGTAAAGTCGGCAACGATCAGATAGGTAACGCTCGTTTCTTATATCTAGACGATATCAACACAAACGGAGGAACCAACGGAAACTATGTACTTACAGTTCCTAGTTTAGGTCACGGAGGAAAAATTGAAGAACGGTCATTAGGTAATCCTAACATTACGTGGGAAACTGCTGCCAAACAAAACTACGGTATCGACCTTAAATTGTTCAACGATATCTCTGTTTCGTTCGATTATTACATCGAGAACCGAAAACAGATTTTAATTGAAAGAGGTATAATCCCAGCAATCCAAGGCCGTGAGCAAAGCTCATTACCTAAAGTGAACATGGGTGAAGTAAAAAATCAAGGATATGAATTGGTATTAGGATACAATAAAAATATAAAGAAAGACTTCTATATTGGCGCAAATATCAACTTAGGATATAATAGTAACCGCGTATTAAACTACGATGAAGCTATGCTATCCGAAGACTATGCATATCGCTATCGTAATACAGGATTTGCCTTAGGACAGAACTGGGGATACCAAATTGACCGTAGCGTAGATCCTGAGAAAGGTAAAGACGGAAGCGGATTCTTCAATAGCAATGATGACATTACCAATAGCGGACTGAAATATGAAATCGGAACTCCACGACCTGGCGACTTCATCTACGTAGACCAAAACAACGATGGTGTTATAAACGACCGTGATATCGTTCCTATCAAATACTCCAGCTTAGTTCCGAAAATTACATACGGTGCTTCTTTGTCACTTCAATGGAAAGGCATAGACCTATCATGTTTAGTGCAAGGAGTAGGTAAATTCAGTAAGTACTATGCCGATGCAGGAATCTTTGAAGAGCTAAGTGCTAAATCATATTTTGACATGCACCTAAACCGTTGGTCGGAAGACCGTTATCAGCGTAAGCTACAAGGTGAAGATATTACTATAACTCATCCACGACTGGCAAACACCACATCTACTAGCCACGTAAAGAATGACTATTACATTATGGACGCTTCTTATGTACGTCTTAAGAATGTAGAATTAGGTTATACTTTACCGCAGAAGATAAGTGGCTTTATCGGTGCAGAGAAAATTCGTTTTTACGTAAACGGAAACAACCTCTATACATGGCATCATCTTGAAACTGATAGCTTTGACCCAGAACAAACAGGGCCAACACAGTATCCTACAATGAGAACATATAATTTTGGTGTTAACGTAACCTTCTAATTTTAAATCGTATGAAAAATAGATTAATCATAATCTTGTCCACTCTTTTTCTTTTGTCATCGTGCAATGACATTTTGAATATAGAACCGGACGGAAGAAGTACTTTGGAAAAAGTGTTTCAAGATCCAGAAACTACTGCCAAGTATTTGAGTACATGCTATAATAACCTTCCGCAAAAAGGATATTGGTATTTCTTCTGGAATAATATTCCTATTGCTATCAGCGATGAAAGCTGGGACTGCGACGATGCCCAAGGTTTGCAAATCGCCCAATTCTATAAAGGAAACGCCAGTTCTAACAAACATCCACTTGAAGAACCTAATGCACCAGATTGGGATGGTTTATATTGGACAAAATATTGGAAACAAATTCGTTTCATTAATGTATTCTTGAGCAATATACCTTCTGCTACAGTAGAGAGCGAAGAACAACGCGACCGTTTCACAGCAGAGGCTCATGTATTAAGAGCTTATTTCTACCTACAGCTTATTAAATGGTATGGTAATCTGCCAGTTCTTACAGAACCGATACCGGTAGACTATGACTACTCTAAACTGAGAAAGAACTCATTCGAAGAATGTGCCCGACAAATTGTAGCCGACTGTGACGCCGCTATAGCCAGCAATAATCTGCCTTGGCGCATTACCTCGGAAGTAGAAATCAGAAGAATGACTAAAGCCATTGCATGTGCCATTCGTTCCGAGGCAAGTTTATGGGCAGCAAGCCCTCGTTTCAACGACGGTAAAGATCTTTGGGAATGGGCTTATCAAGTTAATAAAGAAAGTCTTGATATGCTTCTTAGCCATGGATATGAATTATACACTCATATTAACAATCCTTCGCTTTACAAAACTGCATACGAAGAGTATTTTATAGAAACCGCCGACTTAAGAGAGAACCCTCGCGATAAAGAAACCATTTGGCAGGGACATCAAAAAACAGCCTCCCACTTTGTAATTCGCGGATTGCCGGTACAAGGTGGAGGATATATGGCCGGAGCGGTACCAACTCAAGAGCTAGTCGACGCTTACGATATGCTTGCTACAGGAAAGCCAGTATTGAATTTGGCCAAGCCTTATAACGACGAAACAAAGTTGCAACCAAACTACAATCCCGGATCTGGTTACGACCCACAGAACCCATATGAAGGACGCGACCCTCGGTTTTATGCCTCTATACATTTCAATGGTAGCACCGTATTGGTTAACGGTACTCCTATAAAGGTAGAAACATTTGTAGGCGGAAACTGCGGCATCAGCAACGACCGTTCGCACACTCGTACAGGATATTACAACCGCAAATACATGCATCCCGAAGCAGGTCAGTTACGTCCGCAAGACGATGGCTTATGGAAACACTACCGCCTAGGCGCAGTATATCTAAACGCAGCCGAAGCGGCCGCCCAAACAGGCAGAACAGAAGAGGCTATGAAATATGTAAATACAATACGTCACCGTGCCGGATTCTCACCATCGGTAGATATAAAAGCAAATTCTAAAGAAGAAGCTGTACTATATGTACGTCATGAACGCCAAGTAGAATTATGCTACGAAGAATATCGCTATTTTGATACTCGCCGTTGGTGCAAACCCGATGAAGATAATACCTGCGAAAAATTCTCTACTGGTATGCGTATCACTCGTAACGGAGATAATACATTCTCATATCAACGAGTTTTGGTTGGTACCCTCAGTACAGAAACACCAAGCAAGATGTCATACGAAAAGAAATACCATTTGCTGCCTATTCCACTCGATGAGGTTTCTAAATTGGAATCACAAACAGGAACTTCATGGCAAAATACAGGATGGTAATTAACTACAAACGAGTACAGAATATGAAAAAAGTAATAATAAAAAATATAGTTTTCATGTTGGTTCTGGCATCTAACGCTCACGGTATAGTTGGGCAAGCAGCAGAATCAAACATAAATAAAAGTTATATCGGACTGCAAGATATAAACAAGGTTCTTTCTGGTACAATAACCGATACCGACGGGCAACCTATTGCCGGAGTATTGGTCTCTACAAAATCGGCAAAGAAAGAAGCGGTAACCGATATAAACGGAAAGTTTGAGTTATCTATTCCCGAAAATGAAACTCAACTAAAAGTAAGTTGCATAGGCTTTGCTACTACATACGTCAATTTAACAGACGATAGCAGTTTGGCCATCACACTGAAAGAAGACATCTGTAAGGCCGACGAACTCATACCTATAGCACAGATGCGAAAAGAAACTCGCCAGTCTATTACAGGCTCTTTTTCTATGGTAAAAGGAGATAAGCTCACTCAGTACCCATCTGCAGGACTGTTTGGAACATTAACGGGCAAGTTGGCCGGATTAACCATCATGCAGACATCTGGCGAACCTGGCAATGATGGAGGAAGCATGTATCTGCGTGGTTACGGAACAACCAACGGAAACACTCCGTTAATTATCCTCGACGGAATCCCCTCGCCTACTATCGACATCAATCTGCTCGATCCTGAATCCTTAGAGTCTATAGTAATATTAAAAGATGCCGCAGCATGCGCAGCTTATGGTTTTCAAGCTGCTCACGGAGCCATTGTTATCACAACAAAACGTGGATATAACGGAAAGCCGAAGGTCTCTGTAACAGCCAACTTCGCTTTGCAACAACCTACCGTTACACCAGATATGCTACACAGCTGGGAATATGCCCAACTCAGAAATCAGGCATTGAAAAACGACGGATTGCCAACAGCCTTTACCGATGAGCAAATCAAGCAATATCAAAACGGAGGAAATGCGCTATATCCCGACAATAATTGGTATAAAATGTTCATGCGAGACATGACTACCATGCAGCGTTACAACATAAACATTTCTGGAGGTAGCGACCGCATCAAATATTTTGTAAGTGCCGGATTCGTTTCTCAAGGCGATTTGCTGAAAGTAGAGAAATCAAACAAATACGATGCAACAAAATACATGCAGCGATTCAACGAACGAAGCAACTTAGACATCCAGATTTTGCCTAACTTAAATGCATTTCTAAACCAAATGGTGGTTATCAAGAAAACGAAATCGCCTTATTACGGTACGGGTGGCATTCTAGAGAGCTTCTATAGAACTCCGGCTACCGAACCTGGTCCGTTAACTCCCGATGGAGGAATAGTAGTAACTCCTTACGATGCAGAATCTACATACGGAAGAATAAACCGATCTGGATACCAACGCTATACAGAATCTACCGTAAATGTAGCGTTAGGACTAAACTGGGGTCTCGATTTTATAACAAAAGGCTTGTCTCTAAAAGGAACGTTAGGATATGAATCGCGCCAGCAGAGTGGCATCATGGGTTCCATTTCGTACGCCAGATACATCAAAGACGAATCAAACACGTCCGAACTTGTATTTAAGCCTTACGGTTCATGGATAGATTCCGCTCTCAGCTTAGGTAAAGGCTCAAACTATAGATATTTCTTAAACTTCAACGGCACACTGAATTATGAACGTACATTCAATGAAGATCATGAAGTAAACGCTTATGCAAACTACTTCGTACAAGACATAATTCGTGAAGGTGGAGGTGCACAGATTTTGCCATACGACCAAATTGGTTTCAACCTACATGCAAAATATGGATACAAGAACAAATACTATTTGCAAGCAGATGCCAGCTGGATGACTTCCGACCAATTCCACCGCAGTCCACGTTACGGATTCTTCCCGACAGTTTCCGCCGCTTGGGTAATCAGTAATGAAGATTTCTTCAAAGAATGGGATGGTGCTTCATGGTTATCATTCTTAAAGATGAAGGCTTCATACGGTACTGTAGGAAACGATCAGATTGCCGGATACCGCTATATGTATCAAGATGATATCCGCATGGGCGGTGGAGGCTATGTAAATAGTTTGTATTCAGGCTCTATTATAAACGAGTCGTTATTAGGCAACCCCGACATCAAATGGGAAACTGCCCATCAACAAAACTATGGCATCAGCGTAGGTTTGTTTAATAAGCTGACACTTAACTTTGATTATTACTACCAGCGTACCAACGACCGAGTAGGAAAAGATAGCAAGGTGCCTCAAATGCAAGGATTAAATTCAGGAAAATATCCGTATACTAACTTCGGAAAAGTAGAGAATCGCGGTTTTGAATTAGAATTAGAATTCGCTCATCGGTTCAATAAAGACTTGAGTTTGAATGCTTCTGGCAACTTGTCATGGAACAAGAATAAAATCATTGATGTAGACGAAATTAATAGAGGATCAAGCAATTTCTTCTACCCATATCGTCAAAACGGATATTCTATCGGACAGTACTTTGGATACTTGATAGATACATCAAACGGTAACGGCTATTTCAATAGCGAAGAAGAGATACGCAACTCTAATTTAACCTACAGCGGAACCGCTCCACGTCCAGGCGATTTTATATATCAAGACCTGAACAAAGACGGTGTGATAAACGAGCAAGACCAAGCTCCTATAGGCTATAGTAATGTGCCGCGCATAAGTTATGCTTTCGACGCTACTGTAAACTATAAGAATTTTGATTTCTACATGCAGTTGCAAGGCATAGCAAAAGCTAGTTCGTATTATGCAGGATATGGAGTAAACGAGTATTTCGCACAAGGTGTATACACACGCTTACATCAAGAAGCATGGAATGCAGAACGTTATGCCAAGGGCGAGACTATATCATTCCCGGCCTTGTCTACCTCGCAGTCTTCAAGTACTCAAGCCAACTCGTTCTTTATTCGCAATACTGACTACCTACGCCTTAAAAATGTAGAGATTGGTTACACACTACCTAAGTATATTTGCCAAAAGCTACATACCAACAAGATACGTTTTTATCTGAGTGGTAGTAACCTACTTACATTCAGCGGACAGAAGTTCAAAGATTTCGATATCGAATCTAGCAGTTTGTCGGTTTATCCTCAATACCGCACGTACAATATCGGACTAAACATAGTATTCTAATCTATAAAGACCATGAAGAAAAATAAATTATACACAGCAGTCATTCTCTCGGTATTGCTTTTTACAAACAATGCTTGTACCGAAGTGACAGATTATGACGACGGACGAATCTCGTACGAAGAGATTTTCCAAAACGACCAAAAAACAGCCGCTTACCTGAATCTTTGCTATTCTGCTGTAGATTTCTACGGAATGCAGTATGGTAACAATACACTACTAGCCGGATTTACCGACGAAGCGCACGATGCTAACGATGCCGTAAACGGAAGCGCGTATACATGGTATAAAGGAAGAGTTACCGCATATAGCAATCATATAAACAACGGTTGGTGGGAACAATACTGGGCAGGCATTCGCTACTGCAATATATTCCTCTCGAACATAGATAATGCTACATTATCGTTAGAGAGAAACCGTGCTGGCTGGCGTGCACAAGCTCATATCTTAAGAGCCTATTATTACTTACAACTCATCAAAAGATATGGTGGAGTTCCGGTTATAACAGAACCTTCGCCTATACACTTTGATTACTCTAAAATCAAAAAGACCACCTTCACTACAACAGCTCGCCAAATCTTGGCAGACTGTGATGAAGCCTTGCAAGTATCCGACTCTGATTTAGGTTGGCGTGCAGGCAATGCCGAAAGCGATAGAGGAAAAGTCACCAAAGCAATGGCTTATGCCATCAAATCAGAAACCGCACTCTATGCAGCAAGCCCGTTATGGAACGACGGCTCGTTTACATGGAGCGAAGCTGCACAAATTACGCAAGAGGCACTTAATGCATGTTTAAATCATGGGTACGAACTATATAGCCAAGCTCCTGCCGGCAATGCAGGATATCTGCCATACGATGTTTATTTCTATTCGCGCTCTGATGTAAACGGGGCTACCGACAAAGAAACTATTTTCGAAAGCAAAAGTCAAATGCCGGTATTTATGTATAACGGTCTTCCTATCGTGAATGGAATGATTAAATGTGGCGACTGCCCATCGCAAGAGTTAGTCGATGCCTATGAAACGACCGACGGTGTAGCACCTATACTGGGCTACTCTGATGATGAACATTTACACCCGATAATCAATCCTGAGGCTACTCTATACAACGAAGCAGACCCATATGCTAACCGTGACCCTCGACTTAAAGCATCTATCTACTACAATGGTGCATTATTTAACTTAGGCGACGGAAACAGCAGAGTATGGACTTACGAGGGTGGAAACTGTGAACGCTCTACCACCAGTATGATGCATACACGTACTGGATATTATCTGCGTAAGTACTCTAACTTCAATTCAGACAAGAATAGCAATAAAGACGGATATTTCAAAATGTTCCGCTTGGCAGAACTTTACTTAAATGCGGCAGAAGCACTTAACGAAGCATCAAATGGCACCACGCCACAAGAAGCTATAAATGCTATAAATGCTATTCGTTCACGTGTAGGCATGCCTGGCGTTCCGCAAAACATGAGTCAAGCAGATTTTAGAAAGAAGGTAAGAAACGAACGTCGCGTAGAGTTGGCTTTCGAAGAGCATCGCTTCTATGATGTACGCCGTTGGAAAATATTATCCGAAACCGATAAAGTAATTACCGGCATGTCTTGCCAAAACAACAATGGATCATTCACGTATCAGCGTTTTGTTGTAGACAAAGACCGTAAAGCCTATACAGATAAGTATCTCATTATGCCAATTCCTGGAGACGAAGCTATACGCTTGAAAGAAAACACAGGTGTAAACTATCAAAACCCTGGATGGGAATAAATAAAATATTTAACTCACTAAAAACACATTATATATATGAAATTATTACTTTCAATAGTCCTAGCATTCTTATGCTCTACTACCATCTACGGATGCGGAAAAAACGAATTGCTCACTGAAGAATATCATGACAAAGAATCATGGGAAGGTACACATAAAGCTGAACTCAAAGATAATGGTAAGGCTCTTATCAATCCTATGATGGGATGGACCATGCATTTCTACTCTAACCTGCTTACCAATTATGGCTCAAAATTAGATCCTGAAGATGTTATAGAAGATTTTCCAGGAGTAAGCACAGTTTACCTTCGTATCCCTTGGAGCTTCGTAGAGCCAGAAGAAGGAAAGTTCAACTGGGAAGTACTCGACACTCCAGCACAACGATGGATTCAAGCCGGAAGAAAAGTCGCTTTCCGTATCACAGCTACCGAAAACTGGATGCGCTCTGGTACTCCTCAATGGGTGTTCAAAGCAGGAGCTGTGGGATATGAAGTAGACGGATACATAGAACCAGATTACAATGATCCTGTATTTTTGGAAAAAGCGGAAAAGTTCGTTGCTAAAATGGCAGAACGTTATGACAATAACCCAAATGTTTCGTTTGTTGACATAGGCTTATTTGGCATGTGGGGTGAAGGTCATACCGTAATGACCAGTCCAATACATGGACACTCATGGGGATTCGATGTACAGAAGAAGTTCGTTGATATGTATGTAAAGTATTTCAAGCATACACAGATTGTTATTTCTGACGACTTTGCTGGTCCTTATTCAGAAGGTGTTCACTTCGAAATCATTGACTATGCATTGTCGAAAGGTGTTACCCTTCGCGATGACAGTATCTTGGTAGAGGCTGCCCCACATCATTGGTACCACAGTGGAATGGCTCAACTGTTCTGGCCTACCATGCCGGTAGTTCTAGAACACGAGCACTACGAAAACTCCAAACAGAAAGGCGCTTGGGATAAGGAATTGTTTCTGAAGTCTATAGAAGAATATCATGCCTCGTACATGTCAATACATACTTGGCCAAGATTGTTGCTTGAAGAAAACCGCGACGTAATAGACCGCATAAATCTGCGTTTGGGTTATCGTCTGCAAGCTCCAGAAATAGAATGGCCACGTAGAATTGTTAAAAGTCAGGATTTCACTATCACATCTAAATGGAAAAATGCTGGAGTTGCACCTTGCTATCCTGGTGGTTATCCTTGCTTCACCATTAAAAATAGTAAGGGTGGCATCGTTTCTGTATTAGTTGACGAAAGCTTTAATGTCCGTAACATGGAGGTTGGTGAACCTGATCAAGCAAAAGAATATACTCTGAACTCTGTATTCAAAGTAGCACAAAAATTCACTGATTCCAAGGGTACTTATTATAGAACTTGTAAACCAGGGAAATATGAATTATACATTTCTGTAGGACAAGCAGACGGAACTCCTGTATTCGAGCTTCCTTATGACGATAACGACGGGCATAAAAGATATAAATTAGGAACCATCATTATCACAGAATAATAAATAATTATTCAACGTTTTCAATAGGCAAGAGAGGGTGGGTCGAAACGACCCACCCTCTCTTTCTTTTACCTCTTACCTCACGCTACCATTAGCGCAATATAAGATGGATTTATTTGAACATTTTCTCAATTTCTTCTTCTTTCAGAATAGACAATACGGTCTTTCCATCAGGAGTATAGTTTGGTGTGCCCACTGCCAGCAACTCGTCTACCAAGTTATTCATCTCGTCGTTGCTGAGCAATTGTCCCGGCACTATGGCTGCTGCCTTGGCCAATGAAAGGGCTAATACGCCCTGAACCTCTTCTTTCACCTCACTGCCCTTATCTGCAGCAGAGTGAACCAAGTCGCTTACCAACTGTTCCGGATTCAGTCCGTCGATGCCGGCAGGAACACCATTTATGGCATACGAACCGCCGCCCAAATCGCTCAGTTCGAATCCTAAGTATTTAAGGTCTTCCATTATTTCCTCAAGTACAGGTACCTCGGCAGGCGAGAAATGTACCATATCGGGGAACAACATACGCTGCGATACATTCTGATGCGACGCAAGTTGCTTCATATAACGCTCGTAAAGCACACGGATATGGGCACGCTGCTGATTGATTATCATCAAACCCGATTTGACAGACGTTATTATATAGCTTCCCTTATACTGATAATGCAAAGGCACTTTCTCCTGAACTGCCGCTTCCGGATGTCCATCATAAAGCGTAGGTTCTGCCGTAGGACTTTCTTCTTCGGGAGGCAATTCCCATTCTCCACCTTGATCGGGCTGCGCAGCCAAATTCCACGGTTGGTCGGCCTTCTTGTCGAGTCCCTGAAACAGCGGTTGCCATGTAGGAGTCTTGCGCTCGTACGAAGCGGAAGAATACGACGATGGAGGTGCCGACGATACGTTAAACGGATTATAAGACGGGTCGAACGATGTAGCAGGAGGCACCGACGAACTGTCTGTAGGCGTTCCGTCGTAAGCCGGTATATCGGGCATTCCTTCCGTATCGAAATCTATGGAAGGCACCGCGTTAAAGCGTCCCAAGGTTTCTTTCACGGCTGCCGACAGTATCTGCCATATCGCTTGCTCGTTGTCGAATTTTATCTCCGTTTTGGTAGGATGTATGTTAACGTCAATATTCGACGGGTCTACCGTAAAGTAGATAAAGTAAGACATCTGCTCGCCCACGGGGATAAGGTTCTCGTAAGCATCGGCCACCGCCTTATGGAAATACGGGTGACGCATATATCGTCCGTTTACGAAGAAGAACTGACGTGCCCCTTTCTTTCGTGCAGTCTCGGGCTTACCTATGAAGCCGTGAATCTGCACCATGCTAGTATTTATATCGAGCGAAAGCAAGTCTTTGTTCAGCTTATTGCCAAACACTCCCATTATGCGCTGACGCAACGAGATAGCAGGCAGATTCAGCATCTCCGTACCGTTATGAGATAGAGTGAACGATACCTCAGGATTTACCAAAGCTATACGTTCGAACTCGGTAAGCACATTGCTAAGCTCCGTCTGGTTCGACTTCAGGAACTTACGGCGTGCCGGTATATTAAAGAACAGATTCTTTATGCTGAAATTACTTCCACGTGCACAAGCCACCGCTTCCTGACCTTCTACCTTAGAGCCAGATATGCGGATAAGCGTTCCAAGCTCGCCACCGTCCATAGCAGTGCGCAGTTCTACCTGAGCCACAGCCGCTATAGAAGCCAGAGCCTCGCCACGGAAACCCATGGTATGCAAGGCAAACAAGTCGGTAGCCTTACGGATTTTAGAAGTAGCGTGTCGTTCGAAAGCCAACCGAGCGTCTGTTTCCGACATACCCTTCCCATCGTCTATTACCTGAATGCAGGTCTTACCCGCATCGGTTACAAGCACGTCGATATGTTTGGCTCCGGCGTCGATGGCGTTTTCTACCAACTCTTTCACAACCGAAGCCGGACGTTGAATTACTTCGCCCGCCGCAATCTGATTGGCAACGGAATCGGGCAATAAACGGATTACATCACTCATGGTTTTCTCTCTTTATTATAATGTAAACTCTCCAGTAACCAGATAATGGAGTATGTACAGCAGTACGGCAATTGCCACAAAGATAGTAGCGTACGATAACGGCTCACGTCCGCTTTCCTTACGTCGCTTAAGATGGGTAGTGCCTTCAATAAACTTGCCGCGAATATCTTCGGGCGAGAATTCTTTAGGAGGAATCATTCCCAAATCACGCTTGGCGTCTTCCTCCATCTTCTGCAGTTTTTCCTTCCGTTCGTCTACATAGATGTATTCATGATGAAACGGACGGGGTTTTCTCATTGTAAACAGTCCCATAGCTATTCCTCCTTCTTTTTCTTTTCAAATAAATGTTGGTTCGGCAGTTCTACCGGTCCTCGCACGCTCTTCTTCAGCTGGTCGGTAACCTTCTTTGGTACCCAGTTGAAAATGTCCTGCTTGTTCTTAGGACGTATATAGTCGAACCACACAAAGTTATCGAGTTTATCTTTTCCTGCCGGAATCTGCGTCATCGGATATAACGTGCCGCTCGATTTCGGACTCATCACCATTTTCTCCAGTTTCTGGTTCTCAAGGTATACATCCAGCTTACTGGTTTCGGATACATTCATACCTATAAGGGTACTGTCGGCATCCATCGGATAATAAACCACACGCACAGAGCCTATCACTTCGGTCTTATACATCTGCTTATTGCGGAAGTATGATTTCATTTCCTTGCCCGACACTTGGTTGTACTTGGTAGAATCTATTTGTTCTACTGAAAGGGCTTGGTTTATGATATGCGCCCTTTCTATGGTACTATCGTTAAAGTAAATGCATACCTTCTCGCCTACCAACTGCTGATTCTGGTTCCATAGGATAGGGTCTTTGTACAGAGTAAGGCAACTATCTTTCGTGGCGAATACCAGCGAATCGGCTACGCCCTGCATATCGGTACGGTAAAAACGAACCTTATGAAAAGCACGCATCTCACGGTGCATAGAGTCGGTATCAAGATGAAATGTCTCCATCATCAAGGTATCAGCATGAAGAAACAAGCTGTCGCCTTGCGAATAATCTATGGCTACCGCCTTATCTGTAGCGAAGGCGTACTTGGTTTTCTCGTTATAGTAACCATACTCGCTTGTCATCATGTTCTTGTTGATGGTGTCGCGCATCTCCATGTGCGAGAACGCCTCGCCCACCCCAGTGTTACGGTCGTAGAACAACGTGTCGCCGGTAAGTTGCTTAGCGTCGTTCGTGATAATAGAACGCTGATACAGAGCCGCCTTTCCGGTAGCGGTGTTATACGTTCCCTGCTCGGAATAGATATGGTTATTATCGCTCAATATATCCGACGGACCTACAATTTCCGCCACCTTCGACTGGGTGTTGTACTCCAAAGTATCCGAAGTCAACGTAAACTGCGGGTTCACCAACTTAACGTTATAGTTGAACACCGACTGCTTGGTAGACGGATTGTACTCTCCCCACTCAGAGGTAAGCACATTCTGCTCATCCATCAGCGTACCGCCATCGAAAAAGTAACCCAAGTTATACAGACGATCGTAGTTCAAGCTATCCGTAAGCAACGTAGTGTTACGGTTCTCCATACGCACATTATTGCGCACCTCGGCTATCTGCGTATTTCCGTCATAATAAAGACGGTCGCCATACAGAAAGAGCGTATCGCCTTGATTCATCTTCACGTTGCTGAACGCCTCGAACGAACCGAGCTTATCGTAATAGTAAGCACTATCGCAATACATATACACGCTGTCATGACGGAACACCACATTTCCCGTCACCACCTGCGCATCGGGATGCCGCGAATCTTTTCGCAACATATCAGAATGTATCAGGTACACCTTACTCTTGGCCTGCTGCTTCTTAGGAGCCTGTACTTTAGCCTCCTGCTGCGGGCGCGATTGCTTGTTCTGCACCGGCTTCTGAGCTAACAAACAAAAGCCGAAAAGGCATAAGACACTTGCCAGAAGTATCTTATGCCCACGTATATTATGTTTTTTCTTTTCGTTTCCTTGCATATAAGGTCTTTAATTCTTAATCCATCCCGGATATTTGAAATCACAGTTTCTCCACGACGGGTTAATGCGTACGTAGGTATTTTTCTGCTTTTCAACAATCCACTTCTGAATCTTTTCTTCACTGCGCTTTGCTGTCACCATCGATTTCAGACGCTGATAGTCTTCGGTAATAGTAGCCTTATGTCCATCGATGCGGTTTTTCAACTTAACGATGGCACATACTTCTTTACCCTTAGAGTTAATCATAGTGAAAGCTTTAGAGATTTCACCTATTTGCATTTTCTCTACCACCTTAGCTACATCTTGCGAGATAAGAGAAGCCAACTGCTGCATCTCGAAGCGCGATGTACTGTTCTGAGGGTTGGCCAACAAACCGTGGTTATTACGGGTATCTTTATCTTGCGAAAGCCATGTAGCAGCATCATCGAAAGAGAATTTAGCCTTACGGATATCATCACCGATAGAGTCAAGACGAGCCAAAGCTGCGTCAATGTCTTTCTTGTCTACTTCCGGACGAAGCAAGATGTGACGGTAGTTTACACGGTCGCCTCGTTTTTCTATCAACTGTGCTATATGGTATCCGAATTCTGTTTCGAATACTTTTGATACTTTCTTAGGGTCTGTAAGGTTGAACACCACATTGGCGAATTCTGGAACCAACTCACCTCTACCGGTAAAACCGCCTTCACCGCCACGAGCTGCGGTACCAGGGTCTTGCGAGTAGAAACGTGCCAAGATAGAGAACGAAGTCTCTCCCTTGTTAACACGATCGGCGTATTCACGAAGCTGAGCTTTTACACGTTCTATTTCCTTCTCTGAAATTTTCGGCATCAACTCGATAATCTGCACCTCAACCTGAGTGGGCACAAACGGAATACTGTCTTTAGGTAACTTGCTGAAATAGTTGCGCACCTCGGCTGGAGTCAACTTGATGTCGCCTATAATTTTCTGCTGCATCTGCTGCACTCTCATACCCTCGCGGATATTGTCGCGAAGCATCTCACGAATCTGAGTATAGCTTTTGTTATAATACTCTTCAAGCTTTTCCTTAGAACCGAACTGGTCGATAAGCCATGATGTACGCTGTTCTACACGCTGAAGCACTTCCTGATCGGATACTTCCACACTATCTATCTCTGCCTGATGCAAGAACAATTTCTGTACGGCCAATTCCTCTGGTATAACACAATACGGGTCTCCGTCAAAACGTCGGTTTTCATACTGCGCATTCAGACGTTCATTCTCTACGTCCGACTTCAGTATAGCCTCATCTCCTACTACCCATACCACTTCATCGATGACATTATTCTGTGCACCAACTGCCGAAGCAATAAGTACGAATAGCAAACATGCGTAAATTCTTAAAATTTTCAATCCACTCATTTAATCTATTGTCTTATAATATTTTATTTTCTTGTCTTCCGAAGCTTCGCGATATAATTCAGATTTCATCTGATTAATGAACTCGGTACGCTTTTGGTTGACCAATATTTCTTTTATCTCATTCTGAGCATACTCTAACGGCAGGATTTCTCCTTTAGGAAGGAACTGCTCTACGTGGAGGATGTAGCAGAACAACGAGTCTTTAACTTCTACATTTTTGTCGTTCGACAGGTAACCGGGATTAGACTTCAAGGCCGCAAGCGGCATCTTCGAAGCGAAATCGGAAACCGGAAGCCAGCGGTCGAAGAAATAATCGTAGTTAACAGCAGTACCTACACAAAACTTTTCCAAACGGTCGAGGTTGCTTTCTACATTATTACGGCACCATCCACGCAAGGTGTTCAGGTTGGGCACATTGACCGGCACTTTCACGAAAAGTCCTTTAATGTAAGGCGCATCAGCACGAAACAACTCCGGGTTTTGATTGTAATACTGCTCTACCTCGGCATCGGTTATGGCACCGCTCAACTTCTGCTTCACCAGCTCTTCCTGATACGTATGCATTATCAGCGTCTTGCGATACGAAGATACAAGTTCTTCTATCCGTTGATTGTCGGGCACATTGTCTTTAGCTTTTTTATACAGCAAGGCATCTTCTACCCAATCGCGCACATATTGCTTCACAAAATTAACGCTATCGGCTCCGTGCAGTCCCACGGGCATTACCCTATCCACATCTTCCTCATAAAGGAACGACCCGTTCACCTCTGCCAATGGGGTACCAGCACCCGGAGAGACTGACGAAGAGCAGCCTCCCAACAAAAAAGCACAAGCCATAAGGCTATATTTCAGTGTTACGGTCATTTCCTGTTAATTAGTGAACGAAGATACACTATTAATTATTATCTACATTACTATTAACTGTTTTTTAACACTGATTCAGCGCAATAAAGCGCTATACAAAGCATTGTGACATAAATTTGAAAGTCGATAAAAAAAGAATGCAATGTTTCATTCAAGCCATCACATTCTTTCACTTTACCATTCGCATATTGCAGCACTGCAATTCGCATTCTTTTTTCCGCGTATCGCAGAGATTTTTTCTACGATTTTTATGTTTGATATATTTACTTACTCGTAATAAGACTGTTCAGTACTTCTTGATTGATTTCTACTTTAAAGCGGTTGCCCATTTCCTTAACGCGAGCCTCATCGAGCGAGAAGAGATAGTCTGCTTTCACTCTATCGGCCACGTCGGAATATGATTCCGGTCCTCGCTTCAAGAACTTGCCTAATGATATGGCGTATGGGTATGCCGTACGGATTCCTCCATTGCCGCATTTGAACGCTAACCTATCAACCTCTGCATCTTGGCCTATGCGAAACAAACCGGTTTTTACATCCGCTTGGCTTTTCGGGTTGTCTTTATTCCATTGTGCAACGACTGCCTGCCACTCATTTAAAGACAATTTCTTCAGTTTCTTTTTCAACTTTGACGCGTCTTTCTTACTCTGACAATAGATAACTCCTCCCTTGAAATGAGGCAGACTCCACGCATAATCGCTTTTATGCGCCTGAAAATAATCTACAAGCTGTAAGGTAGAAACCTCTTTAGGATAAGAAGACGGATTTTTCTTATCCCAATACTTCACGAGCAAACTGTCGGCAAGTGAAGTCATGGAAAGCATCTCAGCCAATTGCGCTACCGACTTACCTTCTGCCCACCCCGCATACAGCTTACTGTTGAGCAACGACGAGGCAATGTCTGAACGTACGGAAAGAACCGGACAAGACTTACCTACACTATCAGCATTTCCATCAGTTTCTTTCCGCAACAACCGCACTATATGCACCCCTAAGGGCGAAGAGAACGGCTCAGAGAACTGACCAACGGAAAGCGACTGTAAACGTGTAGAGAACTCCTTCAGCAATTCTACCCCCGATGCCCACACTGGAGCGGAAGGCGAATAAGACTGAAAGTCGGCTCCTTGCCGCAAAGCACGATAGATGGAATCGAGCCGAAGCATGGCACACTGCTCCTGCCGCTTACCGTCGCGCTGAGACAGAGGAATGAATATCTGATCGTACCGAAACCTATCGGATGTCAAAAAACGGCCCTTCTTATTGTCTGAAAGCGCCCTACCGATAGAATCAGTTTTCTGGCGGTCGGTACCTACCGACATCAATCTACTGCCAAGCATCACCTTCAGTTCTTGCTTAAACACCGGTAAGGTATCCCATTTCTGACTGCGTGCATCGGCCAACTTCAGCTTATCGAACAAGAAACGATTAAAGCACACCGACACCGACGAGCCGTCTGTACTCCTGCCCGACAGACGCTTCATATAGCTTTCGAACTCAGACTTAGAGACCGAAGTTCCGTTTATCTTCAGTAATTCATCCGCTTGCAGAGAAGCGTACGCACATGGCACCGCCATCCACATAGCCGCAACGATACACAATAATGTTTTTACTTTCATCTTTATACCAATCAAAAAAAGGAAGCGAAGAACTACGCTAATCTTAATGTCGTAATTCTTCGCTTCTGATATCTATCCGTTCACTACCCTATCATTATAGACAGAGGCAAGAACGCTATTATTCCATTTACTGAGGACGGCTGTAGTTAGGAGCCTCGCTGGTAATTGCAACATCGTGCGGATGGCTTTCCAATACACCGGCATTTGTGATACGAGTAAACTTAGCGTTGTGTAGTTCCTTGATGTTATGCGCTCCGCAATATCCCATACCCGAACGCAAACCACCTACCAACTGATAGATTACTTCGTAAAGGCTTCCCTTGTAAGGAACGCGGGCAGCGATACCTTCCGGAACCAACTTCTTAACGTCGGTAGTTCCAGACTGGAAGTAACGGTCTTTAGAACCATTTTCCATAGCTTCCAAAGAACCCATACCACGGTAAGACTTAAACTTACGTCCGTTGAAGATGATAGTGTCGCCCGGAGACTCTTCAGTACCTGCTACCAAAGAACCGATCATTACACAGTAACCACCGGCAGCAAGAGCCTTAACAACGTCGCCAGAATAACGCAAACCACCATCGGCAATCAAAGGAACACCAGTGCCTTCAAGAGCTTTGGCTACATCGTAAACGGCAGTCAGCTGAGGAACACCTACACCTGCTACAACACGAGTGGTACAGATTGAACCCGGACCGATACCTACTTTCACAGCATCAGCACCAGCTTCTACCAACATCTTAGCAGCTTCGCCAGTAGCGATGTTACCTACTACTATATCTACATTAGGGAATCTTTTCTTAGCTTCTTTCAGCTTTTCGATAACCGACAATGAATGTCCGTGAGCTGTATCGATAACGATAGCGTCGGCACCGGCATTAATCAATGCCTCCATGCGCTGCAATGTATCGGCAGTTACACCTACTCCGGCAGCTACGCGCAAGCGACCTTTCTCGTCCTTGCAAGCCATAGGTTTATCTTTAGCTTTAGTGATATCTTTATAAGTGATAAGACCTATCAACTTACCTTTTTCGTCTACTACAGGAAGTTTTTCAATCTTGTTCTCCTGAAGAATCTTCGATGCAGTCTCCATATCTGTACCCGGAGTGGTAGTTACGATATTTTCTTTAGTCATGACTTCGTCGATACGCTTTGTCATGTCTCTTTCAAAACGCAAGTCACGGTTTGTAACGATACCGACCAGATATTTCTCATCGTCTACTACAGGAATACCACCGATTTTATATTCGGCCATGATATCAAGAGCATCTTTCACAGCAGAACCTCTCTTAATAGTTACAGGGTCATAAATCATACCGTTTTCGGCACGCTTTACAATTGCTACCTGACGAGCCTGTTCTTCTATCGACATGTTCTTATGGATTACACCGATACCGCCTTCGCGTGCGATAGCGATAGCCATTTGTGCCTCGGTAACAGTATCCATAGCGGCAGTTACAAACGGGATTTTCAAATCGATGTTGCGTGAAAACTTTGTCGAGAGTTCGACAGCTTTAGGTAATACCTCAGAATAGGCCGGGATTAACAATACGTCGTCGTAAGTCAATCCGTCCATCACTACTTTATCTGCAATAAATGACATAGGGCTTTTATGCGTTAAGATTTTATTGCGTGCAAATATACGCATTTTCAGAAAAACCATGAATACCCTTTGCATTTTTTTTCGAATATTACCCAAAAAAAGAATGCAACAGACAAATAAATCAGTCTGCTGCATTCCAAGTAATACCTCTTTTAAGTCTTAGTATCAATTCGCCATTTCCGAAATGAACTTGATACGGACAAGTCTTATTTCTTCTTCCGTATAATCTGATCCAAGCTCATCCATAGCGTCATCGATTTTATCGGTTGTCGACTCTTTAAAATAGTCGTAGATATCAAGCATGTGATCTTCGTCCATCACCTCATCGAGGAAATAATCGATGTTAAGCTTAGTACCCGAATAAACGATAGCTTCAATTTCGTCGAGCAATTCGTTAAACTCAATACCTTTAGCCACCGCTATATCATCAAGAGCCACCTTACGGTCTATGCTCTGAATGATAGAGACCTTCAGTTTCGACTTATTGGCAACGGTACGTACACGCAAGTCTTCCGGACGGTCAATTTCGTTCTCCTCGCAGTGCTTCTTAATCAGTTCGCAGAACTCCTGTCCGTAGCGTTTAGCCTTACCGGCACCTACACCCGGAATATTCTGCAACTCTTCAAGAGTCACCGGATAGATAGTAGCCATAGCCTCCAATGAAGGATCCTGGAATACCACATAAGGAGGAACATCGAGTTTCTTAGACATCTTCTTTCTCAAGT
>ULWY01007353.1_pt1 | contig 85001 bp, 54 predicted proteins | sample 1960761 | NCBI WGS metagenome assembly ULWY01 (sample SAMEA4835824, study PRJEB28245) | human gut metagenome | biome: gut microbiome; material: fecal sample | place: Denmark | collected 2008 | reverse complement strand
GGCTTCGGCTTCGGCGCGGGCCGGGACGGCGGGAAGAGGGTTGAGCCATAACTTGATTTTTGATTGCCCGGTCGTGATAAGATAATTATGTCAGCTGTTACGCCACTATGGTTTGCTCCTTCGCGGCCGCAATGGCAATGCGGCCGCGATGAAACAAACCATAGCGCGGTATGAGAGTCGGAGGCGGCTTCCCCGAAAAATCAGAGGATTGCCGAAATGTTGAAGTTCTGGAACTCGATGTCCTTGGCGGCCTTGGCAGCCAGCGAGCGGTCAAGCTTAACGGCCTGACGTAGGTTATTGTTTACCATCGTGTCGTTGTTGGTGCGCGCGCCCAGAATAGCAGTGAGGTAATAGGTCATGGCGTTGGGGGCGGTAATGCCGGCAAGCGTCGACTTGGCTTTGCTGTAATCCTTTGCGAGCAGCTGGGCCAGAGCGGCGTTGTTGGTCTTCGCATTGCCGAATGCCTTCACCGCAGCGGTTGCGTCGCCGGTCATCAGGTAGTAGGTGCCCATTGCGTCGTTAAGCTCTTCGAGACCGGCGGCAGCGCCGAACTTCTGGCTGGCCTGACGGTAGTCCTTGTTGAGGAGCGATACGAGGCCGAGGTTCATCTGAGGCTCTGCTGCGTTGGGGGCCAGACGGCTTGCGCGGGCGAAGTTGGCTTTGGCGGCATCGTAGTCGCCACCCACATACTGTGTGAGGCCAAGGTCGTTGTACGTGCGGTAGTCGTTGGGATAAAGCTCGGCGGCCGTGTTGTAGATCTTCTGTTTCTCGGCGTTGCTGTCGGTCAGCGTGGCGGCATACAGCAGTTCGTCGACACTCAGCTCCTTGGGGTTGGTGGAAAGAAGGCTGAGAATCTCCTGGTCGCTCTTGCCTATCACATTGATCGAAGCCGTAATGCGGCTCCTACGCAGTTGCGGCAGAATCTGATCGGCGAGCTGGTCGAAGATGCTGGAGAGATTGCGAATCTCCTTCTCGCGCTGCTCGGGGTCCTTATACATCGAGAGAACGCTGAGAATAAGCTCCTTGTCCTGGATATCGCTCTTCGACACGAGGTTCTGGAAACCCTCCCAGTCCTCGGGCGTGAAATTTGCGGTCAGTTCGCCGAACTCAGTGATGTTATCCTTCTTGAGCTGATTCTTAAGGTAAGCCTTAGTATTCTTCTCGCGGTTCTCGGCCAGACGGGTGTTGATGTCGAGCGACCCTTCGGGCGATGCATACGAAGCGATGTTTATCTCCTCGATTTCCTTTTTGGCGTCGCCGCTGGCGTCCTTGATCTGCTGATTGAGAGCGAGCATCTGGTCGGACTTAAGCTGGCCGTCGCGGATGTTGGCCTGATTGATGAGGAAGTGGATATCGGCGTTATACTTTTCGTTGATTATGCGCTGGAATTTGTCGGGAGCCAGCGCGGGAGTTACGGTCGAAGCATCGGCGAGAGCGGCCGTGGCGACCACACCGTCGGCAACCTTGACGCGCGGAAGCACATACTGCTTGTTGCCCTGGCGTACATCGAACGCAAGTTCAAGCTCGCTGCGCATCATCTCCGGCTGATAGGCATACATCACCGGGATGGTAACCGTGCCACCGTTATCGTAGCTGATTACAGGGGCATTGCCGCGCACCTTCTCCCCCTGGAAGGAATAAGCCTGCGAGGCCACTTCCTGACCGTCGAAACACAGATAGGGGGTTACGGTCACCTGCGCGTTCTTTACGAAGAACTTTGCCGGAACGCGGGCCGTCACCGTAGCGGGAACGCGATCGCCCACCACTTCGAGCGGATTGGGATTAACGGAAAAATAGTCGGCCTGAAACTGGTTGAGCTTCTTGCTGCAACCCGTAAGCAGCAGAGCGCCTGCTGCGGCCACGATTGTTAGCTTCTTGCTGTTCATGAGCTGATAATATAAATTTATTGTTTTCGATGCATGTAGACTGCCCTCCAATCGGGCGCCCAAGGTTGCGGATTGACAAAGATAAGAAAAATTTGCCTAACATTATCCGTTCCGCCTCCCGTTATTTCTTAGAGGTTGTCTAAAATTTTTTTCCAAAAGATTTTTGGAGCTGTTTTTGAGGGAATTTTGAGGTTTGAAGAGGGAGCGATGCGGGCATCGTGACCGATGAAAAGCTAAAAATTCGCCAAAAAGAGCCGAAAAATCAGCAGACAATCCATTTGAAAAAATTTTTAGACAACCTCTTAATAAAGGCTAAAGAAGGATTTTCGTAGCCTTCGATCCCTGGCGTCGGATGGCGATCCCGTGGTAGCCCTCGGGATTTATGCGGCGCCCGTCGATGGAATAGTATTCCACCGGCAGCGTGCTGTCTTTTTCGTCGGGCTGGAGGTGGACCGGAACGGTCTCCACGCCTCCCGTTTTACCTATCGCAGTAAGTTTCAACGTCTTGATCTCCCATGTTGCTGCCACGTCAGTATCCGAGGTGTAGCGGAAGGCAAGTTTAACCGTCTTGCCGCAGTAGGGAGTGAGATCGACGATTGGGGAAGTCGACATAGGGATTGCGATTGTTCTGAAGTGCGCCGACGCGCTCGTTGCGGGTCACCTTGATTTCGTCGACCTTATACTGCCGCGCCCACTCCATATAAAGTTCCGACGCCCATGGTTGCAACGTGGGGTAATCGCCGGTGGTAAGACTTTTGAGGCCTTCGCCGCTCCAGGTGAAATCCTGATAGGCCGTGGCCATATACATATATCCGCGGGCAAACGCACCCTTCCACTCGTCGGCAGGTTCCCACACCTTGAAGCCGTCGGGACCGGTGCCTACCTTCGTGTAGCCGTTGCCACCGGAACCGGAAACCACCAGACCCATCGCGTAGTTCAACTTTGAACTGTTGATTTTCGATTCGCTCGGCATAAGATTATACAAATCTTTGTAGGCGTTATTTGAAGAGCCGCCCCACCATGATTTTGGAAAGGAATGTTCGATGTTCATCCCGCTCACCGCATCACCGCGGCTACCGTAGTAGCGCACGCCGGTGGAATAGCGGTCGATTACGGAGTTGTTGCTCTCGTCGCGGTCAGTTTCGTAAAACCACCACGTCTTATCCTTTCCGGAACCGTAACTGTATACCTTCACATCGGTGGTAACGAGTGTATGAATCGCGTTTTTCAGTTTCTCGCCGGAAAGCCCGTTGAGCGACGAATAGTAGGCAAGATCTATCTCTCCCCATGCCTGCGACGCGCTCGCAAGAGCCACCACCGCCACAGCCAGTGTTTTAAGATTGGTATTCATACTATGCATGCAATGAATTCTACACTATTTTGACAGCGCCGTGCGCCGTGCGTATTCGCAAATTTAGCCAAATTTCCCGATTATCCGCTCCCGCTACTAAAATAATATGTCGCTCTCCCGGATTTTTCCGCCTCAATTTAGTGTCTCAGCGGAATCATCACCGGTCGGTACGCCATACCGCAGCTAACATTCCGGAAGTTCGGGCGAACCGAGCGCTACGATATCGCGCAGGTCGATGCGCAGGCCGTCGGAAAGTTCAAGGCGCCCGTAGGCCTCGTCGACACCCTTCAGCCGCGAGATATGGCTTACGTAGGCGCCCCCGAATTTCCGCTCGTCGCGCCGGAAGTAGGTTACGGTCACCTCCGGCTCGCGCGGCATGGCAAGAAGAGCGTTGAGCCGTTCCGACATCCGCTGCATTTCGTCGTCGGAAAGTTCCATACGGCCGGCGGTAAGCCGGGCGGTCTCCCCTATCGCCTCGTCGTGGCCCGACAGCGCTGCGAAAGGCGCGAACTGGCCCGCCCGGGCCTCGACCGGCATGGGCTTGCGCGTGGTGACACCTTTGTATTCCCTGTTGATCAGCTCTTCATCCATGTCATATCTATGCCTTGTGGCCACCGATCTGGCCGTTGCGCTCACGCTGGGTGGCGCCATCCGTGAAATTCCGTCCGCTCAGAATGGCGTTTTTACCGAATACCTTTTTTATCCGCAACACCGCCTGCTGACGGCGCCGCTCGCGCTCGCGGCTTTCGCGCTCAGCCTGCGCCCGACGGCGCAGCTCCTCGTAGTCGGTGAAAAGATCGAGCTGCACGGGGCGCTCGGCGCGCCCGCGCTCATACACGTCCTCCCCCACCAGATGATTCGCGCAGACAGTTATGCGGCGCACGAGCAGATTTCGGTCCACTATACGGTCGAAGAGCTCGGCGACGCGGGCGGTAAGAATGCGCCCCGACGATGTAGGAGGGTCGACATTCGTCGTTCCGTGGGCATGGAAAGGCACCGCACGGCCGTAGTGGTCGGTAACGACCCGCCCGGTATAGGCCGCGGAAATCGCCGGATTCTTCAGCGATTCGGTATCATACCCTACCTGAAGCACAATCTGGTCGGTGACAAGACGTTTCTCCACCAGTTCCAGCGCCACAGCATCGATCATCTCCAGAGTCACGTTGCGGGCCTCGGCAGCCTTATATGGTCGTGAAAGCACCTGGCCGCTGTTTATCGAATGGCTTTCCGGCCTGTACGACTTCACCATCGGCATCGTCACCGGTTCCCAGCCCCACGCATGGTCGATCAGCAGCTCGGCGTTGACACCGAAGAGCGAGAACAGCAACGGCTCGTGATCGATCGAACAGCGGGCGATCTGCCCCATCGTGCGGATTCCGTATTGCTCGAGTTTCCGGGCTATGCCGCGCCCTACACGCCAGAAATCCGTCAGCGGCTCGTGGTCCCACAGCTCGCGGCGGTAGCTCCGCTCGTCGAGCGAAGCTATGCGTACCCCATCGGCGTCCGGCTCCATTTTCTTTGCCTTGATGTCCATGGCGATCTTGCAGAGATACATGTTGGTGCCTATCCCGGCCGTGGCGGTTATACCCGTATCGCGGAGCACTTCGCGCATCATGTGCATCGCCAGGTCGTGGGCCGACATACGGTAGGTGCGCAGATACGACGTGGCGTCGATAAAAACCTCGTCGATTGAATACACATGTATATCCTCCGGAGCTATATACCGCAGATATATGCTGTAGATACGCGTGCTGAAATCCAGATAGAGCGCCATACGCGGAGGCGCCATTATATAACTTACCGCCAGATCGGGCCTCCGGGCAAGTTCGGAGCCATAAAACGACCGGCCCGCGCGCCCGCGGCTGCGGTTTACCTCGCGAAGCCGCTGCTCAACCTCGAAAAGCCTCGGACGGCCCCCGATGCCCATTGCCTTAAGCGCCGGCGACACCGCCAGACAGATGGTCTTGTCCGTGCGCGTCGGATCAGCCACCACGAGGCATGCGTCGAGCGGATTGAGCCCGCGCTCCACGCATTCCACCGAAGCATAGAAACTCTTCAGGTCGATGGCTATATATTGTCGCTGCAGTTCTGCCATAAGGGGGGTGGCGGAACGTATGGGATAAGTCCGCCGTCGGTTCAACGTTTCAAATTTAGCAAAATTCCGCCGACCCCGCAATAGCGGCATCATCCGCCCCTTTCATGGGCAGCATGAAATCTCCCGACTGCCGTGCCCTCCCATATACAGACGCAGTATCGGCAGTTAACGAGAGAACACCGGGTTAATAAACGTTAACAAAACAAAAGATGTTGCAATTTTTATTGTCGTTTCATAAATTTGCCACCGGAAAACTGAATCTAATGCCTACCTGCAATATATTGAACTGACAATCTGCCACGGCGCATTCCCGCAGGGAACCGCGTCAGGTTGCTTTATATCATTTCGGCAACCGGAGGAACGCTCTGAACCTTAATCAGTGCATTCCAAAGGCTTACCATACGCTGACGCATTAGCTCCATATTAACCCGCAGACCGCGACATCGTTCGGAAACATTTATTTCTTTTACCTTAACAATACCAAACCTATCTTCATGAACAGGAATCTTGCCTTCAGCAAACTTTGCCTCGGCATTGCGCTGCTTGCGTTCGCCGGTTGCTCCGACGACGAAGTTTCTTGGCCGGAAGTCGACGGCGCAGCTCCGAAGATGGAGCTCAAGACCGATCACATCCGCACCGACAAGGGCTACAAAATCAATGTGAAAGGTGAGCTGGCCGATGCCGACGGCATCGCTACCATCGACCTTGTATGCCCCACTCTCCATCTCAACAAAACCATCGACCTGATTTCCATCTATGGCGAGCCGCAGACCACTTATTCGCTCGACTACAGCCACTCCATCCGCGAGGAAATCACGCAGCCGAGCCACACAATCACCGTTACCGTCACCGACGTGGGCGGACGCACCGTCTCGAAGAACATTCTCGTGACCATGGATGCCGATTTCGCCGCGCCTGTATTCAGCGTGGTGCCCGGCGAAGAACTTACCGTACTCATCAAGGACCCGACGCTGCTGAAAGTGAAATTCGGCATCGACGACAACAAGGCTCTTTCTGAAATCCACATGATACTCATGGAGGGCGAGGCCGAACGCTACGGTGAATCGACCGGAGATGGCGAAGAAACGGAGCCCGTAATCGATACCACCGACATGACCGACGAGGAAATCGCAGCCATGGTCAGCGGCCAGTTAGAGGCATGGAAGAATCACTATGCAGCCAACCAGGCCATCGAGACTATCGACCTCGGTGCCGACGAGCTCACCAATTCCTACAATTACGACAATGCATTCCCGATTCCCGACGAAGAGGCCGCCTATACCCTCGCCATCTTCGCCGCCGACGCTATGGGCCACGTGATTACCCACCACACCCAGTTCAACGTCCAGGAGCTCCCCGACTTCGAGCAGATGTATCTGGCCGACGTTGAGGACGCACGCGACCTCAACAACGACGTATTCGGCGTGCCCGTGCTCATCGACCACATCGACGCCTACACCTACGAGGCCCGGTACTACAATGCCACCGCCGGCACGAAGATCTGCTTCCTCCCGCAGAACACCGACTTTACCCCCATATGCTTCGCCCCGGCTAAGGACGACCCCAATACCCTCGGCGACGACATCGACTCCGTCGACAAATTCGTCCTCGATCAGGCCGGCGTATACTACCACTTCACCTTCAATACCCTCACACGCGAATACAGCTACGAGACCTACTCGCTCGCCGACGCCCACGACCCTGTGGAGACCATGACTCCCGGCGCCAACCACCTCAATATGTGGCAGGCCTGGGGCGACGACATCGGCAACGCCGACTGGCGCACATGGACCATCGGCGTGGAGACCTGGATTAACGACATGGTGGCTCCGCTGCAGCGCGACAAAAACAATCCTCACCTCTGGCGCACCGAGCCGTTCAAACTCGAGGCCGGCCAGTTCAGCTTCATCGTAGGCAACTTCCACGACAACGGATGGTGGGGCTACACCGAATGGCGCGCCGACAACGAGACCAACATCCAGAAGTGCAAATATCTCGGCCGCTGGTTCGACGACAATCCCCAGTTCAAAGGCAACGACGCCTTCTTCAACCAGAAGTATGGCATGGTGCCCGGATTCACCAAGGATAAATGGAACAACCAGTCTGGCTACAAGAACAACTTCGTGCAGGATACATGGTTCAAACCCAACGTGCGCCGCACTGGCAACTACATCTTCGAAGTCGACATGCACACCGAGGACTGCCGCCTCGTTCCAGCCAACTAATTCGCAATATCACCTTACAGAGAATACCTACAAATGAAAAATATATTTTTGCTGTTTGCAGCGCTGTTTGCATGCGTGAGCGCCTGGGCACAGACCACCGTGACCGGCGTCGTCACCTCAGCTGCCGACAATGAGCCCCTTATCGGGGCAACCGTTCTGGTGAAAGGCACCGCCAAAGGCGCCAGCACCGATATCGACGGCAATTACTCCATTCAGGCTGAAACGGGCCAGACGCTCGTGGTATCCTACGTCGGAATGGAGACACAGGAAGTGAAAGTTACAGGCCCCGTCGTAAACGTTGTCCTCAAGGAAAATTCCAACGTCCTCGACGAAGTGGTCGTGGTCGGTTACGGCCAGGTTAAGCGCTCCGACCTCACCAGTTCCATCTCCACCGTCAAAGGCGAGGACATCACCGAAATGACCACCGGCAACGCCATGGACGCCCTCCAGGGCAAGGTCAACGGCGTTCAGATTGCCTCAGGCGGCGGCCCCGGCGTGCAGCCCAAGGTCATTATCCGCGGCGTGACAACCGTCAACGGTTCCAGCCCGCTATACGTAGTCGACGGCATGCCCGTCGGCAATGAAATCAACTTCCTCAACCCCAACGACATCGAGTCGATGGAGGTCCTCAAGGACGCTTCCGCCGCCGCCATCTACGGTACCCGCGGCTCCAACGGCGTTATCCTCATCACCACAAAGAAGGGCGCCGCAGGCAAAATCAACGTGAACTTCTCGGCCAACATCGGCTTCGAGACCCTCAAGAAACCCGACATGGCCGGTGCCGACGAATACAAGAAGGTATTCTTCGCCCGCTACACCAACGACGGCCGAGAAGCCCCCTGGAACACCCCCGAAGGCCAGAACGTAGATACCGACTGGTGGAACACCGTGATCAACAAGACAGCCCTCGTGCAGAACTATCAGCTCGGCATCAGCGGCGGTAACGACAAATACACCTTCGCAGCTTCCGTAGGCTATTTCCGCAACAACTCGCAGTACGACGTAGGCTACTGGGACAAACTCACCATCAACCTCAACACCGAGTACAAGTTCTCGAAATACGTTCAGGCAGGCCTGCAGATTGCTCCGCGCACCGAATCGTGGGAAGACACCCCCAATCTCTTCGGCTCCGCAATGGGCATGGATCCCACTACCCCGGTGTTCAAGAACCCCGGCAACTTCACCGACAACCACTACAACGACTACCAGCGCAGCTACAACAACCAGGTATGGAACCCCGCAGCATCGCTCGCCCGCCCCGCAGGCAAATCGCGCAACTACGGCGTGCTCCTCAACCCCTACCTCCAGATTGTGCCCATAAAGGGGCTGACAATCCGCACTCAGTTCGGCCTCAACGGCGTGGTTACCCGCAAGGACTCCTACTCCCCCGTATTCAGCCTCGACGCCCTCGAACAGGCTACCGTCAGCTCCGTTTCACGCCGCATGTATGAAAACGTCGACTGGAACTGGACCAACACAATCAACTACATGACCACCATCGCCGAGAAGCACAACATCAACGTCATGGCAGGCTTCACCGCCGAGCGCTTCGGCTACTGGAACGTGGAGGCCCGCCGCGAGAACATCCCCTCCGACGAGGAGACCCTCCGCGAGGTCAACGCCGGTACCGGCGAGCAATATGGATACGGCGACACCAGCTACAACTCTCTGGTCAGCTACCTCGGCCGCGTGATGTACAACTTCAACCAGCGTTACTACATCACAGCCAGCGTCCGCGTCGACGGTTCCAGCCGCTTCAGCGAAGGCAACAAATACGCCACTTTCCCCGCCGTTTCCGGTGCATGGCGCATCAGCGAGGAAGAATTCATGAAGGACATCTCCTGGCTCGACAACCTGAAGATCCGCGCCGGCTGGGGTAAGGTCGGTAACCAGGCTATTGCCAACTCCGCATACCAGAGCCTCGTCGGCTCAAACAACATCGTGCTCGGCGGCGTCCGCGTTCCCGGCACCACCATCGGCTCCATCGGCAACCCCAACCTCAAGTGGGAAACCGTGGAAGACTACAACGTCGGCATCGACGCCATGCTCCTCAACTCCCGACTGAGCCTCACCGCCGACTTCTATAAGAAGAAATCCCACGACATGCTCTACTCCAAGCAGAACTACATGTGGATGGGTTATCCCGCATGGCTCTCGACCGTTACGATGAATATCGGCGAAATGGAAGCCACCGGCTGGGAACTCGGCATCAGCTGGCGCGACCGCGTGGGCGACTGGCGCTATGAAGTAGGTGTAAACCTCTCCGGCGTTCGCAACAAGGCCGTCAAGCTCACCGGCGACGGCCCCATCTCCGGCGATTACACCCGCTCGGAGGACGGCGAACTGATCGGCCGCTTCTTCGGCTACAAGACCGACGGCCTGTTCCAGAACTGGAGCGAGGTATACGCCCACTCCGACGAACACGGCAACCTCATCCAGCCCAACGCACAGCCCGGCGACATCCGTTTCCTCGACCTCAACGGCAACGGCTCGATCGACGACGGCGACCGCGACTACATCGGCAACCCCTACCCCGACGTGATGATGGGTCTCAACCTGTCGCTCGGATGGAAGAACTGGGACCTCACCGCCAACTTCTACGGAACATTCGGCAACGACATCTACAACTGCACCCGCAGCCGCTACAGCGGTGTGGCCGGCGAAAACGTATTCGCCGGAACATTCGACAAATGCTGGCACGGCGAAGGCACCTCCAACGAATATCCCCGCCTGAGTTCCAACGACTCCAACCTCAACTACTCGCGCAAGAGCGACTGGTTTGTAGAAGACGGCAGCTTCTTCCGCTGCAAGCTCCTCCAGATCGGATATACCTTCCCCAAAAAGCTCGTTGGAGGCACCACTCTCCGCCTGAGCGTTTCCGCACAGAATCTTTTCACCATCACTTCCTACTCCGGAATGGACCCCGAGCGACCCTCGCTCGACGGCGACGTGCTCAACACCGGTATCGACAACATCGCATACCCCAACCCGCGCACGTTCCTCTTCGGTGTTAACTTCAACTTCTAATCCGGAAAATCGAATTAAGACCAATGAAAAAACTATCAATACTGGCAACCATCGGTGCTGCTATGCTGATGAGTTCGTGCAACGACTTCCTCGACGAGCCCGCACGCGGTCAGCAGGAACTCGACATATATTTCACCACCGAAGAGGAATGCCGCAACTTCGTGAACGGCTGCTACTACTTCATAACCTGCGACGACTGGTGGCAGGTCTACAACCCCTGGCTCCAGATGGAAATGGCCACCGACAACGCCTGGCAGGGCAATACCACCCAGGAATCGGGCTACCGCGAGCTCGTGGAATACATGCCCAACGGCCAGGAGAACGGCCCGTCGAGCAACTTCTACCAGTATCGCTACAAAGCCATACTCAACTGCAACGTGGCAGTCGACCGTATCACAAACGCAGACATAATCATCGATGAGAAAGTGCGCCGTCAGCTCATAGCCGAGGCCCGCTTCCTCCGCGGCTACTTCTACTTCGAGCTTGTAAAGCTCTATGGCGGTGTCGTACTTCTCGACCGTCTCTACGCGGCTGAAGAAGCCGAAGGCAAAGGCCGCTCTACGGTAAAGGAGATTTACGACTACATCGCCGAAGATTTCCGCTATGCTATCCGGAACCTGCCTCAGAAGAGCGCTCTCGGAGCCGCTGAAATAGGTCACGCCACCCGTGGCGCAGCCCTCGGCCTCCATGGCAAGGCCCTCGTATTCCAGGGTAAATGGAAACAGGCTTCCGACACACTCGGGCTGCTCGTGCGCGAAGGCGAATACGACCTCAACCCCTCGTTCGGCGACAACTTCAATCCTGCCAACAAAAACGGCATTGAATCCGTATTCGAGGCCCAGCACACCTACGACGCCGCCTACAACGTAGGCTGCCCGCTCTCCACTGTTGCCGGTCCCCGAGGCGTCAACGACCAGGACGGATGGGCATGGGGCATCCCCTCGGCCTATCTCGAGAACCTCTTCCTGCAGGCCGGCGATACCGAGCGCCTGCGCTGGACCATCATCCGCAAGGGCGACACTGAGATTGCCGGCGAGACACCGGACGACTTCAAAAAACTCGTAGAAAAGCAAGGCGACCTGAACGAGGACGGCTCATACTTCATCGACCCCTCGGCCCAGAAATCGCCGCGCATCTTCCGCAAATACTATTGCCCGCTCGCTCAGCGCGGCGACAAATACGACCAGGTACACAGCCCGATCAACTGGCCCATCCTCCGCTACTCCGACGTGCTTCTGCTCTACGCCGAGGCCCTCAACGAGCAGGGACAGGACGGTCTGGCAGCCCAGCTTGTAAGCCGCGTGCGCACCCGCGTATTCCTCTCGGGCGTCAACGGCAAGACCGGCACCGAACTCCGCGACATCATCCGCCAGGAGCGTCAGCTTGAGCTGGCCGGCGAGTTCCACCGCCTCTTCGACATCCGCCGCTGGAAGGAAGACAACGGCAACTATGCCATCGCCAACATAATGGGGCCCCAGGGCCGCTTCGTGCTCTGGAATACCAACAAAGAGACCGCCGACCCCGACGAATGGGAAAACCAGCGCGAAACTTCCAGCAAGGGTATCAACTACCGCGACGACCGCGACCGCCTCTGGCCCATCCCGCTGGTGGAAATCGAACGTTCCCACGGATCCATCCAGCAGAACCCCGGCTGGTAATCCCCTACCGGCCCGGGGTTCTGCCCCACCCGAATTTAAATTTCGTCTAAAACCACTACCCGAATCTCATTTTAATTCGAAATGAATATCTCAAAATATCTTCTGATTGGCCTGGCCGCGCTCACCCTCGCAAGCTGCGAAAAGGATGATCCCACATTCGCCAACTACATACCGCCAAAAGGCGGCACCGTGGACCCCGGGAAACCCGATGGGGGTCCCGAGATTCCCGAAGGCGCCGTTAAGGCCGAGGTAACAATCGACCGCAACACCACATATCAGACCATCGCCGGTTTCGGCGCAAGCGACTGCTGGGCTCCCGCATTCGTAGGCAAGAACTGGACGAGCTGCCGCGACGAAATCGCCACCCTGCTCTTCGACCAGTCGGCCTCCGGAGCCACCACCCGCGGTATCGGCCTATCAATGTGGCGCGTAAACCTCGGCGCCGGCTCCTACGAGCAGGGTTCCGACTCCAAGATTACGGCAACCCGCCGCGCCGAGAGCTTCCGCACCGGCACCACCGACTACGACTGGAGCAAATGCGAAGGTCAGCAGTTCTTCATGCAGAAAGCCCGCGAAATGGGAGTGGAAAGCTTCGTGCTCTTCTCCAACTCTCCCCTTGTGCAGTATACCTACAACCGCAAGGCTTTCTCGGCCCGTGGCGCTAAAAATGCCAATCTTCGCCCCGCCAACTATGCCGCGTTTGCCGACTACATGGCCGAAGTTGCCGCCCACTTCAAGGCTGAAGGCTTCAACGTGACCCATATCTCGCCCTTCAACGAGCCTCAGTACGACTGGGGCGCCGGCAGCGACGGCAACGCCTCGCAGGAAGGCTCCGGCTGGAGCGTAGCCCAGCAGGTGCAGCTTGTGCGCGAACTCGACAAGGCCCTCACCAACAAAGGGATTGATGTGAATATTCTTCCCGGAGAAGCTGCCAATTGGACCGAACTCTACTCAAGCGACAACATCCTCAGCAACTATTTCACAGCCGGTGGCGCCAACTACATCGGCGACCTCGCCCACTTGAAGAACAACCTCGTGTGCGCCCACAGCTACTGGACCGATTACAACTGGAACGACATGCGCAGCGTGCGCAGCCAGGTTGCTTCTGCAGCCGCACAGTATGGTGCCGACGTCTGGCAGACCGAATGGTCGATGCTCGGCAACGACCAGTATGCAACCGACGAATTCCCCGGCTACAGCAATTTCGAGGAGATGGACGTTTCCATCCACATGAGCCGCGTGATCCACAACGACCTCACACTGGCCAATGTAACCTCCTGGAGCTTCTGGACATCGATGGACGGCGTTAACGCTTCACACCGCAACCGCTTCATCCTCATCGGACTCGTGCCCGACGGAGCCGACTATACCGACGGCGACGGCACTTACAATCCCACCACCAACCTCTGGGTGCTCGGCAATTATTCGCTCTGCATCCGTCCGGGCTACGTGCGCGTCGACGCCAAAGTAGCCAACGAATCCGCCCAGTTCTTCGGTTCGAGCTACCTCTCGCCCGACAATACCCGCCTCGTATCGGTATACACCAACAATACCGAAGGCACTTTCTATCTGCAAGACGAGTTTGAAGGCCGCGACCAGATTATGTCGATCAAAACCTACACCACCAACGCCGACAACAAGCTCACCCCCGCTAATGTGCGCGTGAAAGATGTTGTAACCATCCCCGCCAAGAGCGTTGTAACCGTAGTCTACGATCTCTGATTCCCCTAATAATCAACAACTCACAATGAAGGCGATGGCCGTATGGGCCGTCGCCTTCATCTTTTTATATAAATCAAAGTATTTCTGCTTACGGTAAGCCCTCTGACAACATGCACCCTACGGATATTTAGGATTGCAGGGAGGTGAAGGGAGGAATATCGGGAAGAAAGGCGACGCGGCGGCCGTCGTAGTCCACGCGGCAGCAGTAATGGCGCAACCCGTTGGATACCATAAGCCAGGGCACTCGGAGCACCATGTTGTAGCGCACGATCTGGTCGAAAACCTTCTGGGTCAGACGGATTGAGGGCGCCTTATATTCGACTATCGCAAGCGGCCGGAGTCCGCGGGGACTGTAGACCACTGTATCGCAGCGCTTTGAAGTGCCGTTGAGCTCCACACCAACTTCATTGGCCATCATGGCCGGAGGATAGCCGAGCTTTGCTATCAGCATCTCCACGAAATGCTGACGCACCCACTCCTCGGGCGTAAGCGCTACAGAATAGCCGCGCAGACGGTCGTGGACGCGAACCACACCGTCGGGCTCGCGTGCGATGCATAGCTCCACCGGCGGGAGATTGAGCCTCCCGAAACGTCGGGCGGCCTCCAGGAGGGTCTGAGGGTTGAATTCTGCGGCCATTGGCAGCCAGGATTATTGAGGATTGAAACGTAGCCCGAACGGAGATGAAAAAGTTGAAGGGTGTTAATCGGCTCCGAGCGGTTGGCAGATACGAAATTTCGTTGTAAATTTACAAATTAAAATCCGCTGAAACAATATGGCGTAGGGCGCACTGCCTCCGAGGCACTATAGCGCCGATGCCGAACCGACTGATTCCTATGGCAGAAAGCCCTTCGTTTCTTTCCATATGCCGCGATCTGCGTGCCAACCGTCCCGCCCCGGTATATCTGCTCCACGGCGAGGAGGGATATTATATCGACACGCTCGCGCGGATGTTCGAGGAGCTCGTGCCGGAATCCGACCGGGATTTCGACCTGACAATTCTCTATGCACCCGAGCTCGACTCGCCCAAACAGGTGGAGAATGCCGCCAAACGCATGTCGATGTTCGGCCGCCAGGTTGTAATCGTGAAGGAAGTGCAGACGGCCGGAGCCAACTTCCTGAATGCGCTGGCCGGATATGCCGCCAACCCCAACCCCTCCACCGTGTTGTGTCTCTGCTGCAGAGGCAAGAAAGCTTCCGGAGCCGACTTCCTGAAGGCCCTGAGAGCTTCGGGCGGCGTGGCTTTCGAGTCGGTAAAACTCAACGACCGCACCGTCGGCACCGTAGTAGCCGACTTCATCAAGGAGAAAGGACTGTCGATAGAACCAAAGGCTCTCAACATGCTCTGCGAATTCGTCGGAACGGATCTTTCGCGCCTCTACAACGAAGTCGACAAGCTCACCGTATCGCTCGGCGCAGGAGCGGCCATAACCCCCGAGGCCGTGGAGCGCAACATCGGCGTGTCGAAGGAATACAACTCCTTCGAACTTATCTCAGCCATTGCAACCCGCGACGTGGAGCGAACGCTGAAAATCTACTACAACTTCCGCGGCAATCCTAAAGCGCACCCCGTGCAGATGATTGCTCCGCTTATTTTCAACCTCTTCGCCAACGTTCTCGGCGCCTACTACGCCTCCGACCGCTCCGAGCGCGGCATTATGGCCGAACTCGGGTTCCGCTCCCCATGGCAACTCAAGGATGTAAAGGCGGCCATGCAGCACTACGGCCCATGGCAGACAATCGAAATCATAGACCTGATCCGCCGCTTCGACGGCGCCTCGAAGGGCAACGGCTCGCGCCAGGATCCATACGCCCTCTTCCTCGACCTCCTCATCCACATCCTTAACCCTCTCGGCCAGAAAGCCGTACAACTCTAATCCATTTTTCGATCTCAGATCCATATGACTCTGAAAACCGCCATCCGCAGAATAAAAATAACCGCGATGCTTGCTTTAGGCGTGACAATCGCACACAGCGCGGGGGCTCAGAGCCTCGAAGACGCTCTGATGCTCGCCGAAGACGGCGACAACGCCGGTGCAATCGCCATGCTCCGCACCCTTGAGGCCGCCCAGCCTAAGAACGCCGACATTCCCTATCAGCTCGGCCAGCTGCTGAGTGCCTCGGGCAACGACACCGAAGCCGCCGAGGCGCTGGAGACTTCACGCCGTCTGGGCAACCGCGAGGCTACGCTCGCGCTCGCCGCGCTCGCCAACACCCGTCTGGAGACCGCACAGGCACGCGAGTTGCTTGAAGCCTACCGTTCATCGCTCAAAAAAGGAAAAAAGACCCTCGGACCCGACAATTCGGGCGACCTCGACGAACGCATCGACCGAACCGAAAACATGCTCGGACGCGTTGAAAACATCGAGATAATCGACTCGATGGTAGTCGACGCCGACACATTTTTCCGCCACTACCGCCTTTCGCCGGAAAGCGGCTCGCTAAACGCGCCGGCCGACGTGCTCCCCGAGCGCTTTACCGCAGCCGACCCGACGGTGGTCTACGAGCCTGAAAGCCGCCGCGAAATGATATGGGCGGCTCCTGACACCACCGGAACATTCCGGCTTTTCTCCTCGGCTGCACTAACCGACGGACAGTGGGAGCGGCCCGCCATGCTCGGCTCAGGAGGCGGTTCCGACGATTCGGTGGACCTGGGCGAAGGTGGCGACGCCAATTACCCCTTCCTCATGCCCGACGGAATCACCCTCTATTTTGCCAACGACGGCGAGAACTCGATCGGCGGTCTCGACATCTTCATATCGCGGCGAGGCGACAACGGATTCCTGCAGCCGCAGAACCTCGGCATGCCCTACAACTCCCCCTACGACGACTATATGCTCGCCATCGACGAGCTCACCGGAGTGGGATGGTGGGCCACCGACCGCAACCGCATTCCCGGCAAAGTGACCATCTATGTATTCATACCGTCGGAACTGCGCCAGAACATCGACCCGGACGACCCCACTCTGACATCGCGCGCACGTATCGACGCAATCCGCGACTCATGGCGCCCGGATACCGACCGACGGGCAATCGTGGAGCGCATCGTGGCTCTGAACAACGACCCCTCCACGCGCCCCGTGGAATTCACCATAGCAATCCCCGGGCGCGGCGTCTACACCAACTATGCCGACTTCCGCACACCCGCCGCACGCGAAGCCATGCATACCTATATGGACAGCCTTAACCGCTTCAACGAGGCCATGGCAAATCTTCAGAAGATGCGCGAGGCGTTCGCCAAGGGCGACACCCGTTTCGACGATCTCATTCTCCGCGCCGAAGAGCAGATTTCGGCCTCGCGCGCCGAGCTCCAGACGCTGCGCAACGATGTCATCACCCTCGAACGCTGACCACCCCCCGGCTCCGTCGCGCCGGCTTCCGACATCATCACTCTGACCTCCGACCTAAAATCATGATTTCGTTTCCTGCATCTCTCGCCCTGCTGACAGGGGGATATTTCGTATACGGACCGGCCTGAGCCTGACGCAAAAAAATTCAACTGCGATTTTCAATCTATATGGATTTCATCCGCGAACTCAACGACAGCACTCTCTACACATTTCATTCACATACCGAATTCTGCGACGGACGCGCCCAGATGGAGGCGTTCGCCCGCCGGGCGGTAGCCGACGGCTTCACCCACTACGGATTCACTCCCCACTGCCCCCTTCCCATCGAGTCGCCATGCAACATGAGGCAAGCCGACGTGCCACGCTACTTCGACGAGGTGGAGCGCATACGCCGCGACCACGGCGACCGGTGCCGCTTCTACGCCGGGATGGAGATTGACTACCTCGAAGGCGTATGGGGGCCTGCCAACCCGTATTTCGCCACGTTGTCGCTCGACTACGCCCTCGGCTCCGTGCACTTTATCCGTGCCCAGAGAGGGGAATGGGTCGACATCGACGGCCGTTTCGAGGCCTTCCGCCGCAAGATGGAAGAACATTTCCACAACGACATCCGCTACGTGGTCGAAACATTCTACGCCACCTCCCACCGCATGCTCGACGAGGGACATTTCGACATCCTCGGACATTACGACAAGATTGGACTAAATGCCTCGCTTTACCGTCCCGGTATCGAGGAGGAGCAGTGGTACCGCACGCTTGCCGACGGCCTTACCGACCACGTAATCGCCCTCGCCGGACGTACCGCCCCGACATCGGAGCGCCCTCTGACGGTTGAAATCAACACCAAGGCGTATGCCGAACACTCCGGACGCCTTTTCCCTGCCCGACGCCACGTGGCGGCACTCCACGAAGCCGGCGTGCCGATAATCGTCAATTCCGACGCCCACGTCCCGGCGCTGATCAACGCGTCGCGCGAAATCGTCCTCAACTTACTAAAATAATGGCAATTTTATAAGTGGTAGAAGTCTTATAAATTCTACAATGCCGGAAAAACAATGCATCCCCCTGCGGCCGGAAATGCCACAGGGGGATGCCGTTATAATGGGGGGAAGAATTATCTCTTTACAACAATAATGGGGGATGACTTATTTCTTAACAACCTTGACGGAGTGGAGGCCGGGTGCAGAGACGATATAGAGACCCGGAGCCCAGGAGGTTGCGACGATTGTGGTTGCACCGTCGACGAGGGTTGCGCCGGCTATCTGTCGGCCTTCGGCGTCGTAGACCTTCACGAGGTCGGCATCGCCGCTGACAGTGAAGGAGTCGGTGAAAACAGCAGGCGAACATTTCAGGGACTCGGAGGCGCCGGAAGCAACAACTGCAATGGCGCTGTTGGCATTCTGGGTCACAGTCCAGGTCATCTTTGAAGCGCCGTCGGTGAAGTGTATGTGGCCTGTGCGCTCGGTTTCACCTCCGGGGAGAGCATCGAAGTCTATGAGGACGTTCTGGACCGTCATGTCTGTTTCGGTGCGGCTGACGTGGAGCCAGTCGGCATCGACCGTCGGCTCCTCAAGACCGCCATAGTAGCAGTAGAGCTGCTTGCGTACCGATCCTGCGGCCGGTCCGACGGTGATTTCACGCGAGTCGGCAATCGGATTGGTTGTAAGGACGGAGTGAGCCACGTAGGGGCAGATCATAAACGAGGTATGATTCTTTCCGGCGGGGAAATATTCGCTGATTTCCTGCCATTTGCCGTCTTTTTGCCAGAGGGATGTACCACCTTCGCCGCGGAACTTGGCCGTGGCGAACGAGACGTAGGTGCGTCCTACGGAATTCTCGCCGTCGGTTGTTGCCTCGCGGAAGGCGGGGATGCCCTCTACAGCAACGATAAACGGCTCATTGATTACCAGATTTTTTGAGAACTTGAACTGCGTGGGCACCAGACCGGTGGCGGAGGGCTTGTCGAGCTCGAAAACGCTCCAGCTTTCTGTAGTGTCGAGTTTCCGGTCGGGGAGACCGTCGGGGCCAACGGAATAGATGCTTACCGAAACGGGGGCGATCTGGTCGATAAGTTCGCCGGCCTCAGCATCAACGAAGTAGACGTTTACGCCGGGGATGAATACCGGAGCCGAGGGCGCGGAAAAGCGCTCGGCATAGGCCGTAATCTTGTAGCGTGCAGGAGCTGAACCGGGGAAGATACCTTCACCGTCCCACACATCGGCAACGCAGATCTCGTCGTCGGCACGCAGATTTGAGGCTTCGCCTTCAAACTCAACGGATACATCGCCGATTGCATTTGAATCGCCGTGACGGTTTCCGACCACGAGGCCCACGGGCCAGTCGTGGCGGTAATAGTAGACCACGGTGGCCTCCTTACCCTCCACCTCCTCGATTTGATTGCTTTCCTCGCTTGTACCGCCGAACATCCAGTGAGTCTCGGTTGGGAAACCCTTTGAGGCGTCGCGGAAAGTGACAGGCACAGCCGGAGCGACCATGAACTTGCCCGTGGCCGAGTAGCGGAATTCGGCGGGAGCGCCGATAACGGCCACAGGTGCCGACCCGGTCACACCGACGAATGCCGTGCGCGTCACCGTCGACGACAGTCCCTCGGCGTCGGTCACGGTAAGCGTTACGTCATACTGCCCGTCGTCGGTATAGTATACGCGGGGCATCTTCTCGGTGGATTCCGAGGGATTTGCGCCGGGGAAGTTCCAGTGGCGTGAAACCACCTCCCCCTCGGTAATGTCGATGAACTCGACGACGTCGCCCGTCTCCACCTCGATATGGTCGATGCTTTTCTTGCCGTTGATTTTGATGCCGTCGATGGCGAAATCGCCCATGTAGCCGCCCGTACCGAAAGAATCGTCGGTGCCGGGACCATAGGTGAAGCGGAGTTTCACCGTCTGCCCGGCATATGCGTCGAGCGATACGGCAACCTCGTGCCAGCACCACGTCTTGGTCTTGTCGCCGGGATTGCCGCTGTTCCAGATGTCGGTGGAAGTGGCGAAATCGTCGGCGGAGATGCTGATTATGAGGCGGCAATAGTTGTCGTAGTTGAGCGCATAACCGACCCAAGCTTCAAGCGAGCCATTGTCGGGCACGGTGAAGGCAGGCGAAGTAGCCGCGGAAATCTCGCGGCGGTACGTCTGATAGGGGCCATCAACATAAAGCGACTTCACATCGTCGGGGTCGATTGTGGAGAAACTCTTGTCGCCTGAAGCGGCAATCTGCTTTGTGGTCCACGTGACGTAGGAGGTCGGATCTATTGTCCACCCTTGGGAGCCGTTATCGAAATTCTCGCTCCAGGCGGTAACATTTCCCTCGGCCTGACCGGAAACGGAGAAATCCGCCTTGAGAGCCGAGCCCTCGGCGGGGGCAGTAAACGGAGCGTAATGGCTTGTTGAGAAAGATTTAGCTACAAGCGGCTGAGCGGCCAAGCGCGCTGAAGCCATCGACGGCCGCGGCATCGCCTTGCGGAGGGGCACATCGGCAGCCACGGCCACGGCGCCGAGACCTGCCAGAATAAGTGCGGAGGCGATCAGCGTGGATTTCAGATTGTTGTTCATGCTATATACTTTTTGTTGAATGAAGCCGAGGGCAATAGCCTTCGGCTTCATATATTTCAATTAATTACTTGGCGAACTTAAGCGTAAGATTCTCGCCGGAGGCTGTGGCGACCGCCACATAGAGGCCAGAAGCGAGAGCGGAAGTGTCGACATGACCGTCGACGGCCTCAGCACGGAAAACGAGCACACCAGCTGCATTGTAGACACTCACCTCTGCCCCCTCGGGAGCCTGGATGAAGTCAAACGAGCGGCTATACATCAGCATCCCGTCGCCCTCTGCGACAATATCCTCCACTCCGGTAAGGATGGTGGTAGCCTCAAGCGAAGCACTGTTGATTTTTGCTGTCCAGTTATTCTTAGGAAGACGGATACCAACATGATAGGTTCCGGGATGGGTCACAGTGAAAGACTGCTCGGCATTCTGGCCCCAAGAAGAGTCGAAGGTTACGGTATGTACAAGTCGATGATGGTCGGCATTGTTATAATCTGTTGATTTGCTGATATACAGCTCAACCGTTTCCGGGTTACGGGAATTATAGGAACTACCGTTGACTTTCACCTTCAACTCGCTATGAACAAGATTTAGCGGAGGCGTAAAAGCCCAGGAATTGTCAGCAATGAAATTACCGGTAAGAGCGCCATCCTTCAATACCCACGTCTTGGCAGGATTATCGCCGGTAAGAGTCCAGAGAGAAGCATTGTCCTCATTAAAGCTATCAACTTTATAAGGCAATTCGAGGGGGTTACCAAATTTGAGCGGAGCAGCCTCGGTAATGTCGCTCTCTTCAGAACCATTTACAACCTTAACACCATAAACGTAGTTGCCGAATTGAAGATTTTCACTATCGATAAAAGGGGACGTTGTAAGGCCGGTTGCAATATCGGAGCCACTACGGGTTATGGTAAAAGTAAGAGCATTTGCATCTACATATCCTCCATTCAACCCCAGGACGTTTGCCTCGAATGCAACAACACGACCTTCGTCAGTAAGTGTCGCAGTTACAGAAGAGGGAGCTACGGGGGTGTCGGGACCCACCCAACCGGATTCGACCGAAGCGGAAGGTCCGGCATTCGCACCAAGATATGGAATAACTTTGTATATGTATTTTCCGGGACTTTCAATGGTGTTGTCTATATAAGCACTTGATTCGCCAGGTGTCAATCCTTCGGTTAGCGTAGCAATCACATCGTTGCCGCGGAGGACTTCAATCTTAGAGATTTCCGAAAGGTCTGTTCCTGCGTTTGTCTTAGCCGGGTTAATCCAGCTTATGGTAGCTTCCATTGCGCCTTTTTCAGCGACAGCGGCTGTAAGGTCGGTAACCGCAAGCGGAGAACATTCTATTTCTATCAGATTTAAATCGTCTACATACACAGTGCGGTAGTCGCTTCCGGCATTTACACACCTGAAGGCCAAATAATATATACCGTCGTCAGTTACACTAAAGGATACCTTTTCGGCCGAGCCATACGTAGAGGAAGCTGTTACCTTATGCAATTCGGTCTGAAGGCCTGCCACCGTCGGCTCTTTACCCAAATAAAGACTAACATCTTTCGTGGGGGTATAATATGAAAGAGAGGGGGTGAAACTGAATTCATAAGCCACTCCGGCTTTAAGTCTAACAGGGGGAGTAGCGGCCCAAGCATCAGCCGGGCCTCCATATAGACCTAATTTACTGCTGGTGACCGACCAATCCTTTGTCGTTTCACTGCTATGGAGTAAGGTCCAGAAATTCAGCGTAGCTGACGACGAGAAATTTTCTGTATAAGGAACTTCCAGGACACCATTAACTGTTACTTCATTTGAATTTGTTCCGGAGCTGCCATAGGTTCCACCGTTGTATGAGGCGCATATGGTATAAGTATATACATCCAAAGGATTAACTTCGTCGGTAAGTGTTGTTTCGGTGATACCCTCGGCAACGGTAACAGAGGTTGTCTTAATTTTTCCTGCACGAGTAATACGATACTTAATCTTTGTCTGATCAATCCAACCTCCGTTTGCACCCTTAGGAGCTTCCCACGACAAACTGATTCTGGTATCACTGCCTTCTTCAAGAGCAGCATTTAGAGATAGTACAGTCCCGACCCTTTCATCCATTCCGATCCAATCAGACTGGACCTTTGTGGGAGATGCCGGCGAATCGCCATTTTCATCGAAAGGTACAACAGCATAATAGTACTTACCGGCCTCTGGTACTGTAGTATCCTCCCAACTGCATACCTCCCCGGGAGTTCCACCTGTATACGTAGCTACAAGTGTCGATGAATTTAAAGAAAAATACGAACTTGTGCCACGATAGATTTTTGCACCGGAAATAGAGGTAAGTTCGGCGTCGTTATCTAATTTAGTCGGCATAGTCCAACTTACAGTAGCTTTCAATTCACCCTCAGGAGCTGCTTTCGCAGTAACATCGGTTGCAGCAAGTGGATGAGGACGTACTACTTCAATCTGTAATCCCTTAAAATAAACTTTCCATCGATTTTTGGGAGAATAGCACTGAATGGCAAAATAATATTCGCCATCAGTCGAGGGCGTAAACGAACCACCCCGCCATGCATATGAATTTGAGGCTAAACTCTCATCAAAATAGAATTTATTTTGAAGCAAAGCCTCTACATTATCAGCCGTAGCTGTATAAAAAGCTATACTTTCTTTAGTGTAATTGTTATATGTTTTAATATTGCCGGTAACCTTATATGTTTCACCAGCTTTAAGTGCAACAGGGGATTTGGCGATAAGCCAGTCGTCGGCAGCATTATTCCGATTGTAAGAATACACCGCGGCATTATCAGAGGAACTAAATTCCCATGTTGTTTCATCCCCGGCACCATCGTTGTTGTTATCAACAATCGACCAGTTGGCTGTCAATTCCGCTTGCGTACCGCAGGGGATTTCGCATGGGGGGTAACATCAGCTGCAGAAAGCGTCGTAGAAGCCGCTGCAGAAGCCATACATAAAGCTAAGAATAAATGTTTTTGCATAATGACTGATTGTAAGTGACTGTTCAAAATTTTTTATACTTTCCTGATCTGATTATTCCAACATTTCCGCGGTGAGATTTTTCATCTTGTACAAAATATTGAAATCCAAGCAGATGCTTTCGCAGAGGTATGAAGGCCAAGCACCCCGTAGAATCGGCACATTGTCGCGAATAGGGAACCTTTTGAAAGCAAAGTGAACGCAAATTTACAAAATATTTGTCATTATTCTACAAATTCGCCCATTAATTCGTCCCAAAGCAATATTTTTCAAGGGCTTGACAGAAGCGCAGCAACTACGGGGCATCCGGATGAATCAAAAACACGACGCCCCGCTACGGAGCATGGATCCTGAACATGCTTCCACAGCAGGGCGGGTGTTCTTTTCGCAGGCCAAAAAGAACCAAAAGACCGAGGGCGCAAATTGTATTCTTTTCGCAGGCCGAAAAGAACCAAAAGGCCAAGAGGCGCGGAGAAAAGCTTTACGGCGAGGACGGCCGCGCTGCGGCTGGAGCGGCAGAACTCGCTGCGCTCAGACACTGCCGCTCCGAAACGCCGCAGCTTTGCGGCCGCCTCGCCGGCTTTTCTCAGGGCGCCTGCCATCCGGACGGAAACGCGAGCTGAAGCTCGCCCGCAGAACCACCTTCGGGATGCTATGGCTCGGTCATTGACCTTAGTCAACTTCCTTCGCCCTCACCCTCAAGCTCCTACCATCTGAACCACTCTGACAGCGCCCGCACCATTCGGGTAAAAAATAGGGGCGGCGGGTCGGAATCCGACCCGCCGCCTTTTGGGGAGATATCTCTATTGAGAGAATGTAGTGATTTATTCGCTGATGGTGCAGACGCTCACGCGGTTCCAGTTGTTTTCCTGGAAGAGGTCGCCGATGCCCATGCCTTCTGCCTTTACGCGGTCGGAGGCAATGCCGTAGCGCTTAACGAGCTCTTTCTTGACTGCCTCGGCGCGACGCTCGGCGAGCTTTTTGTTGAATGCTGCGGAGCCATCCTTCGAAGCGTAACCCTTGACGGTAACGGTAGCCTTGCTGTTTTCCTTAAGCTGGTCGGCCACCATGGCGATGTTGGGCTGCTGGTTGGGTGCGATGTAAGCGGAACCGCAGTTGAAGAATACGTAGCGGATGTTGTTGAGGTCTTTCACGACTTTCTCTACAACGGCGGGACGACGGTTGCAGGCGTCGAGCTGAGCCTGGAGGTCGGCGAGCTGTGCGAGCAGGGCGGCATTGTTGGCGCCACATGCGTCGAGCTGGCTGCGGAGGTCGTTGATCTGTGCGTTGAGGGCGTCGACTTCAGCCTGGTCGTAGGGACGGACGATGGTGAAGTGGTGGGTGCCGTTGGAGTTGCCGAAGTGATAGGTGATACCGGCCTCGAGCTCGAGATAGCCGTAGTTGCTGTCGTAACCGGCGGCATAGCCGAGGATGTTGCGCTCGGGGTTGGCGTTCATGTTCCAGAGGTATGCGGGCTTGATGGAGAGGGTCCATGCCTTAGCCTCGCCGAGGTTAAAGTTGAAGTTCATGCCAACCTTGGTGGCCCAGGAGTTACCGTCGTTGATGCCGGAGGTGTGGGGGTAGTAGGCGTGGAGCCAGCCTGTGCCGGCCACGAGCTCAAGCTCGAAGAGGCGGGGAGCGCCGGTGTAGCCTGCGAAGGCGTTCATGAGGTTAACAGCGCCGAAAACGCCTACATACTGATGATCGAACCAGTTGCCGGAGCGGACGCCTGCCCAGCTGGAGGTGTTGATGGTCCATTCGCCCTCTACGCCGAGGCCGAATACTGGGGTAATCTGTTTGCGGAGTTCAGCACCGATAATGCCGCGGGCATCGTTCCAGAAACCATTGTCCTCAACGGTTTTCGACGAGAGGACCGCTCCACCCTTGAGGGTGAACGACCAGTTGTCGGTGAACTTGCTGCCGGCCACGGTGGTCTGTGCCGAAGCGGCAACAGTGCTTAATGCGATGGCTGTAAGAAGAATAACCTTTTTCATAATGAATCAATTGTTATGTTTGGGAGCAAAGTTAACTCTATTTTAACAATCTTCCAAATTGATTTTAACTTTTTTTTCTTGAAAAACATGTCTTTTTTACTGAAATCACGAAGAAAAACAGAAAAACGGACACCGGAGGGGGCCGGAGAATTCTTCAGGCTTCTGATTTGTTAACATTTTAAAACAGGAATTAGTTCACGACAAAGGGAGTATACTCCGGATGGCAATATTTAGGGGAGAGAAGCGTTAGAATATAGAAGCGTTAGAAATTAGATATAGGCGGGCGCGGGCGCGATGCAGCCATGGGTCAGCATCGCCTTTGAGACGTACGGAACATGACTATGCGAAAAAACAGCGCAACAAGATCAAGGCGCCTGCTCCCTGCCGGGATATGGGCTGTGGTTTTCGCGGCAATCGCAGCCGCGACGGCGCTGTCGTCGTGCTCCCCGAAGAAGAATACCGCGGCGACGCGTAAGTATCAGGAGTTTATCACGCGCTACAACATTCACTACAACGGCGACACGCACTACAAGGAGACCCTTGCAGAGATGGAGTCGACTTATGAGGACGACTACTCGCTGCCGCTTGTGATACATCCAGCAGCCGCACGCGCCAACGAGAAAGCCCCCCAACCTTCGGGCAATTTCGACCGCTCGATCGAGAAGGCCCAGAAAGCCATACAGCTGCGCTCCATCAAGAAAAAGCCGAAAAAGCAGGCAGGCAAGAGCGGCGACGCCAAATACAAGGCGTGGATGCGCCGCGAGGAGTATAATCCCTTTCTCCACAATTCCTGGATGATGATGGGCCGCAGCCAGTATATGAACGGCGATTTCCTGGGGTCGGCGTCGACTTTTTTCTACATCTCCAAGCACTTCTCGTGGCTTCCGGCCACGGTGGTGGAAGCCAAGCTATGGCAGGCACGCTGCTACTGCGCCCTCGACTGGCTTTTCGAGGCCGAAAACATCCTGACGCGCGTAAAGCCCGACCAGCTGACATCGAAAAAGATACGCTCGCTCTACTACTCCACGTATGCTGACCTGCTGGTGAAACAGAAGGAGTATGAAAAATCCATCCCGATGCTCACGGAGGCCGTAAAGCTTGCCACGAAAACCCAGAAACCGCGCCTGAACTTTCTTCTTGGGCAGGTATACACCCTTGCGGGCGACAAGGAGCAGGCATACAAGGCATTCAAGAAAGCAGCCGGAAGCTCGAGCACGAGCTACCGTGCCCAGTTCAACGCCCGCATCAAGCAGAGCGAGGTATTTACCGGCACAGACATCGTGCCCGAGGTGAAGGCTCTCAAACGCATGGCCCGCTACGACCGCAACAAGGAATATCTCGACCAGGTATACTATGCCATCGGCAATCTCTACCTCTCGCGCGGCGATACTACCAACGCCATTGCGAACTACGAGCTGGCGGTGGAGAAGTCCACCCGCGGTGCCATTGACAAGGCCATAGCCCAGATAACCCTCGGCGGCCTATACTACGACCGCCATCTCTACGCCAAGGCCCAGCCCTGCTATTCGGAGGCTGTTCCGCTGCTTCCGGAGTCGTGGCCCGGCCTGGCCACGCTGCGGCGCCGCAGCGACGTGCTCGACGAGCTCGCCCTCTACTCGCAGAATGTGGAGCTGAACGACTCGCTTCTGCGCCTATCGGCCATGACGCCCGAACAGCAGCGCGGCGTGGTCGACAAGATAATCGAGGAACTCAAGAAAAAAGAGAAAGAGGAGGCCGACGCGGCCGCCCGCGAAGAATTCCTCGCCAACCGCGACGCCATGGGCCAGGGACTGCAGAGCAATACCGCGCCTCAGACCTTCACGATGAACAACGGCGACGATTCGTGGTACTTCTACAACACGGCCACAAAAAACGCCGGACGCACCCAGTTCCAGCGCAAATGGGGCAACCGCAAGCTCGAGGACAACTGGCGCCGTCGCAACAAGGCATCGTTTGACTTCAACGACTTCGGCGGCGAGAACGCCGACGCCGACGGAGAAGACGCCGAGAAGGCCGAAGAGACCGAAACCGAAGAGCAGGAAAAGGCCGACGCCGAGAAGGAAAACGACCCCCATTTCCCTGAATACTACCTCAAGCAGATTCCCAAGACCGACGCCGAGCGCCAGACGGCCAACGACATAATCCAGGAAGGGCTCTACAACATGGGGGTAATCCTCAAGGACAAGATGGAGGACTTCCCGGCCGCCGAGTCGGAATTCAACCGCCTGCTCAACCGCTATCCCGACAACATTTACCGGCTCGACACCTACTACAACCTCTACCTGATGTATGTGCGTCAGGGCGACACGGCGCGTGCCGAGCATTTCCGCAACCTGATTCTGACCGACTTTCCCGAATCGAGCTACGGCATGGCCATGCGCGACCCCGACTACATCGGCAACCTGCGCCGCATGATGGACGAGGAGAACCGACTCTACGACGAGGCTTTCGAGGCCTACGCGGCCAACGACAACAGCCGGCTGCACCAGATTTACCAGCGTGTGCGCACCGATTTCCCGCTTACGGCGCTCATGCCGAAATTCATGTTTCTCGAGGCCCTCGCCCAGGTGACCGACCACAACACGGAGGGATTCAAGGCTACCCTGATGGAGCTGCTCGAGCGCTACCCCGACACCGACATCACCCCCTACGCATCCGCCTACCTCAAAGGGCTGGCCCAGGGGCGCGAACTGCAGACTCAGGGCGGCAACATGCGAGGCATGGTGTGGGACATACGTCTGGGCAACGATTCCATCGCCGGCAATGCCGAGGGCGAACTCGAATTCGACCTCGACCCGCAGACGCAGCAGTACCTCGTACTGCTCTATCCTACCGACGAGATTTCGCCCAACGGACTTCTGTATGAGGTGGCGCGTCACAACTTCGGTTCATTTGTTGTGAAGGATTTCGACCTGGAGCAGATGAACTTCGGACGCCTCGGTCTCCTTATAATAAAAGGATTCGACAACGTGGAGGAGATAAACCATTACCGCAAGGTGATGGCCGCCAGCCCTACGCTGAAACTGCCGCCACAGGTAAGACCCGTCGTGATTTCCGCCGCCAACTTCGACACGCTGCTGCAGAACGGCCGTTCGTTCGACGACTATTTCCGCTACATGCGCGACAAGACCTATCGCGACACCGAGGAAGCCGTGCTGCCTCCCGAAGTGTTCGGCCCGTCGGAAGGTCTCGACCCCGAGGAGACCGCCGAAGAGACCGGTCCGCTCTACGAGACGGAGGAGACCCCGACAGAAATCCCGGAAGAAGAGCCGAAAGAAAAGCCGGAGGAAGTCATCCCTGAGCCTCAGCCCGACACCGAGGAGCAACCCGAGGGGAAGCCTGAAACAAAACCGGAAAGCAAGCCTGCAACGAAGCCTGCGGCTAAACCGGAAGCCAAACCGGAGCAGAAGGCTGCGGCTAAACCGGAGCCGAAACCCATGACTAAGCCCGCTCCGAAGCCCAAGCTCCCCGACTACGAGCCGGGCTCGGAAGGCGACGACCCTCTGCTCGACTGAACGCATCATCAACCCGCTAACATCAAAACCGCAATGGCAACCACGATACTCTGGGCCGACGACGAGATCGACCTGCTCAAACCCCACATAATGTTTCTCCGCTCGAAGGGCTATGAACCAGTAACGGTAAACAACGGCCACGACGCCCTCGAGCTCGTGGAGTCGCGCCATTTCGACATGGTGATTCTCGACGAGAACATGCCCGGCCTCACCGGACTTGAAACCTTGCAGCGTATCAAGCAGATAGCGCCGCAGACGCCCGTAATCATGATCACCAAGAGCGAGGAGGAGAACCTCATGGACCAGGCTGTAGGCAACAACATTGCCGACTACCTGATCAAGCCCGTGAATCCCAACCAGATACTGATGTCGATCAAGAAGAACCTGCACAGCGACAAACTCGTGAGCCAGACGGCTACCACAAACTATCAGCAGGAATTCGCATCAATCGGCATGCAGATCAACGACGCACGCACCATCGGCGACTACTATGCCCTATATGAGCGTCTGGTGGGCTGGGAGATGCGTCTGGCATCGGCCGACAGCGCTATGGCCGACATGCTGCGCATGCAGAAGGCCGAGGCCGACAACGCCTTTTATAAATTCGTGAAGCGCAACTACGCCGACTGGATAGCAGCCCTCCCCTCCACACTCTCGTCGGGCAAACCATATCCCGAAGGCGAGGAGCGGCCCATGCTCAGTCCGGAAATATTCCGCAACACGGTGTTTCCGCTTGTAGAGCAGGGCGAAAAGGTGTTTTTCATCCTGATCGACAACTTCCGCCTCGACCTCTGGCTAACGATAAAGCCACTGCTGGCCGAGTATTTCACCTTCTCGGAAAGCCTCTACAGTTCAATCCTTCCCACGGCCACGCAATATGCCCGCAACGCTATCTTCTCGGGCCTGATGCCTATCGACATCGCCCGGCTCTTCCCCCATCTATGGGTCGACGAAGACGAGGAGGAGGGGAAAAATCTCAACGAGAGCGAGCTGGTACAGACCCACTTCGAGCGGTTCCGCCGCCAATGCAGATTCAGCTACCACAAAATCAACGATTCAGCCGGAGGAGAGAAACTGCTGCGCGACTTCCGCAACCTTTGCGGCAACCAGCTGAACGTGATTGTGCTGAACTTCATCGACATGCTCAGCCATGCCCGCACCGAGAGCCGCATGATACGCGAGCTGGCAGGCACCGATGCCGCCTATCGATCGCTGGCCGAATCGTGGTTCCGCCACTCGTCCGCGCTCGAGATTTTCAGACGAATAGCCGAAAGCGGCGCGAAAGTGATTGTGACCACCGACCACGGCACCATCCGCGTGGACAACCCGCTGAAAGTTGTGGGCGACAAAAACACCAACACCAACCTCCGCTACAAAGTGGGGAAGAACCTGGCCTACAACAACCGGCAGGTGTATGAAATCAAGAAACCCCAGGAATTCGGCCTCCCCTCGCCCAACGTGAGTTCGACCTACATCTTCGCGGGCAACAACGATTTCTTCGCCTACCCCAACAACTACAACTACTACGTGCAGTATTACACTGATACCTTCCAGCACGGCGGCATCTCGCTCGAAGAGATGATAGTGCCGCTGGTAGTGCTCACGCCGAAAGAATAACCCCTACAGGACAACAAAAACCTAACCGATCATGAAGATAGAAATACCCAACCGCGAGGCGCTGCCTGAGGCAGCCAAAGAATTCGCCGCACAGATGGGCGACGAGACCGTCTACGCCTTCTACGGCGAGATGGGCGCCGGGAAAACAACTTTCATAGGCGAGCTATGCCGCGCCTTGGGCGTGGAGGACGACCTGGCCAACTCACCATCGTTCTCGATAATCAACGAATACCGTTCGGACACCACCGCCGAACTGATCTACCACTTCGATCTCTACCGGCTGGAGAATATCGACGACGCCCTCGAAATCGGCGTGGAGGATTATTTCGACTCCGGAGCGCTATGCCTGCTCGAATGGCCCGAACGCATCGAGGCCCTCCTGCCAGACGATACCGTGAAGGTGCACATCACCGTAAATCCTGACGAATCGCGGACGCTCACCATCGAGAAGCCCGAATAACGTTCAGACGCAGAGCGAAACCACAAAAAGAAGCTGAAAGATGATAAAGGAACTCGAAAGCGTAGCTTCTACCAACACGTGGGCTAAGGAAAACGCCGCCCAACTGCTCCACGGCGACGTAGTGGTGACCCGCCACCAGACCTCAGGACGCGGCCAGCGCGGCTGCCATTGGGAGTCCGAGCCGGGCAAGAACCTCACTTTCTCGCTATATCTCCAGCCTACGGAGGTTGCTCCCGACCATCAGTTCATGATTTCCGAGATAGTGGCTCTGGCCGTCGCCGGAACCGTGGAGCGTGCACTTGCCGAGGCCGTAGACTCCAACCGCGTGGCGGTAAAATGGCCTAACGACATCTATGTGGACGACCGCAAGATAGCAGGCATCCTTATCGAGCACACACTCCAGGGGAATACAATCAGCCAGACAATAGCCGGTGTGGGGCTAAATGTAAACCAGACAGAATTCGTAAGCGACGCTCCCAATCCGGTGTCGCTCGCCCAGCTCGCCTGCCATGATTATCCGCTCGCGGGGTTGCTTATGGAGATCTGCAACGAAGTGACCACCCGGCTTGCGGCTCCCGACCCAACGGCAATCCACACCGAATTCAAGCACAAGCTCTGGCGCAACGACGGCAAGCCCCACCCCTTCGCCCTTCCCGACGGCACGGCGTTCGAAGCTACCATCGAGGGGATAGAGCCCGACGGACGCCTGCTGCTCAGGCGCGTAGTCGCCGACCGGCCCGAAGCCTATTTCTTCAAGGAAGTTGCCTTCACATTGTAAAACAGAAAATAATTCAGCCCTATGGAACCGGCCATCGACGCCGGTGCCACAGGGCTGAAAAAGTATTATGCCGTTGTCCGATTATCAGGCAGGAACATCGCCGAAACGGTTGGGATACTGCTCGGAGGGCTGACAGCACCATACGATCCACAGAATCCAGCCTACAACGGGGATGAAGCAGATGAACCACCAGCCGCCACCCTTGCCTATGTCGTGCATACGGCGCCAGCAAACGGCAAGCTGGGGAACAATGAATGCCAGGCTTATCAGACCGGAGATAATCTGACCGACCATACCGAAACGGTTGAGGATTCCCTGGAAACATCCTACAATAAATATGAAGAGGATAAACCACCAGTACTCCGCACGGCTTGCGCGGCCCTTGAAATCGGCATACTTGTTAAGACAGATCTGAATGGCCTCGCCGAATCCGATATACGGACGCTGAGGCATGGGGCTCTGCATCGGAGCCTCCTGCTGTTGGAAGTTTTGTTGCATGATTACAAAAATTTTGAGTATGTTTGCACGTTGAAAACGGATGAATGCTTCCTTCGTCTCGGCTACGGAAGATATTGAAGTTATCTAAACTTTTTCTTCACCCACGACGACAAAGGTAAGCCATTTATTCGGTTTCCACAACAAAAAGAAATATTACTCAGCCAAACGTCCTCCGCCAAATGAGATTCATCGCTTCGCTCGTCGCCTTACTAATCGCCGGGTTGGCCGCAGCCTCACCGGTTGATTCCGATACCACCGCCACAGTGCGTTCCTACCAGTCGGTTGGACTCGTATTGAGCGGAGGCGGAGCCAAGGGTATCGCCCACATCGGTGTAATCCAGGCGCTGGAAGACAACGACATACCCATCGACTTCGTGGCCGGCACGTCGATGGGGGCTATAGTGGGCGGTCTATACGCCTGCGGCTATACGCCGGCAGAAATGATGGAGCTTCTGCAGTCGAAGGGATTCGGGATGTGGTCGACCGGCACTATCGATCCGAACCTCACATATTATTTCCTTCAGCAGAGGCAGACTCCGGCGTTCGCCCATCTTAACGTGAATATCGGCCGTCGCGACTCCACGGGCGCCGCCGGCATCATGCCGTCGAGCCTGATTTCGCCGCTTCCGATGAATTTCGCCTTCATGGATCTTTTCGCCGCCTACACGGCGCAGTGTGGCGGCGACTTCAACCGGCTGTTCGTTCCGTTCCGCTGCGTGGCATCGGATGTGACCCACAAGCATAAAGTGGTTTGTCGCAGCGGAATGCTCAGCGACGCAATAAGGGCATCGATGTCGTTTCCGGCAGTATTTCTTCCGATCAGCATCGACGGGGTGGAACTTTACGACGGAGGCATCTACGATAATTTTCCCGTCGACGTGATGCGCGAGGATTTCGCCCCGTCGATAATGATAGGAGTCGACGTACATTCCGAAGACGCTGAGCCATCGAACAGCATAGTCAGCCAGCTGGAAAACATGATAATCCAGAACAACGACTATTCGCTCCCGCCCGACGAGGGGATAAGAATCCATATCGACGTGAGCCGTTTCTCGCTGCTCGATTTCGGGAAAGCACGTGAAATCTATGCCATAGGATATGCCCGCGGCCTTGAGATGATGGATTCGATACGTTCGCGCGTGTCGTCGCGGATTCCGCAGCCCACCCGACAGCTGCGACGCGACGTATTCAAATCGGCCTCACCCTACGTAAGGTTCGACTCGGTGCATGTGGATGGGGGGACACGGCAGCAGAACGAGTACATCAAACGCATCTTTGAGAGCTCTCGCCATAAGGCCGATACATTCGGCATAGAAGCGGCCCGTCTGGCCTACTACCGGGCCCTGACGCCCGGACGCCTGCGCAACCTATTTCCGCAGGCCCACTACAATCCGTCGACGGGACTCTTTGCCCTCGACCTTACAGCCGATGTAAAAAACAATTTTTCGCTCGGTGCCGGCGGCTTCCTCACCTCAAGCGTCAACTCGATGATATTCGTCTCGGCCAACTACCGCAGCATGGCCGCCAATTCATGGGCCACAAGCCTGATGGGATGGATCGGGCAGAGCTATATGGCGGCCCAGGCCGACGTGCAGATGCTCTTCAGCCACACCCGCCCTTCGGCACTCGAGCTGCAGGCTGTAGTGAGCCGACAGAAATACTACGAGAACGACCGCCTTTTCTACGAGGACAATTCCCCCGCATTCGTGAGCCATCTCGACATGTTCGGACGGCTGAGCTATGCCTATGCCGCCGGACGCCGCGGACGGCTGAGTATCGGTGTGGGAGGCGGACGCGCCCTCAACCGATTCTATGCTCCCGATCCTGCGGATCTCCCGCTCTCGGGGAGGGAAGAGACTCGCATGAACCTTGCCCAGGCGCTGCTGCGCTTCGACTACAACACTCTCGACAATCAGAGCTATCCACGTTCCGGCGCCAATATCCGCCTGACGGCCATGCAGACCGTAGGGAAATACCACCACACCCTGCGACGCTTCCGCGAACGCATTGGCGAGGAGGAATTCTACTACTCAACCGGCCAGCACTGGGGTCAGGCCGAGCTTCAGGCCGATAAATACTTTGGACTGGGCAGCCGCTTCGCCTTAGGCACCTCGGTCGATGTGCTCGTCTCCAACCGGCGGCTGCTCAACACGTATTATGCTTCGGTGGTAAATGCTCCGGGGTACACTCCCTTCAGCTCGATGGAGGATCTGTTCAACAAGACGTTTCATGCCAACTCGTTTGCCGCAGTAGGGCTGACACCAGTCTGGACGCCGCTCCAGCGCGCTCAGGTGCGTCTGGGGGCGCACATGTTCATGCCGTTCCGGGCTATCGAACCCGACGACGGAGGAGGTGCCCGTTACGGCCACTGGTTTTCCGACCCGCAATTCCTCGGTGAACTCGACGTGGTCTACAACCTACCCTTCGCCTCATTATGCGGCTATGTCAACTACCTCTCGGGGAGCAGCGCCCGCTGGAACGTCGGCCTCTCATTCGGCCTCTATTTCACCGCCGCCACCTTCCTCCGCTAACCGCTCCACAGAGGAGTTCCGGAATAAAGAGCAGACACATATGTGTCTATTATCTATCGGAGGCACAATTTAGGGAGGGTTTGCGGCGTTATATATAGAAGCGCGAAACAAAATTATTTTGCGTGATATAAATCTAAAATACGCCAGACAGGCAAGTCAACTGAAATTGCGCGAAACAAGCAAATATCCAGAGATGCGATACCTTCACGATATAAAATCCAGGCTGGCGGCAGGGATTCTCCTGCTGATGGTTACTGCCATGCTCGGCGGATGCCGCGGCGCCAAGCTCTCGGTTGCCAACGAGCAGTTCGAACGTGGCGAATACTTCGAGGCCCAGAAAACCTACCGCAAGGTCTACAACAAGCTGACCAAGCGCGAACAGCGCCCCCAGCGCGGCGCCGTGGCCTATCAGATGGGGCTCTGCTATTCCAAGCTGGGCATGTCGGCCCGCGCGGCCTCGGCCTACGGCAACTCGCTGCGCTACGGCTGCCCCGACTCCACTGCCCTTCTCTATATGGGTCAGGCCCTTCAGGCCGAGGGGAAATATGCTCCGGCCCAGAAGGCCTACGAAGAGTTCATCGCCAAGGTGAAATCCGAGCCCGAGACTCAGGAGAACGCCACAAAACGACGTCAGCTTCTCGCCCAGGCCGACAACGGACTGGCAGGATGCCGCTTCGCGCTTGCGCAGAAAGGGCATCCCACCCGCTACGTGGTGAAGAACGCAAAACTGTTCAACTCACGCCGCGCCGACTTCGCGCCGATGTTCATCGATCCCCAGAGCGAGGACGTGCTCTATTTCACCACCACCAACGAGAAGGTAACCGGTACCAAAAAGAGCGAAATCACCGGCATGAAGAAGGGCGACATCTGGATGACCCGCAAGAACGAAAAGGGCGAGTGGCAGCGCCCCGAGACGGTGGAAGGCGAACTCAACACTGAAAACGACGAGGGAGTAATCAGTTTCACTCCCGACGGCCAGACCATGTATCTGAGCCGCGCGCGCCGCGAGCCCAACGCCCATACGGGTGTTGAGATATACACCTCCCAGCGTTCCGACGCCAAATGGAGCGCCCCGGTGAAATATGAAATCACCGCCGACACCATATCGAGCTACGGCCACCCCGCCGTATCGCCCGACGGCAAATGGCTCTATTTCACCAGCAACATGCCCGGCGGTTCGGGCGGCAAGGACATCTGGCGCGTCAACATCCAGGAGCGGGTAGGCTCTCTCGAAAACCTCGGGGAATTCATCAACACCCCCGGCGACGAGATGTTCCCTTACGTGCGCACCGACTCGCTGCTTTACTTCGCCTCCGACGGCCATCCCGGCTTCGGCGGTCTCGACATCTTCAAGGCCACTCTTACACCGTCGGGGGGATGGAAGGTGGAGAATATGGGCGCGCCGATGAATTCGGCCGCCGACGATTTCGGCATAACATTCGGCAAGGGCGAGAGTGGATTCTTCAGCTCCAACCGCACCGACGGACGCGGCTACGACCACATTTACTCGTTCGTGCTCCCCGACCTCGAGATATGGATCTCGGGATGGGTGCTCGACAAGGACGAGGAGCCCGTGCCCAACGCCGTGATCCGCATCGTGGGCAACGACGGCTCCAATCAGAAGGCCGTGGCCAAGCCCGATGGCTCGTTCCGCTTCCCGCTTCAGCGCGGCATCAGCTACGTGATGCTCGCCGGAGCCAAAGGCTACCTCAACGCCAAGCAGGAATTCACCTCCGACACAGCCGAGGAGGATGCCGAATACGGCGTGGACTTCATCCTGGCCTCCATCCATAAGCCCGTCGTGGTCGACAACATATTCTACGATTTCGACAAGGCCACGCTGCGCCTCGAGTCGAAGACCGCACTCGACGAGCTTGCCCAGGTGCTCCGCGACAATCCCAACGTTACAATCGAAATGGCATCGCACACCGACCGCATGGGCTCCGACGAATACAATATCGATCTCTCCGGGCGCCGCGCGAAGTCGGTTATCGACTACCTTATCTCCGTTGGAATCAAGCCTGACCGCCTGCAGAGCCAGGGCTACGGCGAAAGCCGCCCGAAGACCATCACCAAGAAGCTCGCACGGCTCTATCCGCAGTTCAAGGAGGGCGACGTGCTCACCGAGGAGTATATCCTGGCTCTCCCCGAGGCCGACCAGGAGGTAGCCGACCAGATCAACCGCCGCACGGAGTTCCAGGTGCTCTCCATCAACTACCAGATGTATTGACCCACACGCAGGAATAGAAACTCCAACGGCATGAAATTCACCACCGAAGTCGAGATTGAGCCGTCAGCCTGGAACATTGCCCATGGCGAGACTGTATGGACCATCGGCTCCTGTTTCGCCGACAATCTCGGGGCAAGAATGGCCGACCGGCTGCTCCGCGTGCGCGTCAATCCTTTCGGGGCGCTCTACAATCCCGCTTCGATAGCCACTGCGCTCCGCGCCGCCATCGACGGTCGCGTCTACACCCCGGAGGAAATGGTCGAGAGTCAGGGGATGTGGCACTGTATGGACTACGCCACCGCGCTCTCGCGCCCTACGGCCGAGGAAACTGCCGAAGCCGTCAACGCCCTCATAACATCCCTCCATGCCGAACTCTCCCGCCTCGAGGTGCTGATGGTTACGTTCGGTTCCACGCACGTATTCACCGACCTCTCCACCGGCTGCATTGCCGGAAACTGCCACAAACTGCCGGCAAACCGGTTTGCCGAGCGCGACCTGAGCATCGACGAAATCGTGGAGGAATGGCACACCCTTATTGCCCGTCTGCGCCGCCTGCGTCCCGGGCTGCATATCCTCTTCACGGTCAGCCCCGTGCGCCACAAAGCCTATGGGCTCCACGCCGACCGGCTGAGCAAAAGCCGCCTGCTGATAGCCGTCGACGAGCTCTGCCGCCGTTGCGACGCCACCTATTTCCCTGCCTACGAGATTCTTGACGACGAGCTGCGCGACTATCGTTTCTACGCCGCCGACATGGTGCATCCATCCGATGTAGCCGCCGATTATATATTCGAGCGCTGGGCTCAAGTTTTCTGCTCGGAACAGACGCGGCGACTCTTCACCGAGGCTCTGCGCCTCACCTCCAGGCTGAAGCACCGCCCGATTGCCGGAATGCAAACAAACGATTTTCTACAATCCTACAACAGCCCTCGCCAACCGGATGACTACCGAACATCCCGAACTGACAGAGGCCATTGCAGAAAAACTCCCGAAAACAACCAACTAACCTTCCCACACAACGATGAAGGAATCTTTTAAAGACATATGCCGCTCGCTCTCCACTATATCTTTCTGCCCGGGATTCACCGCTGTTCGTCCCGAAGGGGCAGACCCTGAAATACGGCACCTGCTCATCGACAGCCGCGCCCTGGGCGACGCTCCCTCGACCATGTTTTTCGCCATCCGCACCGGCCGCAACGACGGCCACCGGTTTGTAGAACCGCTCTACAACCGCGGCGTGCGCGCCTTCGTGGTTGAACCGGGGTTTGATACCGCTCCCTACGCCGATGCTGCGTTTATCGTTACCGAAAGCCCCGAAACCATACTTCAGAGCCTCGGCTGCGCGGCACGCGATGCGATGAAAGGCACAGTTGTGGCCATCACAGGTTCGCGCGGCAAAACACTCGTAAAAGAGTGGCTTGCCGAGATGCTTGCCGGGAAACGCCGCGTGGCCCGCAGCCCGCGCAGCTTCAATTCCTCGCTCGGCGTGCCGCTCTCGCTCTGCATGGCCGCCGGCGATTCCGAAATTGTGCTCATCGAGGCCGGAATCTCACAGACCGGCGATATGGAGCCGCTCGAAGCGATGATACGGCCTGACGTGGTGGTTCTTACCGACATCTCCGAAGCCCACGACGACGGATTTCCCTCTCGCGAGGCCAAAATCGCTGAAAAGCTCCGACTTGCCCGTCGGGCGCACATTCTCATATACCCCTCGGCAGTTCCGGCTGTGGCCCAAGCCATTAAGAAGGCACTCGCCGACGGACTGCTTCCCGCCGGAATCAGACTGATTGACTCCTCCGCCGAAATATCGGGCGCCACGGCCAACGAGCGCCTGCAGCGCGGGTGGGAGGAAGCCAACGTGGCCACCTGCCGCGCCGCCATGCGGCTGCTCGGCATCGACGACGCCGGGATTGCAGAAGCTATAGGACAGCTCAACCCAATAAATACACGCCTAAACGTGGCTGACGGCGTAAACCACTGCCAGATTGTGGTCGACGACTATCCATTCGACCTCATTTCGCTCGACCCAGCGCTCGATTTCGTTAATGCGCGCCGCACCAACGGCCAGAAGTTCACCCTGATTTCGCCAGAACTGCCGCGCCCCGATGCCGATTCCTATACCGCCCTGATCGATATAGCCTGCCGCAAGGGTGTAGACCGCATAATCGGCATCGGCGCCGCCTACGGCAAGGTAGCCGACCGGATGCCGGAGGGGAGCCGGTGGTATTCCACGGTCGACGAAGCAATTGCGTCGCTCACTCCCTCCAGCTTCTCCAATGAGATAATATTGGTGGAAGGATGCTACGGCTCGCGCCTTGCCGACCTCGCCCATACTCTCGAGGCGCGCACCCACGAGACGGTACTTGAAGTGAATCTCGACGCCATGGTCCAGAATTTCAACTTCTACCGCTCCCATCTGAAGTCCTCAACCGGAGTTGTCGCCATGGTAAAGGCCTCCGGCTATGGCGCCGGAAGCTACGAACTCGCCAAGACGCTCCAGAGCCGAGGGGCGGCATATCTGGCCGTGGCCGTACTCGACGAGGGCATCGAACTCCGCGAAGCCGGAATAACAATGCCCATAATGGTACTTAATCCCAAAGTGCTCAACTATCCACTGCTGTTACGCTACCGGCTGGAGCCGGAAATCTTTGATTTCGATATCCTTGAGGAAATCATCTCCGAGGCATCGCGTCTGGGCATAGAGCGCTACCCCATCCATATCAAACTCGACACCGGCATGCACCGCCTCGGATTCCTCGAAGCCGACCTGCCGCGACTTATCGAGCGTATCAAAAGCCAGAACTGCGTGGAAGTCAGCTCGGTATTCTCCCATCTCGCCACGGCCGACTGCCCCGACATGAACGACTACACTGAAATGCAGCTGCACACGTTTGCCCGCTGCTCGCAGAAGATAATCGACGCGTTCGCCGACCATTATGTGAAACGCCACATCCTCAATACCGCCGGTATAATCCGATATCCGGAGTACCAGTATGATATGGTCCGTCTGGGAATCGGCCTGTATGGTATCCCGGTGCTGAACGACGGTTCGGAAGATGGCCTGCGCCCGGTCTCCACCCTCCGCTCTCCCATAATCTCCATAAAGACCTGGGATGCCGGCACGACCATAGGCTACGGGCGCCGCGGACTGCTTACACGCCGCAGTGTGATAGCCACCGTACCCATCGGCTATGCCGACGGCATAGACCGCCATATGGGCCGGGGAGCCGTAAGCTTCTTGGTCAACGGCGTGAAATGCCCCACCGTAGGCAACATCTGCATGGACATACTAATGCTCGACGTTACCGAGGCCAACGCCAAAGTTGGCGACAGCGTGGAGATTTTCGGCGAAGGGAACCCGGCCCAGACGCTCTCCGACGCCCTCGGCACCATCCCCTACGAAATCCTCACCTCCGTGAGTCCGCGGGTGCGCCGAATCTACTACTCCGAATAAGAGCAAGAGTCATAAATCCTATAAGTCTTATAGATCTTATAACTTACAGGCGGTGATTCAAAACAATTTGAATCACCGCCTGTAAGTTTATGTGAGAATGGTTTAGGCACACATTTCCATTGGGCCAGCCTGGTTTTCGTTGTAGGTGCGGTTTACGGCGTTCTGCAGGTAGAGCATCTTACAGAAGACTACGAGATTAAGTATGCCGAGGGTAAGCCAGCCGAGGAACACGGCAATCAGATAGGTTGATACCTGAAGGCCCTGCTGACGGCCGTTCACTGCCAGATAGGTGTTGCAGCGGCTGATCCACATGCAGTACCATACGATGCTGTAGATGCCGAGGGTGAGGATGGAGAACACGATGAAGAGGAAAAGTCCGGTAGTGCTTCTGCCGTCGCCCTTGCAGGCTGTGTTTGTCTCTTTTGCAAATGCGTAGATCAGATACCACTGGTAGAAGCCCAAAGTTACGATAGTAAGGAGAAAGGCTAACCAGAAGCCGCGGTTGGTTGGTAACATAGCGAATAAAAAATTAGAAATGTAAAAAAATAGTTGGTTTATTTTATGTGTTTTCAGTGAAAAATCATCAGGAATATGCAAATGTATACATTTCTTTTATTATTTACCAACTATCAAATAAAAAACTCCCTCAAATTTTTATGAGAGGATTTTTGTATCTTTGCAGCACCGGGGGAGACGGGCATGGATTTTGTTATAGACACACAGACGTGAGAGATATAATATCAAGACATAATTATTTCCGGGCACTCCTTGATGCGTCGCTTTTATGGACGTTCTGCCTCATGATTGTCGTCCCGGCGTACGGGCAAAACGGGACGCCGGTGCCCCCACCGATTTCCGGGCAGGCCGCTCCGCAGGCTAAGGTGAGCGTACTGACGTGCGCGCCGGGTGCAGAAATCTACCAGCTCGAGGGTCATACCGCGCTTCGCCTGCAGATTCCCGCCGCCGACGGCTCGACGGCTCGCGACGTGGTTGTAAACTGGGGTGTATTCGACTTCGCCGCACCTAATTTCGTATATCGCTTCGTCAAGGGAGAAACCGACTACATGGCGCTCGCCTATCCCACTCAGCTTTTTCTTGAGGAATATCGCCGGGAGGGACGGCGCGTGATCGAACAGACGCTCAGTCTTACCCCCGCGCAGACCGATAGCCTCATGGAGGCTATTTCGCTGAATCTGCTTCCGAAAAACCGCACCTACCGCTACAACTACGTGCTCGACAACTGCGCCACACGCCCCATGGAGCTGCTGACCAGCCACGCGGGTGTGGCCGATACGGCGCCTTTCGGCTCTACAGAGGCAGGCGAACAGACCTTCCGAAGCGAGATGCGGCGGTATCACACCAACTATCCATGGTATCAGTTCGGCATCGACCTGGCCCTGGGAAGCGGTCTGGACCGCAAGATTTCGGAACGCGAACGCAATTTTGCTCCTGTAGAACTGCAAAAGGCGCTCGCCAAAGCACAAAAAGCCGACGGAAGCCCCTTGGTGGAAGCAACCGATATACTCATGGAGGGGCCGGAAGAGGGAACTGCCGAAGGCAAAACTCCGGCACTTCTCACCCCCATGGCCGTCGCACTCTACATTCTGCTCGCGGCCATTATCCTCAGTATCCTCGACATAAAGCAGCAGAGGCTCAGCCGATGGTTCGACAGTCTGCTGTTCGGCGCATACGGCGTGCTCGGGCTGCTGCTCACATTTCTCATCTTCGCATCCAGCCACTACGCCACGTCGCCCAACTGGCTATATCTCTGGCTGAATCCTCTCTGCCTCTTCGCGGCGGCAGGAGTGTGGATTAAATCGTGGCGACGTGCGGTTTATTGCTATCAAATTTGTAACTTTGCGGCCGTGGCCGCGCTGTGCGCTGTCGGCTGCATGGGAGTTCAGAGCCTCAACGTAGCTTTCCTCCCGCTTATGGGCGCCGACCTTCTTCGTTCGGCCACATTCATATATCTGAACAGAAAATAATGAAGCCTCTACACCGTCCGCTTACCACATCTGTCGTGGCCCTTTTAGTGGCCACCGCGACGCTCTCGGCCGTGGCGCAGGCTCGCCGTCAGCCCGACGGCACGCGTCCACAGCGCCCGTCGCTCGTGGTGGGGATTGTGGTGGAAGGACTTTCGATGGACTATCTGGAGCTGCTGAAGCCAGAATTCACGGATGGCGGCCTGCGCCGCCTGATGGATGACGGAATTACCATCGGCGACCTCGACTACGGCACCGGACTCGACGGAGCCGCCGCCACAGCCGTGGTGTTCACAGGCACTTCTCCGTCGGTCAACGGCATCCCCTCCCGCACAGTCTACGATCCTGAGACGCGCAGAGTGGTATCCGCGGTCAACGACCCGGCCACCATCGGCAATTTCACCGACGAGACGCTCTCGCCCAAAGCGCTGACCGCCTCGACGCTGGCCGACGAACTGCGCATCGACGCCGGAGGCCTCGGCTACGTTTACGCAATAGCGCCCAACGCTCCCGAAGCAATCATAATGGGCGGCCATGCGGGCAACAGCGCGTTCTGGATCAACGACGTGACAGGCAAATGGGCCACGACAACCTACTACAAGGACCTCCCTACGCCCCCGCAGACAATCAACCACCGCGAGCCCACCGACTCGCGGCTCGACACGCTGCAGTGGACACCGATTATTTCCGTCGACCGGCTTCCCGATCTCCCGGGCTACAAGAAACTGTACCCTTTCCGCCACACGTTCCCGCGTCAGAACGCCAACAGATATGTGGCCTATAAAAATTCGCCGGCCGTCAACGCCGACATCACCCGACTGGCATCCGACTATATCCGCATCCTCAACCTGGGCAAGCGCGACAATATCGACATGCTCAACCTGGGCTACTCGGTGCAGCCTTTCATCCATGGCCGCGACGCCGACAACCGTCCCGAGACGATGGACGCCTATCTGCGCCTCGACCGCAATCTGGCCAGTCTTTTCGCCGCCATCGACGCCAAGGGCCCGGGGATGGACCATACGCTCGTATTCATTGCCGGCACACCGCTGACCAACCGCACCCGCCGCGACGACGAGAAGTGGGGTACCCCCTTCGGCGAGTTCTCCTCGCGCAAGGCAGTCTCGCTGCTCAACATGTATCTCATGGCCCTCTATGGCAACGGCGAATGGGTGAGCGGCTACCATAACGGACAGATATACCTCAACCACAAACTTATAAAGGAGCGCGACAAGGACCTCTCGGAAATCCGCGGAGAATCGGCGCGCTTCCTTACGCGCATGAGCGGCGTCACCAGCGCCTGGACCATCGACGACGTAATCGACCGACGCGCCACCGAGCGCCCCGACGCCATGCGGCGCAATACTCCGGTGCAGACGGCCGGCGACGTCATAGTAAGCATCGCCCCCGGATGGCAGGAGACCGACGACGACAGCGACATGGAGCGGCCGCAGACCACTCTGCGCGCCGCCACCACGGTCGCCCCGGCCTTCATTCTGGCTCCGGGCGAGGCGTCGCGCACCATCGGGGGCGCCGTCGACGCCCGCGTACTCGCTCCCACCGTAGCGGGAATGCTCCGCATACGCTCGCCCAACGGCGCCTCGTTGCCGCGCCTGCGCTGGTAGGCCGTGCCCTCACCTCTCTTTATCCATATCAACCCTTCAAAACATATACAACACACCACCCATATAATATAGAAATGTCACTTCAATCGATACTTACGAAACTCTTTGGCAACAAGTCGACCCGCGACCTCAAAGAGATCAAACCCATTGTAGACAAGATCAACGCTATAGGCCCAACGCTCCACGACCTTACCAACGACGAGCTCCGCGGTAAGATCGACACCGTGCGCGCCGAAATAGCCGAGGCCATAAAAGCCGACCAGGACGCAGCCGCCGAAATCCGCTCGCGCGTGGAGGATCTCCCCTTCGACGAGCGCCAGCCGCTCTGGGAGGAAATCGACAAGCACGAAAAAAATGTGCTCGACATCCTTGAGGACCAGCTCAACGAGCACCTTCCAATAGTATTCGCCACAATGCGCGAGACCGCCCGACGCTTCGCCGAAAACGAGACCGTGGAGGTTACAGCCACCAACCTCGACCGCGAGCTCGCCGCCCAGGGCCGCGACTTCGTCAGCATCGAAGGCGACAAAGCCATCTGGAAGAACCGCTGGCTCGCCGGCGGCAACGAAATCATCTGGGACATGGTGCACTACGACGTCCAGCTCATCGGCGGCATCGTGCTCCATCAGGGCAAAATCGCCGAGATGGCTACCGGTGAAGGCAAAACCCTCGTGGCCACCCTTCCGGTGTTCCTGCGCTCGCTCTCGAAAAAGGGCGTGCACGTGGTGACCGTCAACGACTACCTCTCCAAGCGTGACTCCGAATGGATGGGCCCGCTCTACATGTTCCACGGCTCGACCGTAGACTGCATCGACAAGCACCAGCCCAACACGCCCCAGCGCCGCCGCGCCTATGAATGCGACATCACTTTCGGCACCAACAACGAGTTCGGCTTCGACTACCTCCGCGACAACATGGCCATGTCGCCCCAGGACATGGTGCAGCGCAAGCACTACTACGCGATTGTCGACGAGGTCGACTCCGTGCTTATCGACGACGCCCGTACGCCGCTCATCATCTCCGGTCCCGTCCCCAAGGGCGACGACCAGATGTTCAACGAATACAAGCCCAACGTGGAGAATGTGGTCCAGGCCCAGCGCCGCCTTGTCACCCAGATTCTGGCCGAGGCCAAGCAGAAAATTGTCAGCGAGGACAAGGACGTGCGCAAGGAAGGCGAACTGCTGCTTTTCCGCGCTTTCAAGGGACTGCCGAAATACGGCCCGCTGATCAAATTCCTCAGCGAGGAAGGTATGAAAAATGCCCTCCTGAAAACCGAGGCATACTACCTGCAGGACAACTCGCGCGAGATGCCCGTGGTGACTGACCCTCTCTATTTCGTAATCGACGAGAAAAACCGCTCGGTGGAACTTACCGACAAGGGCTACGAAGTGCTCACCAACCGCAACCAGGACCCGCAGTTCTTCGTACTCCCCGACATCGCAGCCAAACTGTCGGAACTCGAGCACGTGGCCGACCTGGCCGAGCGTCAGCAGAAAAAAGACGAGGCCATGGCTGACTACGCCGTAAAAGCCGAGCGCGTGCACACCGTCACCCAGCTTCTCAAAGCCTATACCCTTTTCGAGAAGGACAATGAATACGTAATCGACGACAACAAAATCAAAATCGTCGACGAGCAGACCGGCCGTATCATGGAGGGACGCCGCTACAGCGACGGGCTTCATCAGGCCCTCGAGGCCAAGGAAGGCGTGAAGGTCGAGGCAGCCACGCAGACCTTCGCCACCATCACGCTTCAGAACTACTTCCGAATGTACCACAAGCTTGCAGGTATGACCGGTACGGCTGAGACCGAGGCCGGCGAGCTCTGGGATATCTACAAACTCGACGTGGTGACCATCCCGACCAACCGCCCCGTGGCGCGCATCGACATGGACGACCGCGTCTATAAGACCAAGAAGGAGAAATACGCAGCCGTGATCGACGAGATCGTGCGCCTGCGCGAGGCCGGACGCCCCGTGCTCGTCGGTACCACTTCGGTCGAAATCTCCGAACTGCTCAAACGCATGCTCGACATGCGCCACATCCAGTGTCAGGTGCTCAACGCCAAGCTCCACCAGCAGGAGGCGCAGGTAGTGGCCCTCGCCGGCCGCGCCGGCACCGTAACCATCGCCACCAACATGGCCGGCCGCGGTACCGACATCAAGCTCACCCCCGAGGTGAAGGAGGCCGGAGGCCTCGCTATCATCGGCACTGAGCGCCATGAGAGCCGCCGCGTCGACCGCCAGCTGCGCGGACGTTCGGGCCGTCAGGGCGACCCGGGGTCGTCGGTGTTCTATGTATCGTTCGAGGACCAGCTCATGCGACTCTTCGCCACCGACCGCGTGATGAAGATGCTCGACACCCTCGGCCTCAAGGAGGGCGAGATGATCGAGAGCAAGATGGTGACCCGAGCCATCGAGAACGCACAGAAGCGCGTGGAGGAGAATAACTTCGGCATCCGCAAGCGCCTGCTGGAATACGACGACGTGATGAACAAGCAGCGCACCTACATCTACAACCGCCGCCACCACGCGCTGCTCGGCGAACGCATCGGCATCGACATCGCCAACATGACCTACGACCTGATCGAGAACCTCGTGGTGAACTACGACCAGCCCGCCGACTACGAGGAGCTCTCGCTTGAACTGATGCGCGTGCTCACCATCGAACCTCCTTTCACCGAGAAGGAATTCGCCCAGCTCGGCCGCGAAGAGAAAATCGAACGCCTCTATGCCGCTGCCAACAGCAACCTGGAGCGGCGCTCGCAGCGCATAATCGAAATCGCCACACCGGTGGTGAAGGAATGGGTGGAGAACCGCGGCGCAACGGGCAAGATTATCGTGCCCATGACCGACGGCAAGCGTATCTTCCATCTCCGCGCCGACATCAACGAAGCCTACAATTCGGGTTGCCGCTCGATTGTGAAGGAATGGCACAAAGCCATCCTCCTGGTCACCATCGACGAACTCTGGAAAGAACACCTGCGCGAACTCGACGACCTGCGCCAGAGCGTGCAGAACGCCTCCTACGAGCAGAAGGACCCGCTGGTAATCTACAAAGTGGAATCCTTCCACATCTTCGAGGCCATGCTCGACAACCTCAACCAGAAGGCTCTTGCAGCGCTGATGCGCGGCCAGATCTACATCCCCGAGCCTCAGCCGCGACCCGTGGAAACTCCCTCCAACGTAAGCGTGAGCGGCCAGCAGCCCGCAGCGCCTGCCGCACCGAAGCCACAGCCGCAGGTGCGCGAGGCAATGCCCGAGCGCCCCAACGACTACTCGCAGTACACCGCCTCGAAAGAGGGGCTGCCTGGCGAAAACGCCAACCGTCAGGCCATGGCCAACGCCGGTGGAGGCCCGCGCAAGGCGATGCCCGCCAAAGCAGCTCCCAAAGTGGGCCGCAACGACCCCTGCCCCTGCGGTTCGGGCAAAAAGTTCAAAAACTGCCACGGACGCGACCTCTGATTCCACGCTGTCCGACACCTAAAACGCTTGAAGCATAGAAATAAGTAATAATTTTGAACAGTTACTTATGAATAACGAAACCAACAATCCGCTACCCGAAGGCGAAACCCTCAACGACCGCCTGCGCCGCGCCGCCGCCATGGCCCGCCAGCGCACAGCTGTACCCGGCGTTGACCCCGAGGCCGTACCCGAAGAGGCTCCTGAAGCCCCCGCCCGAAGCGAAGCTTCTGGCCCCCAGGGGCATAACGCCGCCGACCTGCGCGCCCGCATAGAGCGCGATCTCGAACGCGAGGAGCGCGATATGCAGCGTACCGAACGCGACATACTCCGCGAGGAAACCGCTCCGCGCGACGAACAACCGCAGCCCCGCCATGCCCACCGCCGCCCCGACGAAGAATATGTGGAAACAACACCTCTCCCGGCTAAATCCAAGAAACTGATTACCTGGATTTCGGCTCTTGGCGCCCTGCTGGCGCTCGCTGTGGTCGGCATAGTACTCCTTTCGGTGAAACACACTCAGCAGGCCGCCGAACAGCAGCAACAGATCGAGCAGCTTCAGCTCGCCAACGAGCAGATGCAGTTGGCCAACGAATACGACGCCCTCAACAACGAGTTCGCCCAGTATGAGAATCAGACCTCTCTGCTGGCCAACGACTCGATTGTGCAGAAGTATTCAGCCGCCCGCGCCCAGGTGGAGAAACTCCTTCAGGAACTCAAGAACGAGAAAAACAAATCGGCCGCGCAGATTAAGAAACTGCAGGACGAAATCGGCACCCTCAAAGGCATTCTCCGACAATATGTGGAGCAGATCAACCAGCTCAATCAGGAAAATCAGGAACTGCGCACCGAGAATCAGGAGGTCAAGGCCCAGAACCAGCAGCTCTCGCAGAACATCCAGACCGTGACTGCCAGCAATAAGGTTCTCAACGAGCGCATGACTCTGGCCGAGAAGCTCAACGTGACCGGGGTAACCCTTACCGCCCTCAATAAAAAAGGGCGTAAGGAGAAGAACGTCACCAAAGCCCGTCAGCTCATGGTTACGTTCACCATCCCGCAGAACAACTCCACCCCCGTCGGAGAGAAGACCATCTGGGTACGCATCGTAAATCCCGAGGGCGACGTGCTCCCCGGCGGAGGATCCTTCCAGTTCGAAGGATCGAACATCGCGGCCACCGCACGCAAGAGCATCGAATACGCCGGCGAGGAAATCGGCGGAATCACCGTCTACTGGGACGTCAACACCACCCTTACCCCCGGCGACTATACCGTCGAGCTCTTCTGCGACAACTATCGCCTGGCCTCACGCCGCTTCACCCTCAAGAAATAACATTACATCGCCGGAGTGCGGCCACCCGGACTGATAATCCGTCCGAACTTTTTCACCCTGCCATCGTTGAAACTATAGAAAAAACGTTTCAACCATGGCAGGGATTATTTCATGCATACTGCTCGCCGCGACGCCCCCCGAAGGCGCCGGCGCACGCGCTGTGGCCGAAGCCGTGCATACCTCGCTCGTGCCGAGCCACAGCCTCGCCTTATGGATAATGCGGATTATCCGCCGGATGCTCGATTTTTTCGGGCTTACCCGCAACGACACCATTGAAGAAATCGCCTATACGGCAATCGTGCTCGGCGTAGCCATCCTTATAGGCATGATAATACGCACTGTCATAGTGTTTGCCGTCCGCAAAGTGGTGAAACTGCGGCATTCGCAGGCCTCGAAACTGCTGCTCTCCCAGCGTGTGCTGAAAAAATGTTCCCACATCATCCCTCCTCTGGTTTTTCTCGCACTTATCCCCTTCGCTTTCTCGTCCGACGGCAAGATCCTCGGCTGGATTTTCAGGATTGTGGGGGTGTATACTCTCGTCACGTTCGCCATAGCCATATGTGCCGTGCTCGAATACGCATGGATTCGATTCGACGAACGCGAAAATACGGAAAACCATCCTCTCAAGGGGATTCTCAACGTATGCCGGGGACTTGTGTGGATCATCATCGTGATTCTGTCGGTTTCGGTGCTCATCGACAAGAGCCCGCTGTCGCTACTGGCCGGCCTGGGCGCGTTTGCAGCCGCCCTCATGTTGATTTTCAAGGATTCCATCCTCGGCTTTGTAGCCGGTATACAGCTATCCCAAAACGACATGCTCCGCGTGGGCGACTGGATTACGGTTCCTTCCACCAATGCCAACGGCATCGTGATGGACGTCACGCTCACGGTAGTGAAAGTACAGAACTTCGACAATACCATGGTGATGCTGCCACCCTATACGCTGGTCAGCACCTCGTTTCAGAACTGGCGCAATATGTTTGAAGTCGGATTCCGGATGATAGACCACAATATTTTCATCGACCGCTCGAGCGTGGTCCTCACCACGCAGGAGCAGATTGCTTCGCTGCGCGCGAGATTTCCTCTGCTCGACGAGTTTATCGTCCACCAGGAGGCAGCACGCAAGGCGGCCGCACCGGGTCAGGAAGTCTACACTCAGGAGTACAGCAACACTCACGGAATCAACGGAACAATCGACACGAACCTCGGACTTTTCCGCGCCTATGCCTGCAGCTATCTGATTCATCATCCGAAAGTGAATTCCCAGACGCAGGATATGCTCATATCCATGGATCCTCCCGAAAGCTACGGAATTGCCCTGAACGTAAACTGCTACTCCACGATGACCAACTGGGGCCAGTTCGAAGCTCTGAAGGCCGAGATAATCGAACATCTCACCGCCGTAGCCGGCGAATTCGGACTGCTGACCTTCAACAATCCCGACCGCAACACATTCTCCCTGAGGCAGGCCGCTGCCGCTCCCGACTCAACGGCGCCCAAAGCCGTAGCCACCTCACCGCAGCAATGAATCCTCCCTATGCGTCGCGGCGCCCGGATTGCCGGTTATTCTCTTTTTTTTCTTAACTTTGGCTTACCAAACCAATGATACCGAAAAATGAAAGAAAATAACCGCCAGAAGCCCGACCAGGACGGCTCCCAGACCTCCGAAACTCCCTCATCGCCACGCCTCCGCGTGGGAATCACCCATGGTGACTTCAACGGCGTAGGCTACGAAGTAATTCTCAAGATGCTCGACGACCCGCGTATCCTCGAGCTCTGCACCCCGGTTGTCTACGGCAGTGCGAAAATCGCCGCTTACTACCGGAAAGATCTCGAACTCGCCTTCAATATCCCCTTTAACCAGATTCAGCAGGCCTCGCAGGCCAGGACGGATGCCGTCAACATCGTCAACGTAATCGGTCAGGAGGCCCACATCGCTCCCGGCGAGTCGACCCCTGAGGCTGGCGAAGCAGCATTTATCGCTCTTGAGCGTGCCGTCGCCGACCTCAAGGAGGGCAAAATCGACGTGCTGCTTACCGCACCAATCAACAAGGCCAACATTCAGAGCGACACCTTCCGCTTCGCCGGCCATACGGAATATCTCGCATCGGCATGCGGCGACGGGGCCGAGCCACTTATGATTCTTTTCAACGACCGCATCCGCGTGGCCCTGGTAACCACTCATCTGCCGCTTGCAAAAATTGCCGAGGCTATCACCGAGGATGCCATCGTAGCTAAACTGCAGCTATTCAACCAATCGCTCACCTCCGATTTCGCCATAGTGAAACCACGCATAGCCGTGCTGTCGCTCAACCCCCACGCCGGCGACGGCGGCCTGCTCGGAGCCGAGGAGAAGGAAATTATCGCCCCGGCAATCGAGCGTGCACGCAACCAGCTGAAAATCCATGCCTTCGGCCCCTATCCCGCCGATGGATTCTTCGGCAACGGCCTGTATACGAAATTCGACGGCGTCCTGGCCATGTATCACGACCAGGGCCTCGCCCCCTTCAAGACTCTCGCCATGGAATCGGGTGTGAACTTCACGGCCGGACTCCCCTACGTGCGGACCTCTCCCGATCACGGCACCGGCTACGACATAGCAGGCAAAGGTGTAGCCAGCGAAGCCTCGATGCGGGCAGCCCTATATGCCGCCATCGACATTTTCCGCTCCAGACGCACTCACGAGGAGATTACAGCCTCTCCCCTCCCTAAGCTCTACCACGAGCGCGGCCGCGACAACGTAGTCCTCGACCTCACCAAAGACCGCTGACCCGGCCATCGGAGCTGCCCCGGATTCACATCCCGCTTATATGTTTTATAACATATGAACAGGTTTTGCCATTTTCATTAAAAAAATTGTAATTTTGCCGCCGGATTGGCCTTGGTAGGTCGTTCCGACTATTTGTGAGTTCAAATGGGAGGCTTGTTTTCAGCCATCCCCATCAACTGAGATTATCTTTAACTTACTTTATTCATCTTTTACCACGTCCTTTACAATGAACAAGGTACAAAAGCTGTTCATGGGTGGCTTGATGGCTTGTGTGGCAGCCTCGTCGATGGCCCAGACATTTGTGGGCGAGCGCACGGACTTCCGCGACGAGACCATCTACTTTGCCATGACCACCCGTTTCTACGACGGTGACCCAGCAAGTTCATCTACGCCACCTCTCCCGTAGCCCACGGAGGCAGCGTATCCTTCACCGACCCCGGCACAACCACCTACTACACTGCCGAAGACGCTATCGGTACGGCAGCCGTGACGCTGTCGCCCGCAGGATGCAGTTTTACCACAGAAACCCTTACCGTCACCGCCGCGCTCAACGACGTAGCCGTTTCGGGCTGGTATAAGGTCGGCGACTCACAGACCGTTGACCTCAACGGCTCGCTCTCCAAGGAATTCACCATCGGCGCCGATATGAACTACGGCGACCGCATCACCGTAAGCTGGGGCGCCACCGGCGATGACGGCCAGGAATACTCCGGTACCGCCACATACACCAAAGTCGACCCCAACGCATCAATCACCATCCACGTTTCGGCTTCCGAAGCTCCCAACATTTACGTATGGGGCACCGACGCACAGGGCAAAGCCATCGAACCTGCTGGCGCATGGCCCGGCAAACTCCTCTCCGAAACCAAGGAGGTGAACGGCACAACCTACTACTTCACCGTCAATACCCTCAGCGAGGTCAACTGCATCTTCAACCACGGCGGCAACAAGACCCCCGACATAAAGGGCATCACTTCCGACGTATTCTATAAATACGACGGAAGCACCAAAGCCGAGAAAGTCGACGAGGTTGTCACCACCGAGCCGCGCGTATCGCTCTCGCCCAACGGCGGCGAATTCTACGACGACGCCATCGAGGTGACAATCCGCCCCGTGAACTGCGTATCCGCCTGGTACAGCATCGACGGCGGCGACAACATCAGCCTCAGCCACGACGCCACCGTAACCATCGGCGCCGACAAGGCCATCGGCGAAAGCGTAGTAATCAGCTGGAGCGCAACCGAAGCCTCCGACGTCACCAAGACCGGTTCCGCAACATTCACCAAAGTGGAACGTCCTGCCGGAAAGACCATCTATTTCGACAACTCCATCGTGAAATGGAATCCCGTCAATATCTACTTCTATCCCGAGAAAAACGGCTGGCCGGGCCAGGAAATGGAGAAAGTAGGCGAATACCTCTACAAATATGTCGTACCTGAGGAAACAACCGTCATCGTGTTCAACGGCGGCAGCAACAGCAATCAGACCAACGACATCACTGGTGCCGACATCGTCCATAACGCCATCTACCAGGCCACCGGCGGCCGCGACGTAGTACGCCTGAGCGGCGTCGAAGGAGTTGAAGCCACCCAGAGCCACGCTCCAGTGGAATACTACAACCTCCAGGGCATCCGCGTCGACAATCCCGCCAACGGCATCTACATCCGCCGCTGCGGCAACGTAGTCACCAAAGTACGTCTCTGATCAGCTCTCCCCCCATTTCCATTCATCACATAAGAAAAGGCGATGTGCCGCCCCCGCGGCCCATCGCCTTATTCGTTATATACCTGGTGATTATTTAGGGAGCTTGGAGGCAACGGTGGATGCGAAAGCGGCTTCATCCATGTAGCCTACGGTAGAGGTGAATTCGCCGTCGGGAGTCATGTAGACTACCATGGGGATAGATTCCACGCCGAATTTGCCCGCGAGCTCGGGGTTCTGATCTACGTCGACACTATAGAACAGTGCCTTGTCGGCATTGCCTGCGGCCACAGCCTCGAATACGGGGCCGAACTGGCGGCAGGGGCCGCACCAGGTGGCGTTGAAGTCTACGACCACGAGCTTTCCCTCCACGGGGTAGATTTCCTCGCCGGCCTTAACTATATGCACAGCCTCGCCAATCTGCTCGTGATCTACTTCGCCGGTTGCGCTTTCGGTTTCCTCGGCCTGGTTCTGCCCGGCACGCTTGCTACACGAGGTGGTCACTGCGGCTGCCAGAAGTGTAATAGCGGCGGCAGCCAGGATGTTGCGGATTTTCATATGTTATTTATTGGTTGTAAGAGTGATTGAGGATAATGTTTACACGCATAGCTATTGCGGATAAACGCGGCAAGGCAGCCGCTTATCTTCACATGATAAAACAACTGCCTTGCCTGTTTGTTGGATGCTGGGTTCTGATTTCCGGCTTACTGTAGGTAAATCAGAGAGCGGCCTTGAGGGCTTCGTTGGTCTTGTGAACTGCTTCGGCGCTCTTGGCAAAGAGGGCTTTTTCCTGGTCGTTGAGGTCGAATTCCACGATTTTCTCCACACCGTTGCGGCCGATAATAGCGGGCACGCCGATGCAGAGGTCGCTCTGGCCGTATTCGCCCTCGAGCAGGCAGGAGCAGGAGATGAGCTTTTTCTGGTCGCCGAGCACTGCGGCTACCATCTGGGCTGCGGCAGCACCGGGAGCATACCATGCGGAAGTGCCGAGGAGTTTAGTAAGCGTTGCGCCGCCCACCATGGTGTCGGCGGCAACCTTTTCGAGCTGCTCGGCCGGAATGAGCGTGGAGGCGGGTATGCCGCGGTAGGCAGCATAGCGGGTAAGGGGGATCATGGTGGTGTCGCCGTGGCCGCCGATTACAATACCTTCAACCTCGGTGGCGTTGGCTCCCAGAGCGATGCTCAGGAAATATTTGAAGCGTGCGCTGTCAAGGGCGCCGCCCATGCCGATAATGCGGTTTTTGGGAAGACCGGAAATTTTATGGATCAGGTAGGTCATGGTGTCCATCGGGTTAGCCACGCAGATGATGATTGCATTGGGCGAATGGGCAAGCACGCTGTCGGTAACCGACTTCACGATTTTGGCGTTTACACCGATGAGTTCCTCGCGGGTCATACCTGGCTTACGGGGAACGCCCGAGGTGATTACTACGACGTCGGAATTGTTGGTCTTGGCGTAGTCGTTGGTCACGCCTGTAAGACGGCTCTGGAGGTGCAGGATATTGGCGGTCTGCATGATGTCCATTGCCTTACCTTCGGAAACGCCCTCCTTGATGTCAATGAGAACCACTTCGTCGGCAATCTGCGACGTTACGAGCACATTAGCTGTAGTGGCGCCTACGTTGCCGGCGCCTACGACTGTTACTTTCGACATAGTAAATAAATCAGAGTTTATAAAGTTGTTGGTTTATTGGCAATTAAGCAGACTCTACGGCAGTCATTACGCGGCAGCGGCGGCATCTTCGGGCCATACGTCAGCTACAATGCAAAGATACAAAAATATTTGGTGAAAATGGTGTCTGTAAACCGAATTTAAAAGATTTTGGAAAGATGCGGAATGCCGGCGCGTCCATAACAATCGGTATGGATTGTCGCCGGGGGTGTCCAGGATCTGCCATCCGGACCATTCTTTGCATAACAAAGCGACCAAAGCGCGATGACCGACATAATTGTCGCCCACAGGACAAAAAAATAAGGCGGTGATTCAAATGGTGTTGAATCACCGCCTTAGCGATAACTTTAATTATCCCGGATCAGGGATACGAAGCGGATTATTCGCCGGGGATGATAGCTTCGCTGGGGCAAACTTCAGCGCAAGTGCCGCACTCGATGCAGGTGTCGGGATCGATTACATAGATGTCGCCTTCCGAGATAGCTTCAACGGGGCAGTTGGGCAGGCAGGTGCCGCAAGCGACGCATTTGTCGGTAATTACGTAAGCCATTGTAGTAGTTTTATTTATGATGAAAATAACGTAGTTCCGGTTTTACAGTCTGCAAATTTATATATTTTCCGTCAAAATCCACTGCTTTTCCCCTGCAAAATTTCCGCCGGGGCGCTCATGGTCGCCGTCGTAAACTCACGTCTGTTACCAATCATTTTTAACAACCTCTTAAAACTTGCTCCACTTGCTCCATGAACCGGCCGGAGATAGCCCACTGCGTGGCGTCAGCACCACTTTACGACTCCGGCTATATTATATTACCGAATTTTAATGTAATTTTGCAATACGCCTTCCGCGGTTCCCCCGGCGCCCTTGAGGCTCACAAAACCGCCGATCATACCATGACACTACGCCTGACCGCATTCCTGATGTTGCTCGCCGCATTCTGCCTCCATGCGCGGAAAGAGGCGACCTGACAAAAGACCAACAAACCCGACTATAAACCAACAATCATAAAACCATGATCAGACTCCGCACGATCCTCTCTTCCATGGCGCTCGCGGCCTTCACAGCCCTCGCCTCGGCGGCTCCAAAGCCCTCAGTGGCCACCGAGGCCGCCAAGACGCGCAAAATCATCGCCGACGTCAACAACAAATGGCAGAAAGACCATTCCCCCGAGACAAATGCCTTCTGGGACAATGCCGCCTACCATACCGCCAACATGGAGGCCTATCGCCTTGTCGGCAACCCCGCATGGCTCGACTACTCCATCGCCTGGGCCGACCATAACCAATGGAAAGGCGCCAAAGGCACCGACCGCTCCCGCTGGAGATACGACTATGGCGAGACCGACGACCATGTGCTCTTCGGCGACTGGCAGATCTGCTTCCAGACCTACGCCGACCTCTACAACATCCTCCCCGACGACAGCCGCATACGCCGCGCCCGCGAAGTGATGGAATACCAGATGTCGACCGCCCCACGCGACTACTGGTGGTGGGCCGACGGCCTCTACATGGTCATGCCCGTGATGACCAAGCTCCACCGCATCACCGGCGATTCACGCTACCTCCAGCGCCTCTACGACTATATCCAGGTCAGCGACAGCATCATGCTCGACCGCGACACCGGCCTCTACTTCCGCGACGGCAAATACGTCTACCCGGCCCACACCTCCGCCAACGGCAAGAAAGACTTCTGGGCCCGCGGCGACGGATGGGTGCTCGCCGGCCTCGCCAAAGTGCTCGCCGACCTCCCCGCCGACTGGGAGCACCGCTCCTTCTTTCTCGACAAATACCGTCGCCTCGCCTCCGCCGTGGCCGACCTCCAGCAGCCCGGCGGCTATTGGACACGCTCCATGATGGACCCCGACCACGCCCCCGGATGCGAGACCTCCGGCACCGCATTCTTCACTTACGGCCTCCTCTGGGGCATCAACAACGGCATCCTCACCGATGAGCGCTACGCCGACGCCGCCCTCAAAGGCTGGGAATACCTCTCCGGCACAGCCCTCCAGCCCGATGCCACCGTGGGCTACGTGCAGCCCATAGGCGAGAAAGCCATCCCCGGCCAGGTCGTCGACAAGAAATCCACATCCAACTTCGGCACCGGAGCCTTCCTCCTGGCCGCCTGCGAATACGTCCGCTTCCTCGAGACCAACCTCCCCAAGTCCGACCGCCGGTACTGGACCGATCTCGCCTACTCCATCGCCGCACCCGTGCTCAGCAACATGGCCGAAGGCAACCTCCAGAAAAACATGCAGGTGGAGGTCAGCCCCAACTGGGACGGCCGCAACGTTGGCGTGACCTACATGGAGACCTTCGGCCGCCTCATGGCCGGAATCGCCCCATGGCTCTCCCTCCCCGAATCCGACACCCCCGAAGGCGCACGCCGCAGACAGCTCCGCAACTGGGCCCTCAAAGCCTACGCCAACGCCGTCGACCCCGCATCGCCCGACCGCCTGCTCTGGGAAGGCCACGGCCAGGCCCTCGTCGATGCCGCCTATGTGGCCGAATCATTCATCCGCGGCTACGACGCCCTCTGGCTCCCGCTCGACACCGTGACCAAACAGCGCTACATCGACGCCTTCAAAGGTCTGCGCCGCGTCGATCCCCCCTACACAAACTGGCTGCTCTTCTCCTCCACCATCGAGAGCTTTCTCGCCAAAATCAACGCCGACTTCGACGAATACCGCGTCAACTCCGCCATCCGCAAAGTCGAGGAATGGTATGCCGGCGACGGATGGTATGCCGACGGCCCCTTCTTCACCTTCGACTACTACAGCTCCTACGTGTTCCATCCCATGTATCTAGAGACCCTCCGAAACATGATCGACTCCGGGAAATACTCCCGCATCCACTACGGCAAATACTACGACCGCGCTCTCAATCGCGCCCGCAAATTCGCCATCGTGCTCGAGCGCATGATCTCGCCCGAAGGCACCTTCCCCGTGTTCGGTCGCTCCATCCCCTACCGCATGGCCACCATGCAGCCCCTCGCCATGATGGCTTGGCAGGAGCAGCTCCCCGCAGGCCTCACCAACGGCCAGGTGCGCGCCGCCCTCACCGCAGTGATGCACCGCATGTTCGACGGCAAGGAGAATTTCAACGAAGGCGGATTCCTCACCATCGGCTTCGCAGGCCGCCAGCCCAACATCGCCGACTGGTACACCAACAACGGCTCCCTCTACATGACATCACTCGCCTTCCTCCCCCTGGGCCTTCCCGAGACCCACCCTTTCTGGACCGACGCCCCACTCCCATGGACCGCCTGCAAAGCCTGGTCCGGCGAGCCCTTCCCCAAGGACCACCTCTGGCGCGACACCATCACCACCCACGACCTCTTCTGACCCCCCTCCTCCCATCCCCCCACAAAAAAATAGCGCTCCCGGCGGGAGCGCTATTTTTTTTGATTATTATTCGCTGGAGCTTAGAGCTGGGGACCTGCGGCAACGAGAGCCTTGCCGGCTTCGTTGTGCTCGAACTTCTTGAAGTTATTGATGAACATCTCGGCGAGCTTGGTAGCCTTTGCGGTCCATTCAGCGGGATCGGCATAGGTGTCGCGGGGGTCGAGAATCTTGGGATCAACACCGGGAAGTTCGGTGGGCACGGTGAAGTCGAAGACGGGAATCTGCTTGGTGGGAGCGGAAAGGATAGCGCCGTCGAGGATGGCGTCGATGATGCCACGGGTGTCGCGGATGGAGATACGCTTGCCAGTGCCGTTCCAGCCGGTGTTCACGAGGTATGCCTTGGCACCGCTCTTTTCCATCTTCTTCACGAGCTCTTCGGCATACTTGGTGGGATGTAGGCTCAGGAAAGCTGCGCCGAAGCAGGCCGAGAAAGTGGGAGTGGGCTCGGTGATGCCACGTTCTGTGCCGGCGAGTTTCGAGGTGAAGCCGCTCAGGAAGTAGTACTTGGTCTGCTCGGGAGTCAGAATCGAAACGGGGGGCAGAACGCCGAATGCGTCGGCCGAGAGGAAGATAACGTTCTTGGCGGCGGGACCGTGGCTGCCCGGAGCGATCTTCTCGATGAAGTTGATGGGGTAGCTTACGCGGGTATTCTCGGTAACGCTCTTGTCGGCGAAGTCGATTTTGCCTTCGGCGTCGACGGTAACGTTCTCAAGCAGAGCGTTGCGACGGATAGCGTTGTAGATGTCGGGCTCGCTCTCCTTGTCGAGGTTGATAACCTTGGCGTAGCAGCCGCCCTCGTAGTTGAACACGCCGTTGTCGTCCCAGCCGTGCTCGTCGTCGCCGATGAGCAGACGTTTCGGGTCGGTGGAAAGGGTGGTTTTGCCGGTGCCGCTGAGGCCGAAGAAGATGGCGGTGTTCTCTCCGTTCATATCGGTGTTGGCCGAGCAGTGCATCGAAGCCATGCCCTTGAGGGGGAGGTAGTAGTTCATGATGGAGAACATGCCCTTCTTCATCTCGCCGCCATACCAGGTGTTGATGATCACCTGCATGCGTTGGGTGAGGTTGAAGGCGACGCAGGTCTCGGAGTTGATGCCGAGTTCCTTCCAGTTCTCAACCTTGGCCTTGGAGGCGTTGAGCACAACGAAGTCGGGGGTGAAGTCTTCGAGTTCCTCTTTGGTGGGGCGAACGAACATGTTGGTCACGAAGTGAGCCTGCCATGCCACTTCCATGATGAAGCGTACGGCAAGACGGGTGTCCTTGTTGGTACCGCAGAAGGCGTCGACAACGTAGAGGGGCTTGTCGCTGAGTTCCTTGTCGGCGATAGCCTTGAGAGCGTCCCAGGTCTTGGGGGTGATGGGCTTGTTGTCGTTCTTATATTCGTCGGATGTCCACCAGATGGTATTTCTGGAGATGTCGTCGTCGACGAAGAATTTATCCTTGGGCGAACGGCCGGTATAGATACCCGTCATAACGTTCACAGCGCCGAGCTCTGTAACCTGACCCTTTTCGTAGCCGGTGAGGCCGGGTTTGGTTTCGTCGATGAAGAGTTCATCCCACGAGGGGTTGTGGTAGATTTTCGGGGTGCCCGAAATACCATACTGGGTTAAATCAATCTTGCTCATTTTGTTTTAGATATCTTAAAATGAAGTTGTTTGGTTGTTTCTTAATCAAGGCGCAACTCCTCGGGCGGGAGGGTTGCGGTTATCCGGATGCAAAGTTAGTCAGCTTTTTTTGTTTTGCCAACTTTGATTGCGGAAATTTTTCCGTAATAATTAATTTTTAGATTTTTTTTGGTAAACTGCCCCGGTCTCTGCTCACTCAGTAGCCGATTCCGGCAGACAATGGCATAACACATCGTAATATATACAACTGAAAACAGCAAATGTTCGGTTGCCGGGCGGCATGTAAATATTAAACTTGCCGTTAATAAGCGACTTAAAGAAATTATTTAATGTATTCGGTGACTTTCGGACTCAATGGTTATTTACTCGTCTTTCGAGTGCTTTTTCCCGGCGTTGTCGGTCACGATTCCCGCATCGCTCCCTCCCCCACCTGAAAAAATCATCTCGAAATTCTTTGCAAATAACCATTAACTAATTTCTTCAAGTCACTTACATCAGGCAGAGAATGCAGTTGGAACATTTGTTTTGGCAAAGGGTGAAAAAATCGCTACCTTTGCCGCTCACATCATGAGTCTGTCAACGAAGTCATTTGAAACTTTTCTTATATGGCTTCACAAGGCGTATTCTTCAACTTCAGAAATGAACAATACATACGACATCTGCTGCATCGGCCACATAACACTCGACAAAATCGTGACACCGCGCCACACCGTCCACATGCCCGGAGGGACTGCCTTTTATTTCGCCCACGGTATGGCACACCTGAATCCCGCAGGATTTCTGCTGGTCACGTCGCTCGCCCCGAGCGAGATTAAAGCCGTAGACGACATCCGCGCCGAAGGCGTCGACGTGGAGGTGCTCCCTTCGCCCACCTCGGTATATTTCGAGAATAAATACGGCGAGGACCAGAACGACCGCACGCAGCGTGTACTCGCCAAAGCCGCGCCTTTCACCGTCGACGGCCTGCGCGACATAAAAGCCCGCTATTTCCACCTCGGCACGCTTTTAGCCGACGATTTTTCGCTCGACGCCATACGCTCCCTGGCCGGCCGCGGCATTGTGTCGGTCGACGCCCAGGGATATCTGCGCGAGGTGCGCGGCGAGGATGTATTCGCCGTCGACTGGCCCGATAAGGTCGAGGCTATGAAATACATCGACATACTCAAAGCCAACGAAAAAGAGATGGAGACCCTTACGGGAAGCTCCTACCCGCGCGAAGCCGCACGCATTCTGGCCGGATGGGGTGTGAAAGAAGTATTGCTGACCCTCGGGAGCTACGGTTCCCTGATATATGCCAGAGGCAATTTTTACGAGATTCCGGCCTATCCGCCGGCCGAAGTGGTCGACGCCACAGGATGCGGCGACACTTATATGACCGGATACCTCTATAAACGCAACCAGGGCGCCGACTATCTCGAGGCCGGAAAATTCGCAGCCGCGATGTGCACCCTCAAGCTCGGCGCTTCCGGCCCCTTCTCGGCCGACGAGGCCGCAGTGAACGCCATTATAGGCTGATCAGAGCGGCCGCCCCCCCTCCCCGCATTCCGGATTTCAGTCTTTCCTATCAATTCATTTTTTTGCGCAGCTGCGCCATAGCGTAGAGCATTACCGGCACGTAGCCGGCGCAGGGCACGACGAATGCCGTGGCTATACCCCAGCTGTCGGCAGCCCACCCCATGAGAGTGGTCCCGACTGCGCCACCCAGCGGCGTCATCATCATGAGCGACGACGCCATTTTTGTGTCGCTACCCGCCTTGGGAATTGTCAGAGCGAACACTGTGGGAAACATAATCGCTTCAAAGGCATAGCATACAAACACTCCGCAACGCGACACCATCCCGAAGTCGAGCGCCACGGCGAGCGATCCGGCAACTGTGAGCACCGAGCAGACGGCAAGCACTTTGCGTGCCGGAATCCGGCTCATAATGAAACTGCCGGCCACACGGGCCACCATGAACAGTCCGAGACCGCAGACGGAGAGCACCGTTGCCGCCTGCGCCGGAGTGAGCATGCCGCCGTCGGTGGCATAGTTGATGAAGAAAGTGTTAATCGAGATTTCGGCAATCTCGTAGCAGAAAAGTGCGCCGACCCCTGCCATAAACCCTTTGTTGGCCACCAGGCGGCGCAACGCCGCGCCGGCGCCTCCGCGTGGAGCGTCGGCTGCGGCCGAGGCCACGATTTGCTCGCGACTGTTGATTTCCGGAAGTCTGACGAAGCAGAATACCACAGCCACACCAAGAACAGCCACGCCCATCACCGTGTACGGCAGGGCCACCGAAACCTCCGGGTTGCTGAAAAGGATTCCGCCCACAATAACCGGTGCGAGGATGCATCCGAGTCCGTTGAACGACTGCGCCAGATTCAATCGGCTCGGGGCCGTCGATGAATCGCCAAGTTCTGTAACATAGGGGTTGGCAGCCGTCTCAAGCACTACCAGACCGCAGCCTATCACGAAAAGCGACACAAGGAAGAAATCAAACGACCCCAGCCATTCGCCCGGAATAAACATCAGACTTCCGATGCCGAAAAGCAACAGCCCGAGAACCACACCCGGACGATAGCCACGGCGCGTGATGAACACACCGGCCGGAATGGCCATCAGGAAATACCCTATATACGTTGTGGCCTGAATCATGGCCGAGCGGGTCATGGTGACGTCCATCGACATCTGGAAATGCTTGTTGAGCACGTCGAGAATGGCGCGGGCGAAGCCCCACACGAAAAATAGCGACGTGACCAGCACGAAAGGCACCACAAACTCTTTTTTTACCAGACGGCGGCTCTGCAGCCGTCCCCCATTGGATTCGGGCATCTCGCCCAATGTTTCTTTCATAGTCATGTTGGTTTATCATCCCCCGGAGCGCAAATTTACCTTTTTTCCGCCAAACGAGCAAAACGCGTCCTTATTTACATCCCGTAATCTTTTTGAATAAAATACTGCCGGGGTTAAACCAAGTCGGGGTGGATTTTTGTTTTTGTGAATATAAGTTAGTACATTTGTGGTAAAACCGACCACTGGCATCGAGATTCCCACCTCCATTATCCAACCGAGTTCACACATTATGGGACTTTACAAAAAGAAAAACATTTTCATCGGCGCCATAGGGCGGCTGATGTTTCCCGAAGCCCTCTGGACGCGCCGCTTTCTGGTGGCGTGGATCGGTTGCCTGCTGACGGTCGTAGCATTCGACCTGATGTGGTGCCTTCCGACCAACCCGCGCGCGCTGGCCTACGCAGGCACGTACATCAACGGCATCCTCCTGGCCACGGTGCTGGCCCTGCCGGCCGTGGCCAGCCGCCGTCAGTGGCCGCAGCTGGTAGTACTCCTGCTGGCCGACTGTGTGCTTGCAGCCAACCTGATGTATGGCGCGGCATTCTACAGCTCTATCCCGCTGGGCGCCTACCCCAGCGTAGCGTCGATTCTCGACTTCACCGGCGCCGTGGGCACGCGCTTCTCCTGGTGGTATCTGGTGCTTCCGGCCATAGCCGTGGCTACCTTCCTGCTCATGCAGCCGGCCGACGAGGCCGACGATTCCCGGCCCAACATAATCTTCTACACCCTTACCCTCGGAGCGCTCGCCCTTCTGGCCGGCTTTGTGGCCATGGCCTGCGGAGGAATGGCCCGGCACGTGGCCCGACTGCGCTCGAGCTACAACGGCATTGTGGCGCCAGTGGTCTACACCGTCCCCGGCGTGCTGATTGCCGAAAGTCTCGAAGTGCCGGACTCGATAAGTCCCGAGCAGCAGAAATATGTGGCTTCATGGGGCCGCAACCACGTGGCGATGCGTTCGGCCATGGGCGAACCGGCCGATACGATGGCCAGGCGCGACAATCTGGTAATCATATTCTGGGAGTCGCTCGAATCGTGGCCCATCGGAATGAAGGTGGAAGGCAAGGAACTCACCCCCAACCTCAACCGTATGCTCCGCGACAGCGCCATGCGCAGTTTCTACGCTCCGAGAGTGCTCTCCCAGGCTGCTGCCGGGCGTACAAGCGACGGGCAGCTCCTCGCACTCGCAGGCATGCACCCCACCCGTTCGGGAGCTTTCGCTATGACCCGGAGTGGCAACCGCTTCCACACTCTCCCCGACGCGATGAAGCAGCAGGGGGCCAAAACATACCTCCTCAGCGGCGACCGCCCCTGGCGATGGAACGCCGAGATGATGGCCAAGGCATTCGGAATCGACCACATACATCTGCGCGACAGCTGGAACACCTCCGAACGCATCAACGGCGACACCCCCAGCGACAACGCCGTAATCTCGCAGGCCATAGCAAAAATGCAACGCGGCGAAGTCTGGCCCGACGGCGAGAAAGCCTACGTACAGATCAACACCCTCTCGGGCCACGCACCATTCAAGATTCCGGAGGAACTGCAGACAATATCGCTTGACGGAGGCTATCCGGCCCGACTGCGCGACTACATGACGGCCGTCCACTATACCGACCAGGCCATCGGGCGGCTGCTCGACTATCTGCGCCAGCGCCCCGACTGGAACCGCACTATGGTCGTGGTCACCGGCGACCACGAAGCTCTTTCCCGCTGGCGTTCGGCCCTTCGAAGCGACGTCTCGGGAGCCAGGATGATCAACCCCGAGGAATACGTTCCGCTGATCGTTCTCAACGCCCCGATTGCCGGCCGACGCGCGGCCGTGATGGGGCAGATCGACATCTATCCCACACTGCTCGACCAGATGGGGCTCGACTACGGCTGGCGCGGCATGGGCTTCTCGGCCGTGGCCGAACGCTCCCCGGCATTTGCCGTAAGCCACCGCGGACGCATCGTAGGAGACACCTCAGGCTTCGGCAGCAACGTGGCGCGCCACGTGGAAAACGCCCTCACGGTCTCTGACCTCATCCTGCGCCACGACCTGCTCGAAGAATAATTAAAACCAAAGCCAACCATACAACCTCTGAACTCCCTAACTACCTAAATAACCCTAAAATCTTTAACCCTCCTTGCACTGGCTTGGACAATACATCGGATTCGGATGGCTGTGGTGGAGTGTCGCCACAGTCTACGCGCTGACCATCCTTGGCATAATCGCCGTGGTGGTCAGCGAAAACCGCAACCCCGTGAAATCGCTCGCGTGGGTCACGGTGCTCCTCGTCGTGCCGATGGTCGGACTTATCCTCTACATATTTTTCGGCCGCAACATTCAGAACAAGCGCATAATATCGCGGCGCAACCGCCGCATCCTGCGGCGTCTTACCAACCGCAGCGGCGCCAGTGCCCGTCAGGGGAAGCCCCCGGAGCATATCCGCAACCGCATCAACCTGGCCTCGTCGCTCTGCGGCTCCAACTACTACGAAGGCAACAAAGTTGATATCTTCGACAACGGCGCCGACAAAATCGAAGCTCTGCTGGCCGACATCCGCAACGCGCGCCGCTATATCAACCTCCAGTACTACATACTTATCGACGACAAAGTCGGGCGCCGCGTGATTGAAGCTCTTGAAGAGCGAGCCCGCGCAGGAGTGAAAGTGCGCGTAATCTACGACCATGTGGGCTCCTTCCGCCTTTCGCGCAAGGCCCTCAAGGGGATGCGGCGCGCCGGGGTGGAGGCCTTTCCGTTTTTCAAAGTGGTATTTCCGCCGTTCGGAACCCGTATCAACTGGCGCAACCACCGCAAGATTGTGATAATCGACGGGCGAATAGGCTACATCGGCGGAATGAACATAGCCGACCGCTATATCGACGGCGGCAAGATGTTCGCCATGTGGCGCGACCTCCACCTGCGCATCCAGGGGCCGGCTGTTGCCGCGCTCCAGCAGTCGTTTGCCGTCGACTGGAATTTCATGGGGCAGCCCCTACTGCAGGAGACCGACTTCGCCGCCCCGTCGGCCGACGTCCCAGTGGGGCTTCAGCTCGTCACCGGCGGTCCCACTACCCAGTGGATGAACATGACGCTCGTGTTCCAGCAGGTAATCTCCGAAGCCCGCAAGTGCGTCTACATCCTCACCCCCTATTTCATCCCCACCGAAGGCCTGGTGCAGGCCCTCCAGCTCGCCGCCCTCTCGAAGGTAGACGTAAGGCTGATCGTGCCGCAACGCAGCGACAGCGACATGCTCCGCTGGGCGTCAAATTCCTATATTATGGACTGCCTGCGCGCAGGTATAAAAGTCTATTTCTATCAGAAAGGGATGCTTCACAGCAAGGCCATAATTGTCGACGACGATTTCTGCACCGTCGGCTCCACCAATTTCGATTTCCGCAGCTTCGAACATAATTTCGAGGCCAACATGCTGATATATTCTCCCGAATTCAACGCCCGGCTCAAGGCCATGTTCTTCCGCGACATGCGCGACAGCCGGCGCGTCACCTCGGCCGAATGGCGCAGCCGCCCGCTGCCCCGACGGATGCTCGAATCTTTCATGAGGCTCTTCTCTCCAATTCTCTGACGCATCCGGGACAATAAAACCCTCCGTTGCTACGTAAAGATATATTAACCTGCGTACATATTAACCCGCATTATCCAAACCCGACTTAAAATGCGATACGACGACCATATCCTGAAGATATACCGGAACAGTTTCCGCAACAACTGGGACCTCCCCGCCCTTACCGACTACGGCAGCCAGGAAGTGATGACCTACGCCGACCTCGCCCGCCGTATAGCCCGCCTGCACCTCTTCTACCGGCAGATGGGGCTTAAACCGGGCGACCATGTGGCTCTACTGGGAAAAAACTCCACCTCCTGGGTAGTGATGTTTATCGGGACAATAACCTACGGCGCCACAATCGTTCCGATTCTTGCCGACTTCAATCCTCACGATGCCCAGCATATAGTCAACCACTCCGACGCCCGGGTGCTGTTTGTAAACAGCTCCATATGGGAGACTCTTGAGTTCGAGGAGATGCCTGAGCTTAAGGCCGCCGTCTCGCTCGAGATGCGCCAGATACTCGCCGAGCGTGAAACCGAGGGTCATCAGATGCCTTCGCGCATAATCCGCAACCTCACGCGCAAATTCAAGGCTACCTATCCCAAGGGATTCCGTCGTGAGGATGTGGTCTACCCCGAAATCGATGCCGAAAATACCGCCGTACTAAACTACACTTCCGGCACCACCGGATTCTCCAAAGGAGTGATGCTAACCTACGACAACATCGCGGGCAACGTGAACTACGGCATAGCCAGCCGGCTGCACTACGAGGGGTCGCGCGCGCTTTCATTCCTGCCGCTGGCGCATGCCTACGGATGCGCCTTCGATATGCTCGTGCCCCTGGCCGTAGGCACTTTCATCACCATCTTCGGGAAAGCCCCGACGCCGAAGCTTCTGCTGAAGGCATTCAGCGAAGTGAAACCGAATCTGGTGATATGCGTGCCCCTGATTCTCGAAAAAATCTACCGCAAGCAGATAGTGCCGATGATTACCAAACGCGCCATCCGCTGGGCTCTCGCTGTGCCGTTTATCGACAACGCCATCTACGCCAAAATCCGCAACAAGCTTGTAGAGGCATTCGGAGGCCAGTTCGAGGAGGTGATTATCGGCGGAGCGCCGCTCAACAGCGAAGTGGAGCAATTCCTGTACCGCATCAAATTCCCATTCACCGTAGGCTACGGAATGACCGAATGCGGCCCGCTTATAAGCCACACTCCCTGGCGCTCGTTCGTGCCGTCGTCCTGCGGACGCACTCTCCCCTGCATGGAGTCGAAAATCATGGGGAGCAAAAATCCCGAGACGGAGCCGGGCGAGATATGTGTGCGCGGTCAGGACCGCATGAAAGGATATTACAAGGCTCCCGACATTACCGCCGCCGCCATCGACGAAGAGGGCTGGCTGCACACCGGCGACATGGGCACCCGCGCGGCCGATGGCACTCTATTCATCAAAGGCCGTTACAAAACGATGATTCTCAGCGCCTCCGGCCAGAACATCTATCCCGAGGAAATCGAAGCGAAACTCAACAACATGCCCTACGTGGCCGAAAGCCTCGTGGTGGAGCGCGGAAAAGGGCTGACAGCGATAGTCTATCCCGACTACGAGCGCATGGACGCCGACAAGGTCGATATGCAGGCCCTCCCCGAACTGATGGAGGCCAACCGCAACGAGCTCAACGGCCTTGTCGCACCCTACGAGCGGTTGGACCGCATACAGCTTATTCCCCACGAATTTGAAAAGACTCCCAAAAAGTCGATAAAACGCTATCTCTATAGCTGAGTCCACATATGAACAGCATTGACAGCCTGATTTCCGACCTCGCGTTCATTCTGCTGCTCGGCGCCATCGTAACGCTGCTTTTCAAATGGATAAAGCAGCCGGTGGTGCTCGGCTACATCGTGGCCGGGTTTCTGGCCAGCCCGAACTTCACGCCGCTGCCGTCGGTCACCACCGAAGCCAACATTGAGTTCTGGGCCCAGATAGGCATTATCGTGCTGCTCTTCTCGCTCGGGCTGGAGTTCAGTTTCAAGAAGCTTCTCAACACGGGCGGCTCGGCCGTTGTCACCGCCGTGGTGATTGTGGCGGGAATGATGGCCACAGGGTTCATTATCGGCCATCTGCTGGGATTCACCCACATCAACTCGCTCTTTCTGGGGGGCATGCTGAGCATGTCGTCAACCACTATAATAATCAAGGCGTTCACCGACCTGGGTCTCAGGCAGAAGAAGTTCGCCTCGCTGGTGTTCGCCGTGCTCATCGTGGAGGACCTCTTTGCCGTGGTGATGATGGTTGTGCTGTCGTCGATTGCTGTCAACAAGAGCGTGGAGGGAGGGCAGATGCTTATGAGCGTCAGCAAACTGGCATTCTTCCTCATCATATGGTTTCTGGTGGGAGTGTTCGTGCTTCCGTCGGCCCTCAACCGGTTCCGCCGGTTTCTCAACGAAGAGACCCTCCTGGTAGTTTCGATGGGGCTCTGTCTGGGAATGGCAGTATTCTCGGTGTTCTGCGGCTTCTCGCTTGCCCTCGGCGCCTTCGTAATGGGCTCGATTCTGGCCGGGACGAGCTACGCAGAGCGCATCGGGCACGTAGTCACCCCCGTGAAAGACCTGTTCGGCTCCGTGTTCTTCATCTCGGTGGGTATGATGGTGCAGCCCGCGGTGATTATGGAATACTGGTGGCCGATTCTGCTGCTTTCGGTGGTAGTAGTCGTGGGAATGATCGTATTCGGAACTTTCGGCATGCTCATCACCGGGCAACCCCTTCGAATCGCCATGGAATCAGGATTCTCGCTCACCCAGATAGGCGAGTTCGCATTCATCATCGCCACACTCGGCATGAGTCTGGGCGTCCTGAATCATGAAATATACCCGATAGTAGTGGCCGTATCGGTAATCACCACATTCACAACGCCAGATTTCATCCGCATGGCCGATCCGGCCTACACGGCGCTGGAGCGCCACCTGCCTCGACGCCTGCGCATACTCGTAAACCGCTACCCCGGCCACACCCGCAAGGAAGGCGCCACCGGGCGCGCCTGGGTGGTTCTGCTACGGCGCTACCTCTGGCGTATCATAATGTATTCGATTGTGCTCTTGGCCATTTCGCTGGTATGCCATAATTATATGGTGCCGAAACTGCAGGAGTGGATGCCGTCGTGGTACCGCCTTGTCGGCGCCGCGCTCACACTCGCCCTGATGGCACCATTTCTGCTCGCCCTTTGCCTGCCGCCGGCCATGAACAGCGGCAACGAGCGCGCCCGACTATCGGCCAACCAGTTGCGCGGCCCGCGCATCGTGATGATGCTGTTCCGCCTGATATTGGCGCTGGGGTTCATCGTCCATGAACTCACATCGTTCTACTCCCTGCGCGTGGGCATCGTGGTAGGTGTCGCACTCATGCTCCTGCTTATCATGCTCTTCTCGCAGAAACTAAACCGGCAGCTCCGGCAGCTCGAAGCGCGATTCCTCGACAACCTCAACGAGCGCGAGCTGCGGCGCACGGGCAAAAACAACAACCTCGTCAACGACCTCCATCTGGCCTACATCCGCGTGGGCTACGGCTGCCCGTTTGTAGGCGAGCGTCTGGTCAACAGCCGCATACGCCAGCAGTACGGCGTCAGCGTCGTGATGATACAGCGCGGAAGCACACTCATCGTAGTGCCCGGCGGCGACACACGCATCTTCCCCGGCGATGTGGTCGGCGTAATCGGCACCGACGAGCAGATTGAGGCCGTAGTTGGCGTAATGGACGTCGACGCGCCGCCGCAGCCCGATGCACCCGGGCTCGACGACTTCCGTCTCACCAGCGTGGAACTCACTTCCACCTCCCCACTGATCGGCCAGACCCTGGCCTCGGCCGACGTGCGCCGCAACTACAGCACCCACGTCGTAGCCCTCGAGCGCTACGGCGAATTCTTCGACCACCCCGCCACCATCCCCCTCCAGCCCTCCGACCGCCTTTGGATTGTCGGCACCCCCTCCACCGCCTCCCGCCTCCGCTAATCCCGCCATCAACGCCCAAAACGCACAACGCCCCGCTACGCAGCATGGATCCTGAAGGAACTCTCTTTATTTGATAATTTCTAACTAACGCGATTTTTATCGCACCAGTAGTAATTTCAAGATTTTAATCAGTCCAAATTCTTCTCATGCAGCCACTGCTCCAATAGATCCGCAACCTCGGCATTATTCAAGTCCGACATCGGGAAATGGGTATTTCCGTGTAATCCAGCCTCGGGCAGATGGATTACCGTTACATCACCTCCCAATTCGTTGAGCATTCCGCCCCATTGACGCATAAGGTGCAGACGGCGCGTCCATTCGTAAATTTCCGGCCGTTCATCCGTTTCCGGTAAGTTGTCTCCATAATATACAATTATCGGTATCTTAGTGAACTTCATAAACTCCGACATCGGAATCTCGATGCCCTCCGTCTTTTTTGATAAGGTCAGCACCTTGCCTTCCGGTGGCACTTTGCCTGTCGGAAATGGTATTTCTCCTCCCGGTTCGTATGCGACTATCGCACGAATGTTGTCGGTTTTCAACAATGTACGCCAACCCACGGGCCCACCCTGCGAGTGTGTCACGAAGATTGCGGGTCCGATAGAATCGAACAAGGTGGCGTATGCGTCGGAATATACATCGAAATCCACTGAACCGAGTGTCGGAGTCATCTGACGGAAATATTGGTTTAGCGCCTCTTTGTCGCGGCTGAACTGCACTCCGTCGAAATATTCCGGCCAGATTCCAACACAAAAACGGTTGAACCACAATTCTTCATCAAATGCCGGAGAGATTGTTGCCGTTTCGGTGCTTCTTGCCGCATTTCCCCTGCGGGGATGATTCACCAGATATACAGGAAAACCCTTGCGCAGGAAGATTTATTACAGCACCGAACAGATGGAACAGATACGTTTGACACATTATATATTGGATGTGAAAAGTTCCCTTTTCACGATTCTACAACAGTGTCAATAAGCGGTGTGCTGTAATAAATATTCAATTCCTATCCGAGCTGAAATATGAAGTATTCGCCAAAGTTGGCGCTCGCTTGTCGGCGTAGCCGGTGCGAGCTATCAAGCCAACCTTTGGCAAACCGAAGTCATCGCGTAGCGCTTTCGTAGCACAGCGGAGAAAGAACACGCCTCGAACACCGCACCGACGGCACCGACGCATTCGACACCCTCTATATCGGAGCGGAAAAATTTCCTTACAACGACACCGCTTCCGGCATCTCCCTTGGCGGCATAGTGTGATTTATTTCATCTATCAAAGCCGCTCTCTAAGAAAAAATTAGTAACTTTGCATTATCAAGCAGATAATGCCCGAATGACCCAATCATAATCACAATATAACGGCGAGAGCCGAAAGATTTTGGAAGCTCCGATGTAGTGCTTAATAGGCTTTGGTCGGCCTCGCATTGCTACATTGAAGTTTCTGTTTTTAGTTTGAATGAAGAATACCCTTATAGACAATACCGAGAACCGAATGATGGCTGATACTCTCAAAGAGTGCATGGCCAATCTCGATTTCAAAGAGATTAGAATCGCCACCGGCTTTTGGGATCTACCTGGGACAAAAATTGTTGCCCGTGAGCTTGAAAAATTCTTATCTCGCGAAGGCACTTCCATGCGCCTTCTCATTGGCACAGACCCTACGGTACGTAGTAAATACCTCGACAAAGATTTTCCTGCCTCTGCCATAAAGAATGATATTTTCAAATTGCAGTTCAATGAGGAATACCAACCGTTAATTGACCTGCTTTTCAAGTATTGCAAGGCTAACCCCGAAGAGTCGAGACTCAAAATCCGCATCTATAAGCGAGACCCCGAAGGAGAAGCCCAATTCCTTCATTCAAAGTGCTATGTATTTAGCGGAGGCATCGACGAAGCCGTCGGCATAATAGGCAGTAGCAACTTTACAAAAATGGGGCTTGAGCATAACGCTGAACTAAACTATCTTGAAACCGACCCGGTTCGCGTAAAATATAGGCCACAACCCGGCTCTAAACTTCTTGGACATGAGGCGTGGTTTGATGCTATGTGGGAACAATCCCAGGATTGGAACGGCGAGTTTATCAACGAAGTTCTCTCAAAGGCTCCCATCGCCAAAGACAACCCCAATAATCCCGACAACCTGCCTCAGGCGCTTACCCCTTATGAGGTCTATATCAAATATCTCCAAACTCAGTTCGGCGATATTATTGACGAGTCAGTAGCCTCAGTCCTCAAATCTTATCTCCCCGAGAAGTACACTTCGCTTGAATACCAACTAGATGCAGTCAAGCAAGGTATCTCGATTATGAAGCGTTACGGTGGCTTCCTTCTTGGCGACGTAGTTGGTCTCGGAAAGACCGTTGTCGGGGTGTTGCTAATCCGCATGTTTCTCGACCAAGCCGAAAGTCTTGGTCGTCCCCGCAAAGTCCTTGTAGTTACTCCTCCGGCCATCCGCAAGGGATGGGTCTCGACCATCGAGGACTTCGACAAGGACAGCGCCATAAAGATTTCCCCCCTCGTCGATTTCATCACCACCGGCAGCATCGACAAGCTTGTTGACGACGAGGATGCCGGAGTCCAGAATGAGGACGGCGACTATTTCGACTCCGACCTCGACAATACCCGTTATGGCTTAATAGTCATTGACGAAAGCCATAACTTCCGCAACAAAGGCACTCAGAAATACGCGGCTCTGGACGATTTGATCGGTCACACCAACCCAACGCCTTATGTTGCCCTTCTATCGGCGACCCCACAGAATAATTCGCCTCAGAATCTCTACAATCAGATTTCCTTCTTCCTCCGAGATGCAAATAATTGCGATTTACCCGGAGTTGAAGGTGGAAAACTCGATTCATTCTTCCGAGCCATGATCAACCGCTATAACGAAGCGAGAAATATGCCGCGCGACACGCCCAAACAGAAAGCCGAGGCTCAGAAAATTATTGCCGAAGTCTCGAAACGCATTCGCGAAGCGGTGCTCAACGAACTCGTTGTGCGTCGCACCCGTGCCGACATCAAGGCTCAATACCCCGATGACAGCGCCGAGCTTCGCTTTCCAAAAATTCAAGGGCCGCACAAGCTCGAATATAAGATGGATGAAGAACTCGCCAAGCTCTTCTACGACACCATCAACGCCATCCATCCTGATGCAGCCAATACCCCCGAGGCAATTCAGTTCGTCCGCTACGCCGCCATCACCCAGTTCCGCAATCCGTCACATACCAAGCTATACGAGAAACGCAACCTGACGGTTGACTCCATCACTCGCCGTCTGCAGAAGATTATGCAGATCCTGCTCGTTAAGCGCCTCGAAAGTTCCATTGTGGCCTTTACCGCTTCGCTGCAGAACCTTCTCAACTACACCGACGTGATGATTGAAATGCTCCGTCATGATTGTGTCTATATCGCACCCGACCTTAACGTCAATGCCGTTTACGCAGACTGCAACGGCGACTTCGACAAGTTCAATCGCGAAATGGATGCCAAGATTGAGAAAAAGGGCGGAAATAACCGCCGCTTCAAAGCTTCCGATTTCAATGCCTCTTATCTCACCGATATCGAGGCAGACCGTAAGATTATCCGTAAGCTCCTTGACCGTTGGTTACACAACTCGGAGGACCCGAAATTTGAACGCTTCTCAGAGGCTATCAGTGAACTCTTCAATCCGGCAATCAACAATTCCAGTGGGCAGAACAAGCCCAAACTCGTTGTCTTCACCGAAGCCATCGACACGCTTAAAGCTGTTGCACGCAAACTTAAAAACAAGGGTCACAAGGTCCTTGAAATCACTGCTGGAACTCGCAACGAACTCGCTGACAAAATCGCTGAGAACTTCGATGCCAACTATCCAAAGGATAAGCAGCGCGATGAATACGACACTATCGTAACCACCGAAGTTCTCGCCGAAGGTGTCAACCTCCACCGTGCAAACGTAATCCTCAATTACGATGCGCCGTGGAATGCCACACGCCTTATGCAGCGCATCGGTCGTGTCAACCGTATCGGTTCCGTCGAAGAATTTGTTCATGTGTTCAACTTCTTCCCCTCAGCCGAAGGTAACTCGCAAATCCGCCTAATCGAGAAGTCTTACGCAAAACTCCAGTCCTTCCACGAGATGTTTGGCGAGGATAGCAAGATTTTCTCCGAGGAAGAAGAGCTTCGAGACAATCAGCTCGCCAAGATAGTCGATGGCGATGTGTCGCCTTTCGCTCAGTATATTCTCGAGCTTAAGACTTACTCTCAAACCTCGCCGGAACGCTACGAATTTATCAAAGGCTTGCCCCTCGACCATCTCGGAGGTCGCATCAACGGCAGTGACTGCATGTCGAGCCTCTTCATCTTCACCGATCAATCCCAAGGTCTTGTTTCGGTAAATGTCGATGCTCAGAATGATAATGAAGCCGTTATCATCTCGCCACTGATGACCATGGAATATATGAAATGCACTCTCGAAACGGAATTCGTACCTTTCGATTTCGATGACTCCAACCCCATGGCTGTCGCCGCCCTCCGCAAATATCAGCAGCATGTGACCCACGCACTGCGCGGCTCCGACTCCTCGGCCAAGGACAAGGACGCTCAGGAGTTCCTTGCCGAACTTCGCAACACACCCGGCGTCTCTCAGGAAAGCAAACGCCTTATCGCCAATCTCAATAAACTCGTGCGCAATAAGAACCGCTACGTCATCAAGACGCTGCTCAAAGCCAAAAAGGATCGCGCCACCCATGGCGCATCACTCTTTGGCGACGACTATGATATTTTCTCATGGCTTGACGCAACCTTCGCACACTATGCCACTGAGGCCGTCAAGCAAAAAGGTGAGTCCACCCTCGCATTCTACGAGATATGAAAGAACAACTTCAAGAAATATTCACCCACGGCTATCCCGGAGCCGAGACCTTCTTACAGAAGGTAATCGTGCCTATCCTCGGTGATGATGTCACCGCAATAGACTCTGATTTGCTCGACTCTCCGAAGATTCGTCAGCGAGCCGCCAATGCCAACATTTCATCGGCTCGCTATGTAGCCGACATCGACCGCGTTGATTCCGCTCCAATTGCCTTCTACGACGTTACCCTTAAGCCGGGGGCGAAGATAGAACACTCTCGTGTTGCTATTCGCCAGTTCATCACCTCCGAGATGATGAACTTTACCCACGGCTTCATTCTCTTCCACTATGAGAATGAGCCCGACCGGCCGTGGCGTTTCTCGTATGTATATAAGACTCGAAGCACAAGCGATGCTCGCGCTACCGCCAAACGTTATACATATGTTTTCGGCAAAGACTACCGCAGCAGAACAGCCGTGGAACGATTTGAAGCTCTTGCTCACAGTCCAAAGTCTGATGCCGACTTCGAGAAAGCCTTCTCTGTAGAAGCCCTCGGAGACGAGTTCTTCGACCGCTATCGCGACCTCTATGCCGATTTTGTTCAGTTCATAACCGGCAAGCGTTATGTCAAGGATGGCACCAAGTGGGTTGAACGTGTGATGCACGACCCAGATTCTCAGCATAAAACATCTTTTGGCAGCGAAGACAAGCTCGTCCGCGATTACATCAAGAAGATGTTTGGTCGCATCGTTTTCCTTTACTTCCTTCAGCGTAAAGGATGGCTCGCCGGAAACCGCAACTATATGCACGACCTTTTTGCCGACTCCGACAAAAAGGATAATTTCCTTGACGGCGTTCTCGAACCTTTGTTCTTTGAACTCCTAAACACGCGTCCCGAGCATCGTTGCACTGCTGCCCTCGCTCTCCCAGGCGGTAAGGATATTCCTTACCTCAATGGTGGACTTTTCCAAAATGACGAAATCGACGCTCGAAAGTGCGTTTTCCCTGAAAACTATTTCAAACGCCTCTTCGACTTCTTCGACCAATATAATTTCACAATCGACGAGAACGACCCCGAGGATGCCGAGGTGGGCATCGACCCCGAAATGCTTGGCCGAATCTTCGAGAATCTTCTCGAAGACAACAAGGACAAGGGCGCATTCTATACGCCGAAAGAAATTGTCGATTATATGTGCCGTGAGTCTATCATTGCGTATTTACTCAACGGCATCCCGGAACGTTCTCACGAGCTTATCCGCAATTTCGTTGAAACTCTCGACTCCGACACGCTCAACGAGGAGCAACGCAAATTTCTCAAGATGAAACTTCTTGATGTGAAGATTTGTGACCCCGCCATCGGCTCGGGTGCCTTCCCTATGGGTATGGTGAATATCCTGTCGAAAATTTACCTCGCCCTCGGAATGGTCAGCGACCGCTCCAAGATGAAGCGCCACATCATGGCGCAAAGCATCTATGGCGTTGACATCGAGAAGGGTGCCGTAGACATTGCTCGCCTCCGATTTTGGCTCGCCATGGTGGTCGATGCCACGGTGCCCGAACCGTTGCCCAACCTGCATTTCAAAATTATGCAGGGTAATTCCTTGTTGGAAAGCTACAAACGCAAGGATTTATCTCGCCTCACTGAAGTAAATATTGGGGACTCAGGATGTCTTGACCTTCAAAACGAAGAGGCCATATCTTTGAATTCAAGCCTTAATAAATACTATGGTGAATCGAATCATGAAGAAAGGGATAAGATTTTCAATGACATAATCAATAATGTTCGTCGCCAAATCTTTGGGATTACTCAGAGTGAGGAATTTATGACGGATATTAAAGATTTATCTGCCAATGATCAATTTTTCCTTTGGCATACTTGGTTCTCTGACGTATTCGCCAAGGGTGGATTTGACATTGTTATTGGAAATCCTCCATATATCGATTCTGAGACAATGACAAATAATGGCTTAGAAGGAATGCGTGATTATATTACGGAAACCTACGATTATGTCTCAGGTAACTGGGATATTTATATGGCTTTTTTTGAAAAAGCTATTAAAATATCCAAGAATGTAGTTTGCTTTATTACACCTGATAAATGGCTTTCAAAACCATTTGGAAAAAAATTTAGAGCACACTGCCTTTCCAAAAAACTTTCTAAAATAGTTCATGCTGGAAGCGACGTATTTGATAGTGCTACAGTAGATGCAATTATCTCTCTCTTCATTACATCATCCCAAAGTATTTCTGCTTTTGTTTTCAATCGTGAGAGAAAAGTGGAATCGAGAGGGTCTATGATTTCGTCTGAATTAAAAGACCCTTATCTAATTGACTCTCTATTCTCACCATACGCAAGCTTGATCTCTAAAATAGAAGCAGGAAAGGACTCTTTTTTACTTTCTATAGCCAAATGCGAGGGCGCCTGTTCGACAGGAGATGCATATAAACTGATTCCACTCATCTCAGAAGTTGATGATTCACTGTCTTATAGATTAGTCAATACTGGCACTTTGGATAAATTCTCATCTAAATGGGGAATAAAACCAATCTCCTATTTAAAGAAGGATTTAGGGTATCAACCCCTAAAACCTTTGGTAAATATAGCTCAATTTGAAGGTCTCTTTGGAAATGCATACATTACAAAAGCCAAAGGCCCGAAAATAATAATGAAAGGTTTAAATCTTTTAGACGCATTTGTTGATGAACAGGGGATTTATTTACCAGGGAAAACTACACTTGTAATTAATTCGACTAATGTCGAAAGTTTATTCTTCCTTTCTGCAATATTAAATTCAAGTCTATCAATCTTCTATATAAAGAACAAATATTCTTCGAGTTCTTATTGCGGTGGTATAACCTTTACAAAGGACATGATAAACCAGTTGCCTATACCGTCTCTCGAAGAATGGGAACGCAGCAAGTTAATAACCTTGGCACAAGAAGCTACGTTGAGCAAACAGAGAAACAATAATGCATCTATATCACATATTCTTAAAGAAATAGATGTATTAATAAATAAGGCATTCAAACTTTCGTATGACGAGGTGCTGATTGCTGACCCTGAAACCTCAATAACCCGAGAAGAATATGGGCAAGCTAAGTGACCTTTACAAGGCTCGCGAGACCTTCAAGGGTCTCGGCCTTGAACTGAGCGAAGAGCAGGAAGCTCAGCTTCGCTCCCTCGAGGAGGACATTATCAAGCGCGACATTCTACCGCTCTTGACTGAGAAGATTGAGCCCGCTCTGCAGCAAGTGCAACGTGAGCTTGTGCTCGTAGTGGACTATATTCCGGGGGCACCGCTCAAGGTTAGCCTCTCGCGTAAGCGCAACCTCCTCGACGCCATCGAGGATGTCGTTGAGATTAAGCCCGACCCGGTGGCCGAACACCGCACTCTCGGACCTCAGCGAGCAGTCAAGAAGAACATTGCCGACAAGACTCTTCTCCGTGTGACTTTCGACGACGGCACCGTTATCGAAAAACGCAAAGCAAAGGACACCTTCATTGATGCCATCATGAAAATCGGCATCAATCGTGTCCGTCCTCTCGGCGTCAAGTTTTGCAAAATCCCCATTATCTCCAACACTCGCGACCCGAAGTATGGCAAAGCTCAATTCGATGTCGGCGGTGGCTGGCTCATTTTGACCCATAGCTCCACCCGCGACAAAAAGAAGATGCTCGACAAGATTGCCACATCTCTCGGTCTTCGCCTCAAAGTGGAAATCATAGGTCTCGTTAAGTCATGATTATCAAGGAGCGTGCTATCATTACATGGTTACTCAACCCGGAGTCGGAAGAGGAACCTGACAATCTCGTCAAGGCGAGACTATCTACACCGGCCAATGAGCAAGCCCTAAACGACGAGCTTATCTATCTCAATGAGATACGCAAGCAGAAGCCGGACTTCGGGCTGCCTGAATTGGTCATGCCTTCCTTCGAGAAGGTCATGGAGAAATCTGCTCCCGCTTTTGGGAAACTTAGAAAGAAACTCTATGAAGAGTTTGGCGAGTCCGATGAATGCGGCATTCTCCTTTACCACAACAACTCGACTATTGTTTACGTATTCGGTGGCGGCAAACTTTATGTCTGGTACTTCACCGAGAAAGATGGCAAGAGCGTGTTCAATTTTGCCGTGACTGCAGAAGTTTTCGATGACCATACGACCCTCGAAATTAACGAGAATGTTCTGATGGATAACATGCTTTTTTCCGGCTCCAAAGAGGAACGCTTGAAGAGCATCCTCCTCTCCGTCGATGCACTATTTGTTTATGTAGCCGTCAAGAAGTTAGTCAAAGTCGAGACCGTTGTAATCCCTCAGGGAGTATTCACACAAATCGACGACACTCCGCTTCAATACGTCGAGAAGAAGAAAGTTATCAATCGACTCGGCCAGGAAGTTATCGTTATGGATTCAAAATGGTTCCGCAAAATTATTAACGACAATGACATCCCTGTGAGAGGTTTCTTCCGAATGCAGAACAAGAAGAATGACGAAGGCGAATGGTATAGAGAATTGATTTTCGTTAATCCGTTTATCCGACATGGCTATCATAGAGACGCCATAATTGAGGATATTCGACCAGATGAAGATGATATGATTGAAGATTAATGGCGATGCGACACGTCGCCGGGCTGTCGTAAACCGAGCCTCAGGTCTCGGCCATGACGGCTTCCATCCCATATCGCGCACCTCGGATGCTTGTCCGGGGTGTGTTGTTTCAAGCGGTGGCGGAGTGATGGGGAGGCTTTGGTCGCATGGAAGAAGGTATCGTGTTGTTGACCGCCCTTTGTGCCGTGGATTTCGGCCACCTCGTTAGGCATGGGTGTTTGTCGGATTATCTACCATCGGCTGCTGCATCAAGGAGTGAGGCTGCTTCATCGTTTCGGGCATTTAGAGGTTTTGGTGCTGTGCGGTCGAGGCGATTACTTCAACATAAACACATAGGTTTTGATACGGTCGGGAGGCGGTGCTTACTGCGCATTATATTATGTCATTGTCGTTCTTACAGACCTGATTTTAACTGATATTACTTGTAAACACGCCGAGCACGGTTGATATTTCACTTCGCAAATTTAGAGTGTGTCGTTCACGCTGACAAGGGCAGGTAAATCGCCTCGAAAAAATTGTCACTATTTTAAGCCGCGAGGACTGAAAAAAGATGAAATTTTGGAAATGAGAACGGATAAGATAATCATCAGCCGGTATGATTCTCCATGCGGAGGCCTCATGCTCGGCTCCTATGGCGAAAAACTCTGTCTGTGCGACTGGCAGGTAGAGAAACATCGCGGACTCGTGGACAACAGGCTCAAGCGCATGCTTAAAGCGGAATTTGAGGAAGGGATGTCGCCGGTAATAGAAATGGCGATGTCACAACTTGATGAGTATTTTGCCGGGAAACGAAAAGTGTTTGATGTTCCGCTCCTTTTTGTCGGGATAGACTTTCAGATTAAGGTTTGGAACGATTTGTTGAATATCCCATACGGTAAGACAGTATCATACAGAGAGATGGCAAGGAACATCGGCATGCCGAAGGCTGTACGGGCAGTGGCAAACGCAAACGGCGCAAATGCCATGTCAATCTTCGCCCCATGCCACCGCGTGATCGGGAGCGACAAAACCCTCATGGGCTATGGCGGCGGCTTGAACGCCAAGGAATATCTGTTGAGGCTTGAAGGGGTGTCTGTAAAGCGACAAGGAATACATACGTCTTGACTGTTCGGTCAAGAGCGATTTTCTCAACAGATTCTATGAGAGTTTAGGCTACCTTGACACCGGAAAAACATGCAAGGACGGTGTATATCGGGGCATATTGAGAGAAAAACATATCCAAAATTTTTGAGAAGATGACAGAATACGAGAAATGTATGGCCGGAGAACCATTTGACGGTTCATCGCCCGAAATAGCGGAGATGGTGGTGCGCAACAAGCGGTTGCTACAACAGCTCCGCAAAACCGATTATGCCGACAACGAGGAGAAACAGCGCATATACCGTGAAATGTTCGGCAGCATCGGTGAGGATGTCTATATAGACATTGATTTCCGTTGCGAATATGGCAGGAATATCCATCTCGGCAACAAGGTGATAGTGAACATGAACTGCACATTCCTTGACGACAACCGCATCAACATAGGCAACAATGTGATGATTGCCCCCGATGTCAAGATATTTACGGCAACCCATTCGGTTCATCTCTCAGAGAGGATGCCGGAAAGAAAAAGACCCGGAGGTTCAATCTGCGATACGATAGCATTGCCTGTGACCATCGGGGACGGTGTTTGGATTGGCGGCAACGTGACCATTCTCCCCGGTATTACCATAGGCCACAACTCGGTGATAGAAGCCGGCAGCGTAGTTGTGAGAGACATACCTGCAAATTCAATAGCCGTCGGGAATCCTTGCCGTGTGATAAAAAGAATTGACTCCGATGATTAAGCACTTCATTGGAAATATCCTTGAAAACGATATTTTTACATAGTGGAATCATCATATTCCATATTACCGATAACAAGAGCATAGATGATCAGGAGTGTAAATGGCGATGATTGCGAGGCAATCGCCGAAATATATAATGATTATGTGGTGAACAGCACTGCCACGTTTGAAACCGAGCCGATAACCGCAGAGGAGATGCGTGGACGTATATCGTCAATCTATCCGGCATTTCCATATTTCGTGTATGAGGAGGACGGAAAAATCCGCGGCTATTGCTATGCCCATGCTTGGAAAGAGAGGGCTGCATATAGCAAGACCCTTGAGACGACAGTATATATTGCTGACAAATATCGTGGAAGAGGAATAGGGAAAATACTGGTTAGCCGTCTTATTGATGAATGTCGCAAACGTGGATATGAAGTGCTGGTGGCTTGTATTACCGCCGAAAACAAAGCGAGCTGTGAGATGCATCTGAAAATGGGGTTCAAGCAGGTGTCATTGTTTGAAGGGGTTGGAATAAAATTTGGCAGACATCTTGATGTCGCTGATTTTACCTTAGACTTGACAAGATGATTGTACATAATGAATGAGAAAATTTTGCTAACTTTGCGGCAGCGAAAATTCAATCTGATATTTCAATTTTTCCCCACCATCTTTCATGCAGGAGAAAATCATTATCCTCGATTTCGGTTCGCAGACTACGCAGCTTATCGGCCGACGTGTGCGCGAACTCAATACGTATTGCGAAATCGTTCCCTACAATAAGTTTCCCGCCGACGATCCGTCGGTGATAGGTGTGATTCTCAGCGGATCGCCGTTTTCGGTCTACGACGACAAGGCTTTCCGCGCGGAGCTCGACGGCATTCGTGGGCGCATCCCGGTGCTCGGTATCTGCTACGGGGCGCAGTTCATGGCGTGGAGCAGCGGCGGCTCGGTGGAGCCTGCGGGCACACGCGAGTATGGCCGCGCCATGCTGACGCAGGTCGACGAGGCAGACCGTCTGCTGAAGGGCATCGCGCCGGGGGCGCAGGTATGGATGAGCCACGGCGACACGATTACGGCGGTGCCCGACTCGTTTCGCGTGATTGCCTCGACCGACAAGGTGCACGTGGCCGCCTACCGCATCGAGGGGGAGCAGACGTGGGGCGTACAGTTCCATCCCGAGGTGTATCATTCGCTCTGCGGGATGCAGCTGCTTGAGAATTTCGTAGCCGACATCTGCCATTCGCGCCGCGACTGGAGCGCGGAGTCGTTTATCGACTCTACGGTGAAGGCTCTGCGCGAGCAGCTTGGCCACGACAAAGTGGTGCTCGGCCTGAGCGGCGGTGTAGATTCGTCGGTTGCGGCGGTGCTTCTCAACCGCGCCATCGGCGACAGGCTGACTTGCATCTTCGTAGACCACGGGATGCTGCGCAAGAACGAGTTTGCCGACGTGCTCCGCGACTACGAGGGGCTTGGCCTCAACGTGGTGGGCGTCGACGCTTCGGCGGAGTTCTTCGGATGGCTGGCCGGAGTGAAGGAGCCGGAGCGCAAGCGCAAGATTATCGGCAAGGGGTTTATCGACGTGTTTGACCGCGAGGCGCACAAGATTTCCGACGTGCGCTGGCTGGCGCAGGGCACAATCTACCCCGACTGCATCGAGAGCCTTTCGATTACGGGAACCACGATCAAGAGCCACCACAACGTGGGCGGCCTCCCCGAAAAGATGAACCTGAAGCTCTGCGAGCCGTTGCGCCTGCTGTTTAAAGATGAGGTGCGTGCCGTAGGCCGCGCGCTGGGAATGCCCGAGCATCTTATCAAACGTCACCCCTTCCCCGGGCCGGGTCTGGCCGTGCGTATTCTCGGCGACATCACGCCCGAGAAGGTGCGCATACTTCAGGAGGCCGACCATATATTTATCCAGGGTCTGCGCGACAGCGGTCTGTATGACCAGGTATGGCAGGCCGGAGTTATTCTGCTGCCGGTGCAGAGCGTGGGCGTAATGGGCGACGAACGCACATACGAGCAGGCCGTGGCGCTGCGCGCCGTGACGTCGACCGACGCCATGACAGCCGACTGGGCCCACCTCCCCTACGATTTTCTGGCCGACGTGAGCAACAAGATAATCAACCACGTGCGCGGCGTAAACCGCGTATGCTACGACATCTCTTCCAAACCGCCAGCCACCATCGAATGGGAATAACTCCACTCACTTTCCAGCTGTAATTTTCATTTAACATCGGCCGCCTGCAAGCTTCATTTTGAAGCTTGCAGGCGGCCGATGTTTTTCAGACATTTATTTATCAGTCAACTATCCGGGGGCGGAGAACCGCTTACCTACACACGCTGCTGATGCTGCCAATGCGGCTACAATAAGTCTTTTCATGGTAAAATTTATTCCATACAGGTTAATCCGTCCGCACGTCAGCGCGAACGGCCCCGAAATTTTTCGCTAAATTACGGAAAAATACCTAACTTTGCAACGCGCATTCGCATCCCCCGATCGCCCGAACAGCGGGCATCTCCGGATGCACGCAAGCAGTCGGAGCGGCACCCCTCCACCCGGAAGGGTTCGAGACGCGCAAATGTCGGAACTTAGCCGCAAGCTCCGACCACAACGCTGAGCACCAGCGGATTACGCCAATCCGCCGAGGGGAAGATATGCCCGAGGGGTGGGACCCTCGAGAGATCCCGCGCTCTGCGCAACCGCTTTTTCACGCCATGCCCATACCCGGCCAGCATACCGCATCTCCGGCAGCCGAGACCGTCCGCCCGGATGGCCCGGGGCGCCAGGATTGCCGCGCAGCTGAAAAATGTTGGCATTTAATCACCATAGGTAAAACCAACCGCTGGCGCGCTGCCACCGAGGCGCTGCAGCGCGCCATCGCCG